>Ga0187889_10000135_pt1 | contig 82696 bp, 73 predicted proteins | sample June2016WEW_7_10_2_FD_132992 | JGI IMG/M metagenome (GOLD analysis project Ga0187889, IMG submission 132992) | Peatland microbial communities from SPRUCE experiment site at the Marcell Experimental Forest, Minnesota, USA - June2016WEW_7_100 | ecosystem: Environmental > Terrestrial > Soil >... | reverse complement strand
GTGCGCACCACGGACCGCAAGCGCGGCGTGGCCGACGTCCTGAAGCTCTTCGATCCCCGGGGGGTCGCCGGGAAGCGCGTGGTGATCAAGCCCAACTTCAACACGGCGGACGACGCGCCGGGCTCGACGCACAACGACACGCTGGCACAGCTCGTGGCCGAGCTGCGCGAACGGGACGCCCGCAGCGTGACGCTGGGCGAGTCGAGCGGGCCGCCGCAGACGCGCGGCGTGATGGAGAAGAAGGGGATTTTCGACCTGGCCCGGACCGCGGGCTTCGACGTCGTGAACTACGAGGAGATCCCGGACGCGGACTGGGTGACGTTCGCCACCGGGACCACGCACTGGCCGGACGGCTTCGCCCTGCCGCGGCTCGTGGTGGACTCGGAGTACAACGTCTCCACCTGCTGCCTCAAGACGCACGCCTACGGCGGCGTGTTCTCGATGTCGCTGAAGCTGTCCGTGGGGCTCTCGCCCAAGCGGATCCGCGGCACGATGCACCGCTCCCCCGACATGCGGCGGATGATCGCCGAGTTGAACACGGGCTACCGGCCGCAGCTCATCGTGCTGGACGGCGTGGCCGCGTTCACTGACGGCGGCCCCTCGAGCGGCGCCCTCAAGGCCGGGAACGTGATGATCGCGGGCGACGACCGGGTGGCCGTGGACGCCGTCGGCCTGGCGGTGCTGAAGGACCTCGGCGCGAACGCCGCGATCCTGGGGCGCCGGATCTTCGAGCAGGAGCAGATCGCGCGGGCCGTGGAGCTGCACCTGGGCGCATCCGGGCCGGACGACATCGAGCTGGTCGCGGCCGACGCGGATTCCCGTGCCTACGCGAGCCGCCTGGAGGCCATCCTCGCCCTGGGCTGAGCGCCGGCCACCACCGGCTCCAATATCCTCGCCGCCCGCTCGACCTGGCGAACCTCCTCCCCCGTCAGGGTGCCGAGCAGGCGGCGCAGCGCGGCCAGGCGGCGCGCCCGCGCCTGACGGAGGATCCGCGCCCCGGCGCTCGTCGCCCGGATCAGGGTCGCGCGCGCGTCGTCCGGCGCGGGGGACCGCGCCACCAGGCGCTCCGCCTCCATCGCCTGGACGAGTCGGGTCATCGTGGGCGGCCGCACGCGCTCGGCGTCGGCCAGCGCGCCGAGGGTGCGCGGGCCCCCGCCCAGCACCAGGACCGACAGGACCGAGAGCCGCGGCCCCGTGACGCCCGAGCGCTGATCCGCCACGGCCACCCGCCGCAGCAGGTGGATCGCCAGGGAATGCAGCCGGTCCGCGACCCGGGCGCGCCGCGCGCCTCCCCGCTTCGCCGTCATCCGCCTCCCGTCCGCCGTCCGCCCAGGGCTTGCGCCGCTGGCCGCGGGCGATTATTTAGGTACACTAACTAAATAACGACCCGGCCGCCGGCGCGCAAGCACGCCCGCGGCCGCCACCACCGGGAGTGGACCATGCCGACCTTCGCCGACCTCCAGACCGCCATCCGCGCGCGCGACGCCTCCCGGGTGCGGGAGATCCTCGCCGCCCAGCCGGACCTGGCCGCCAGCCGGCCCCACGTGGGCCCGAGCGCCCTGCTCCTGGCCGCCTACATGGGCGGGGGCGAAATCGCCGAAGCGCTCCGGAGCCGGGTCGCGATGGATGCCTGCGAAGCGACGGCGCTCGGCGCCCTGGACGCGCTGACGAAGCTGCTCGACGAGCATCCGGCGCGCACTAACGCCCGCAGCGGCGACGGATGGACCCCGCTCCACCTGGCCGGGTTCTTCGGGCGGCGCGAGATCGCCGACCTGCTGCTGACGCGCGGCGCGTCGCTGACGGCGATCTCGGGCGGCGCGGAGAAGAACCAGCCCCTGCACGCCGCGCTGGCCGGCGCGTGCGACCCCGTAATCGTGCGTGCCCTGGTCGCGCACGGCGCGGACGTCAATGCGGCGGCGGCGGCCAACTATACCCCGCTGCACGTCGCGGCGTCGCGCGGCAACGAGGAGCTGGTGCGCTTCCTGGTCGAGTCCGGTGCCCGAACTGACGCGAGGATGGACGACGGCAAGACGCCGGCCGACCTCGCCCGCGACCGGGGGCATCCCGAGACCGCCAAGCTCCTCGACACGCTCGCGCCCCCGGCGGCACACCGCTGACGCGGCCCGCCCCGCGACAAAGCTGAACTCCTGAGCCATCCGCCCTAGCGCCGGGGCGCCGGAAGGGACCATTATGCCCGGGACCATGGACATCCCCGTCCGGCACTGCTGGCGGCCTCGAGTCGCCCTCGCCGCCGCCCTGCTCCTCGCGGGCGGCGCGGGCACGCTCGCCGCCCAGGAGCGCACGAGCGCGCAGGAGGCGGGGCTGATCCGCGAGGCCTTCCTCCACGCGTGGGACGGGTACGTGCAGTACGCCTGGGGCCACGACCAGCTCAAGCCCCTGAGCCACGGCTGGCGCGACTGGTATCCCGCCTCCCTCGAGATGACGCCCCTGGACGGCTTCGACACGATGCTGCTGATGGGCCTCAAGGCCCAGGCGGCGCGCGCCAAGCGCCTGATCCTCGACAGTCTCAGCTTCGACCGCGATTTCCCGGTGCAGGTCTTCGAGGTGACGATCCGGGAGCTGGGCGGGCTCCTCAGCGCCTACCAGCTGGACGGCGATCCGCGCTTCCTCGCGCTGGCGCGGGACCTGGGCAACCGCCTCCTGCCGGCCTTCGGCTCGAAGACGGGGATGCCCTACCGGTTCGTGAACCTCCGGACCGGCGCGGTCACGGGGCCGGTGAGCAATCCGGCGGAGATCGGCACCCTGACCCTCGAGTTCGGGACGCTGAGCAAGCTCAGCGGCGACGCGCGCTACTACGACGCCGCCAAGCACGCGGTCACCGCGCTGTTCGAGCGGAGATCCCGCATCGGGCTGGTGGGCAGCTCGATCGACGTGGAGACGGGAGCGTGGGGGGACAGGGACAGCCACGTCTCCGGCGGGATCGACTCCTACTACGAGTACCTGCTCAAGGCGTGGCTGCTCTTCCGGGATCCGGACTTCAAGCGGATGTGGGACGCGAGCATCGCGGCGGTGAACCGCTACCTGGCGGACGAGCGGACCGGTCTGTGGTACGGGCACGCCGACATGGACACGGGCGAGCGGAAGGCTCCCTACTTCGGCGCGCTCGACGCCTTCTTTCCCGCGGTGCTGGCCAAGAGCGGCGACATCCCGCATGCGGCGCGGCTGATGGGCTCGGTGTACCGGATGTGGACCACGTTCGGGGTCGAGCCCGAGGTGCTCGACTACTTCACCATGCGGCCGGTGGAGGCCGGATACCAGCTGCGCCCGGAAGCGCTCGAGTCCGCCTACTACCTCTACCGGATCACGGGCGACCGGCGGTACCGCGACATGGGCCGGGTGATGGTGGACAGCCTCCTGCACTACACGCGCTCGGAGGTCGGCTTCACGGCGTTGACCAGCGTGGTGACGAAGGAGCGCCGCGACGCGATGGAGAGCTTCTTCCTTGCGGAGACGCTGAAGTACGCCTACCTGCTCTTCGCGCCTCCGGAGACGCTGGACTTCGATGCGATCGTCTTCAACACGGAGGCACACCCCATCCGCCGCACCTGGAGCGCGCCCAGATGATGACGTGCCCGCAGTGCGGCACCGCCGTGCCGGCCGGCGCCACCTCGTGCACACGATGCGGCTCGCCCGTGACCGACCCCGTCGCGAAGACGCTGGCCATCGCGACGGAGGACGTCGCGGAGCGCGACGCGCTGCTCGCCCAACTGCGCCACGAGCTCGCGGACGAGTACGAGGTGGAGCGGGAGCTGGGCCGCGGCGGGATGGGCGTGGTCTTCAAGGCCGTGGAGATCGAGCTGGGGCGCCCGGTCGCGCTGAAGGTCCTGCCGCCCGGCCTCGGCCAGGGCGCGGCGGCCGAGCGATTCCGGCGCGAGGCGCGCCTGGCGGCCGCGCTCGACCACCCCAGCATCATCCCCATCTACCGCGTCGGCCGCGTGGCCGGCACCTACTACTTCGCGATGAAGCTCATCGAGGGCCGCGCCCTCGACGAGATCATCGAGGCCCAGGGGGCCCTGCCCCTTCAGGTCATCCTCGCCGTCCTGCGGAGCACCACCAGCGCGCTCGCCTTCGCCCACGACCGCGGGATCGTCCACCGCGACATCAAGGGCGGCAACATCCTCATAGACCGCGACGGCCGCGTGATGATCTCCGACTTCGGCATCGCGCGCGCCGGCCAGGAGAAGACGCTCACGGCGCAGGGCGCGATGATGGGCACGCCGTACTACATGAGTCCCGAGCAGGGGTGGGGGGGCACGGTGGGACCGCAGAGCGACCAGTACGCCCTGGGGATCCTCACCTTCCAGATGGTCACGGGCCAGGTGCCGTTCGACGCCGACAGCCTGATGACCATCCTCCAGCACCACTACTTCACGCCGCCCCCCGACGTGCGCTCGGTGCGCGACGGGCTGCCCGCGGGGCTGGTGCGGGTGCTGGAGCGCGCGCTCAAGAAGAACGCGGCGGAGCGCTTTCCATCCACGCGCGAGATGCTCGCCGCGGTCGAAGCCGTTCCCTCGAGCGAGGAGGAGCGCGGCGAGGCCCGCGAGATGCTGCGCCAGCTCGCCGGCGGCGGGACGGTGGCCAAGGTGCGGACCGGCTCGCTCCCGCCGCTCGACAGCAAGCACTTCGCCAATCTCGCGGTGACGGCCGGCCTGGCCGGCGCACCGGCCCACCTCGCGGCGCCGCCGATGCCCGCGCCGCCGCCGCGCGCCCCTGCCTGGTGGTCCCGCACGCCGCTCAGGCGCGCGGCCATCGGCCTCGGCGCCCTGGTCGCCATCGCCGGCCTCTGGTGGCTGGGCCACCCGCGCCCGCACCCCGCGCCGCCCCAGGTCGCCGCGGCGCCGTCAGCGCCCGCGCCAAGCCGGACGGGTCCAGCACACCCGACGAGCGCCGCCCGTCGCCCGGTCGCGCGGCATACCGCGCCGGCCCCCGCTCCCTCGATCCCGTACACGCCGCCGCAACTGCCGGCTGCGGCTCCGGGAGGCTTTGGGAAGCTGCGCCTCTACACGATTCCGCAGGATGCTTCGATCGCCGTGGACGGTGAGCCGGCGGGGACGGGAATCCTCTCGGACTTCATGGTGGCGGCCGGGCGACGCCGCATCCGGGTCAGCGCGCCGGGCTACGCCACCAGGGACACCACCGTCACCGTGACCGCCAACCGGATGGCCGACGTCGGCCTGATCACGCTGAAGCGCTCTTCCCCGTAAGCGGCTTCTGGAAGATGCGGTAGCGCTTGTAGATCACGCCTCCGCCGCGCTCCATCTCCGCCCGCACCTTGGTGTTGGTCTCCAGCTCGTGGTGGCTGTCCATGACGTCGTGGCCGGCCGCCGCCGCGGATCGCAGCATCGCCGCCCCCATCACCATGTCCACGCCGCGGCCGCGGAACTCCTCCTTCACGCCGCCCAGGAGCAGGTCGAGCTGCTTCGCCGTCTTCATCGCGCGCAGGATGTGGATGAACCCGAACGGGAAGAGGCGGCCCCGCGCCTTGACGATGCCCTCGTAGAGGTTGGGGATCGCGATGAAGAAGCCGACGACCTCCTCGCCCTTCAGCGCCCCCTTCACGAACCGCGGATCGAGCAGCGGCAGATACTGCTTCGCCAGCCCTTCCATCTCCTCGCGGTCGAGGGGCGAATAGCCGTAGATGCCGACGAAGGTCTGGTTCATCAGGTCCAGGATCGGCCGGATGTACGGCTTGAGCTCGCCCTTCTTCGTGAACTCCAGGAGGCGGACGCCGTTCTTCCTGATCGCGCGCTCGGCGACCTTCTCGATGAACTCCGGGACCTTGGCCGGCACCGGCAGCCGGTAGACCACGTAGTCGATTTCCTTCCCGTAGCCCTCGGCTTCGAGCAGCCGGATCAGGTACGGGAAGTTGTAGTACGTGACGATCGTCGGCTCGTGCTCGAACCCCTCGACCAGGAACCCCTCCGGATCCTGGTCGTTGAAGCCGAACGGGCCGACGATCCTGGTCATCCCCTGCCCCTGCGCCCACGTCTCGACGTGCCGGAGCAGGGCGTGCGCCACCTCGCGGTCGTCGGTGCTCTCGAGGCAGGCGAACCGCGCCGTCGTCTCCTTCATCATCTCGTTGTGGCGCCGATTGATGATCCCCATCACGCGCCCGACCAGGCGGCCGTCCTTCCACGCCAGGGCCATGGTCGCGTCGCAGTAGCGGAAGGCCTTGTTCTTCTTCGGGTCGTAGTACTTCCACTCGTCCATGTAGATCGGCGGCATCCACTTGGGATGATCCCGGTGCAGCTGCTCGGGCAGGAAGATGAACTGCTTCAGGGAGCGGCGGTCGGCAACGGGCGTGAGCTGGACCGTCATGCGCAGGGCTCGCGGAGGAAGTGGCGACTTTGTGACATGGGCCCTCAATCTGCGCAGCGTGGAACGGGAGTTGCAAGGCTGGGGGACGTATGGCCGCCGCTGGATCGCTCGTCGCCGCAGCCGCCATCGCCGTCACCGCGGCGACGGTCGGCTCGCTGCACACCCTGGCCCCGGACCACTGGGCGCCGTTCGCCGCCCTGGCCCGCGCGCAGGGCTGGCGGGCGGGGCGCACCGCCCGCATCACCGCCCTGTGCGGCTTCGGCCACGTCACGACGTCGGTCATCCTCGGCGTGGTGGCCCTGCTGTTCGGTGTCGAGCTGGTCGTCACGTTCGGAAAACGGATCGAGGCGTGGGGCGGGCTGCTGCTGATCGGCTTCGGGCTCGTGTACGGCGTGTGGGGCCTCCGGCGCGCGGCGGGGGCGCGGCTGCACGGCCACGTCCACGCGCACTACGACCACGTGCACGACGCCGGGAACGTGACGCCGTGGACGTTGTTCCTGCTGTTCTGCGCCGACCCGTGCGTGGCGGTGATCCCCCTCATCGTTGCCGCCGCCCCCTTCGGCGCGGCCGCCGTCGTCACGGTCGCCCTGATCTACGAGGTCGCCACGATCGCCACGATGACCGTGCTGGCGCTGGCCGCATGGCGGGGCGCGCGGGTCCTGCGGCTCCATTGGCTCGACCACTACGGCGACGCGGCCGCAGGGGGCCTGATCGCGGCGCTGGGCCTCGTCCTCCTGGCAGTGGGGCTGTAAGCTCGCGGAACGGCCGTCGCACTTCGTAGTATTCTGTGCAGTGACCCAGCCCGTCTTCTTCGATCCCACCGGCAAGCGCCGGCGGGTGGTGAACCGCTCCACCACGGTGGCGGGGCTGGCGCTCGCGGTGGTCACGACCGTCTTCGTCGTGAGCCTCCTGGCCGTGCCGTTCTTCCCCCGGCTCCCCGGGATGACGAATCCGGCGCGCCAGCTGAAGCGTGCCGGACAGACGCTCCTGCCCCCGCGGCAGCAGCGGCTGAGCCGCCAGCTCCTCCGGCGCTCGCGGAACCTGCTGTTCAAGGACATCGCCGCCAGCCGGGCGGCCCGCGCCGCGCGCGCCGTCCCGGCCGCGCCGCTGCAGCCGCCCGACACGATCATCGGCGCGTTCTACGTCGTGTGGCAGAAGGGCGGCGTCGAGGCGCTCAATCTCAACGCCAGCCATCTGACGGATCTCTTCCCCGAGTGGCTCCACCTGAGCCGCACCGGCGGTGCGCTCGACTTCAAGGACTGGGACCCGCGCGTCAACCTGATGAACAACCACGTCGTGGACGTGGCGCGCGACCACCACGTGGACCTCCAGCCGGTCTTCAACAACGCCGAGGGCGGCCAGTTCGACGCCGTGCGCGCCCACGCGCTGCTGACCTCCCCCGCCAGGCAGCAGGCGGTGGTGCGCGCCGTCGTGGACTGGCTCAAGCAGCAGGACTTCCAGGGACTCAACCTCGACTTCGAGAACCTGGCGGACGCCGACTACCGGCGCCTCCCCGCGTTCGTGGCGCGGCTCAAGGACGCGCTGCATCCCGCCGGCCTCCAGCTGAGCGTGGACATCGAGGTCGGCAGGCCCGAAGTGCCGCTCGCGCAGCTCGCCGACCTGGCCGACTTCGTCGTCCTGATGGCGTACAACCAGCACAGCCAGATGGGCGGGCCCGGCCCCATCTCCGCGGTCGGCTGGTACGACAGCGTCCTCACGCGGACCCTGGCCAAGATCCCCGCCGACAAGACGGTGGTGGGCATCGCCAACTACGGCCTCGACTGGCGGCGCGACGGCAGCGCGGCCCGCCGCCTCAGCTTCGAGGACGCGATGTTCACGGCCCGGGATAACCGGCCGGAGGAAGACCCGAAGCAGGTCCTGGACTTCGATGCGCAGGCGCTGAACCCCACGTTCACCTACCAGGACGCCTCCTCGCACGGGCACGAGGTCTGGCTGCTGGACGCGGTCACGGCGTACAACGACCTCCTGCTCGCCCACCGCGCCGGCGTGAAGGGGTCGGTGCTGTGGGTCCTCGGCTCGGAGGACCCGGCGGTGTGGGACTTCTACGACCGCCGCCTCCCCGACTCGCTCTCGCCGCCCACCGTGCTCGACACGGTCCCGACCCCCTATGCGCCGGTCAACACGGGCGACGGCGACGTGCTCGAGGTCGTGTCCGCGCCGCACGGGGGCCGGCGCACCGTCGAGGCGGACTCGGCCAACGGCCTCGTCACCGACGAGTCGTACCTCAGCTTCCCGATGCCCTACGTCATCAAGCACTCGGGCTACCAGCCCAAGAAGCTGGTGCTGACGTTCGACGACGGGCCCGACGACGTGTACACGCCCGAGATCCTCGACGAGCTGAAGGACCTGGGCGTGCCGGCGACCTTCTTCCTCGTCGGGCAGATGGTCGAGAAGTACCCCGAGGTGGCGCGGCGCATCCTCCGCGAGGGGCACGAGATCGGCAACCACACCTTCACGCATCCCAACATGGCGACGGTCAGCCACCGCCGGGCGATCCTGGAGTTCAACACGGCGCAGCGCGCGCTCCAGGCCGTGCTCGGCCGCTCCACGATCCTGTTCCGCTTCCCGTACAACGCCGACGAAGAGGCGCAGACCAACGCGGAGACCGACCCCATCGTCCAGGCCTCGGCCCTGGGCTACATCACGGTGGGCGAGCTGATCGACCCGCAGGACTGGAACATCTACAAGACCGACAGCCTCGGCGACCAGGTGCCGCGCACCGCCGACGACATCGTCAACGACATCATCGCGCAGGCGGACACGACGAAGGGCAACGTGATCCTGCTGCACAGCGCCGGCGGCAAGCGCGACCTCACCGTCGCCGCGCTGGCGACGGTGGTGCCGCGGCTCCAGCGGAAGGGCTACCAGTTCGTGACCCTGGCCCAGCTGCTCGGCACCACGGACGACGTCCTCATGCCGCCGGTGCGCGCGAATGACCAGCTCCTGGTCGGGCTCGACCGGCTCAGCTTCAATACGGTCTATACCATCGAGACGCTCCTCAGCATCACGTTCCTCGCGGCCATCGCGCTCGCGGTGCTGCGCGTCATCTTCGTCATCTCGGTCGCGCTCGTCGCCCGACGCCATACGAAGCGCGCGACCTACGATCCGGCGTACCGGCCCTCGGTCACCGTCCTCATCGCGGCGTTCAACGAGCAGCCGGTGATCGCGCAGACCATCCGCAGTGTGCTCGCCAACGACTACCCGGTCAGCGAGATCGTCGTCGTGGACGACGGCTCGACCGACGGCACCGGCGCGGAGGTGGCGACGCACTTCGCCGGCGATGCGCGGGTCCGGCTGCTCCGCCAGGCCAACACCGGCAAGGCGGCGGCCCTGAACCGCGGCCTCGCGGAGGCGCGCGGCGAGATCCTGGTGTGCTTCGACGCCGACACGCAGATCTCCCCGCACGGCATCTCCCTCATCGTGCGGCACTTCGCCGACCCGACGATCGGCGCCGTCGCGGGGAACGTGAAGGTCGGGAACCGCGTCAACATCCTGACCCGCTGGCAGTCCCTCGAGTACATCACCAGCCAGAACCTGGACCGCCGTGCCTATGCCTACCTCAACGCGATGACGGTGGTGCCCGGCGCGGTCGGGGCGTGGCGCAAGAGCGCGGTCGTCGCGGTCGGCGGGTACCTGCGCGACACGATGGCCGAGGACATGGAGCTGACCTACCGGCTCCGGCGCGCCGGGTGGCGCATCACGGCCGACCCGGAGACCGTCGGCTGGACGGAGGCGCCCGCCACCCTGCGGATGTTCTTCCGCCAGCGCTTCCGCTGGACCTACGGCACGCTCCAGTGCGTCTGGAAGCACCGGGGCGCGCTGTTCCGGTACGGGTGGTTCGGCTGGATGGCCATCCCGGCGGTCTGGCTCTTCCAGGTCTTCTTCCAGGCCCTGGGCCCGGTGGTGGACCTCAAGCTCCTCTGGTCCGCCGGGGACTTCCTGTATTCCTGGGCCACGATGGGGCGGCTGGTCTCGGATTGGCAGCCGCTGCCCGGGATCCTGCGGCTGCTCGAGGTGGTGGGCTTCCTGTACGCCCTCTTCTTCGCCGTCGACCTGATCGCCGCCGCCATCGCCTACCGGCTCGACCGGGAGGATCCGCGGGACCTGTGGTGGCTGTTCTTGCAGCGGTTCGTCTACCGGCAGATGATGTACGCGGTGCTCTGGAAGTCGGTGGTCACGGCCGTCAAGGGCAAGCGGCAGGGGTGGGGGAAGCTGGACCGGACGGGCGCGGTGCGGGTCGCCGCCCGCCCGACGCCGCCGGCGGCGCCGCTCCCCGCGGGGACGGCCGTCCGGTAGGCGAGCAGCCGCCGCCCGCTCCGAGTCCCGCTAGCTGTTGGCCGGTAACCACTTCCCCCTTTGCCGTCCGGCAACCGCCTAACTAGGTTTAAGGGCTTTTATGGCCGACGTCTCGCTGCGGCGGAGCCACCTGATGTTGCTCGCGGGGACCGCGAACCGGCCCCTCGCCGAGGAGATTGCGGCGTTCCTGAAGCAGCCGCTGTGCCAGACGACGATCCGGCGGTTCGCCGACGGCGAGCTGTTCGTCAAGATCGACGAGAACGTGCGCGGGCGGGACGTCTACATCATCCAGCCGACGAACCCGCCGGCGGAGAACCTGATCGAGCTGCTGCTGTTGATGGACGCGGCGCGGCGCGCGAGCGCGGCACGGATCACGGCGGTGATCCCGTACTTCGGCTACGCGCGGCAGGACCGCAAGGATCAGCCGCGCGTGGCGATCAGCGCGAAGCTGGTGGCGAACCTGGTGAGTTCGGCGGGGGCCGACCGGGTGCTGGCGATGGATTTCCACTCGCACCAGCTGCAGGGGTTCTTCGACATCCCGGTGGACCACCTGTACGCCTCGCCGGTGCTGACGGCGCACTACCGGCAGAAGCGGCTGCACGACCCGGTGGTGGTGGCGCCGGACGTGGGGTCGGCCAAGATGGCGCGCGGCTTCGCCAAGCGGCTCAACGCGTCGTTGGCGATCATCGACAAGCGCCGGCCGTCGGCGAACATCGCCGAGGTGGTCAACGTGGTCGGCGAGGTCGAGGGGAAGGATTGCCTCATCCCCGACGACCTGATCGACACGGCGGGGACGGTGACGGAGGCGGCCGCGGCGCTGAAGCGGCTCGGCGCGCGCGCGGTGTACTGCTGCGCGACGCACGCGCTCCTCTCGGGCCCGGCGGTCGAACGGCTGAAGGCGTCGCCGATCGAGGAGCTGGCGGTCGCGAACACGATCGCCCTGCCGGAGAGCAAGCGGTACGACCGGATGGTGGTGCTGTCGGTGGGCAACCTGCTCGCGACGGCCATCGCGAATACGCACAGCGACAAGTCGGTGAGCAGCCTGTTCGATTGAACACCAGTTGGTGGGTGGCAGGTGACAGGTGGTCGCCCCACACCCCGCAACCCACCACCTACTAACGTCTTGAGGTCCAGTCATGGCACAGATCGTCCAGCTGTCAGCGGAGCGTCGTTCCACCAAGGGCAAAGGCGCAGCGCGCGAGATGCGGCGCGGCGGCAAGGTGCCCGCCGTCATCTACGGCCGTGGCCGCGAGCCGGACCAGCTCGCGGTGGACGGGGTCACGCTCGGCCGGCTGCTGGAGAAGATCGTGCCCGAGAGCACCATCGTGGAGCTGTCGGTGGACGGGAACCCGGTCAAGACGCTGATCCGCGAGGTGCAGCGCCATCCGGTGCGGCCCGGCATCGTGCACGTGGACTTCTACGAGATCCGCGCCGGCCAGAAGATCCGCGTCGCCGTGCCGATCCACTGCGTCGGCATCCCCGACGGCGTGCGCAACCAGGGCGGCACGCTGGACCAGGTGATCCGCAACGTCGAGATCGAGGTGCTGCCGGACGACATCCCGGATCGCGTGGAGCTCGACGTCACGGCGCTGACGATCGGCAAGTCGCTGCACGTCTCCGACCTCAGCATCCCGAAGGCGCAGATCCTGATGGATGCCGCGCTGACGGTGGCCACGGTGGTGGCGCCGCGCATCGAGGAGGTCGCGGCTCCGGCGGCGGCGGCGGCGGTCGAGGGTGCGCCGGTGGAGGGCGAGGCGGCTGCGGCTGGTGCGCCGGCGGCGCCGGGTGCGGTGGCGGGCGCGGCGGCCGAGGTGGCCGAGCCGGAGCTGATCCGGAAGCGGAAGCCGAAGGACGAAGAGGCCGAGGAAGAGAAGTAGCGAGTACGCTCTGAAGCTCATCGTCGGGCTCGGCAATCCCGGCGCAGCCTACGCCGACACGCGGCACAACGCCGGGTTCTGGCTGGCCGACGCCCTCGCCGAGCGGTGGCGGCTGCCGAAGTTCCGGCGCGAGCCCCCTTCCCTGGCGACCGGCGGCCGGACGCGGTTCGGCGCCGTGCATCTGCTCAAGCCCCAGACCTTCATGAACGACTCCGGGCGCGCGCTCTCAGGGCTCGCGCCCGCCGAGCCGGGCGGCCCCCTCGAGGATCTCCTCGTGCTGGTGGACGAGGTGGCGCTCCCCGTCGGCTACTTCCGCATCCGGGCCCGGGGCAGCGCCGGAGGGCACAACGGTCTCAAGAGCGTCGAGGCCACGATCCGCACGCGAGAGTACGCGCGCCTCAGGATCGGCGTCGGCCCCAAGCCGGAGCACGTGGAGGACCTCGCCGATCACGTCCTCGACACGATGCCGCGGGACGAGCGGCAGGCCATCGAGGAGCTGATGCCCACGATGTGCGAGGCGGTGGAGTGCTGGATGGCCGAGGGCGCCGAGCGTGCGATGACGCGCTTCAACCGCCGCGTGCAGAAGGAAGCATGAGCGCCCTGCTCGCCCTCTGGGCCGCGCCCACCGGCGCGGTGGGCCTGCTCGCCGCCGCGCTGCTCTTCCGCTGGATCGAGCGGCAACCCGCGGGATCCGAGACGATGCGCGACGTCGCCCGGCGCATCGCGGCCGGCGCCCGGATCTTCCTCACCCGCGAGTACGCGGCCCTCGTGCCCTTCGTCGTGGTCGTCGCCGCGCTCCTGGCCGCACTGATCGGCCCCTGGACCGGCCTCGCCTACGCGGCCGGCGGCGCCTGCTCGGTGCTCGCAGGGCTCTTCGGGATGAGCGCGGCGACGCGCGCCAACGTGCGCACGGCCGAAGCGGCGCGCGCGCGGGGCCGCGGCCCGGCGCTCACGCTCGCGTTCCTCGGCGGCTCGGTGATGGGCCTCGCGGTGGCCGGCCTGGGCCTCCTGGGGATCGGCGCCGTCCTCTGGCTGCGCTGGCAGGGCGGCCCGATCGAGAACGATCCCGCCTGGCGCGCGTTCTCGCAGATCATCGCCGGGTTCGCGATGGGAGCCTCTTCCGTCGCCCTGTTCGCGCGGGTGGGCGGGGGCATCTACACCAAGGCCGCGGACGTCGGCGCCGACCTCGTGGGGAAGACCGAGGCCGGCATCCCGGAGGACGATGCGCGCAACCCCGCGACGATCGCCGACAACGTCGGGGACAACGTGGGCGACGTGGCCGGGATGGGCGCCGACATCTTCGAGTCGTACGTCGGCGCGGTGATCGCGACGATCGCCATCGGCGCCACGCTGCCCGGGATCGCGGACCGCCTCAACGCGGTCGCCCTGCCGGTCGTCTACGCGATGGGCGGGCTGGCGGCGAGCCTGGTGGCCATCGCGGCGGTGCGATTCCTCGAGCGGGGCAGCCCCGCGACCGCGCTGCGCCTCGCGACCTTCCTGGCCGCGGCGCTCTTTCTCCTCGCCGCCTGGCTGGTGACGCCGCAGCTCCCCCTCGCCCTGACCGTCGGCGGGCACCTCGCGCAGCCGCTCGGCCCCTTCTGGGCGGTGCTGGCGGGCACGGCGGCCGGCGTGCTGATCGGCTGGTCCACGGAGTACTACACCGGCGCCGGCCCCGTGCGCGCCATCGCCGAGGCCGCCCTCACCGGCCCGGCCACCAACGTGCTGGCCGGCCTGGCGGTCGGGATGCGCTCGACCGTCGTGCCGCTGCTGGTGATCTGCGCCGGGATCGCGCTCTCCTATGCGGCCGCCGGGCTGTACGGCATCGGCGTGGCGGCCGTCGGGATGCTCGCGACCACCGGGATCACGATGTCGGTGGACGCCTACGGACCGATCGCCGACAACGCGGGCGGCATCGCCCAGATGAGCGGCCTCGGGCCCGAAGTGCGGGCCATCACCGACGGCCTCGACGCGCTCGGGAACACCACGGCCGCCATCGGCAAGGGATTCGCGATCGGCTCGGCGGCGCTCACCGCCCTGGCGCTCTACAGCGCGTACACGACGGCGGTCGGCCTCACCAGCCTCAACCTCGTGGATCACCGGGTGGTGATCGGGCTCTTCCTCGGGGGCCTCGTCCCCTTCTTCATCGCCTCGCACACGCTGACGGCGGTCGGCCGGGCGGCCCAGGAGATGGTCGAGGAGGTGCGCCGCCAGTTCCGCGAGATCGCGGGGCTGCTGGCCGGCACGGCGCAACCCGACAGCGACCGGTGCGTGGCCATCGCCACCCGCGCGGCGCTGCGGCAGATGGTCGTGCCGGGCCTCGTCGCCGTGCTCGCGCCGCCGCTCGTCGGCAAGGTGCTCGGCGTCGCCGGCCTCGGCGGCTTCCTGGCCGGAGCGACGCTCACCGGCGTCCTGCTGGCGCTGTTCATGGCCAACGCCGGCGGCGCGTGGGACAATGCGAAGAAGCACATCGAGGGCGGCGCGTTCGGCGGCCGGGGCTCCGAGCCGCACAAGGCGGCCGTCGTCGGCGACACCGTGGGCGACCCGTTCAAGGACACGAGCGGACCCGCGATGAACATCCTGATCAAGCTGATGAGCGTGGTGAGCCTGGTGCTGGCGCCGTGGCTGATCTGATCCGGAACCGAAAGGAAGCCCGATGAGCCCCAAGCGTGTCCTTCTGGCCTTCGCCGTCACCTTCGCCTGCGCGCTCGCGGTCTTCACTCTGCCCCGCTTCGTCTGGAACACCGTGACCTCCGCGGTGGCACAGCAGCCTCCGGCGGCGCAGGGCGCGCCGGCGCCCGCCGCCCTGAACGCCGCCCCGGCCCCCGCTCCCGCGACGCCGCAGGCACCGGCCCCCGCCCCCATCTCGCTGCCGATGCGGCTCACCGGCCTCCTGGGGATGGCGCTGATCTTGGGGCTCGGCTACGCGTTCAGCCGCAACCGCGGCGCCATCAACTGGCGGACCATCGGCTGGGGCCTCGGGCTCCAGATCGCCTTCGCGATCTTCGTGCTGCGGGTGCCGTTCGGGCAGGAGCTGTTCCGGTGGCTCGGCGCGGTGGTGACCCGGATCCTCAGCTTCTCGTACGTGGGATCGGAGTTCGTCTTCGGCGACCTCGGCGCCCAGCACTCCAAGATCGGCGTCGTGTTCGCCTTCCAGATCCTGCCGGCGATCATCTTCGTCTCCGCCCTGTTCGCGATCCTGTACTACCTCGGCATCATGCAGATCGTGGTGAAGGCGATGGCGGTCGCGATGAACAAGCTGCTCCAGGCGAGCGGCGCCGAGAGCCTCAACGTCGCGGCCTCGATCTTCATGGGCCAGACGGAGGCGCCGCTCACCATCCGGCCGTTCCTGAACAAGATGACGCGTTCGGAGCTGATGACGGTGATGACGGCGGGCATGGCGCACGTCTCCGGCGCGATCATGGCGGCCTACATCGCCTTCGGCATCGAGGCGCGCCACCTGCTCACCGCGGTCATCATGACGGCGCCGGGCACGATCATGATGGCGAAGCTCCTCGAGCCGGAGACCGAAGTGCCGGAGACCCTCGGCACCGTGAAGCTGGACATCCCGATGACGGACGTGAACGTGGTGGACGCGGCGTCGCGGGGCACCGGCGAGGGACTGTACCTGATGCTGAACGTGATCGCGATGCTCATCTCGTTCATCGCGATCGTCGCGCTCATCAACGGCGGCTTCGGCTGGGTGCACGGGGTCGTCCCGTGGTTCCCCGCCGACCTCCAGACCGTGCTCGGGTGGATCGGGCGGCCGGTCGCCTGGGCGATGGGGGTGTCGTGGCACGACAGCGCCACGGTCGGCGGCCTGCTCGGCACGCGCGCGGTGTTGAACGAGTTCATCGCGTTCGCGCAGCTGGGCCCGATGCGCGCGACGCTCGACCCGCGCTCGTTCACCATCGCCTCGTTCGCCCTGTGCGGCTTCGCCAACTTCAGCTCCGTCGGCATCCAGATCGGCGGGATCGGGGCGCTGGCGCCCGAGCGCAAGCACGATCTCGCGCGGCTCGGGTTCCGGGCGATGCTGGCGGGGACGCTCGCGAACTTCATGTCGGCGACGATTGCAGGACTCCTGCTGTAGCGTGTGAAGTGAGACGTGAGGGGTGAGAAGGCGAGGTCAGAGGACGGAGTGAGAAGTTCAGGTGAGAAGGGGCTTCTCACGCCGTTCCCTCTCACGTCTTTGCCTCTCACATCTCACTCGGCCTTCTCACTTCTCCCTTCTCACCTCTCACGTTATCTTTGGCACCTACATACCACCTGCTCCCGCTAGACACCCGGCGGGGGCCGTTCAGACCAAAGGGAGGTGTTGGATCGTGACGCATCGTTACGAGGTCGTCTACATCTTCGACAGTGCGTTGGAGGAACCCGCCGTCAGCGAGAAGCTGACGAAGTTCCACGCGCTCCTGGGCGAAGGCGCGCAGGTCACCGTCAATCACTGGGGCAAGCGCACGCTCGTCTACAAGCTCAAGCGCCACGAGACGGGCTACTACGTCGTGACGCAGTTCGAGGCGGACGCGAAGCTGCTGCCCGAATTCGAGCGCGCCATCAAGCTGGACGAGGGCGTGCTCCGGTTCCTGCTGGTGCGGGCCGAGGGCGAAGCGCCCGCGCCGCTGCCGGTGGAGGCCGCGGTGGCGGTCGGCGTTGAGGAGGAGGAGGAATGAGGTCGCGCAGCAAGACGTGCCCGGTCTGCGAAGCGGGCGTCCGCGTGGTGGACTACAAGGATGACCGGACGCTGGGTCGGTTCCTGACCGATCGCGGCAAGATCCTGCCCAGCCGCCTGTCGGGGATGTGTGCCCGACACCAGCGTCAGCTCTCGACCGCCATCAAGCGGGCACGGCAGCTGATGCTGTTGCCCTACATCAAAGGGTACGGCCAGTAGCCGCAGGCTCGGCCCGCTGATCCTCGGCGGGTTGAGTTACCTGACGATCTCGGTCATCGCGCCGATCGCGCTCGTGGTCGCCCCGCTCGCGCTGCTGCTCGGCGCGCAGCGACCGACCCGGCGCGACGCCGCCACGGCCGTCGTGCTCGCCGTGGCGGTCGTGTGGGTGTCGCTGGGCCCCGCCGACGGCTTCGCCCAGCTGGTGCGCGCGTGGATGGTCCTGCTCACGGCGAGTCTCGCGATCGTCGTGGCCTCGGGCCGGGCGAGCGGCTTCATGTCCACCGCGCTGACCGCGGTCTCGGGCGCCTTCGGCGCCGCCTTCGTCCTGGCGCTGATCACGCGGCTCTCCTGGGGCAAGGTGGTGTGGATGGCGGAGCGCTATTACGGGGCCATCGCGTCCTCGCTCATCCAGACCGTCGCGGCCGCGCTCCCCGCGGGCGCCACGCCCGCGGCCGGCGGCCCGGATCTCGTCGCCACCTTCCAGACCTCCTTGCTGGCCATCGTCCGCCTGGTGAGCAGCCTGTTCCCGGGCCTGGTGCTGCTCCAGTCGTTCGCGGCGCTGGCCCTGGCCTGGGCGCTCTACCACCGCCTCGGCCAGCGCCCGCAGGGCGAGCCGCTGGGGACCCTGGCGTCCTTCCGGTTCAACGACCATCTCATCTGGGGGGTCGCCGGCTCGCTCCTGGTGCTGGTCGTCCCCCGCCTCGGGTGGATCAACGCCCTGGGCGGCAACTTGCTGGTGTTCTTCAGCGGCCTGTACATAGTGCGAGGCGTGGCCGTCCTTTCGGCGGCCGCGGCGGCGGGCGTCATCGGCGGCCCGATCGCCATCCTCGCCGCGACGTTCCTGACGCTGTTCCTGATGCCGGTCGCCGCGCTCGGCGCGCTGGCGCTCGGCCTGACCGATACCCTGATGGACTGGCGGCGGCGCCTGGCGCGCGTCGTCCCGAAACCCTGAGGAAGCAAGCCCATGGACGTGATTCTGCGTGAGAACGTGGACAAGCTCGGCGCCGCCGGCGAAGTGGTGAGCGTCAAGGACGGCTACGCCCGGAACTACCTGCTCCCGCGCGGGCTGGCCTACCCGGCCACCGAAGGGAACAAGCACCGGCTGGAGGCGGAGTCGAAGTCGCGGGCGCGGCGGGCGGACGCCGAGGTCGCGAAGGCGAGCGAGGTCGCGGCGCGGCTCGAGGCCGTTTCGCTCTCCTTCACGATGAAGGCGGGCGAGGGGGACAAGCTGTTCGGCTCCGTGACGACGCACGACATCGCCGAGCGGCTCAAGGCCGAAGGGTTCGACGTGGACAAGAAGACCGTCGAGCTGGCCGAGCCCATCAAGGCGCTCGGCGTCTACAAGGTCCCGGTGCGTCTCCACCCCGACGTGAAGCCGGAAGTCCGGGTCTGGGTGGTCAAGGAGTAGCGAACATGGGCACGTCGATCGGCTACCTGGACGGGCCGCGCCTGCGCCGCTCGATCCTGGCCGCTGCCGCGTGGGTCGGCGCAAGTCGCGACGAGCTGAATCGCATCAACGTCTTCCCGGTCCCCGACGGCGACACCGGCACGAACTTCACGCTGACGCTGAAGTCCATCGTCGATGCACTGCACCGCCTCGGCGACGCGCCCCTGCCCGAGGTGACGCGGACGGTCGCCCAGGCGTCGGTCGAAGGCGCCCGCGGCAATTCCGGGATGATGCTCTCCCACTTCCTGCTCGGGTTCAGCGAGGGCATCGGCGGAAAGGTGCGGGTGCGCGCCCACGAGCTCGCCGCGGCGTTCCGGCGCGGATTCGAGCGGCTGGAGGCGGCGCTCGAGGACCCGGTCGAGGGCACCATCCTCTCGGTCGCTCGCGAGGCCGCGGTGGGAGCCGAGCGCGCGGCGGCGCGGGCGGACGGCGACATCCTCCCGCTGATCAAGTCCACGCTCGAGCACGCGGATCAGGCGCTGCGGCGGACCCCGGACCAGCTCGCCGTGCTGAAGGAAGCCGGCGTGGTGGACGCAGGCGGCAAGGGCTTCGTGCGCCTGCTCGAGGGCATCATCCGCCTGATCGAGAAGGGGATGATGACGGCCGATCCCGTGCAGGCGTCGGCCGGGGTGGCCCCCGCGGCGCTGGCCGAGGTGGCGGCGGCGCTGGACTACCGGTTCTGCACCGAGGTGCTGGTGCGCGGCGAGCGGCTGCCTTCCTCCGCGGAGGCACGCATGGCCATCGGGCCGCTCGGCGGCTCGCTCCTGGTCCTGCGCGCCGGCGACCTGCTGCGCGTCCACGTCCACACCGACGACGCCGAGGCGGTGTTCCGCATCGCGGAGCGGTGGGGCGAGATCGTGACGCGCAAAGCCGACGACATGCGCGAGCAGCACCGGCTGCTGACGACGGCGTCGCGCCAGGTCGCCGTGGTGTGCGATTCCTCGTGCGACCTTCCCGACGCGGTGCTCGACCGGTACGGCATCGCGATGGTGCCGCTCCAGCTGCTGTTCGGGGACGAGGTGTTCCTCGATCGCGTCGAGATGGACGCGGCCGAGTTCTACCGGCGCCTGCGCGGCGGCGCGACGAACGCCACGACGAGCCAGCCCACGCCGGCGCAGTTCACGGCCGCCTTCGAGCATGCGCGCGCCGGCGCCGACGAGGTGGTCGTCGTCCTGCTCTCCTCCGGGCTCTCGGGGACGTACGCGAACGCCGAGGCCGCACGCCGCTCCTTCGCTGCCGGCGGGATCCACCTGGTGGACAGCCGCAGTGTCTCCCTCGGCCTGGGCCTGCTCGCGCTCCGGGCCGCCGAGCTGGCCGAGGCCGGCTGGGGCGGGGCCGCGATCGCCCGCGAGCTGGAACGCCTGCGCGACCAGAGCGGGTCGTACATCACGGTGGACAAGCTGGACCAGTTGCTCCGCTCGGGGCGGGTCTCGCGGATGCAGGCCTGGCTGGGCTCGCTGCTCGACATGAAGCCGATTCTCTCGCTCGACCGCGAGGGCCTCGTGGTCGCCGCCGCCCGCGTGCGCCACCAGGCCGCGCTGCAGCCGCGCCTCTTCCGGCTCCTGGACCGGGCCCTGCCCCGTCAGCGGCAGCGGCTCCGGCTGGGCGTCGCGCATGCCGACACGCCCGAGATCGCCGAGCAGCTGCAGCGGGCGCTGCGCGAGCGCTACCAGCCGCTCGACGTGGTGGTGTCGACGGTGACCGGCGTGCTGGCGGCGCACACCGGGCCCGGCGCGTGGGGCGTCTTCTATCAGGTGGAAGACGGCGCCCCGGCCGGCGCTCCCGCGGCTATCGGAGCGTCATGACCGAACGGAAACGCGCGCGAGCGCGGCCCAGGCGGGCGCGGCCGCCGGCGGCGAGCGAAGGGCTGGCGTGGGCGGTGGAGGCGTGCGTGGCCCGGAAGGCGGTGGACGGCGTGGTGCTGGACCTGCGGACGCTCAGCGACGCGGCGGACTACTTCGTCGTCGTTTCGGGAACGTCCGACACCCACGTCCGCGCGATCGCCGAGCACGTGCTGGAGACGCTGGAGCGGCGGGGGATGAAGGCGCATCACATCGAGGGGCTCGCGAGCGGCCGCTGGGTGCTGCTCGACTTCTTCGATTTCGTGGTCCACGTCTTCCATCCGTCGCTCCGCGAGTTCTACCAGCTGGAGGGCCTGTGGAGCGACGCGCCGCAGCGCGCCATTTTGACCGTCTGAACTCTTTGAACTGCCGGCCTCCCGTCGTAGATTGTCGACGTTGAAGCGCGTCCTCCCCTTCCTCGCTCTGCTCGTGGGGTGCTCCGGCTCGCGGTCCGGCGCACCCGACACCATCGGCACCCCTGCGGGCCGCGCCGCCCTGCAGCCGGAGGGCCCCCGCAGCATCCCGATCGTGGCGCTGCGCATCCTCGCCGGCGGCGGGGCGCTGCGCGTCTATCTCCTGCCCGCGCTGAAGCCGGCCGACTGGGCCCTGGGCGGCCGAACGTCGCCCGTGGCGACGGTGATCGGGATGGACGACGCCGGGCGCCGGCTGATCTATCGTGACAGCGCGGGCAGCGTCGCGGCCTTCGACCTGGTGGCCTACCGCGAGCGGCCGGTCGAGGCCGACAGCATCTACGTCGGGCGCGGGGCGATCACGGCCCTTGCCCCGGACGGGACGCTGTACGCGGTCCTGGCCGACGGCTCCGTCATCGAGTCCGCGCCGTGGGGCGCGAGCGCGTGGCCGAACCGTCTCGGCCGCGGCGTGCGCGACGCCTTTGCCGGCGTCGGCGCGAGCCTGATCGCGATCCGCCACACGGCCGCCGACACGCTCGCCCTGGCGTCGCGCGAGGCGGGCATCTCGCTCCGGGTGCCCGTCCCCTCGGCGACCGCCCGCGTCGCGAGTCGCGACGGGGACGCGGTGGCGTTCGTGACCGACTCCGGCCTCGAGGTCGTCGAGGAGCGCGACCCGCAGAACCCGTGGTACGTCCACCTCAGAGGCACGCCCGTGGCGGCGGCGTTCACGCCGTCGGGACACCGCATCTACGTCGCCCTCAGGACCAACGGCGAGCTCGCCGTCGTGGACCGGTTCACGCACCACACCCTGGCCTCGATCGCGCTGCCTGGTCCGGCGGGCGCCCTGCGGATGGACCCGTGGGGTCGCGCCGTCCTCGTCCGTCCGGCGGACGCGGGCAGCGACGAGACGTGGGTCGTCTCCGTCGCGGACGCCCGTGTCTCCGGCCGCGTGAGCACGCGCTGGGCGAGCGATCTGCCCACGGCGGCGGAGGACGGGGTCCTGCTGCTGCGGGAAGGCCCCAACGTCGTGGCGCGGGACATCCACTCGCTCGACTCGCTCGGGACGGTCGTCGCGGGAGCTGCCGATCTCTGGTTCGTCGGCCGGTGGAAGCCCACGACGGCGCCGAACGTGCTCCGCGAGGAGGCGCGCGAACCGGCGCCCCAGCGCACGCGGGCCGGGCATGCCGCGCGCGCGGCGACGACCGCCGCACCGCGGCGGAGCGCGCCGGCTGCTCCCGCTCCGGCCCCGGCCGCTGCGGCGCCGCCCCAGCGGGTCTGGGTGCAGGTGTCCGTGTCGCAGAACGAGAAGGCCTCCCGCGACCTGGCCGCCGAGCTCACCAAGTCCGGGCACGCCGCTCAGGTGATCGGTCCGCGCTCGCCCGGCGAGGGCTGGCGCGTGGTGGTGGGGCCGTACCCCTCGCGCAGCGCCGCCGATTCCGCCGGGCGCCTGCTCGGCCGTCCCTACTACATCCTCGAGCCGGGGCTCGAGGGACCGGACAGGCAATGACCGGAACGGACGATACGTCCGAGCCGCTCGCCCGTTCGATCCCCGCGCTCTTCAGCGGAGCCGCGCTCGTCGCGCTCGTCCCGGCGACGGCCGACCTGGACGCGGCCGCCACGATGGCGTGGAACCTCGCCCGGGCCACCGCCGCCTCCGGCCGTCGCGTCGCGCTGGTCGACTGCCACGTGGACGAGCCCCAGCTGCACGCCGCGACCGGTGAGGACAACCACGACGGCATCGTGGACGTGTTCGAGTACGGGGCCTCCCTCTCCCGCATCGCGCGGCAGCAGACCGAGCCCAACCTGTACTTCGTCCCCGCCGGCACCTTCGCCCCCGATCCCGCCGTGATGGCGGCGCACCCCCGCTGGCGCCGCCTCTCGGCCGGGTTCCGCCACGAAGACGCCGTGATGCTGCTCTTCCTGCCGGCCGACTGCGTCGTCTCCCTCGCCGCAAGCCTGGACGGGATGGTGGCGCTCGCCCCGGAGGGCGAGGAGGCGGGCCTGGCGAGCACGCCGGAGATCGAGGCGGGGGTCGACGCCGGCGTCCCGCTGCTGGCGACGCTGACGGACAGCGACGACCTGGGGCTGTTGGTCGGCCCGGCGCCGGCTGAAGCCGACGTCGCGCCGGTGGAGGCGAGCGCAGGGCCGCCGCCGGAGCCGGCGCTCGACGCCGCGGCGCCCGAGGACGCGCGGGCGCCGTCCGCGCTGTTCCCCCGCCGCGCGCGCGCCCCGCGCTCGGCATGGAGCGTGCGCGTGGCCGTGTACGGCTGCGTGACGCTCCTCGCGGCGGCGGTGCTCGTCGTGACCTATCGGCGAGCGCTGGGGCTGGGCGATTTCGGCCTCAAGGCGCTGGGGGCCGGCGAAGAGCCGGACAGCGCGACGCGGATGTCCATCGTCCCCGCCTTCCGGAAGCTCGTGCCGCACGCCGTGGATACGCTGCCCTTCGCGGTTCAGGCGTCGGCGTGGACCAGCCTGGTCTTCGCTCTCGACGCCGGAGACGAGCTCGAGGCGCGCGGATTCGCGCCGATGATCGCCCCGATCCGGATCGGGAGCCGCGTCTGGTACCGCGTGTACGCCGGCCCGGTGGCGAGCCAGGACGCCGCCGACTCCCTGCTCGCGGCGGTGCGGGACGCCGGGCTCGACCGTCCGCGCACCGCGGTGCCGACCCTGGTTCCGCTGTCGCTCGCGATGCGGCGCGTCGCATCGGCCGATGCCGCGCGCGCCGAGCGCGCGCGCTTGAGGGGGATCGGCGTTCCGGCCTTCGTGCTGGGCCAGTCCGACGGTACGTACCGCCTGTACGCGGGGGCCTACGCGACCCCGGAGCAGGCCGCCTATCTCGACAGCCTCGTCACCTCAATCGGGAGCGCCGGGCAGCTCGGCCCGCGCGTCGGATTCCACCCATGAAGCTGCGCCGTCTCGAACTCTCGGGGTTCAAGTCCTTCGCCGACGCCGTGGAGCTGCTGGTGGACCCGGGCGTCACCGCAGTCATCGGCCCGAACGGCTGCGGCAAGTCCAACGTCTCGGACGCCGTGCGCTGGGTGCTCGGGGAGCACAACCCGCGCGTGCTCCGCGGCTCGCGGATGGAGGAAGTGATCTTCCAGGGTTCGGCGGGACGCCGGCCGCAGAACGTGGCCGAAGTCTCGATGATCTTCGACAACACCGATCGCGCGCTCGACCTCGACTTCGCGGAGGTGGTGCTGGGCCGCCGGGTCTCCCGGTCGGGCGAGTCGGAATACTTCATCAACCAGGCGCCGGTGACGCGGCGCGAGCTGCTGACCAAGCTGGCGGGGACGGGGCTGGGGACGGACCAGGGCGTGGTGATCGAGGCGCGGATGGTCGATGCGCTGCTCTCCGACCGGCCGGACGACCGGCGTGCGCTGTTCGAGGAAGCGGCCGGGCTGGGGCTCTACCGGGACCGCAAGCGGAGCACGGAGCGCCGGCTGGAGGAGACCACGGCCGACCTCGCCCAGCTGGAGCAGGTCATCACGGAGGTGGAATCGCGGGTGCGCAGCCTGTCGCGGCAGCGGCGGCGGGCCGAGCGCCACGGCGAGATCGCGGAGCGGCGCTACCAGTTGGTCGCGGCCGTGGCGCGCCTGGACGTGGCGGAGGTGGACCGGGCGCTCACGCTCCTGGAGGACCGCCGCGCCACGCTCGGCGTCGAGCTGCCGGAGGGGCGGGCGGCGCAGACCGAGGAGGACCGGCAGCGGCAGGCGGCGGTGGAGGCGCGGGCAGGCGCGGAAGCGCGGCGCAGCGAGGTCGAGCGGCGGGTGGGCGAGGCACGCCTGGCGGTGAGCACGCTGGAGGGCGACCTGGCGCTCGCGACCGAGCGCATCGGCAACGCGTCGGCCCGGCGCGAGCGCGCCCTCAGCGAGCGCGCGGACACGCAGGCCTCCGCGGCGCGGGTCTCGCGCGAGCGCGAGGCGGCGGCGGCGGAGCGGCAGTCGGCCGAGCGCGACCGGGCGGCCGTGCAGGCCGAGCTGGAGCAGCGGCTCGCGGCCGAGGAGCGCACGCGGACGCACCTGACCGCGCAGCGCGCCGCGCTCAGGGAGATCGAGGAAGCGCTGCAGCGGCAGGCGGAGAGCGTGCGGCGGCTCGACGGCGAGCGGCAGGCGCTGGACCGTGAGTTGGCCGACCTGCGCGAGGAGCTGAGCGCCGCCGAGGCGCGGCGCGCCGCGCTGACGCAGGACCGGGACGTCGCGGCCGGCGAGGCGGGAGAGACGGAGGCGCGGCGCGCGGCGCTGGCCGAGCGCCTGGTGTCCCTCGGCCTCGAGGCCGACCGGGCGCGGCATGCGCTCGCCGAGGCACGCGAACACGAGGCGCGCCTCCGGGCGGACCGGCGCGCCACCGAGGAAGCGCTCGCCCAGACGACGGCGCGGCAGGGAGCGCTGGAACAGCTCGAGCGCGATCACGTGGGCCTCGCGCCGGCCGCGGCCGCGCTGCTGGCGGCCCGGGAACGGTTCGGGGGCGCGATCAAAGGACCGCTGGCCGACTTCGTGCGGGCGCGCCGCGACGACGTGGCGCAGGCCGAGCACGTGCTCGGCGACTGGATGCACGCGGTCGTCGTCTCGGATCTGGCCGCGTGCGACGCGATCTACGGTTGGCACCGCGAAGAGGGCACCGGACCGTTGCTCCTCCTCCCGCTGGATCCGGGCCCGAGCGGCGCGACCCAGGATGGCGAGCTCGCATCGCGCGTCGAGGCGAGCGGCCCCGCCGCCCGCTGGGTCCGCGCCCTGCTGGCCGGGGCACGCCCCTTCGCGCCCTCCGGGGACGCCATCATCCGCGCCAACGGCGCGGTGTTCCTGCCCGGCCCCGGCGCGCCGGGAGGCCCGCTCCGCCGGCGCGCCGACCTCGAGGCGCTGGGCGACGACGCCTCCCGCCTCGCGGGAGCGCTCGCGGAGCAGGATCGCGCCCTCGAGGTCACCGCGGGACGGCTGGAGCAGGCCGAGCGCGAGAGCGCCGGAGCGGACGCGGCGGTCGAGACGGCCCGCGCCGAGGAGCGGCGCGCGGTCGCCGAGGCGGACGACGCGAAGCGCCGGCTCGCGCACCTCGACCGCGACCTCGAGATCGAGAGCGGCCAGGTGGAGCGCCTGTCGGTGCGCCTGAGGGCCGTCCAGCAGCGGCTGGGCGAAGTGGACGGCGGCCTCTCGGCGGCCGATCTCGAGAAGATCAAGCTCGACGGCCGTCTCGCCGCGGAGCGCGCCCGGCTGACGGAGCTGGAGGCCGAGCACGAGGCCGCCCGGGAGCGGCGCGTGCACTGGCAGGTGGAGGACGCGCAGGTCGCCGCCCGCCTGGCCGCCGCGTTGGAGCGGGAAGGCCGCGCCACGACGGGCACCCGGGAGTTGACGGAGCGCGGCGAGGCGCTGGTGCAGGAGGCTGGCAGCCTGGACAGCGAGCTCTCGGCCCTCGAGCGGCAGCGGGCGCTCTGGCAGGAGGAGCTCGTCGAACGGCGCGCCGCGTTGGCCGAGCTGGAGCGCGCGTCCATCGGCGCCGCCCAGGGGCTGGCCGCCGCGGAGCAGGCGCTGCAGGACGTCGAGGCGCGGCTCGGCGCCGCACGCCAGCGGGTGGAGGCCCTCACCGAGGAAGCGCACCGGCTGGAGCTCGAGGCCACCGAGCTCGCGAGCACCCGCCGCCTGATGGGCGAACGCCTCTCGGCCGAGTGGGGCCGGAGCTTCGCGGAGATCCTGGCGGCGCCATCCGACGTGACCGGCGACGTGGCCGCGCTGCGGGCTGAAGCGGACGAGCTGAAGGCGCAGATCGACGCGCTCGGGCCCATCAATCCGTTGGCGGTCGAGGAGCACGCGGAGGAGAAGCGCCGCCTCGAGCACCTAGTGACCCAGCGCGACGACATCGTGGCCGGGCGGAACTCGCTCCAGCAGAGCGTGCGCGAACTGGACGTGGTCGCGAAGGCACGATTCACCGCGACCTTCGCCTCGGCGCGCGCCAACTTCCAGCGGGTGTTCGAGACGCTCTTCGACGGCGGCTCGTGCGACGTCTTCCTCCTCGACGAGGGCGACCCGCTCGACTCCGAGATCGAGATCACCGCCAAGCCGCGCGGCAAGCGCACCGAGCGGATCCATCTGCTCTCGCAGGGCGAGCGCTCGCTGGTCGCGCTGTCGCTGCTGTTCGGGATCTACCTCACCAAGCCCAGCCCGTTCTGCGTGCTGGACGAGGTGGACGCGCCGCTCGACGACGCGAACATCGGCCGCTTCACGCGCCTCCTGGACGAGTTCAAGGACAACACCCAGTTCATCGTGATCACGCACAACCCGCGGACGATGGCGGTCGCCGACGCGGTCTACGGGATCACGATGCAGGAGCCCGGCGTCTCCAGTGTCGTGTCGGTGCGCCTGGGCAGCGAAACCCAAGCCGCGTAAGATGCGCGGCCTGCTGGCCCTGCTCCTGGCCGCCGTCTGCGCCGGCGCGGCCCAGGGTCAGATGCCGCGCACGGCCTCGCCCCGCCTCGCGCGCGTCTGGGCGCGCGCCGACACCGCCGTCCTCGTGTGGGTCATCGGCGAGCCCTCGACCGATCTCGGCAGCCTCGCCGCCCTGGTCACGCGCGCCGGCGGTCAGGTCAGACACCTCAGCGAGTTCGTGCACGCCGTTTCGGCCCGTGTGCCGGGCAGCGCGCTCCCCGCCCTCGCCGCCGCGCGGGGCATCCGGCGCATCCAGCTCGTGGGGAGCTACTTCCGATCGCCCGAGCGCTCCCTCGCGCGCCGTGCCGGCCCGACGGTCTCGGCGCTGCCGCCGCCGGCGCGTGTCCTCCCCGGCCGGCTCGTGCGGCCTCCCGCCCCGCCCACCGCGACCGCGGCCGATTCCACGTACGGCGGTGGCGCCTGGGTGATGCAGCAGCTCGACCTTCCCGCCGTGCAGCGCCTCAGCTACCGCGGCGCGGGCGTCCGCATCGCGGTGCTCGACGCCGGCTTCAACACCGCGCAGCCGCTCCTGACCGGCGCGCAGGTCATCGCCCAGCGCGACTACATCGGCGCGACCGTTCAGGACGATACGGGCGAGGCGCACGGCACGGCCGTCTGGTCGCTCCTGGCCGCCAACCGGCCCGGCACCCTGGTCGGCGCCGCTCCCGACGCGCAGTACGTCCTCGCGCGGACGGAGTACACGCCCACCGAGACGCGCACGGAGGAGGACAACTGGGTCGCCGCCGTCGAAGCGGCCGAATCCCTCAGCGTCAACATCATCTCCTCGAGCCTCGGCTACCTCAGCTTCGACAACGGCTTCACCTACACCTTCCAGCAGCTCACCGGCGACATCGCCGTCACCAGCGTCGCCGCCGAGAGCGCCGCTGCGCGCGGAACCCTCGTCGTCGTCGCGGTGGGCAACCGGGGCCCCGAGGGCGAGACCCTCGAGACCCCCGCCGACGCGGACGGCATCGTCGCCGTGGGCGCGACGGACTCGCTCGGCCGCGTCGCCGCCTTCAGCTCTCGCGGGAACACCGCCGACAGGCGGATCAAGCCGGAAGTGGTGGGTCCCGGCGTCAACGTGCCGGCCGCGGCGAGCGCCAGCGGCGTGCTCATCCAGACGGGCACGTCGTTCCCCACGCCGCTCGTGGCCGGCATCGCCGCGCTGGTCCAGGGCACGCGGTCCGGCCTGCCCGCGGCGGCCCTGCGCAGGGGCCTCCTCCTGGCCTCGAGCCTCCACGCCACCCCCGACAGCGTCCACGGATACGGCATCCCCGACGCGCTGGCGCTGCTCGCCTTCCCCACCGGCTTCGTGGCGGTCGGGCCCCTCGACTCCACGCTGGGCAGCGTCACGCCGACCTTCACGTGGGACGCGGGCACGCCTCCGCCCGGCGTGCAGCCCGACACCATCCGGCTCCAGGTCGGACTGGACACGGCGCTCGCGACGGTGACGCTCGACACGACGGTCGTCGCTGCGTCGGTGCGGCTGCCGCTGGCGGCGCATCCCGGGATGCGACTCTACTGGAAGGCCACCGCGCGCAGCGCGCTCGGCGCGGCGGAGACCACGCCGGTGATCGGTCCGCTCACGGTGCCGCCCTGGGTGACCCTCCTGACGCTCAACGCGCCGAGCGGGCAGAGCATCCGCGACTCCCTGCCGCTCCTGGCGTGGCACTCGCCTGCCGTCGCCACGCCGCCGGGGCCGTTCCGGTACGACGTGTCCATCTATCCGTCCTCTCAGGGCCCGCAGAGCCCGGTCGTGAGCGTGCGCGGGCTCACCGACACGACCTTCCGGCCCAGCGCGCCGCTGGAGCGCAACCTCCCGTACCGCTGGCAGGTCGTCGCGCACCTCGGCGCGACGGACAGCTCGATCGTCACGAGCACCGGCACCTTCCTCGTCCTGGACCCGCGGGCGCCCGCCACCACGATCCTCTTCCAGAACTTCCCGAACCCGTTCCCGAACCGCGCGCTCGGCGTCACCACCACGTGCATCTGGTTCGACGTCGCCCAGGCGGGGGACGTCCGCCTGGAGATCTTCGACGTGCGCGGGCGGCTCGTCCGGCGCCTGGTGCCCTCGGACCAGGTGCCGGGGCCGCTCGACGTGGGGCGATACGGGCGTCCCGCCGGGGACGCGCTGGGCACCTGCGACCCGCGAATGTCGTGGGACGGGAAGGACGAGACGGGAGCATATGTGCGACCCGGAGTGTACCTTTACCGCTTGATTGCGCCCGGTTTCCGGGACGCCAAACGCATCGTTTTCCTTGGAGCGCCATGACGCTCACGCTCGTGACGGTCGGCACCGGCACGGTCGCCCCCTCGGCCACGCGGACCGGCCCCGCCCATTGGGTCGAGCGCGGCGACGTGCGCCTGCTGATGGACTGCGGGGCCGGCGCCACCCACCGGCTCGCGCAGTTCGGCCTGCAGTGGGAGAAGGTGTCGCACGTGGCCCTCACCCATTTCCACCCGGACCACTTCGGCGAGCTGCCGGCGCTGCTGTTCGCGCTGCGCCACGCCACCAAGCGCACCGAGCCGCTGGTCATCCTGGGCCCCGCCGGCACCGTGCGGCTCCTCAAGGGGCTCGCCGACGGGTTCGGCGACTGGCTGCTCGATCCCGGCTACCCGATCGGGATCCTCGACGTGCAGGCCGGCGAGCCGTTCCCGCTCTCGCCCGACGTGATGCTGGAGGTGCACGCGACGCCGCACACCGCCGAGAGCGTCGCGCTCTCGGTGACGGCACCGGAGGGGCGCGTGGTGTACACCGGCGATACGGGCCCCAGCGCGGAGCTCGCCTCCTGGGCGAAGGGCTGCGATCTGCTGCTCGCCGAGTGCTCGCTCCCCGACGATCAGGCCATCGAGGGGCACCTGACGCCGGGAACGGTGGGGCGGCTGGCGGCCAGCGCGCAGCCGCGGCGCCTCGTGCTCACCCACCTCTATCCGCCGACGGAGCGGCTCGACGTGGGGAAGCTCGTGGGGAAGCACTTCAAGGGACCGGTCGCCCTCGCCGCCGACGGCGACCGCTTCGAGCTGGGACGGTGAGGGTGACGCGGACATGCTGATCGTCATGCAGCACGGCGCGACCGAGGCGGAGATCCGCCGGGTCGTCACCACGATCGAAGAGATGGGCTACCAGGCGCGGCCGATGCCGGGCGCGCAGCGCACGGCCGTCGGCCTGGTGGGCAACGACGGCAAGGTGGACGCGTCGCGCCTCGAGGCGCTGCCCGGCGTGCTCGAGATCATCCACGTCACCCAGCCCTACAAGCAGGTCTCGCGCGAGTGGAAGGCGGAGAACACGGTCATCCGCTTCCCGTCCGGCGTCGCGATCGGCGGCGACGACATCGTCATGATGGCGGGGCCGTGCTCGGTGGAGTCGGAGTCGCAGATCCTGGAAACGGCGCACGCGGTCCGGGACGCGGGGGCGGTGATCCTGCGCGGCGGCGCGTTCAAGCCCCGCACCTCGCCGTATTCGTTCCAGGGCCTCGGCAAGAAGGGCCTCGAGCTGCTGGCGAAGGCCCGGGAGGAGACCGGCCTCCTGATCGTGACCGAGGCGATGGACGCGGAGGGGATCGACCTGATCGCGCGCTACGGCGACATCATCCAGATCGGCGCGCGCAACATGCAGAACTACTCGCTGCTCAAGCACGCCGGCCGGATCGGCAAGCCCGTCCTCCTCAAGCGCGGCATCTCCGCGACGATCACCGAGATGCTCCTCTCGGCCGAGTACATCCTCGCCGAAGGGAACGCGCAGGTGATCCTGTGCGAGCGCGGGATCCGCAGCTTCGACACGGCGACGCGCTTCGTGTTCGACCTGACGGCGATCCCGCTGGTGCAGAAGCTGTCGCACCTGCCGATCGTGGCGGACCCGAGCCACGCCACGGGGCTCAGGGCGAAGGTGACGCCGATGGCGCGCGCGGCGATCGCCGCCGGCGCCGACGGCCTGCTGATCGAGGTGCACCCCGCGCCCGACCGCGCGCTGTCCGACGGCGCCCAGAGCCTGGCCCCGGACCAGTTCGTCGAGCTGATGCGCCAGTGCCGCGCCATCGCCGAGGTGATCGGCCGGCGCATCGCCGAGCCGGTGGCGGTCCGGTGAAGACCGCGCGCTGGACCTGGGCGGCCGCGATCGCCGCGCTGTGCGCCGCCCCGGCCTCCGTTCTCGCGCAGAATGCGAGCGCGTCGGCGATCCTCGAGGGGGCGGTGGCCGCCTTCGGCCGGGCGACGACGCTGCGCGCCAACTTCACCCAGTATCTGCGCGACCCGATGGTCGGCAGCAGCGACACGTCGTCGGGCGAGTTCCTGCGCCAGTCGCCGGGCAAGTTCGCGTTCCGCTGGCGCCATCCCGCCGAGGACGTGATCCTGGCGGACGGGCAGGTGCTCTGGGCCTACCTCCCGTCGTCTGCCCCCGGCCAGGCGGTGCGCTCGACGCTGACGGGCAGGCCCGGAGAGTCGGCCGACGTCCTGGCCGAGTTCCTCGACGATCCAGCGCAGCGCTTTCTGGTGAGCTACGTGCGCCCCGACAGCGTGGGCGCGCGGCCGGCCGACGAGCTGGCGCTGGTGCCACGCCAGCAGGGGACCCTGCCCTACCGCCGCGTCCTCATCTGGGTGGACCGGGCCGACAGCCTGGTGCGGCGGGTGGAGATCAACGAAGGCTCGGGCGCGGTGCGGCGGATCCTGCTGGACCAGATACGCGTCAACGTCCCGATACCGGCATCGAGCTTCGTGTTCCGGGTGCCCAAGGGAGTAAGGGTGGTAGACGCCAGTCACTAGGAGAGTTGCGAGACGCCACGGATAGAGGCCAGTTGCGAGACGCCGAGTTGCGAGCGGCTACGAGATGGGAGTCTGCAGAACGAGAACAGGCCTCAAGCAGCTCATAGCCGCCCGGGGCCTGTTCTCGTGCTCAGTCCTCGAATCTCATGACCGCTCGCAACTCGGCGTCTCGCAACTCTCCCGCATTCTCTTACTGCACTCTCAGTATCTCCTCGAGACGTGCGGCGCGTGTTTCGTCCAGCCCCGCCTCGCGTGCGAGCCTGAGCGTCTCCCGCCCGACCGCCCGATACAGCTCCGCATCCCTGTGCGTCAGCGCCGAGAGGTGTCGGCGCGCGGTCGCGGCGTCGCCGCGCGCGATGGGCCCGGTGAGCGCGCCGGCCGGCCCAGCGGCCGCGACGTTGTCGAGCGTCGCGCGCGCGAGCGGCAGCAGGGCGTCGAGCGCCGCGGCGCGGCCGATCCCGGCGCTCTCGAGCAGCCGCAGGGCCTCCGCCAGCATCGTGACCACGTAGTTGGAAGCGAACACCGCGCCCGCGTGATAGAGGGGCTTCGCCTCCGGCGCGAGGGTGAGCGGGACCCCGCCCAGCCGCCGGACCAGCGCGTCCGCCACCCCCACCGCCTCCAGATCCCCTTCGAGGAAGAAGGTCGCGCCGCGGAAGTGCCGGGCGGCCTGCGCCGGCTCCAGGCTCACCGACATCAGCGGATGCATCGAGCCGGTGGAAGCGCCGGCGTCGGCGAGCGGAGCGAGGACGCTGCGGGTGAGCGCGCCCGAGAGATGGAGCACCACGTGGCCGCGCCCGACGCCGCCCGAGCGCGCCAGATCGCTGACGAGCGCTCCGAGCGCGTCGTCGCGCACCGCCAGCACGACGATGCCGACCGCGGAGAGCCACGGAGGGACGGGACCGAGGGTGAGGCGCAGGCCGGCGGGCATCGGCCGGTCGTGGCGGCCATGGACCCCCGCGACCTTGAGGCGCGCGCGGCGCAGGGCGAGCGCCAGGCCGAGCCCCGCGCGTCCGGGCCCGATGATCCCCACCGCCGGGAGCGGCGGGAGCGGCGGGAGAGCCGCTGGGGAACGCCTGCGCGCCGCCGGCACGGCGGCGGCCGGCGCTACGGCCGCCGCGCCGGAGCCGGGGCGGCGCTCTGCGCGAGCGCCAGGAGATCGGCCGGCGTCTTCGCCTTCGAGGCGAACTGCTGCGCCTGCTCCAGCACGGGGTCCTCGTCGAACAGGCGCCGGATCCCGCCGCTGCGGCCGAAGCTGAGCTGCGCGATCTCGTAGCCGATCTGCTCGTCCAGGAACCCCTGCGCCGCCGAGAGCGTCCGGTCGTCCAAGGTCACGCCGCGGCGGGCCAGGAGGGCGAGGAACGCCGCCCGCATGTCGGGGGTCAGCTCGAAGGTCGGGCTGTCCACTCCGTGGTGCGCCCGGACCTCCAGTGCGTATGCCGCCAGCGCGTCCATGTACTTCGCGGCGTTCTTGCCAAGCGCCGTGTTGAGGAGCCGCACCGCGAGCTCGGTCGCCGAATCGGGCCGCACCACGACGTCGGGGATGATCCCCCCGCCGCCGCGCACGACGCGCCCGTGATCGGTGTGGAAGACCTGGTCGGGCTTGGGCTGGGCCGTATCGGGACGCACGGCGTCACTGTCCGCCTCGTCCTCCTGCTCCTGCTCGTTGTGCGCCTGCCGCTGGATGCTGCGACCGCTGGGCGTATACCACTTCGCCGTGGTGATCTTCAGCGCCGCGTCGGGGCCGAGCCGGAACAGCGTCTGCACCAGCCCCTTGCCGAAGGTCGGCGTCCCGATCACCAGCGCCCGGTCGTGATCCTGGAGCGCTCCCGCCACGATCTCCGAGGCCGACGCCGACTGGCCGTTTACCAAAACCACGATCGGGAGGTCGGGGTAGCGCTGCGGATCGTTGTCGGTGAACTCGCGCGTCGCCCCTTCGGCCCGCCCGCGCGTTGAAACGATCTGCTGACCGGGCTCCAGGAAGAGCGACGACACCGCGATCCCCTCGTCCAGCAAGCCGCCAGGGTTCCCGCGCAGGTCGAAGATCAGCGACCGCATGCCGACCCCCTTCAGGCTGTCGATCGCAGCCGTCAGCTCGCGAGCGGACTGATCGCTGAAGGGATTCAGCTCGATGTAGCCGACGTGCCCGCCCACCATCATTGCGGTGTGCACCGAGCGCGCGTGGATCTGGGCGCGGGTCAGCTGGAAGGTGATGATGTCCGTCACCCCCGGCCGCTGCACCTTCAAGGTCACCTGCGAGCCCACGGGGCCGCGCAGGTTGCTCACGGCCAACTCCTGGTTCCACTGGGCCGTGCTCTGGCTGTCCACCTGCACGATCCGGTCGCCGGTCATGATCCCGGCGCGCTCGGCCGGCGTGTCCGGCAGCGGGGCGATCACCACGACCGCGTTGTCCCGGTACTCGATCTGGATGCCGAGGCCGCCGTAGTTGCCCGTCGTGACCTCGCTCATCCCCGACAGGCTCTTGCCGCTCAGGAACACGCTGTAGGGATCGTGCAGCTCGTTCACCATCCCCGCGATGGCCATGTTGTACAGCTGGCGCCCGTCGATCGGGTCCACGTAGTAGTCGGAGATGTGCGACATCACGTCGTCGAACAGGCGCGCCCGCTGGTACACGCTGTCGTCGCGACGGCTGCCCTGCTGCATGAACCAGCCGCCGGACAGGAACGCCACGACGGCCACTACGGTGGTGACGGCGATGCGCTGACGCGACATGGACCCTTCCTTGGGGATTGGCGTTCTCTACCCCGCACGTGGGGAGAAGGTCGGCGCGCGACGGTGCATCAGCGCCTCCCACACCTCCCCCTGCACGGCCTCCACCGGTCTCGCGGCTGGTACATGAACGATGTTCGGGCCCGTCGCCGCGCGAAAGGCCTCCGCCACCCGGAGGTGGAAGGCCTCGTCCTCCCGCTCCAGCCGGTCCCGCACCTTCCCGGCGGCGTCCTGCCGCACCCGCCCGACGGACGGCGGCAGGTCCAGCACGATCACCAGGTCCGGCTCCAGCCCCCCGGTCGCCAGGGCGTTGGCCGCGAGCACCGCCGGCGCGGGGAGGCCCCGTCCCCCGATCTGGTAGGCGCGCGTGGAGAGGTCGAACCGGTCCGCCATCACGACGGCGCCGCGCTCCAGCGCCGGCACGATGACCCGGCGCACCAGGTCCGCCCGCGCCACCAGCATCAGGAACAGCTCCGCCTCGCTTCCCGGCCGGTGCGCGGGATCCAGGACCAGCCGCCGCGCCTCCTCGGCCAGCGGCGTCCCACCCGGCTCCCGGACCACCAGGACGTCACGGCCTTCCGCGCGGAGCCGCGCGGCGAGCAGGGCGATCTGGGTGGACTTCCCCGATCCTTCCACGCCCTCGAAGCTGAGGAACAGGCCTTTACTCGTCTCTCACCCCTCGCCTCCCGGCACCGCTCGCAACTCCCCGTCTCGCAACTGTCCTGCGTTCCGCGCTCTCTTCCCTGCTAACTCAACGTGATGATCTTCGATTCGGATCCCTTCTTCATCCCCTCGAGGATCATCTCGTTCACGCGATACATCATCTTGTCGAAGTTGGTCCGCGCCGCAATGTAGCTCTGATAGAGCGGGTTGACCTGCACCCGGCTCCACAGCCCCTCGAGCTCCGATTGCTGGTCCGCGGCCGGCTGCTCTCCGCGCTCGGCCTTCTCGGCCACCATCATCTGCAGCTGGGCCAGGCGATCCAGGGCTTCGCGCATCGGCTGGTCGGCGGTGAGCCGCTCCTCCGCCCGGCGCCAGGCCTGGTACTCCTCCGACTGCCCGACCAGGCGGCCGAGGTCGTCTGCGCGCTTGTCAATCGCTTCCATCGTCCGGTCTCCTGGCCCGCAGGTAACGCGGGCGGCCAAACAGGTCCTGAAGCACGGTGCACGACGTGAAAGCAGCCGCCGCGGCGAGCGCCGCCGCCGCGGCGGCGCGCCGGGCGTCCACCTCGAGCGCGAGCAGCCCTCCGGGGCGGAGCGCCGCGTACGCCTGAACGACCAGGGCCCGGATCGCGGCCAGGCCGTCCTCGCCGCTCACCAGGGCCTCGCGCGGCTCGAAGTCCTTGACGCTCGCCTCGAGCGCGTCCCACTCGGCGGCCGCGACGTACGGTGGATTGCTCACGACCGCGTCCACCCGCTCGCCCGCGAGCGGCTCCAGCAGATCGCCGTGGCGCAGCTCGACCCGGTCGCGGAGGCCCAGCGCGGCCACGTTCATCCGGGCCACGTCGAGCGCCTCGGCGGAGCAGTCGGTGGCGATGACGCGGACGCTGCCCGGCGCCGCCTCGAGCGCCAGGGCGGCCGCGATCGCCCCGGAGCCGGTGCACGCGTCGGCGACCACCAGCGGCCTCCCGGCGCGGCCGGCGGCTTTCGTCCACTCCAGCACCAGGTCCACCAGCCCTTCGGTCTCGGGCCTCGGGATCAGGACCCGGCGGTCCACCGCGAGCCAGTGCCCGCGGAAGGCGGCGGCGCCCGTGGCGTACGCCTGGGGCCAGCGCGCGGCGCGGCGCTGCGCCGCGGTTTCGAGCGCGGCGCGCACCCGGGACGGGATCGGCTCCTCGCGCTCCAGCCAGGCGGCGCTGGTGGGCCGGCGCACGAGGGCGCCGTAAAGCTCCTGGGCTTCCCTCCGCGCCTCCTCGAGGCCCGCATCCTCGAGCACCGACGCCGCCGCGGCCAGCGCCTCCCCGACCGTGCGAGGCACGAGCGCAACCCTCGCCTCCCGCACGCGGTCAGGCGTCAACGCGCTCCTCCTGCCGCTGCACCCGCAGCGCCTTCACGAATTCGTCCAGATCCCCGTCCAGCACGCCCTGGAGGTTGTGCACGGTGAGACCGATCCGGTGGTCGGTGACGCGGCTTTGGGGGAAGTTGTAGGTCCGGATCTTGGCCGAGCGGTCCCCCGTGCCGACCATCGCGCGGCGCTCGCGCGAGCGCGCGGCCTCCTGCTCGGCGATCATCCGGTCGAGCAGCCGGGACCGCAGCACCTCCAGCGCCTTGACCTTGTTCTGGAGCTGGGACTTCTGGTCCTGGCACTTCACCTCGATGCCGGTGGGCAGGTGGGTGACGCGCACCGCGCTGTCGGTGGTGTTCACGCTCTGCCCGCCCGGCCCGCCGGAGCGGAAGACGTCGATCCGCAGGTCCTTGTCCTCCAGCTTGACGTCGATCTCCTCGGCTTCCGGCAGCACGGCCACGGTGGCGGCGGACGTGTGGATGCGCCCCGCGGCCTCGGTGACCGGGACGCGCTGCACGCGGTGCACGCCCGACTCGCTTCGCAGGTCGCCGTAGGCGTTCCCGCGCACGGCGACGATCGCTTCGCGAATGCCCTTGAGATTCCCCTCGGAGACCGAGATCGCCTCGACCTTGAACCCGCGGCGCTCGGCGTAGCGCGTGTACATCCGCAGCAGGTCGCCGGCGAACAGCGCGGCCTCGTCGCCGCCCGTCCCCGCGCGGATCTCGACGATCGCGTCGCGGTCGTCCAGCGGGTCGTGCGGCGTCAGGAGCACGGTCAGCTCCGCCTCGAGCGCCGCCACGAGGGGCTCCAGCTCCGTCACTTCCGTCCGCGCGAGCGCCGCCAGCTCCGGCTCGCTCCCGCCGGCCAGCTCGCGCGCCGAGGCCAGGTCGGCGGACAGCTTGAGATACCGCTCCCCCGCGCGCACGACCGGTTCCAGGCGGGCGAGCTCCTTTCCCAGCGACTTGAGCTTGGAGGGATCCCGGGCGGTCAGCGCGCTCGCGCGCTCGGCGGCCGCCGTCTGCGCACGCTCGAGCGCCGCCCTGACGCGGCTCGGGAGATCAGCTCTCGGACGGAGACTTGTACTTGGCACGGAACCGCTCGACGCGGCCCGCCGTATCCACGAGCTTCTGCTTCCCGGTGAAATAGGGATGGCACTTCGCGCAGATCTCGAGGTGGATCGCCTTGGCGGTCGACCGCGTCTTGAACGTGTTGCCGCACGCGCAGACGACGGTCACCGTGTGGTAATCGGGATGAATGCCTGCCTTCACGGCGCCCTGCCCATACGCAAAAGGGTGAACTAGGAACCTGCAAATATAACCGGGGCCTCAACTTGGCGACAAGCCGCTGGTTCCGGTCCGATTTGACACCCGTAGGCCCCAACGGTAAACTAGGCGCACTCGTGCAGTTAGCTCACCGCCCCCTCAGGCGCTCATGTCTGCGACTGACGTGCTCAAAAAGGTGCCTCTCTTCAGCGACCTCTCCGAGGCCGAGCTGGCGCGTTTCGCGGAGGTCACGCGGGAGCGGGAGTACCCGAAGAACAGCGTCATCCTCTTCGAGGACGACCCCGGCGACGCGCTGTACATCGTCTCCGCCGGCCAGGTGAAGGTCGTCCTGATCGGCGAGGATGGGCGCGAGGTCATCCTGTCGGTGCTCGGGGACGGCGACTTCTTCGGCGAGATGGCCCTGATCGACGACGAGCCGCGGAGCGCGCACGTGATCGCGATGCGGGACTCGCAGCTGCTGGTCCTGCGCCGCGACGATTTCCAGGCGCAGCTGGTCGCGCAGCCGAAGATCGGCCTCAAGCTGCTGCGGGTGCTCGTCCAGCGCCTGCGCCGCGCCGACGAGAAGATCGGCGGCCTGGTCCTGCTGGACGTCAACGGGCGCGTCGCCCGGCTCCTGCTGGACATGGCGGACGAGGGGGGCGGGCCGAAGATCACGCGCCGCCTGACGCACCATACGATCGCCCAGATGATCGGCTCCTCCCGTGAGACGGTGTCGCGGGCCATGCGGGAGCTGGTGGACCGGGGGCTGATCGAGGTCACGCGGCGGGAGATCTCCATTCGCAACCGCGAAGGCCTCGGCCAGCTCGCCGGCTCGCGGGCGTGAGGACCGTCACATGGCGGGGGTGACCGGTTTCCTTGTGAATCGCCCCCGATTCCGGGTACTCTTCGGTTTGCGCGACGGGGCGCTCCGGCGATGAGCATTGGCGTGACGTTTTGGGGTGTGCGCGGCACGATCCCCACGCCGGGCGCGCACACAGCGCGCTACGGTGGCAATACGGCGTGCATCGAGGTCCGGACCGGGGATGGGCACCTGGTCATCCTCGACGCGGGCACCGGGATCCGGGGCCTGGGCAAGCACCTGGCCGGCCTGAACGCGGCCGACGGGGTACGCGCCCACATCGTGCTGTCGCACGCCCACTGGGACCACATCCAGGGCTTGCCCTACTTCGCGCCGTTCTTCACGAAGGGCAACGTCATCACGGTGTGGGGGCCCAAGCAGGGCGACGTGGAGATGGGGGAGATCCTGCGGCAGCTGATGCAGCCGGTGGTCTTCCCGGTGCCCCTCGATGCGCTGGCCGCGACGCTCGAGGTCAAGCACGTGAATGCGGCCCCGATCGAGACCGAGGGATGCACGATCACCTCGATGCGGGTCCGGCACCCGGCCGTGACGCTCGGGTACCGGCTGGCGATGCCGGGGGGCGTCTCGATCGTGTACGTGACGGACGACGAGCTGGGCCCGGCCGGGCAGTACGAGGTCGGCCCGAAGTGGCGCGAGCGGTTCGTGAAGTTCATCGGCGGCGCGGATCTGCTGATACACGACGCGATGTACACGCCGGACGAGATCCGGACCCACGCCGGGTGGGGCCACTCCACGTACGCCGAAGCGGTGGAGCTGGCAGTGGAAGCGGGCGTCAAGCAGCTGGCGCTGTTCCATCACGAGCCGGAGCACACGGACGCGGCGATGGATACGGTCGAGGACAAGGCCCGGGAGGTCGCCGGGAAGCGCGGTGGGAAGGTGCAGATCGTGGCCGCCGCCGAGGGGATGCGGATCAGTCTCTAGCGTGAGTCGCAGGTGCAACGGACCCAGTTCTACGGGAGGTCGACTCGTATGAAGCGGTTGGCATCCGGTACCATCGCTCTGGCATTCGGCGCGCTGGTGTGTGGCGCGGCCGGTGCCCGGGCGCAGCAGGCGGCCGCGACGCCGGCCGCGGCGGCGGACCAGCAGCAGGACACGCGGCCGACCATCGCCATCCTGGACTTCGACATCGGCGCGACCATCGGCCAGGACCCGGACGACTATCAGGCGCTGCGGCGCGGCCTGGCGGCGATGACCATCTCGGAGCTGGCGGTGAACCCGGCGGTGCGTGTCGTCGAGCGCGCCCAGATCCAGCAGATCCTGCAGGAGCAGGACCTGGCGAAGTCGGACCGGGTGGATCCGCAGACGGCGCTCCGCGTCGGCCGGCTGCTCAACGCCAAGTACATGGTCACGGGGACCATCTACGACGTGCGGGGTGACTTCCGCATCGACGCCCGGCTGTTCAACGTCGAGACGACCCAGATCATCAAGACCCAGCGCGTCACCGGGAAGCTCGACAACGTCTTCGACCTGGTCACCAGGCTGGCCGGCGACCTGATGCGGGACGCGAACCTGCCTCCGCTCGAGCGCCGGGCGATGGAAGAGCACCGGTCGCAGGGCGCACCGCCGACGGCGGCGGTGATGGCGTACTCGCGCGCGGTGCTGTACGCGGACCGCGGCGACACGCAGCGCGCGGTGGAGCAGTACCGGCGCGCGCTCGTGGCCTTCCCGAACTACACGCAGGCGAAGACGGATTGCAATCGCTTGCAGGCCGGGGCGTGCGCGAGTTAAGCTGATGCCGTGACGGCAGCCGTCGCGGCAATCGGTCGATCTGGAGCGCGCCAGCTCTCCGTACTCGGGGGGCTGGCGCGCTTCGTCTTGCGCGCGGTCCGGGCGGCCGCGCGCCTGACGCGCGCGGGGCGCTGGGTGATGCTGCGGGTGCTCATCAACCAGATCCGCTTCACCGCCCTCCAGGCCATCTTCCTGGTCGCGTTCCTGGCCGCCATCCTCGCGTTCCTCGTCATCTCCCAGAGCATCCGGCAGCTCGGCCGGTTCGGCGCGATCGACAACCTCGGCACCATCATGGTCGTCGCGGTGATCCGCGAGCTGGGCCCGCTGCTGACCGCATTGATCGTGGTGAGCCGGTCCGGGACCGCCATCGCCGCCGAGATGGCCACCAACCGCGTGATGGGCGAGGTGACGGCCCTCGAGGCGATGGGGATCGATCCCTACATCTACCTCGTCCTGCCGCGGATGCTCGGCGCCATCGTCTCGGTCGCCACGCTGATGGTGGTCTTCGACGCCGTCGCGCTCACCTCGGGCTTCGTGGCGGCGGCGACCAGCGGGATGAGCCTGAACCGCTACACCGCCATCGTCCTCAAGACCCTGTCGGCCGGGGACGTCTGGCTCACCCTCGCCAAGGGGATCTTCTTCGGCGCGGCGGTGGCGCTGTTCTGCAGCTACCACGGCCTGGCCGTGAAGGCGGGGCCGACCGAGATCCCGCAGGCCGTCACCCGCGGCGTGGTGGCGACGATCGTGGCGATCTTCATCATGTCCGCCCTCTTCGTGGTCATCGCGTCGTGACCGCGCAGCGCGTCTCGAGCTTCCTGACGGCCGAGATGGCGAAGGTCGCCGGCGCGCCGCCGCTCGCCTACCGGGACGTCGCGCTGCTCGGCCGCCCCGACCACCTGTTCAACCTCACCCTGCAGGCCGGCGAGGTCGTCGCCGCCGTCGGGGAGGAGAACAGCGGCATCGAGGCGCTCGGTCCCCTGGCGCTGGGCCTCGCGACGCCGGCCTCCGGGGCGGTCGAGGTTTTCGGCCTGCCGATCGGCGAGCTGAGCTACTACGACTTGCTCGTCTTCCGCCGGCGTTTGGGATACCTTCCGCAGGGCGACGGCCTCTTGCAGAACCTCACGCTCCGGGACAACGTGGCGCTGCCCGTGCGCTTCGCCACCGACCACCGGCTGCGCGAGGTGGACGCCAAGGTGGGGCAGCTGATCGAGGACTTCCGCCTCCGGGCCATCGCGGCGCTCCGCCCCGCCCAGGCGAACGAGGAGGACCGCCGCCGGGCCGCCGCCGCCCGCGCGGTCGCGCTGAACCCGAAGCTGGTGGTGCTCGAGCTCCCGTTCGTCGGCCTGACCAGCCGGTCGGCGCTGGATCTGCTCGAGCGCGTGAGCCGGTCCGAGGACGGAGGGCGCCGCACCGTGCTGCTGACGTCCCGCGACCTGACGCCGTCGGTCCGCGGGCTGGTCTCGAGGGCCGTGCGGGTCGTGGACGGCGTCGCATCGGAGGACGCGAAGTGAGGCTGGCCGGATGGCAGTGAACGTGCAGCGCACCGACCTCTACGTCGGGATGTTCCTGGTGGCGACCGTGGCCCTGGTCGCGATCGCGCTGATCGCGACCAGCGGCTGGGGCGTGGACCGCTACGACGTGTTCGTGCGTACCGGGGACGCGACGGACGTGGCGACGGACAGCAAGGTCTTCATGCAGGGGCTCGAGGTCGGCCGCGTGGTGAGCATCGCGCCCCGCCCCGTGGGCGAGGCCGGACGCCTGGAATTCGTCATCCGGGTGCAGCTGCTCGACCGGTTCCCCGACGGCACGCCGCTGCGCCTGCCGCGCGGCGCCACCGCCGAGGTGCTCTCCGGACTCCTCGGCGGCGCCACGATCCAGCTGACGGTCAACCCCGGCAGCGGCGGCTCCCTGGCGCCGGGCGACACCATCGAGATGCACCGCGGCACCTCGCCCATCCAGGCGTTCGGCGCGCTGGCGAACGATCTCAAGGGCACGATCCAGCAGACGCTGGTCTCGGCCACGGGGACGATGAACGCGGTCCGCGGCCTGGCCGACAGCCTGCAGGTCACCACCGGCACCGCGCGCCGCTTCCTCGTCGCGACCCAGCCCGGGACCGAGAAGCTCCTCGACGGGGTCAGCACGAACCTCGACCGGCTGCGCCTGGTCCTCGACAGCGCGAACGTGCGCACCGGGCTGACGTTCGCCCAGGTCAACTCCACGATGGCGCAGACCCGGACCCTGCTCGCCAGCGTGGACACGCTGACCCGGCTGCTCATCGCGATGGGGGGAGAGAACCGCCCCGAGGTCAACGCGATGATCGTCAACTTCCGGAACATCTCCACGGAGCTCGGCTACGTGCTCGAGCAGATCAGCCGCCGGCCGATGCGCCTCATCAGCGGCGTGAAGATCCCCGACAGCCTCAGCGTCGAGGGGCGGCGCGCCGTGGCCGCCGAGAGCGCGCGCCGGGCCTCCCTCGCGCCGGATTCGGCGCGGCGCCCCAACCCGTGAGCAAGTTCCTCCTGCTGCACAGCCCAGCCTGGGACCCGGGCGGGGCCGCCGCCGCACTCGACGCCGAGCAGATCGAGCGGCGGGCGATCGCGAGCGCGGCCGCCGGCCTGGTGGACGACCGCCCGACCGTGCTGCTGCTGGACGAGGCGCTGCGGCGCCTCCTGGGCACGGCGGGCGTGCGGGCCGCGGCGGACGCCGGGGCCGCCGTCGTCGCGCTCGGGGCCCCGGGCGAGACCGACGTGCCGCCCGACCTCCCCGGCATCGAGCTCGGGCCGGTGTTCCTGACCCACCCGGCGGGCCCGCGCCAGCTCTTCGCCGCCCTCAAGGCGGGCTACCGCGAGGCGGCGGCGCGCATCGAGGCGGCCCGCGCCCGGGGGGAGATCGCCGCGCGCTCGAAGGAGATCACCGAACTGACTCGCATCGGCGTGGCCCTCTCCACGGAGCGCAACTACGACGTCCTGCTGGAGATGATCCTGACGCAGGCGCGGCGCATCACGCAGTCCGACGGCGGCTCCCTCTATCTGGTCGAGGGACGGGACGCGCCGAGCCCCAAGCTGCGCTTCAAGCTGGCCCAGAACGACACGGTGCCGAACATGCCGTTCGTCGAGTTCACGATGCCGCTGAACCACGCGAGCCAGGCGGGCTACGTCTGCTCGACGGGCGAGCCGCTGGTGATCGACGACGTCTACTTCCTGCCGCCCGACGTCGAGTACTCGTTCAACCGCAGCATCGACGAGCGCAACAAGTACCGGTCGAAGTCCATGCTCACGGTCCCGATGAAGAACCACAAGAACGAGGTCATCGGGGCCCTGCAGCTGATCAACCGCAAGCGCGACCCGAATGCCATGCTCGCCACGACCGACGCGGTCGCCGCCCAGGTCATCCCCTACTCGCGGCGCTCGGTGGAGATGGTACAGGCCCTCGCCGGGCAGGCCGCGGTCTCGATCGAGAACAGCCTGCTGTACGAGGACATCGAGCGCCTGTTCGAGGGGTTCGTCACCGCGGCCGTGACGGCGATCGAGCAGCGCGACCCGACCACCTTCGGCCACTCCGGCCGCGTCGCCACCATGACGGTGGGGCTGGCGGAGGTCGTGGACCGCGCGGGCGACGGGCCGTTCCGGACGGTCAACTTCACGCGCGAGCAGCTCAAGGAGATCCGCTACGCCGGCCTGCTCCACGACTTCGGCAAGGTCGGCGTGCGCGAGCAGGTGCTGGTCAAGGCGAAGAAGCTGTACCCGCCCGACCTGGCCCTGATCAAGAGCCGCTACGCCTTCGTGAAGCGCACCGCCGAGATGGAATACCATCGCCGGCGCGCCGACTTCCTCGCCGAGAATGGACGCCGGGGCTACGAGGAGTTCCTCGGCTCGCTCGACGCCGACCACCGCAAGGAGCTCGAGGACCTCGAGCGCTTCCTCAAGACGGTGCTCCAGGCCGACGAGCCGACCCTCCTCCCCGAGGGCAGCTTCGAGGAGCTGCTGGCGCTCCGGGAGAAGCGCTTCACCGACGTGGACGGCCGGCCGCAGCCCTATCTGAGCGACGACGAGGTGCGCTTCCTCACCATCCGGAAAGGCAGCCTCGACGAGGCCGAGCGGCTGGAGATCGAGAGCCACGTCACGCACACCTACCGGTTCCTGCTCCAGATCCCCTGGACGAAGGAGCTGGCGCAGATCCCGCTCATCGCCTACGGGCACCACGAGAAGCTCGACGGACGGGGCTACCCGCGGAAAGTCGGCGCGTCGGAGATCCCGGTGCAGACCCGGATGATGACGATCAGCGACATCTTCGACGCCCTGACCGCCTCGGACCGCCCCTACAAGCGGGCCGTGCCGCTCCAGCGCGCGCTGGACATCATGCACGAAGAGGTCAAGGGCGGGATGCTCGACGGCGAGCTGTTCCAGTTGTTCGTGGACGGGAAGGTGTTCGAGAGGCTGAGTGAGAAGTGAGAAGTTCAGGCCTCTCGCCTCTCACGCGTCACCGGTGCCGTATCCTCCCCCTCCCGGCGTCTCGATGGTCACGACATCCCCCGCTGTGAGCTCGACAGCCACCTTCGATCCCACCCCGACGCCGTTGACGGCGTTGCGTCCCGGGGCGCCATCGCCGCCCCCCGCGAGCCCCTTCGGCGCGAGCTTCCGGCGCTCGGTGATGAGCGAGAGCGAGCACGGCTCCAGCGCGCGCAGCTCCCGCACGACGCCACGGCCGCCGGCATGCAGGCCCACGCCGCCCGAGCCCTCCCGCAAGCCGTAGCGCTCGACCCGCACGGGCGTCTCCATCTCCAGCACTTCGATCGGCGTGTTCATCGTGTTGCTCATCCCCACGTGCACGCCGCTCGGGCCGCTTCCGCCCGGGCCCGCCCCCTGCCCGCCCCCGATGGTCTCGTAGTACGTCCAGTCCTTCGTCCCGAGGATGACGTTGTTCATCGTCCCCTGCCCCTGCGCCGCCACCTTCGCCCCCGCCTGCGCCAGCGCGAGGAAGAGCACGTCCGCGATCCGCTGGCTCGTCTCGACGTTCCCGGCCGCCACGGCCGACGGCGCGCGGGCGTTCACGAGGCATCCCGGCGGCGCGGCGATCGCAATGCAGCGCGCGACACCGCCGTTGGTCGGCACGTCCTCGGGGATCAGGCAGCGCGTCACGAACAGCGCCGCCGAGCGGGTGACGGAGAGCGGGCAGTTCACGTTCCCCTTCGCCGCCGGCGCCGTCCCTTCGAAATCCATCGCCAGAGTGCCGCCCTCCACCTTCACCCGGACCCGGATGGGGAGGGGCGCGTCGGTGATCCCGTCGCCCTCGAGGAAGTCCTCCGCCTCGTAAGCCCCGCTCGTGAGGGCCGCCAGCGCGGCCCGCGTCCGCCGCTCGGCGTAGTCCATCAGGTCGTGCACCGCGTTCTCGAGCGCCGCGGCGCCGTGGCGCGCCAGCAGCTCGTTCCACCGCTGGCCGCCGCGCCGGGCCGCGGCGAGCTGCGCGGCGAGATCCGCCCGCCTGAGCAGCGGCTCCCGCATCCGCGACACCAGGCCGTCCACCACGTCGTCCAGCAGTTCGCCGCGCTCCCCGACCCGGGTCGGCGGGATCACGACCCCTTCCTCGTCGAGGCGGCGCGCGCCCGGAGGCATCGAGCCCGGCCGCGCCCCGCCCACGTCGGCGTGGTGCGCCCTCACGACGGCGTAGGCGATCGGCACAGCTCCGTTCGCCCGTGCGTCGGTGCGTCCGTGCGCCCGTGCGTCCGCACCGACCGCTTCGATGACCGTGATGTCGGGCAGATGCGTGCCGCCGGTGTACGGGTCGTTGAGCACCCAGACGTCGCCCGCTGCCGCCCCCTTGCGGGCGACCGCGAGCACCGCGTCGGGCATCGCGCCGAGGTGCACCGGGATGTGGGCCGCCTGCGCGACCAGCTCGCCGGCGGCAGTGAAGAGCGCGGCGGAGGAATCGCGCCGCTCGCGGATGTTGGGCGAGCGCGCGCTCTGCACCAGCACCGCGCCCATCTCCTCCGGGATCGCGGCGAAGAGCTGCGCCATCAGCTCGCGCTCAATCGGGCCGAGCATCACCCGGCTCCACGACGATCGCGCCGATCCGGTTCACCCGCCCCACCCACCCCGGCGGGATGAGGCCGGTCGCGCTCCGGCCCTCGATCACCGCGGGTCCCGCGAGCACCTTCCCGTCGTGCAGGCTCTCCCAGTCGGCCCCGGCCGCGTCGACCTCACCCTGCTCCAGCCGGATGCGGAGGCGCGACGAGCCGCCCATCGCGGAGCGCCGCGGCCACCGCACCTGCCGCGCGCCGCCGGAGAGCGTCCCCACGGCGCGCAACGCCACGACCTGGACCTCGCCCTCCGGATCCCGATGACCGAAGGCCCGCTCGTGCACGCCGTGGAAATCCCGCCCCACGTGCGCCCACACGCCCTCGCCGCACGGCACGTCCAGCTCGTACCCCTGGCGCGTGTAGCGGCACTCGGCGACGTACCGGACCGCCGCGCCCGGCAGTTGCTCCTGCACGCGCGCGGCGAGCGGCGCGGCGATGGCCGCCGCCCGCGCCGCGAATTCCGCCGCCGGCAGGTGAACCGAGACGGCGTGCTCGACCACGTCGTCGGCCGCCGCCATGCCGAGCGCCGAGAGCGCGCCCGCGTGCGGCGGGAAGAGCACGCGCCTGACGCCGAGCAGCTCGGCGAGCGCGCACCCCGACAGCGGGCCGGCGCCGCCGAAGGCCACGAGGGTCATCTCGCCCGGATCGAGGCCGCGCTCGACGCTGACGCGCCGCAGCGCCCGCGCCATCGTCGCCTCGGCGATGCGGATCATCCCCAGCGCGCACGCCGCGGGCTCGAGCCCCGCCGCCGCGGCGAGCGCGCCCACCGCCTGCCGGGCCAGCTGCCGGGACACCTTGATGGAGCCGCCCAACGTGGAGCCGTCGGGGATCCAGCCCAGCGCCACGAACGCGTCGGTCACCGCGGGGCGCGTCCCGCCGCGCCCGTAGCACGCCGGGCCCGGGACCGCGCCCGCGCTCTCCGGTCCCACGCGCAACGCGCCCCCCGAGTCCAGCCACCCGATGGAGCCGCCGCCCGCGCTCACCGTCTCGATGAAGATGTGCGGTACGGCCAGGCTCACGCCGGCGATCGTGCCGTGCGTCCGCGAGTCCGCTTCGCCGCCGCGGACGACGCCGGCGTCCGCGCTCGTGCCGCCCATGTCGAGCGTCAGGAGATCGGTGAGCCCGGACGCGGCGCCGACCAGCGCAGCCCCCTGGATCCCGCCCGCCGGCCCCGACAGCGCCAGCCAGACCGCCCGCTCGGCCGCCAGCTCAGGCCGCAGCGCCCCGCCGTTCGATGCCAGCACGCGGGCCGCGCCGCCGCTCAGGCCGCGCACCTCGGCGTCGCGGGCGAACCGCGCGACGTAGCTTCCGACGCGCGGGCGCAGGAACGCCTCAGCCGCGACGGTGGACGTCCGCTCGTATTCCCGGATCCGCGGCACCAGCTCGTGCGACACGATCACCGGCACGGCGAGCGCGGCCCTGAGGGCGGCGGCGAGCCGGACCTCGTGCTCCGGATGTCGGAAGGCGAACAGGAGGGAGACGGCCACGGCCTCGGGCGCGAGCGCCTTCACCTGCGCCACGCAGGAGGCGGCGGCTTCGTCCGTCAGCGCGAGGACGGCGCCGCCGGGACCCATCCGCTCACGGACGCCCACGGTGCGGTCCCGCGGCACGAGCGGCGGCGGATGCTGGCGGGAGAGGTCGTAGAGCGCGGCGCGGTCCTGCCGGCGCAGCTCGAGCAGATCCTCGAACCCCTCGGTGGTGACCAGGACGACGCGGGCACCCTTCCGCTCCAGGAGCGCGTTGGTCGCGATCGTGGTGCCGTGGATCAGCGCCTCGGCCTCGCCGTCCAGCTCGGCCGCGTCGTACGCGTCCCAGATGCCGCGCTCGGGGGCGTCCGGCGTGCTCGGGACCTTCGCCACCACCAGACCCCGCGGACCAATGGCCACGAGATCGGTGAAGGTCCCGCCGACGTCCACGCCCACCCTCACAACCACACCTGCGAGTTGCGAGAGGAGAGTTGCGAGGCCCGGGTGCTCACATGCTCGGGCCGAGGAAGACGGCGTTCGCGAACAGCGACTGGAGCCCGCGCCACAGGTCCCTGAAGTTGGGGTCGCCGGCGAAGCCGATCACGCGCCCGCGCCCGTCGTTCTCCGTCCACAGGTACACCGACTCGGCGAGACGCGCCGGCACCTCCGGCCACAGGTAGCCCGCCAGGCGCAGCCGCGGCAGCGGCGCGTATCGGAGGATGGCCTCTCCGGCCGACAGATCCTTCGGAGGATCGTAGATGCGGTCGGAGTAGTCGCCCGCGGCAATCTCCGTCTCGCCGATGCCCGCCAGGAGCGGCGACAGCGTGTCGCCGGTCAGGCGGACGATCGCGCCGGGCACGGAGGCCGGCAGCGGAGCGCCGCCGGCGCTGTCGGCCCGGGTCGAGTCGCGCCGGAGATGGAGCCGCGCCAGCCCCAGCTTCTCGCCCGCCAGCCAGCTGGTCGCGCCGTCCAAGGTGATCAGGGTGCCGCCGTCCTTGACCCACGCCACCAGCCGTTCCCTGCCCCCTTCGCCGAGCACCCGGTCGAAGGCGCCGGCCCCCACCGACGGCACGACGATCACGTCGAAGCTCCTGAGGTCGATCCCGCCGAGCGACGCGGCGTTCACCGTGACCACCGGGTAGTGCAGCCGCTGGTCGAAGGCGAACCAGGCGAAACCGAACGACTGGCCCGACACCGGCTGCCCGCCGACCAGCGCGACCCGCGGCGCCTTCACGGAAAAGACGCTGTTGCTCCCGAGGTCGGGGCCCGAATCCGCCGCGGCGCTGTTGAGCGCCACGACGCGCGCGCCGATCTCCGCGGCGCGGCGCCCCACCACCTCGCCCACCTGCGGGCCGTTGGCGGCGACGCGCACCAGGAACGTTCCGTTCGCGAAGCGCGTGCCGCCCTGCGTGAACGAGCGCGGCGCGAAGGCGACGCGCACGCTGTCGGCGAGCAGCGCGCCCAGGAGCCGCAGCGAGGTTTCGCTCCCGGCCGAGAACGCATAGGCGAACTGTGGCGTCGCGCTCGGGACCTGGGCGGTCCGGCCGGCCGCGAGCGCCGCCGAGTCCACCGCGTCCGCCGGCCCGATCGTGCCGCGGCTCCACCAGGCGTGGGCCCGGAACACGTACGGCAGCGCCCAGGCGGTCATGTCGTAGAAGCGGTCCGGCTGGCCGGTGCGACGCCGCTCCAGCTCCTCGGCGATGAAGGAGGAATCGAGCTGCGCCTCGGGCTCCAGCAGCGCCTTGGCGAGCCGTCCCTGCGGCTGCGCCATGTCCACGAGGTACGTGCCCACCGCGAGCCGCACGGGCTTGGGCGCGCTCTCGCCGTAGGCCACCGCGTCACGCACGTCCGCGCTCGCGCGCAGTCGCGACACCGCGACGCCGTTCGCCAACAGGTGCGCCACCAGCGAGTCGGCCCGGCCCTGCGCGTCGGGCGCGATGGCCACGGTCCGCACCGGGCCCTTCTCGCCGTCGGTCACCGCCGACTGCCGGAACGCGAGGTAGTCGCCGACCCGCTCCCGGGCGCGCTTCGCCGCCGTCACCACCGTGGCCCACGACGCCGTGTAGTGGTGCCACGCCGCGTCCCGCAGGGTGAGCAGCGTCCCGTCGCTCCGCCGGATCGCCCCGCCCTCGCTCGACGCCTCCTCGTACGTCATGCCGATCGCGCCGTTCAGGATCGGCCACGAGTCCCCGTACGACGGATAGAACTCGTCGAAGTCCTCGCGGCGGAAGAACGACCAGCCGTGCGCGTCGAACGCGGCCGCGTTGGACGCGGCGAAGATGTCCCACCAGCGCCGGATGTTCTCCGGCACGTTCTTGTTGATCGGCTCCATCGGCGGCGCGAAGTAGTAGCTCGCGTCCGCGCCCATCTCGTGGAGGTCCACCGCGACGTGGGGCCACCAGCGCTGGAACACCGCGACCCGCCCGCGCGTCTCCGGCTGGGAGAGGATGAACCAGTCGCGGTTCATGTCGAAGTAGTAGTGGTTGGTGCGCGCTCCGGGCCAGCTCCCCTGGTGCACCATCGCCCCCTGCACCGGCGGCACGTCCTCGGCGCCCCCGGCCCCCCGCGCGCGCAGCACGTCCTGCACGTGGCGCTCGTGCCCGTCCGGGTTCTCCACCGGATCGATGAGCACGACGGTGCTGTCGAGCACCATCTGCGTTTCCGGGTCACGCCCCGCCGCGAGCTGGTAGGCCAGCGCCAGAGCGGCCTCGACCCCCGACGCCTCGTTGCCGTGCACCGTGTATCCCATCCACACGATCGTCGGCATCCGCGCGACCACCGCCGCCAGCTCCGCCGGCGAGGCGCCGCGCGGATCGGCCAGGCGCGCCGCGTCGGCGCGGATCGCGTCCAGCCGGGCCTGGTTGGCCTCGCTCGTCGCGATCACCAGGAAGACCTCCCGCCCCTCGAAGCTGTGGGCGACCGTGTCCAGGCGGATGCGCCGGCTCGTCGCCGCCAGCCGCGCCAGATACCGCGCCACCATGTAGTGAGGCGTGAACCGGTCCCCGATGTCGTACCCGAGCACGCTCCGGGGCGTCGGCACCGCCGGATCGTAGGTCCCGCCCGTCGAGAAGGCGTGCTGGGCCGCGAGCGGGCCCGCGGCGAGGACGAGGACCAGCGGGACCAGCACGGAGACGTGCTTCATGAGCTCTCTCCCGAAGAGCGCCGGCGCAGGGCCGCGAGGATCAGCGCGCAGCTCCCCACCAGCGCGAAGATGGCGACCCAGTCCCCGAGTCGCACGTATAGCGGATGGATGCCGGTCGTGTAGACCGTGTCGGCCTCGACGCGCTCCACGTCGAGCGGCGTGCGGAGGTGCGTGTAGCCCAGCGGGTCCACGAACTCGCTCACGCCGGTGTTGGCCGCGCGGGCGACCCCCATCCGCGTCTCGATGGCCCGCATCACCAGGTGCGCCGCGTGCTGGTACGGTCCCGCCGTCCGGCCGAACCAGGCGTCGTTCGTGATGTTGAGGAGGAAGTCCGCTCCGTCCCGCCGGTAGCGGCGTGCCAGATCCTCGAAGGCCGACTCGTAGCAGATCACGACGCCGAAGCCGCCTTCGCGGATCCGGTAGACGGGGAACCGGTCGCCGTGGCCGAAGCCGCCGAAGAACTCGAGCTTGCCGAACAGCCGCGGGTTGACGAACGGCACGCGCTCCGTGATCGGCACCAGGTACTTCTTGTGGTAGACCGGCCAGGCCTTGTCGGATCCCGTCGAATCGAACAGGAAGGCCGCGTTGTAGAGGTCCCAATGGCCGGCCGGATTCGCCTGCGCGTCGAGCCCGCCGACCAGGATCGGGATGTGCGTCCGGCGGACCGAGTCGGCGATCCACGCCTCCCACGACGGGTGGTCCGCGAAGAAGACGGGCACGGCGGCCTCGGGCCACGCCACCAGCCGCACGCCCGGCAGCGATTCCGCCTGCGCCGTCATCCGCAGCAGCTGCAGCACCAGCGTGGAATCCTCGCGGCGGCTCTGCTTCTCCTTGTAGCCGACGTTGGGTTGGATCACCGCGACCGTGGTGACCGGCACCAAGACCGTCGTCCGCTCGCGCCAGACGCCATAGGCGAGCGCCGCGGCCAGCGACACGGCCACCGGCACCACGGGCCGCCACCGGCGCCGGCGCAGCGCCAGCATCAGCAGCACGTTCACCCAGGCCAGCCAGAGCGTGACGCCGCGCGCGCCGGCCAGGTCGGCCCACTGGACCAGCGTCGGCACCGCCGTGAGCGAGGTGCCGAGCCCGAGCCACGGGAAGCCGACCTCGCCCATGTGCCCGATCCCCCACTCGACGGCCGTCCACAGCAGCGGGAAGACCGCCCACAGCGGCAGCCCCGTGCGGCGCCGCACCCAGACCGTCGCCCAGGCGGCGAGGGCCCACCACGCGGCCAGGATCAGGACGGTGGCGGCGTATCCCAGCGCCGCTAGCGGCGTGAAGTGCCACAGCGCCACCACGATCCAGTAGAGGACCAGCCCGTTCGCGAGCAGGCCGACCCAGAACCCCAGCTTCGCGCCACTCCCCGGCCGTGCGTCCGTGCGTCCGTGCGTCCGTGCGTCGAGCTCCCAGAGGAACGGCACGAGCGCGACGAACGACGGCAGGACGAGGCTGAAGGGCGGATAGGCGGCGAACAGCAAAACGGCGGTCGCCGCCGCCGCCAGGAAGTCCCTCCGGTCAGGCAGCCAGCGCGCGACGCTCACAGCTTGATGTCGTGCTGCTCGTCGGCTGAGCGGTAGATCGCCTCGAGCACCTTGTGCAGCTGCACCTGGTCCTCCGGCGGCTCGACCTGCACCTCGCCGCGAATGGCCGCGAGGAAGTACGCCCACTCCGAGCGGTACGACGCCGAGAACGGGTTCTCCCGACCGATCGCGCCGGTGGGCGTGACGTCCACCGGGACGCCGTGCAGCTCCTTGAAGACGCGCAGCGGGGAGATGGACGCCGAGCCCTTCGCGCCCTGCACGTCGAGCCAGGTGCGCTCCCCTTCCCCGACGTGCCGCCACGACACGTCGCAGAAGATCGAAAGCCCGCCCTCGCAGTAGAGATGGGCGGCGGCGATCTCGTCCACCTGCTTCCCCTGCACGCGGTCGAGGAACGCGGACACGCGCTCCACCGCGGGCGTCCCGGCGATCCACAGCGCCAGGTCGAGCATCGGCAGCCCGAGGTCCATCATCACGCCGCCGCCCGACTCGGCGCGGCGCGACCGCCAGCCGAGCGTGAGGTGCGGCGTGCGGAAGACCTGCCACCCGCAGCGGATCGTCGAGAGCGGCCCCAGCTCGCCGCCCTTCAGGAAGCCCTGGACCGCTTGCACGTCGGCGCGGAAGCGGCTGTTCATCGCCACCAGCAGCGTGCGCTTGTAGCGCTCCGCCGCCTTGAGGACGCGCGCGACGCCCGCCCCGGAGAGCGCCAGCGGGCGCTCCACCAGGACGTGGGCGCCGGCCGCCATCGCAGCGATCGCGTGCGCCTCGTGCAGGTGGTTCGGCGTGCAGATCACGACCACGTCCACCCGCGCCAGCTCGAGCAGCTCCTCGATGTCGTCGTACGCGGCGCCGGTCTCGAACCGCGCCGCCAGCGCCCGGGCCTTGGGGCCGTCGTTGTCGCAGATCCCGACGACCTGCACGCCCTTGAGCTTGCGCAGCACCGGCAGATGCGCGATCTGCGCGATCGCGCCCGCGCCGACGATCCCCACCCGGATGTTCGACACCGCGCCGCCGCCAGCCATCAGTAGAGCCGCTCCAGTCTGGTCCCGGGATAGTAGGTCGCGAGGATGCGCTGGTAGTCCTGCCCCGCCCGCGCACGCCCGATCGCGCCCCATTGGCACATGCCCACGCCGTGTCCCGACCCCGCGCCCGCCGCCGTCACCTTCACCAGCTCCCCGCCCTGCCGCTGCACGTACAGCTGGAAGAGGTTGGAGAGCAGGTAGCGGTCGGGCGCCGGCCGGAGCACGTCGCGCACGTGGTACGAGGGCACGGTGAGGTCGCCCGTGGTCGTCGTCACCACCAGCTCCGCGACCCGGCCGCTGGGCATCGTCTTCGTCACCTTGAGGTCCGTGACGCGCCCGACGTTTGCCGCGGCCGCCCCGAGCGCCGCCGGGAGCGACCGCGCCAGGATGGCGTTGAGGGTCGCGCCGTCCCATTCCTCGCGCCAGCGGAAGCCGGGCGCCGCGTTGCAGTAGAAGTCGTGGTCCCCCCGCCCGAACCGGTCGGATACGGCGCGAAGGTACGGTGCCGCCTCCCCGTTCCGGAAGACCTGGTCCGCCGCCTCGGTCGAGTAGCCGCAGGCGGAGTGGAACAGCGCCTCGATCGGCGCGCCGCGCCAGGTGACCACCTGCCCCTGCGTCTCGCGCGTCGCCTGGTTGACGTACGGCTTCTCGCCCTCCACCCCGGGATAGACCTGATCGGCCACCGTCGCGTACAGATCGAAGCCGAGGGCCTCACGGTGCCCCCGGAAATGGAGGGCGTAGGTGCGCGAGGCGACGGCCTGGGCGCGCACCGCGTCGCGCGCCTGCGGATCCGCCACGCCCAGCTCCACCGCCGTGACCGACTGGGTGTAGGCCTCGAGCGGGACGCGATTGACGATCGTCACGCCCGTCGAGCCGCGGAGGAGGACCGCGTCCCCGCGGTAGCGCCGTCCTCCGATCACCACCAGGTCGGATGGGTTCTCCAGGGTGACCGCGACCGGCTGCTGCACCGTCATCGGCTCCGGCCGGTCGGGGCGGATCAGCGTCAGCCGCTGGCCGTCGGCGGGCTGAACGTGCCAGACGACCCCGGGGTCCACCACGCCGAGGATGTCGCCGTCCGGACCCACGACGCGGAACTGTCCCGTGGAGCTGACGTCCCCCGTGGGCTGGTCCACGACGATGCCGACGCGCACCACGGGCTCGCCCCGGACCGGCACCAGCGCTCCCCGCGGCGCGCAGGCAGCGAGCAGGAGGGCGGCGGCCGCGCGCATGCGCGTCACGGTCGCGGCTCCGCCACCAGATCGTAGTCGAGCGACTCGGTGACCCGCGCGCGGACGAAGCTCCCGGGCACGGCCGGTCCGGCCGCGGCGCCGCTCGCGCCGCGCAGGTAGGTGCAGCCGTCCACGTCGTCCGCCTGCCACATCGTGCGGCCCACGACCGTGGCCGCGTCGCCTTCCTCGGGACCGTCCACCAGCACCTCCACCTCCCGGCCGACGAGGCGCTGCAGCCGCTCGGCCGAGATCGCGCGCTGCAGCTCGAGCACCTCGGCGAGGCGCTCCTGCTTCACCCCGTCGGGGACGTCGTCGGTGAGCGCCGCCGCGCGCGTCCCCTCCTGCGCGGAATAGGAGAACGCCCCGACGCGGTCAAACTGGATCTCGTCGAGGAACTCGACCAGGGCGCGGTGGTCCTCGTCCGTTTCGCCGGGGAACCCCACCAGCACGGTGGTGCGCAGGGCGAGATCGGGGATCGCCTCGCGCAGGCCGCGCACCCTGGCGCGGATCGTGTCGGGCCGCTCCGGCCGCCGCATCACCGCCAGCATCCGTTCCGTCGCGTGCTGGATCGGCATGTCGAGGTACGGGACGAGGCGCGGCTCGCTGGCCAGCAGCTCGACCAGCTCGGGCGTGATGCCCGCCGAGTAGACGTAGAGGCACCGATACCACGGCACGCCGGTCCGCTCGAGCAGGGCGCGGAGCAGCGCCGGCAGCCGCGGTCCGCCCGGCACGTCCCGCCCGTAATGGCCGAGGTCCTGCGCCACCAGATTGATCTCCCGGGCGCCCGCGCGCTCCAGCTCGGCGGCCTCCCGCACCAGCTCCTCGAGCGGCCGGGTGCGGTGCGTGCCGCGCATCAGCGGGATCGCGCAGAAGGCGCAGGTGTGGTCGCACCCCTCGCTGATCTTGAGATAGCGGACATGCGGGGACGTGCCGAGGTAGTGGCGCACGCCGGGGTGACCCGCCTCGCGTGCGTCCAGCAGACCATCCTGGACCAGGCGCGGCACCAGGTGCGGCAGGTCCCTGAAGGAGAAGAAGTAGTCCACCTCGGGCAGCTCGGCCTTGAGCTCGTCGCCGTAACGCGCGACGAGGCAGCCGACGGCGATCACCGCGCGGCAGCGGCCGCCCTGCTTGAGGCGCGCGGCCTCGAGCAGCGCTTCGATGGACTCGCGCTTGGCGGCGTCGATGAAACCGCAGGTGTTGACGAGGATGACGTCGGCGGCGTCGAGGGCGGGGGTGACGACCGCCCCGTGCCCGACGAGTCGTGCGACGAGGTGTTCGGAATCCACCGTCGCCTTGTCGCAGCCGAGCGAGATGACGCCGAGCTTCAACTAGGTGAGGAAACTCTCGAGGGCGCGCGCCTTGGAGATGTGCCGCAGGCGGGACAGCGCTTTCTCCTTGATCTGCCGGACGCGCTCGCGCGTGATGCCGAGCAGGCTCCCGATCTCTTCCAGCGTCATCGGCTCCTGCCCGTCGAGCCCGAAATAGAGCCGGAGGATCTTGGCCTCCCGCTCCTTGAGCGTCCCCAGCACCCGCTCGATGCTCTCGCTCAGCGCGTGCTCGAACGTCTGCTCGTCGGGCGTCGGGTTCAGCGTGTCGGGGAGGTAGTCGAGGAGCTTGTTGTCCTCGCCGGGCGTCATCGGGGCGTCGAGCGAGAGGTGGCTCTGCGAGATGGAGAGGGTCTTGGCGACCTCGTCCTCGCTGATGTCCATCCCCTCGGCGATCTCCTCGACCGTCGGCTCGCGTCCCAGCTCCTGCTGCAGCGCGGACGAGCGCTTCCCGATGCGGTGCAGCGTGCCGGCGCGATTCAGCGGCACCCGTACGATGCGGCTCTGCTCGGCGAGGGCCTGGAGGATCGCCTGGCGGATCCACCAGACCGCGTACGAGATGAACTTGATGCCCTTGGTCTCGTCGAACTTGTGGGCGGCGCGGATGAGCCCGAGGTTGCCCTCGTTGATCAGGTCGGCCAGGGACACGCCCTGGTTCTGGTACTTCTTCGCGACGGAGACCACGAAGCGCAGGTTGGAACGCACCAGCTTGTCGAGCGCTTCCGGATCGGCCTGCTTGATGCGGACGGCGAGGTCGATCTCGTCTTCGCGGCAGATGAGGGGGTACGCGCTGATCTCGCGGAGGTACTGATCCAGCGAGCCTTCGTCGACGGATGTCTTTCTGACGGCGGGAAGATGCCTGGGCATGAAACTCCGCGACGAATGGCCGTTCCTCGGTTAGTCTACCCAACCCCTTGCCGGTCGGCAAGAGCGGGGAGGCAGGAGAATACAGGAGAGTTGCGAGACGCCGAGTTCCGAGCGGTTGCGAGTGGGAAGCTGGGAGCAGGAGAGGCCGCACCGCTCATCTCTCTGCTCTCGTAACCGCTCGCAACTCCCCGTCTCGCAACTCCACTCACCGCTCCCGACTCACTTCTCCCCACCGTAGGTATCGATCTGCGCCCGCTGCAGCACGCCCGAGTAATCCACGTACACCGTCTTCGTCTCGGAGAAGAAGTCGTAGACCGCCCAGCCGCCCTCGCGGTGGCCGTTCCCGGTCTCCTTCACGCCGCCGAACGGCAGGTGGCACTCGGCGCCGATCGTCGGAGCGTTGATGTACGTGAGCCCGGCGTCGATGTCCTGCACCGCCCGGAAGGCGTTGCGGATGTCGCGCGTGTAGAGCGCGGACGAGAGGCCGTACTTCACGTCGTTGTTGACGCGGATCGCCTGGTCCAGGTCGTTCACGCGCACCACCGCCAGCACCGGCCCGAAGATCTCCTCCTGCTCGAGCCGCGATCCGGGCTTCACCCCCGCGAACACGGTCGGCCGGTAGAACCACCCGTGGCGGAGCTTCTCGCCGCCCGGGCGCCGCCCGCCGACTTCGACCGAGGCCCCTTCCTTCTTCCCGATCTCCACGTAGCTCATCGTGGTCTGGAGCGCGCCCTCGTTGATCATCGGGCCCACGTCGGTCGTCGGCAGCAGCCCGTCGCCGAGGCGCAGCTTCTCCACCCGGTCGCACAGCATCCGCAGGAACCGGTCGTGGATCTTCCGGTGGAGCACCAGCCGGCTGGTCGCGGTGCAGCGCTGCCCCGTCGTGCCGAACGCGCCCCACAGGACCCCGTCCAGCGCCAGGTCGAGGTCCGCGTCGTCCATCACGATCATCGCGTTCTTCCCGCCCATCTCGAGCGACAGCCGCTTGTGCATCCGGCCGCAGACCTCGCCGAGCCGGGCGCCCGTCTCCGTCGAGCCCGTGAACGAGAGAATCGGCACCTTCGGGTGCTCGAGCAGCGCGTTCCCCACGGCCGAGCCGCGGCCGTGCACGAGCTGGACGGCCTCCGGATGCACCCCGGCCTCGAGCAGGGCCTCGACGAACAGCGTGCCGGTGTGCGGGACGTCGTTGGCGGGCTTGAAGACCACGGCGTTCCCGCACAGCAACGCCGGGAAGATCTTCCAGGTCGGGATCGCCATCGGGAAGTTGAAGGGGGTGATGATCCCCGCCACGCCGATCGGGCGGCGCGTGGTCATCGCCCACTTGTCCCTGAGCTCCGAGGGCACCGTGTGGCCGAACAGACGGCGCCCTTCCCCGCCCGCGTAGTACGCCGTGTCGATCCCCTCCTGCACGTCGCCCCGGGTCTCCGTCAGCACCTTCCCCATCTCCCGGGTCATCGCCCGCGCCATCTCCTCCTTGCGGCGCACCAGGATGTCGCCCGCGCGGCGCATCACGTCCGCGCGACCCGGCGCCGGCACCCGCCTCCACGTCTCGAACCCCTTGAGCGCCGAGCGCACCGCGCGCTCCACGTCCCGGGGCCCCGACTTGGGGAAGCGGCCGATCAGGTCGCGCCAGTCGGCGGGGTTGCGGTTCTCCATGTATTCCCCGGTCGTGGGGGCCACCCACTCGCCGGCGATGAAGTTCTTGAACGTCTTCGCCATGGTCAGAACGCTCCCTGGGGTCGTGACGGGGCGGCCGGCGCCGGCGCCCTGCCGCCGCCGACGGGGCAGAACCACGTCGCCGTGGTGCGGGCGTAGCCGATGCGGGGGAGAACCTCGCGCGCCGCCAGCACACCGCCCCAGCAGAACAGGGCGATGGACAGGCCGTGCGCGAACGCGGACCGCGACCGCCACGACGATACCGCGCTCCACAGGCCGGCAACAATCACGCCGGCGACGGCGACGAGATATCCGAACAACGGGATCCCGCAGCCGCGGACGTACGGCCACTGCGTGATGGCCACGCCGAGCGCGAGGCCGAGCAGCAGCCGCAGCCAGGTGAACAACACGCCGCGCCGTGGGGCCGCCTCGTGGACGGCGGGCGCGCGCGAGGCGCGCGGAGCCGGCCCGGCGGCGCCGCCCGCCGCGGCGGGGACCTGGGCTCCCGCCCCGGCGCCGCCCGTCGCGATCAGCTTGTCGATCTGCGCCAGCTCCTTGTCCCAGTCCCGCGGTGGTTGTCCGCCGCTCATGGCTCCCTCGCCAGTCCGTACCGCTCGATCTTCTTGTAGAGGTTGGAGCGCGGCATGTCGAGCCGCCGCGCCGTCTCGCTCACGTTCCAGTCGTATTCCTTGAGCTTCGCCAGGAGGAAGGCGCGCTCGGCGTTCTGCTTGAACTGCTCGAAGGTCTCCGACTGCAGCAGCACGTCGCCCAGCCCCGTCTCCTCCGCCATCGGGCCCACCATCCGTGACACGTCCGACTCGCCCACCACGTCGCCGTTGGCGAGGATCAGCAGCCGCTCGACCGTGTTCCGCAGCTCCCGCACGTTGCCGGGCCAGTGGTGGCGCTTGAGGCGCTCCAGCGCGCCGTCGGAGACGGTCTTGGGCGGCACCCCCTGCCCCTCGGCGAGCTGCGCGACGAAGTGCGCCACCAGCTGGGGCACGTCCTCGCGGCGCGACCGCAGCGGCGGCACCTCGATCGGCACGACGTTCAGCCGGTACAGCAGGTCCTCGCGGAACCGGCCCGCCGCGATCTCGTCCTCGAGCTTCTTGTTGGTCGCGGCGATGACGCGCACGTCCACCTTCACCGAGCGTGCCGAGCCGATCGGCGTGATCACGCCTTCCTGGAGCACACGGAGGACCTTCGCCTGCGCGGCGGCGCTCATGTCCCCCACCTCGTCGAGGAACAGCGTCCCGCCGTCGGCCAGCTCGAACTTGCCCACCCGGTCTGCGAAGGCGCCGGTGAACGAGCCCTTCACGTGGCCGAACAGCTCCGACTCGATCAGCTCGGCGGGGATGGCGGCGCAGTTGACCTCGACGAAGGCGTGCGCGGCGCGCGGCGAGAGCCGGTGCACCGCCCGCGCCACCAGCTCCTTCCCCGTGCCGTTCTCTCCGGTGATCAGAAGCCGGGCCGGCGTGGGCGCCACCTTCTCGATCCGCTCGATCACCAGCCGGATCGCGGCGGAGGACCCCACGATCTCGTAGTGCCGCTCCACGACCGCCTGGAGCGAGCGCACCTCCCGCTCCAGCACGATGTGGCTCAGCGCGTTCTTGAGCGTCAGCAGGACGCGGTGGGTGTCGAGCGGCTTCTCGAGGAAATCGTGGGCGCCGAGCTGGGTCGCCTCGACCGCGGTGGCGATCGTCCCGTGGCCGGAGATCATCACGACCAGGGCCTGCGGGTCGGCCTCGCGCAGCTTCGCCAGGACCGCCAGCCCGTCCATCCCCGCCATCTTCACGTCGAGCAGGACGAGGTGCGGCTTGAACTCGCCGAAGGCGTCCAGCGCCTCGGACCCGGAGCCGGCCAGCGCGACCGTGTAGCCCTCGTACTCGAGCAGCTGGCGCAGCGCCTCGCGCACGCCCTGCTCGTCGTCCACCACCAGGATGCGGTGGCTCATCGCGACGCAGCCCGGTAGAGGCGCACGCCCGAGGCGCTCACGCGGACGTCGCCGACCGGCACCGGGAGCTGGAGCGGCACGCCGCCGTCGCGCACGTCCGCGAGGCCGAACGAGCGCACGAGGGCCGGGATGACGGACCTGGGGAACGGGAAGTCGCGGATCACGAGCTGGTCCAGTGTCCAGCGCAGGCGGCCGTCCGGCGCGGCCGCGAGCACCCCGCCGGCCATGACCGGCTCGCGGCGGCCCAGCCCTTCGGCGAGCGGCCCCAGGAGCCGCTGCGGCAATGCAGACACGTCGAGCGTTCCCTTCACCTGAATCCGCTGGTCTCCCAGAGCCACGGCGACGGAATCGAACACCCGGTGCGGCACGCGCGCCAGCTCCCGCTCGATCAGCGCCGCCAGCTCGGCCGGCGCGATGTCCACGTACGCCGGCCCACCCCGCCGGGCCAGGTCGCGAAGCGCCGCGTCGGCCCGCGCCGCGCCGCCCGCAGCGGGCATCACGTATACCACGGGGGGCGGTTCCGGCATGCCGCGCATCCTGTGGTAGAGGTGCGCGAGAGGGTCCCGGAAGATGAAAGCGACGACCGCCAGCGCGAGCACCACGACCAGGCAGCCGACGCCGGCCAGGATGTTCTTGAGGCAGCCCACGCTACCGGCCTCCGCCGGGGCCGCACAGGGCGCCGCGGGAGAGCACCGTGTAGGTGGCGCCCTTCGGCGCGAGCACGCTCTGCATCAGATCCACGCTCTCGACCACGATGGAGCCCTGGTACTCGATGGCGGCCGCGAGATGCTCGAGGCCCGACAGGGCCGCCGGCCGCGCACTCCGCTCGGCGCGGCCCAGCGTGAGGTGCGGATGGAACGGGCGCAGCTCGGGCTCGAAGTCGAGGTCCATCAGCGTCTTCTCCACGTCGTTGGCGAGCAGCTCCAGCGCCGGATGCCGCTCGACGCCCATCCACACCACGCGCGGCCGCGCCAGGCTCGGGAAGGCACCGACGCCGCCCAGCATGATGTCGAATGGGCGCGCGGCGCGCACCGCCGCCGCGAGGGCCTCGCCGATCGGTTGCGCCTTCGCGTCGTCCACCTCGCCCAGGAAGCGGAGTGTGACGTGGATGGAGTCTTCGGCGACCCACTTGATGGGAAGGCGCGCAGCCCGGAGCGGGGCCGCCGCCTCGTAGGCAGCCCGCCGTTCGGCAGCGGGCAGGTTCACCGCGACGAACAGCCGCACGCTAGCGCGCCCCTCTCACGCGCTCTAAGCTAATCATCCCTGCCGCTCCCCGAGAGGGCTGCGATGCGAAAGCGGTTGTCGTCATTCCTGCCTGCGCTAGCCGCGCTCGCGCTGTTCAGCGCCTGCTCCCGCAATCCCCGGCCGGCGGCGCCCGCACCGCGGGCCGCCCCAGCCGCTCCCGCTCCGTCGGCTCCGGCTCCCGCAACCGCCCCTGCTCCCGCCCCCGCGGCGATGCCTGCCGAGGCGGATCTCGCCGGCGACTGGAACTTCGTGGCCGACTTCCCGGGCCAGCGGATGGTCGGCGTGATCCAGATCAGGCGCTCGGGCTCGAGCTACGTGGGCACCGCCACGCCGGCCGACGCCGAGGGGTCCGCCACGCTCACGTCCCTCACCGTCAGCGGGAACCACGTCGAGATGGTGTTCGAGTCGCCGGACGGAGAGGCCCGTGCCGTGGCGGTGCTGGCCGACCCGAAGACGATGAACGGCACCGTGACCTACGCGGGCAATACCGGCCCCTTCACCGCGCGCAAGCAGTAGCTCGGCAGGCCGGGCTCAGCGCGCGGGACGGTCCAGGCTCCGGTACTGGATCGCCTCGCTGACGTGCGCCGGCTCGATGCGGGCCGCGCCGGCCAGGTCCGCCACCGTCCGCGCCAGCTTCAGCACCCGGTGGTAGGCCCGCGCGGAGAGACTCAGCCGCGCGATCGCGGTCCGCAGCAGCGCGTCGGCCGCCGCGGTCAGCTGGCAGTGGACGCGGATGTCGCGCGGCGCCATGTGCGCGTTGGCGAAGATCCCCGGCCGCGCGGCGAAGCGCTCCCGCTGCATCAGCCGCGCCCGGGCACAGCGCTCCCGGATCGCCGCGCTCGGCTCCCCGCCCCGCTCGGCCGACAGCTCGCGATAGCGCACCGCCGGCACGTCCAGGTGCATGTCGATCCGGTCCAGCAGCGGCCCGGAGAGGCGCGCGCGGTAGTGCTGCACCATCACCGGCGTGCAGACGCAGGCGTGAGCCCCGCCGCGGTCGCCCAGGTACCCGCACGGGCACGGATTCATCGCCGCCGCGAGCATGAAGCGGGCAGGATAGGCGAGGGACATCGCGGCGCGGCTGATCGTGACCGAGCCATCCTCGAGCGGCTGGCGCAGCGCCTCCAGCACGTTGGTGCGGAACTCCGGCAGCTCGTCCAGGAAGAGCACGCCGTTGTGCGCGAGGCTCACCTCGCCCGGCCGCGGGTAGCTCCCGCCGCCGATCAGCCCCGCGTCCGAGATCGTGTGATGGGGCGAGCGGAACGGCCGCACCGCGATGAGCGACTCGCCCGGCGCCAGGAGCCCCGCCACCGAATGGATCTTCGTCGTCTCGAGCGCCTCGGCGAGCGACAGTTCCGGCAGGACGGTCGGGAGCCGCCGGGCCAGCATCGTCTTCCCGCCGCCGGGCGGGCCGCGCTTTGGTTAGCAAGACCTTTGCGTTGCCTCCCGCCCGGCGCAGGCGCAGCGCATGATGGCTCGAAAGCGTGGAGTGAGGCGGGCGCGCACGCTGCTACGCCGCTGGGGTGGGGTCTACAGCGCACGTTCTCCGGCGGGGGCGTGCCCGACCCAGCTAACGGGACGGCTTGCGCGTTGTAGGGGCAGATGCGTAGCCCGTGCCGTACCGCAGCCTACTGCCCGTTCAGGTAACGCGCGAGCAGGCCATCCCTGGCGGCAGTCCTGCGGTTCTTCTCGCGCCTGGCGTCGTCGAGGTACCAGTACTTCATGTCCTCGTCGACCTCCGCCAGCTTGCGGACCGTGTGCCAGCCGAGCTGGCTACGCTTCAGCAGTTGCCTGGCCGCCGGAGGCAAATGGGCGCCGACATGCCGATACAACTTCTCGCGGCGCAGGCGCCCGCCCCACCAGAACTCGGGCTGGCGCTTGGTCCCCAGCACTTGGATGGCGGCCGTCTTGCACTCCCCAACGAGGATCTCGGTCAGTCGCGCGTCGCGTTCGGGATCGCGCGATCGGCGCCGCGGACTCGGCTCCTCCACACGGAGGATGGGAATCTCCTCGGCCTCCCGATCTTCCGTGTCCAGGAGCGGCACGCCAAGTCGCCGTATCCGCCGGTCGCGCGCGTTGCGTCGCGTGCGAGCGAGGCGCTTCTTGTTGAGTCCCATGTGGCGCCAATCTAGCGGCACCGCACGTGAGCGACTAGAACATGTGAGGGCGGGGCGGCCAGGCCTGGCCGAGGACCGCAAGGGACCGGCGGCGTGCATGCCTCCATCATGCCGCCGCCGCCCGCCCAGCAGGACCCCGATGGAGGGGGCGACCGATGCGCATGCAGAAGAGGGCGAAGCGGAAGAAGTCCAATCAAGCGTCTCACAAGACGCGCGTGCTCAGGCCCCCGCCCGTTCCTGTCTCCCGGCGATCGGACGCGGAGCGGCGCGAAGCTGTCCGGCGAACTAAGCGTTTCCGCTACATGCTGCTCATGGACACCGGCGTGCGCTTGCTGCGCGTGATAGACGACGCCGATCTCCCCGAGGAAGAGCGCGACGAACTAGTGCGGCAGCTGAGGCGCCTCCTCAAAGACGCCAACACCTTCCGGGAGCAGCGAGCAGCCCTGCACGCGAACCCAGGCCGCAAGCCGAGGGTAGATGACGCCCTGTTGTGCCGAGTGGTCGCGGACTGCCACCGTAGGTTCCCGGACTGGAGCCGGAACTTCCTTTTCGGTGCTGTCGCTGCGAGCGAGCATATTGGCGGCGCCGAAGCCGTGCGGAAGCGTCTACGCAAGCTGCCCGAAAGACTCTGGTGGCCACAGGTGCCCCCAGAGCGGTAACGACCTCCAACTAAGGCGCCAAGAGTTGGCAGCCAAGCGCTGCGCGTTGGCACCCACCGCAAGCAAGTTCACACACACACATAGCCGCGCACAGCGGCGGCACGGCGCACCGACTCCCGCAAGGTCGAAGTTGGAGCGCCAGCGGGGCCATCTCAACGCTCCCGCGCGCCGCCGTCGATGCGAGGTGAGGAACAAGGAACGTGCATGGGGCACGGTGGGGCGCCGCGCCTTGTCCGGCGAGGAGCGCCCCGGATGGGAGGCCAGACCGATGGACCCGGACACAGCGGCGACCGACCGCGCAGGACTGACGGCGGCGTGGGTCGAGTACCTGGGCAGCTTCGACTGGGACTACGCGGTGGACATTGGCTTCCGCGTGCCGGTGCGCGTGGCGACGGGGCGGCGGCGCGTGCGGTGCTGGCTGCGGGCGCTGGGGCCGAGGGCCTACGCTGCGGTGATCTTGGCGCGCGGCCGGATTGAGGGGCGGCTGCATGCGCACGTCCTGCTCGGTGGCGTGGGTCGACGGCCGGGCACCGAGAGCTGGGTGAAGGCGAAAGCGTGGCGCTACGTGGGGCGGGCGGTAGTCCAGCCCTATAGCCCGCGTGTGGGGCCTCGGGGCGGGATGATCGCGTACCGCGTCGCCGACCAGGACCACGACCCCGGCGATCTCACGCTCCTCGGGCAGCTACGGCGCTACCGCCCGAGGCGCCGGAGGTAGTCATGTCGCGTCACGCTCTGGAACGGTTGCCGGACAAGTGCTATCGTAACGCCGGCCGCAAGCACGGCGCCGGTTTCGGCGACCAGGAGACTTCGGGAGTAGGCCCAATGATCCGCTCGGTATCGCTGACGAACTTTCGATGCTACCGCGATTTGGAGATCGACGACCTAGGCCGCCTGAATGTGATCGTCGGCGACAACGGAAGTGGAAAGACTGCGCTGCTTGAAGCGCTCTACCTGGTTATCGGGAACAACGCGGGTAACGCGCTCAAGTGTCGAGCCTGGCGCGGCATGGGACAGGAGTTTGCAATCAGTGACCCAGAGTCCTACCACGCTCTGTGGCGCGATCTGTTCTACGGACTCAACGACGCCCTTCGCGTTCAGGTGGTTGCATTGGGGAGCAGTAACCGGGCCGTTCGCGTGTCCTACGCATCGAAGAAGGCTGATATCCCTGTGCTTGGTAGCGCTCCCATTCAGTGGGTGACTTTTGCGTTCCAGGACGCCAAGCGAGACTGGCATCCCTTCCAAGTGACAATTGACAAGAACCGCACAATCAACATGGGCGTGGCACCGCTCGGGATCGAAGGGGCGATGTTCAGTGCAGCAGGGCCCATTGGCTCCAAAGAAACGGCAGATCGGTTCTCGACGTTCAGCAAGCGGAACAGACAGGGACCAATCGTTGACGCCCTGAAGAAAGAATTCCCGCGCATCGTCGACCTCAGTGTCGAGACCGACGCGTCCGCGGGGGCAATGGTCCACGCGACCCTAGCGAACACCGAGCAGAAGATTCCCCTCGCTCTCCTCTCATCGGGAATCAACCGCTGGGTGGCATATCTGTGCGCGCTAGGCGAGTACTCAGGCGGAGCTGTGATGATCGACGAGATCGAAAGTGGTTTGTACTACAAGCATCTGGGAGGGATGTGGCAGTCCGTGAATGAGCTGTCTAAGGCCTATAAGACGCAGGTGTTCACTGCGGTACATAGCAGAGAATGCCTCGAGGCTCTTCAGTCCGTAGCTAAGGGCGAGAAAGAAGACGTCCGGTTGATCAGGATAACTCACGAAGGGAAGGATCAGCCCACGGTGCGTGTCTTCTCGGGCGACCAGCTAAGCGCCGCTTTGGATAGCGGGTTCGAACTTCGCGAGTAACATGATTGATCTCGGAGCCATCAACACGGCCGCTTTGACGGGCCGCGGCCTCATCCTCGGCGAAGGGGCGGGGGATGCGTACTTCTTCGCGGAACTGTGCGACAGGCACGGCATTGCCGGCTTTGCATTCAACTGGCCCGAGGCGGATCGTGTAACGCACACAGGCGGGATCGCGCAATACCCGACGTTCTTGAGCGGCCTGCGCTCCAGAGCGGGGTTCGCCGGGCTGGAGGCTCTCGTTGTTACTGCCGACAATGACGAGAACCCTGCTGCCGCCTTTGCGAACGTCCAGCAGGTCCTTCGCGACGCAGGATTTGCCGCCCCACCAGCTCCTCTAGCGTTCGTGCCTGACAGCAACCTCAAGATTGGTGTCCTCATGTTCCCGGCTGCGGGGAAGACGGGGGCTCTTGAGTCGCTGCTAATGGAGTCGAGCAAATGGCCTCAGACCAAGATCGACTGCCTGAGTGCCTTCACGAAGTGCAGCGATATCGACACCTACGCTGTGCAAAAGCGCGACAAGGCACGGGTGCAGTGTACGATCGCCGCATCATTCAAAGCGCAACCGGGTCGAAGCCTCTCCTATGTCTGGGACAAGGCAGAGAACCCTTTCGACATCGCGCACCGATGCTTCGATGATATTGTCGCGTTCCTCAAGTCGGCGTAGTTGTCCTTCGCACTGAACCTGTGACACCATCACCGAAAGCGCGCTGGGACGCAGTCACTATGGGCGACGTCAAAGCTCGCCAAGCGTCGGTTTCCGCTATCTGCGTACTGATACCGCAACACGACACCTAGGGCGAGAGTGCTGTCTCTCACAACAGGTGAGGTGCAGTCTCCGTTCACTGATCCAGCGCGAACTCGCGCTACGAACTGAGTTGATGTCGCGAGAGACTCCGTGAGTCCAGGGTCGGAGACTTGATAAGAGTACGTCAGGGTGTCGCCAGCCGCGTATGTTGTCTGGAGTACCGTTGTCGCATCTATCTTGCGGGGAAGCTGAGCGTTGAGCTGCTCCGACGTGGTACGGACGAGTTGCGCGATATTGGGTCGCCGCGCACGCAGTTGAAGGCTAAGTACGCCCGCCCACACCAGTGCTGCGAGCAACAGTCCAGCCACTGCCCCCAGAGGGCCGCCGACAAGTCCCTTCACTGAATCGCGTTCGACGCGCGTTTCTGCAATCATGTCCCAACTAGCTTGACCCCCTTTCGCCACACGCCTCATCGCCACGGCCGACGCGATCAGAAACAACAGAGGAATGCCCAGCGCCTCCCCTCGCAACCAAACAGAAGCGGCTCGGTTCCAAGCTCGCTGCCACGTCAATGGGCTTCCATCGGAAGCGACAACGCGAAGACCCAGGGCCATCTTGCCAAACGTACGACCCCACACCTTGGTGCACGCCGCGTCATATACCATTAGGCAGATGAAGCCAATTGCCAATGACACAAACTTGTCAACAGACTCGTCGCCCATCCATCGAGCGGGATACGGACTTATGAACCTGGTCCAGAGATACAGCAAGGCAAAAGCGCCAGTGTTCCCTACGATCACCAGGTCTATCCACCTCGCCACTATCCGCCGGTTGGCTGTGGCCAGTCTAGTGCTGCTTGGTGACTCAGGCTTTGACATATCGCCTTCCTTCTTGGTCATCACTCGGTGCTGACAGTTTTGGACCAGGCCGGATCGCCCTAACGGCCCTTGGGGCGGCGCATGTGCACCCGCTACGGTGCAACGAGACCCTTGTTGGCGACTTCGCGGATCGCCGCCTGACCCATCGGCGTCAGGTTCCCATGAGAGTCGAGCCACTTGAGGACCGGAACCCATAGGCCCAGAGCCGCGGCATCCTGCTGGCCAATGAGATGCTGCACCAGAGCCGCGATGGGTGGCGCGAGGTGACGCTCCAATCCTCCTACGGTCGCCCCCGGCGTCACATTCCAGAAGAGCCACTCTTGGAATGCGGTGGGAAACTGGTTCGTGCGGTACTTCAGAGGTAGCATGTGCCACGGCACGTGCTGATGCAGGTACATTTGCGCGACGCGGTCCGATCGGATCCAGGCGACAAATACGTCGAAGAGCCTTGTCCGCGTCGCCTCGTCACGGAGATCCGGCAGGCGGAGCAGAAGGAACGGCGCGCCGAGATCGCACGTCCAGCGTCGCCCGTCGCTACCCGGCACTGCATCAACCTGCTCGTAGTGAGGCTCGGAGATTGAGGCATCCTCGTCGAAGGCCGGCGCGCCGAGCGTGCAGGTAATCTGGAGTGGCAGGCCGGCTCGGATGAAGACACCGATCACCGGAGTCGTTGAGTAGAGACGGACCTCCGTGAAGTCGCGATCGACAGCGGCGATGTACAAAGGCACGTCGAGGTCGCGAAGCCACTCGACCTGGTAGTGCTTCCATTCGTGGTTCGGGCGGCGCCCTCCATATGTCACCTCGTCTTGGTCCCCACCTTTGACCTGGACTCCACAGAGTTCGATGGCGGTCTCAGCTTTGCCCGGAAGGGGCTTCCGGGGCAGCGCGTAGAAGTCGACGCCGAAGTCATGCGGGTCCGGTACCGGCGCCAAGGCAGCGATCCGGCCAACTACAGTCTCGGCGAAGGACTGATAACCAGCACCGAGAGATCGATTTTCAAGTTGGAGACCGGGCATGTGTGGCTCCGCCGGGCAGCTGGATGTTGGCCTGAGGAGAGGGACGACCCTCTAACATCATTGTGGGGCGTTATGGAGGCGTTAGGGAGACCCAAACTTGGCAGTCCAAGGCCAGAAGTCCACCCGGTGGACCCACCACCTGCCCCGTTCCACCTTCGCCCGCACGATCCCACTCCGACAGAGGTAGAGCACCAGCAGTGGCGCCATGCCCGAAAGGCGCCCTGCCTGCCGTAACGTAAGCCACCGTCGGCGAGCCATCACGCCTAGAAACCTAGGCCGCCCCGTCACCGCAGCGTCACCAAGACAGCCGTGGCCTAAGTCTCACCTTCAGCGGTGCCCTACCAGATAGCCGATCAAGAACCCAAGCGCGCCGATAATTGCCCTTTCCACCCAGCCCGACAGGATCGGGAACACGGACCTCTGCCTGGCGACCCATCCTTCCACTGCGAGCGCCGCCCGCCCGAGGGGGTTAACCAATAGCGCCGCGCGATCCGCCGCCGCTTCTGCCTGCTGCGTCCAGACGAACGTGTCTCGCTGCTGGTCATGGCCTCTCGTGCCGAGCCAGTCCGCGAGCGCCCCGAAAGACTCCCAGTCCGGCGTAGGGGAGTAATCGCCGGGGTCGCTTCTCCGCCGCCGGGTGCGGTCCACAATCAGAACGGCGCTCGGCCATGCGGCGCGGTCCCACCGCACCGTCATGCCCGACCGGAGTTCCAGCGCCTCCAAGCGGTAGGCGACCCGAATCGCCAAGGCCGCGTACTGCGTGGGAACGAGCACTCCGGCGTCGTACAGCTTCCGAACGGCCCGAAGGCGTCGCTCAAGTAGCCACCTGTGTGGGCCGCGGAGTTTGACGATCGTAACGGGTTGCGTCATCAGCGACACGTTGCAGGGCGCTGCCACCCCCCGCAAGCCCTAGATCGTCTCCAGACGAGCACACCGACCCATCGAGCCCACCTCCAACTAGGTCTTCTAAGTTGGCACGCTACCCGTAGGAGAACACCCGTCGCTCGCGCTAATTGCACGCGTGCAACAGACACGCAGGAGGCGCAAGCGAATGGACCCGCGCAAGGCAAAGACAGCAGGCACCGCGACCGAACCAGACGTGGCGACTTTGGAGGCTCGGTACGCGGCGCTGATCGCGGAACGGAACGCGGCGCGTGCGCAGCACGACTCAGCACAGAAGGCCGCCACCGCAGCGCTGGTGGAAGGCACCCCCGATCGCGCGCGGCTGGTGGCCGAGGCGGGCCGAGTGGAGCAGGAGCTGCGGATGTTCGACGGGGCGCTGACGGAAATCGAGCGCCAACTGCCGCGCGCCAAATGGATGACGGCGGCGGCACGAGTCACGGTCTACTTCGAAGCCGCAGCTGAGCGCGGAGCGGGGCTGGTCCAAACGATCCTGGCGGCGCAAGCAAGAGCGCAGCAGGGCTCCGCCGCACTTGCAGAGGCGCAGGACGCGGAGGATGAAGCGCGGCGCGCGCTGGCATGGGAGATCGAAGGTGTGAAGGTGCTCGCGGCGATGTTCGAGGTGCCGAAACCGGTGCTGCCTTCGCCTCCAGCGGCAATAGACGTCATCCAGGCCCCGTTGGCGGCCGCCATGCGCACCTCCCGGGGATCGAGACCGTTCGACGTAGTAACCGGGGCGGGGGCAGCTGCCGAGGAACGGCGCGCCGCAGCCCTAAGCGCGGTGCGCAGCTACGTGAACAAGCACGCCAAGAGTCTGCCCCCAGTGGTGATGCAGATCATCGAAGCGGCCGGCGGCGTGCCCCAAGTGCCGGAGACAGAGCGGGCGCGCGCACTGCGAGAGGAGCGCGAGGAGCAGCGCGCGCATTTCGCGGAGGAACTGTCCCACCTGCCGCCCGCGTCGGGGACGCGGCGCGGGCTCTAAGCAGATGAGCGCTGCTCGGGGCCGGCCCATCCGCGCCGGGGAGATGGCTCGCGACCTGGGCCGGAAAGGCGGGCGCACCACGGCCGCTGCGCGCCGCAGGGTCATCGCCCCCTACGCCGACACGGTGCTCGACCTGGCGGACGCTGCTGGTCTGGTTGGGGCCAGTTGGATGCTCTGGCGCGCGGTCCTCAAGGTCATCTTCGCGCTGCCTGTCGCCCTCAGTGAAGCGACGCTGCTCGCGCAGCACACAGCGCGGGACATCGCGCACGCGGCCCTCGCCTTTGTCGAGGCGTGGATCGTAGCCGGGCGACGGGGCGGGAAGAGCCGGGTCGCCGCGCTCGTTGGCCTCTTCAAAGGCATCAGCTTCGACGCCGCGCGCCTCGCGCCCGGGGAACTTGCCGTGGTGGTGATCATCGCCGCCGACCGGAAGCAAGGGCGCGTGGTGCTCAAGTACCTCAAGGGGATGTGCGCGCTGCCCGAGGTGGCGCCGTACGTGCACCGGGTCCTCAAGGAGTCCGTGGAGTTGCGGACTGGCGTGAACATCGAGGTGCACACGGCCAGTTACCGCACCATTCGTGGCTACACCGTCGTAGCCGCCGTGCTGGACGAAGTCTCTTTCTGGCGAGACGAGACCACCAGCACCAACCCCGATTCGGAAATCCTCGACGCCCTGCGCCCGGGCATGGCCACCGTGCCCGACGCGCTGCTGTTCGCGATCAGCAGCCCCTACGGCCGGCGCGGCGCGTTGTGGTCCATGTACGACCGGTACTACGGCCAGGGCGACCCGCACGTGCTCGTGGTGAACGCCGACACAAAGGCCCTCAATCCGACGGTGCCCGACCACATCATCGCGCGGGCCTTTGACGAGGACCCGGTAGCTGCGGCTAGCGAGTACGGCCAGGGCGGCCACGTGGAGTTTCGGCGCGACGTCGAGGCGTACGTTGATGCTGTCGCCATTGCCGCGGTGACGGTCGCGGCGCGGCGCGAGGTCCCGCCGGCGTCGGGCACGGCGTACGTCGCGTTCTGCGATCCCTCGGGCGGCAGTCAGGACAGCTTTGCGCTCGCCGTCGCCCACCGCGACGGGAAAGACCGCGCGGTGCTCGACGCGGTGCGCTCACGCCGGCCTCCCTTTAGCCCGGACGCGGTCGTGGAGGAGTTCGCCGCCTTGCTCGCCGCCTACGGCGTGGGCGTGGTGCGGGGCGACCACTACGCTGGCGAATGGCCCCGAGAATCCTTCCGGCGACACGGCATCACATACGTGCCCAGCGAGCGCACCAAGAGCGATCTGTACCGGGAGCTGCTCGCGCCGCTGAACGCGGGCCGCGTGGAGCTGTTAGACGTGCCCACGCTGCGGGCCCAGCTCGTCGGGCTGGAGCGGCGGGTTGGCCGGAGCGGGAAGGACAGCATTGACCACGCGCCGGGAGGCCACGACGACCTCGCCAACGCAGCAGCCGGCGCTCTCGTCAACGCCCTGCCGCTCAGTGGCAAGAAGGTCGTCCAGTGGTCCTCGATGGCGCCGCGGGAGCGCGCCGCCTCCGTTGCCGCGGGGATCCCAGCGCCCGCCGCGCCGCCGAAGCCCGGCAACCGAGGCACGGCCCATCCGATGGAAGGCTACGCCGACGCCGAAGAGCCCGGATTCGTCGGCGAAGTGCGGTGGAGCAGCAGCGCCAGCCCGGCTTTCAGGCGGGCGACGGGCGGAGAATGAGTCGTAGTCGTCGGTGAACGGAAGAAACAGAAGGAGCCAGCCCCATGAACAGTTTGGAAGAGGATACCCTGTTTGCCGCGCCGCCGGCCCCGTACTACGCGTTGAATCGCGCCGAGACCGCGGAGCAGCGGCAGCGCTACCAGGCCGCCGCAGCGGTCGCTAGCAGCAACGCGCCGGAGAGCGCGCGGCGACAAGCTGAGCAGGAGATGTCGGACGCTTTGCATCGCCTCGCCATGTCCGGCCACGCCATCGAGCCAACCGCCGTTGATCGCGCGCAGGCGGCGTACGACGCGCTGCAACCCGAGACGGCGCTGGACGTGCTGAAGCGACTCGACCCCGATGAGCGCACGCTGCGGGTGGCGAAGCTGAAGGCCGCGTGGCGCGCGTTGGTGGCCGCGCGCGAGGCGGAGGCCCGTGGGGACGACGGCGACGTACAGACCACGCCGGCCGGCGCCGAGGTGCCGGAGCCTGAGTCCACGAACATGGCAGCGGACGCGGAGGAGTACGCGGACCCGGTGCCCTACTGGAAGTGATGTGAGGAGCACAAGCCGGTGCGCCTTCGGGCTCGGTACCCGCGCGGCGTTCGTCCCGTCGTCACATGTTGCCCGACCCGGCAGCGCCGCGGGCGCCGCTGCTGGGGCACCGGCACGTTGTTGTTGGAGCCCCGCGTGCCACCCGCACATGAATGAGCGTCAGGCGTGGGAGCAGGTGCTCGCTCGCCTGCGAGACATCCCGCACTACAACTATGTCTGTGTCCTGGTGGTGCGGGTGTGCGCGGACGACGCCTCGGGCGTCCTGGCGGCGATGGCCGCGCGGATTCGTCGTGAGGCCGACGTCCTCTTCGGCGCCAGCGAAGGTGGCGCGGCGGGGCGCCAGTTCAAGGGCTTCTGGCCAAGCCACACGGCGGCGGGGCTCATTGACGAGGTTGCTCGGGCGAAGCGCATCGCGATGGTCCAGGGCTTCATCGCGGCCTGCCGAGAAGAAGAGGCGAGCCGCAGCGCGGGGCCGGCACGTTGATCGTTGGAGTCCCGTTCCTCGTGCGGGCATGGTCCCATGCGCCGGCTCGCCGGACGCAAGCGCATAGCGCGGGCCAAGCGCGATGCGCAGCGCGCCGCCGCTCCGATCCTTCGCAAAAATGCTGGGTTTGCGCGCCGTCGGCGGGTCCGCGGGGCAGCGCGCCCCACAGCGCACGACCAGCGCGGGGGCGCCCCATCCCCGCCCCGGGGGGCGGATCGCGCGTTTACGGGGCAGCTACGCGCTTTACGGGCCCCGGCGCTGGGGCGCCCAGCGACTACACAGTGATGCGCACTGTGCACGCTCGTTGCGAACCGTCGCGGCGCGTCGGCAACTTGCGCGCAGGCCGCGAAGCGTGAAGCGGCCGTCAGCCGGCGGACCACAGCGGCCCAAGGCCTTGCTGCTCAGCGTCGAGTACGCTGACCAGCCGGTGGACGTGGAAGGCTTCCTCGCCCGGTACGTCGAGCTGCTGTTAGAGGAACGCTCACCTATGGAGGAGGTGCGCGATGAAAGAAGCGAAGGCCCCGGCGCCAGCGCAGCCTAGCGCCGCCGCAGCGCCACCCGGCGATGCGCGTTGCATCGTCTATACGCGCGTCTCCACAGAAGACCAAGCCGCGCCCGACAAGGCCTCGTTGGCTGACCAGGAGCGCGAGTGCCGCGCGTACGCCGAGCAGCACGGCTGGACGGTGGACTACCTCTGGACCGACGCCGGGGTATCGGGCCGGGACGAGGCGCGGTTGGAGCGGCTGACACGCTGGTGTGAGCAGCACCCGCGCCGAGATGCCCAAGGCGGTCGGATCGTGGCGCTGAACGCCTCGCGGTGGGGGCGCTTCGTTCACAATCCGCACACCAGTGAGTTCTTCAAGTACCGGCTCCGGAAGGCGGGCTGGCTCGTTGAGTTTCCGCAGCAGCCGAGCACCGGCCACCGCACAACGGACGGCGTGCTCGGGGTGATCCACGATGCGCAGGCCGCGCAAGAGAGCGAGGAGAAAGGCTACCGGGCGCGCATGGGGATGGTCGGCGCGGCCGAGAAGGGCTATTGGACCGGGCGCCCGCCCTTCGGCTACCAACGCGTAGCTGTGGACCAAAAAACGACGCGAGAGCGCAAACTGGAAGCCTACGAACATGCGGCTGGCGGCGAGCGCGTAAAGCTGATCCCGGGACCAGCGCGAGACGTGGCAACAGTTGAGGAGGTTTTCCGCCTCGCTGCGCGGGGTGTGCCGTTGGAGCAGATCGCCAAGCGCTTGAACCAGCTGGGCACGCCGGGGCCGTGGCGCCGCTATGGCAACAACTGGCGCAGCGGGAAGGCGCCCGAGTGGACGCTGGCCAACGTGAAAGCCATCCTGACCAATCCCGCTTACCTAGGCGACCTGGTGTTCGGGCGCCGCGCGCCGGACGACGATGGCGAGCGACGCGAAGCGCCCCGCGAGGAATGGGTGGTGGTGGAGAACGCGTGGCCGGCCTTGGTTGACCGGCCCACATGGGGCAAGATCAATGCTGCGATCGGGGCACGGAAAGGTCAGCGGCGGCCGCGGGTAGTGCGCTACGTGTTGAGCGGGATGGTGATCTGCACGCGGTGCGGTTCGCGGCTGATTGGGGGCGGCGGGTCGCGGCCCACGGCCACGGATCCAGCACGCTTCGCGTTCTACAAGTGTCCGCGCTGCCGCGAGCCGCGCGTGTACGTGAGCCGGGCGCTGTTGGAAGGCCAGGTCAGTGAGATCGTGACGGCGCACGTCCGCGAGGTCGTGCGCACCGGCTTCGACCGTGCGCTGAACGAGGCGCTGGCCGCCCTGCGGCGCCGGGGAGCAGGCCATGACCAGGAAGCGCAGCGCGAGCGCGCCGTCGTGCAGTTGCGCCAGCAGCGGGACAACTTGGTCGCGGCCGTGGCGCGGGGCACGCTGCGCGAGGATGAGGCTAGGACGATGCTGGAAACCGTGCGTCGCGACCTTGAGGCGCTGGAAGTGGAGCAGCACGCAGGCCGCTTTGCGCTGCGCCGCTGGACGCTGACCACGCGGGAGCGGGCGCAGCTGAAGGCGATGGCCTTGAACTTCCCGCAGCAGTTGGCGCGGGCGGACTTGGCCACCGCGCGGGCGCTGTTGGGGTACTGGATTGCCGACGCGTACGTGGACAGCACGCGCCGGACGGGGCGCGTGGTGCTGCGCCGGGCGCCGCTTGCCGGGCTGGACGGTCTTGCTACGAAAAGCGAGGCGGGCCGATCATGAGGATGTTGTGCGCTCCGGCCGCCGCCACCTCGAGCGCGCGCTTCGCGTGCTCCTGCCCCTTTACCTCGGCGAAGTCCACGTCGGAGACGGCGCGTGCGGCGAACAGCGCGTCCACGTCCACCTCCGCCCGCGTCAGGGGCGGCCCGCCGTCCAGGTGGTGCAGCACCTCGGCGAGCGTGGCGGCGCCGCGCACGTCCAGCCCCCGCACGACGGCCGCCTCGCGCACGTTCGCCGCCGGGAGGAGGACTCCCGCACACCCGGCCCGCTGCGCCGCCACCGCCATCGAGAGCGCGCCGCGCACCGGCCGGATCCCGCCGTCCAGCCCCAGCTCGCCGAGCACGACCCAGCCGGTGAGGCCCGCGGCGGCGACCTGCTCCGTGGCCGCCAGCACCCCCAGCGCGATCGGGAGGTCGAAGGCCGAGCCGTCCTTGCGCACGTCCGCCGGGGCCGCACACCCAACTGCAAGAACGCCGTCTGACTGTCCGTCGCGTCATCTCGTTGCCGCCACGACGGATACAGCACCAGAGGATCGCGTGAAATCCGACAAATCCAGTCCCCGACGCCGAGCGCTAGGTCGGAAGGGCACCGCTGGGGGGGGCTGTGACGCCGTGACCGGCTCGTATGGTCGGAAACTCCGTCCAAACTCCGTGCCGCTAAGGCCAGGCAGGAACGGGGGCGTGCTAAAGACTGGCAATCCCGGCAACAGCGGCGGTCGGCCCTCGAAGGAGTTTCGTGCCTCGATGGCGGAACTTGCTGATGGAGCAGCTCGGAACGCCTTCATGCGGAAGTGTCTCGCTGGCAAGCTCGGCTTCCGAGCTTACTTCGCTGCGCTGTCCTTCTGTTCGGAGCGCGCGTGGGGCAAGCCCGAGCAGCCAGCAGGAGGGCAAGACACTGGACCGAGTGAGGGGAAGTTCATCGTCGAGTTCGTCAAGCCGTGAAGGTGCTCGGATGCGGGCAGCTCCCCGAGTACGCGGAAGCCCTCTTCGAGCCTCACCGCTACAAGGTGCTCTACGGCGGCCGCGGCGGTGCCCGGTCCTGGTCCGTCGCCAGGGCGCTGCTCATCAAGGCCAGCCGTGAGCCGCTGCGCATCCTCTGCACCCGTGAGCTGCAGCGCTCCATCCGCGGCTCCGTTCACCAACTGCTCCGGGATCAGATCGCCTTGCTCGGGCTCCCTGGCTTCAACGTCACCGACACCGAGATTCGGCACGTCAGCGGCTCGCTGTTCATCTTCCTCGGCCTCCGCTACAACGTCGAGGAGATCAAGTCCCTCGAGGGTGTGGATATCTGCTGGGTGGAGGAAGCCGAGGCCGTCCCGCACGACTCCTGGGAAGCGCTGATCCCTACCATCCGGAAGCCGGGCTCCGAGCTGTGGGTGACGTTCAACCCTGCGCTCGAGACGGACTCGACCTACAAGCGCTTTGTCCTCTCGAAGCCGCCGGGCGCGTGGGTCAAGAAGGTGAGCTTCCGGCACAATCACTGGTTCCCGCCTGAGCTGGACGCGGAGCGGAGGTACTTGGCCAAGACCGACCCCGACTCCTACGCGCACGTCTGGGAAGGCGAATGTCGGCGCAGTTCCGCCGCGCAGGTGCTGCATGGGAGGTGGATCGAGGAAGAGGCCGAGCCCCAGGAGTCGTGGAGCGGTCCGTACTTCGGCATGGACTTCGGGTTCGCGGAGGATCCGTTCGCCCTGGTGAAGGTGTACGTGGGCGGCGACGAGTTGCACATCCAGGACGAGGTGTACCGCGTTGGCCTCGGGCTCGACGCGACCGCACGGACGTGCCAGGAAGCGATTCCCGGCTGCGAGCAGTACGTCATCCGGGCGGACAGCGCACGGCCAGACTCCATCGACTACCTCAAGCGGCATGGGCTCGGCCGCATCATCGCCGCGATGAAGGGGCCGGGATCGGTCGAAGACGGTATCGCGCACCTGCGGAGCTACCGCCGCATCGTCGTCCACCCTCGGTGCCGGAACTGGATCGCCGAGGCGCGGGCCTACAGCTACAAGGTGGACGAGCGCAGCGGGGACATCCTGCCGCAGCTCAAGCAGGGGAACGAGAATCTCATCGACGCGACACGCTACGCGCTTGAGCCGCTCATTCGGTTGCGGACCTCCGCGCTCGAGACGCCGGCACCGCCGCGGCGGCACGTCCGCTCGCTGGCGACGGAGGTAGCGTGAGGAAGGACCTGCAGCCGCTGTTCGCACCAGCCACAAGCTGAGGAGGAGGGGACCGTGAGCGCGCGGGATCGGCTCGCAGCTCTCGCGTGGCTGACGGACCGTGGCTACGGCAAGCCTGCGCAGCCGGTGGGCGGCCAGGAGGCTGAACCGACTGGGGGGAGAGTTCAAGGTCAGTTTCGTCCATGCGCGTCTGGGGGAGCATCCGGCCTGGCCGGGGCTAGAGAGCCGCCTCGCGGCAGTCTTGACTCCAAGTCCGGAATTGGCGCAAGCGGTGGCGGCGGTGCTCATGAAACAAGAGTCGCCGGAAGAAGAAGAGTGGGCGCCGGAGTCGGATGGCGCCGACTGACACCCTGATTCGCGGGCTGGCACTACTGGCCTGCGCGGAACACATTAGGCGACTGAAGTACAGACCTTTGGGAGGAGGTGTGGGGTGAAGCTCCTCACGTGGTCGCGACTCGCTCCGCTTCTGGGGCTCCTCCTGCTCGGGTGCGGTCCCGCTATCAGCTCGACGGCGTTTATGTCGCCAGCGCCAGATCCGCGAGTGCCTGAGCACCCAGTTCGGATGTACGGAGAATCCGCTCCGCAGTGCCCATACGACGAGGTCGGCACCGTGACCGCGAGCAAGCGCGCGTTCGTCACCGACGACCAGCTCACGGAGGCACTACGGCAAAGAGCCCGAGAGATGGGCGGAGACGCGATCATCAACGTTGGTGGTGCGAGGGAGGTCTCCGGAGCTGTCGTGTCAGGGAACGTGGTGGAGGTCGCGCACCGGACATCGCTCTCAGGGACTGTGATTCGTTTCCGCGACCCGTCGTGTATGCGGTAGCGGCCCGGCCAACAGTCTCCATAACCCAGCAGCCGCCCGTCGAAGTAGTGTGGTGATACCGAATCGGAAGACGCACCCTGCTCCACGCGCGACCAAGTCCTCACCTTGCGCCCGCGCCGGTGCGGCAGCTATACAGGAAGAGAGGACCACGCCTAGGAGGAGGTGGCGAGTTGGCTCGTGCCCTTCCGGAAGGGCTCCGCGACCTGCGGCTGACGTGGCGTGTTGAACCATCGGAAATCAAGTACTCCGAATTGTTCAAGCTGCTGAGCGGCCAGCCCGGCTCGGAGGTGCACAAGCGATACGGGGTCCGCGGGTTGGCCTTTAGCGACAGCCAGTATCCTCGTTGTCACGCCCACATTCTCGTGTCCCCGCCTCTTGGCCGGAGCAAGCGGTACTGGTTCTACTTCGATGTGTATCCCACTCGCGCAAAGTCCCCGAAGAAGGGCTCCATCACCCTGTCTTCGGCGGTGCGGGACCTTCAGCCGTATCTGAAACCTGAAAGGGGCACGCTGTTCGGCGGTCTGGTGGGCCGATTCACACTGCGCGCTCCCAAGTGGGAACCAACGATTCCGATCCCGTTCACAGCGCCCGGTGTACTTGAAGGGGTACCTGGTTCACCCAAGATTGTCGGGGTAGACTTCGAGTTTGGGGACCGGGGACAGTCGCTCCGCCGTGGCTTCGTCTCGGCGAGTGAGCAGTCCCGCGAAATCCGTGTTGAGTTCTTCGTGGCGCTCGCCGTTCCATTTGACGATAATCTGGTGGAGGCCATGATTCGTGAGGCGTCGAAGGACCTGCCGGTCTTTGCGCGGAAGGTAGCGGAGGTGCCAGTAGATGGTGCATGAGCGGGAGCGTCTTGCTGAAGATGTGTTGCGCCGGTGGGAGTTGAGCCACGCCGGTGAGCACGCGGAGGACAAGTTCGTCTTGGGGCCGAGCTTGGTCGGGGTGGAGCACGAAACGTTGTGGGGAATCTACGAAATGAAGTCCGGGACCACCCAGGTCGCGGGGCAGCTCGATCCGGAGATGACCACACACGGCCTAACGACCTTGCTGAGCGCATTCATTCGGAAGGCGACCCCAGTCTCCTTGTCGGAGCGCGTCGAGCAGGTCGAGTTTGAGCTGCAGCAACTCAAGAAGGAGATGCAGGTGGTGCGGGACGCCCAGGCCGAGGCGCTGCGGCTGGATCGGCAGTTTGAAACCGAGCTTCAGGCTCTCGGTGGTGAGCGCCCGGCGGAGGACGGTGAGCTGCAGGGTTTTGATTTCACGGGCGCCGCTGAGGCGTTGGGATAACATCGGGTGGCGAAGATCATCTTCACCGACCGCCCCGTTACTCCCCCGCCGATAATCTACTGCGACGCCAGCTACCTTCTTGATCTCTACCAGGCGAATTCACGGGTTCGCCTTAGCAGCTACAAGTTCGCGGGCCGCGCCACGGACGGACATGGTTTCTACCTGTGGGGCCGTTTGCACGCTGTCCGATTCGTGGTATCGATGCTCGCGCTGGAGGAGGTATACAACGCCGTCCTCTTCTCAGAGATTCGCCTCGAGGCGTCCCGTCGGAGCCTGTCGGGGTGGAAGCAGTTGCGAGCCACGGATGCTGCGGCGTTTGCCGCCCTGCTCAGTCGTGGGCGAACGAGCGTCCAGAGCTTCCACAGGTTCTTTGGCGGGCTCGGCGCGGAGCTGATCACGGTCGGCAGGGCCGTGCTCTCTTCCGACTCGTTCCCTGCATCCCGCATCTCAAAGTACGCTAGAGTGCTCCTGGACAAGTTCGAACTCGACGGGATGGACGCATACCACATTGCGCTCGCTCGCTTCTGCGGCGTGCCGTGCGCCGCGACAACAGACAGCGACTGGGAGCGTGTTCCGACCATTGATGTGGTCACGGCCGCTTGAGGATGGCCCGCAAGAGCTGAAGGTGACACCGATTCCTGCCAACTTGGCCCATTCAGCGCGAAACGCGACTCGATAACAAGACGACACCACCGACTTCGTGGCGTCGTGGCTGATGAATCGCCGGTCCCGGCAACTTAACATAATGGCTCATTAGACGAAGTCGGGCTGGTCCTGCCGCACATCATCGCGACAGCGCCCTGCCGCTGCAGGCGCGGGTTAGGCCACACTCGCGGACAGGGTCGGAGATCCTAGCCAAGTACCCTGAAGGGCGTTGCCGTCTGCTCAACCTTCACCGGCCAACCTCGGGCCGCTGATGTCATTAGGCGAAGCGACCGCTCCGCTAGGTCGGCATGCCGGTGAGGTCCAACGACTACGCGCTCAACCGGGAATGATGAGCCCCGGGCAATGGCCAGGTCGTAGTACGGCACGATTAGGCTTCGCGTGGCTCGATACCTGACCGACCCCGCCGGCACGTGCGTAGCGATCAGCCGCCACTCTCGTTCCTCGGCGAACGAAGGGTGTTTGAGGGAGGCGCCGATCTCGGCAAGGCGCCTTATGACGCTGAGCTGGAGGTCGAGAAAGGTAAACTTGGAGCCAATTTCCCGTGCGCGATTGAGTATCTCATCCACGATTGGGCGGATGAGGGTCTGCTGCGCATCACGATCATACTCGCAACGGACCAGATGAAAGCCCTCGGGCTCAGCCAGCTCGCGGAGTTTTGCCGCGGAGAAGCCGAGAGCGAACCCACCCTCGGGCGGACAGTAGGCCCGCCATTGGCTCAGTAGATCCTTCTCTTCGGAAAGTGAGAATGCGTAAATGGCGAACTTCCGGATGGCGTGGAGGAACTCCTCGCAGACAGTTCTGTAGGAGATGTCGTCGCTGCCTGTCCCGGTGCTCTGGAGCAGAATCTCGCGTGCGAGGTCTAGGGCGTACTCGAACTCCTGACCATCATTCATGTAGTGGATCATGCTGGCCCAGACTGATCCACCATGCAGAATGCCACGCGCGCCGGCCGCGGAGGTGTAGTGAAAGAGTTGCTCTGGCAGCTGCCCTGACGTCATTCGCGTCAGTCCTCATCTAGTCGAATGGGTCTGAAGGCCCCTCGTGACGAGTGCCGCCTCGCGAACCGCGCCACAGCCGCGGGCGACCACCCGCCAGCCACCAACACCTGCATTACGTCAGGTCAACTGTCCAGCCACACAACTCCACGAGCCACAAGCACCCGGGATCTTCCCTCGGTTTCGTTGACACCTGCTTCTACGCACTTCGGACCTCGTAGTCAACGGGCGACCGGTAGGCGAGCG
>Ga0187889_10000129_pt1 | contig 83344 bp, 73 predicted proteins | sample June2016WEW_7_10_2_FD_132992 | JGI IMG/M metagenome (GOLD analysis project Ga0187889, IMG submission 132992) | Peatland microbial communities from SPRUCE experiment site at the Marcell Experimental Forest, Minnesota, USA - June2016WEW_7_100 | ecosystem: Environmental > Terrestrial > Soil >... | reverse complement strand
CGACGTCGGCGTGGACGCCCGGGTGGGCGACTACGTGATGGCCATCGACGGCGAGGACCTGAAGGCGCCGGACAATCCGTACCGGCTGCTGCGCTACAAGGCCGACCGGCCGGTCACCCTCACGCTGAACACGCGTCCCGCAGCCGACGGCGCGCGCCAGGTGACCTACCGGCCGATCACCGGCGAGACCGAGCTGGTCTACTACAACTGGGTCGCCAACAACTGGCATCGGGTGGACTCGATGACCCAGGGCCGTGTGGGGTACCTGCACCTGCCGGACATGGGCTCCGACGGCATCAACGAGTTCATCAAGTGGTTCTACCCGCAGATCCGGAAGGAAGGGCTCGTCATCGACGTGCGCGCCAACGGCGGCGGCAACATCTCCGCCATGGTGATCGAGCGGCTGAGCCGGCGGCTCCTGGCGACCGGATTCTCGCGCAACAGCGATTACACGTCGACGTATCCCGACGGGCCGACGTTCTACGGCTCGCTGGTCGCGCTGCTCAACGAGACGTCGGCGTCGGACGGGGACATCTTCCCGGCCATGTTCAAGCAGGCAGGCCTCGGCCCGCTGATCGGCAAGCGCTCCTGGGGCGGGGTCATCGGCATCACCGACCACGGGCCGCTGATCGACGGCGGCAGCGTGAACGTGCCCGAGTTCGGGTTCGCGAACACCGACGGCCAGTGGATCGTCGAGGGGCACGGGGTGGATCCCGACATCGAGGTGGAGAACGACCCGCTGTCGGTCATCAACGGCCGCGACCCGCAGCTCGAGCGGGGCGTCGCCGAGGTGTTGCGGGAGATGCAGGAGCACCCGCGTCACCTCCCGCCCAAGCCGGCGCCGCCGGTCAAGGCACCGCCGCAGATGAGGTAGGCCGGCAGCAGCGGACCGGGGACGACGGCGCGGGAGTGCCGGAGAGGCCGCGCGCCGATTGGAGCCAATGCGCACGACGCCCCGCTCGAGGTTGTCGCTCGGGCGGGGCGTTCCGCCGCCGGGGGGCCTCGGAGCGCCGACTACGCCGAGTGCACGGGCACGGGGTGGTGGTGGGCGGACTTGAACGCCAGCGCGACGTCGTAGATCTCCCGCAGCTGCGGCCACGTCGTCCGGACGTCGTAGATCCGCTGCGCGAACGCGCGCCCCCACACGGCCAGCGCCGCGCGGCGCGCGGGATCGCCGAGCAGCGTTGCGACGTCTGCGGCCACCCGATCGGGATTGGGGGGCTGGCTCTCCGCGAAGTCGCCGAAATTGGTTCGCATGGCATGGTCGGAGGTCTCCTCACAGACCACGCCGGCGTAGCACGACTCGCCGGCCGCCACGACGGGGCGCCCGACGGCCAGCGCCTCGATGGCGCTCCGCCCGGCCGCGATCACCACATCCGCGGCGGCGACAAACGGGACGACGTCCTTCTGGTGGCCGACCTGGCGCACCGCGTCGGCCCCCAGTCGCAGGTTGGTGGCCGCGACCAGCGCCGGGAAGTCGCCCGGCATCTTCATCCCGCCCACGACCACGAGCAGCGCATCGGGAACGGCGGCGCGAATCCGCGGGAAGACCTCGGAGACGGCGCTCACGGCGACCGGCGTCCGATGCCCCGACAGCCTGCCGATGAGCGCAACGACCGGAACGCCGCCCGGCAGGCCCAACTGTCGGCGCGCCTCGGAACACCCGGGCGCTCCGGACAGGCGTTCCACGTCCACCCCGTTGCGCACCAGGTGCATCCGTCCCTCCGGCAGTCCCAGCACGCGCACCGCATGGGCGCGGACGTTGCGGGAGACGGAGACGATCTGCTCGCCGTAGACGCTGAAGAGGCGCGCCGAAAGGTGCGGAGACTGCAGGATGTGCAGCGACGAGACGAGCGGAACCGGCGACAGGCGGGTGGCGAAGAAGGCGACCCAGCTCGCGGCCCTCGAGTGCGCATGCACCAGGCCGATCCGCCGCAGCCGGATCAGGCGCCGCAGAGCGACGATGTTGCGCAATCGCTGCGGGTAATCACGCTTGCCGATCGGCATCGCCACGAATTCGGCGTCCACCGGCGTGCTGAGGGTGTCGGACACCACGGTCACGCGATGCCCCTCCCGCGCCTGGCGGGCGATCAGGGTCGCCGCGTAGGTCTCCGCCCCGGTGACCTCGTACTGCGACAGCACGTGCAGGATGTTCACGGCCGGTGCCTCCCGAGGTGGAGTGGCGGTGTTCCGCGCACGGTGGCGACCCTCCGACGCGTGGGCGGGGCGGGGGGATGCTGGACGGGCCGGATTGCCGGATCCTAAGGACGACGCATGGAGGCGGGACCTGTTAAGTCCGCGGCTGCGGCGGGGCGCCGGCCCAGGGGCCGGGGTGGCACCCCGGCCCCACAACGTCAGGCGGCGCGGCTCACTGGCCGACCTCGGTGAAGGTGGCTTGGACCGACGCCGAGACCTGCGCGAGGACCGTTTGTGTGCCCGCCGTAGAAGCCAATATGTAGGTGTTCGCGGTCAGACCATTCGCGTCGGTCTGTGTGGTCGTGACGCCCAACGTCCCGGAACTGGCCGTCGACCAGGTCACGGTGACGTTGGCCAGCGGGTTGCCGTACTGATCGGTCACCAGTGCGACGAGCGAATCGGGCAGCGGCGCACCCGCGGCCGCCGTCTGCTGGCTGCCGCTGTCGGCCATCACCTTCGACGGGGCGCCGCCGTTCACCATGAGAAAGACGGTGGCGGGGGTCGCGTCGGCGATGGTGGCGGTGACCGTATCCATGCCGGCCACGGTGCCGAGTGTCACCGTGGCGCGGGCGAAGCCGCTGTCGTCGGTCGGCTCTGTCGCCGGAGTCAGCGTCGCACCACTCGCCGGCGACACCGCGAAGGCGACGGACGCGTTCGGCACCGGCCTCAAGTTGACGTCCAGCACGCGCACCTCGACCTCGGTGCCGAGGGCCGTGGCCACGACGCCGACGAGCGTGTCGGGGCCCTGCGCGGTGACGGTGTCGGGCGTGGTCGGCGCCGAGCTGTTGTCCTTGCAGGCGGCGATGGCAGCGCAGATGCTCAGTGCGCTGACCACGGCGAAGGCGTGACGCGCCCGGATCCGGGGGACGTCCCCGATGGCGGTCTTCATGCTGCAACCCTCCATGGTGTGTGTGAGCTACGTGCGTTGGACGAGGGATTGCACCTGGCGTAAACCGTCGGCGCGCGTTGGCTCGATGCGGAATCCGCGTGGTTAACGGCGCTGCGGGGAGGGCGTCTAAGCGCCGCCGGCGTTGCAGCAAACGTGAAGGCCGGGGCTCGCGCCCCGGCCTTCGCGTCTCAAGAAAGCGTACCGGCGACCGCTACGGCTTGCCGGCCCGGCTCTGGTCCCACTGCGTGCGGGTGAGGAGGCGAATCGGCTGGAGCTGCCGCGCGGTCAGCGCGGCGTTGACGCCCTCCAGGTCCCGGGCGGCCCACGCGTCGAAGCTCTTCATCACGTCGGAGAGCTCGCGCGCGATCGCGCCCGCGCGCTGGACCTGCGTCGCGGCCGGCGGCCCCTCGTACCCCACGATGGTACCGTAGAGGTCCGAGAGGTCCTCGCGCAGCCGCTGTTCGCCGGTGATCATCCCACCTTCCTTCGTGGCGACGATCTTCTTCTTCAGGCTGTCCGCCACGCCGGAGGCGGCGCGGAGCCGCGCCGCCAGCGTATCACCCGCCGGCAGGCGCGCGGCCCGCGCGCCGAGCGCCGCGATGGCGCCGTTGATCCTGTCCACGTCGTACGTCATGTCGGTGAGCAGCGCCGCGAGCCGGCGGGCCAGGGCCAGCTGGTTGCGGCGGTCCACCGCCGTGTGCCGCGAGCGCGGGTCCGCCACGATGGTGAGCTTCGTGGTGTACACGGCCGTGTCACGCGTCATCCGGACCGTGTAGACGCCGGGCAGGAGCCGCGGCCCGACGGCGGCGCCCCCCGCGGCGGTGGCGGCCGGCGGCGCCGGGGGCGGCTTGAGCCGCTCGCCCCAGGTCACCCGGCTGATGCCCCGCCGCTCGCTCACCGGCACGGTGCCGGCCTGCTGACCGGCGGGATCCAGCACCTCGATCTTCATGTCGCCGAAGATGTGGCGCCGCCGCTGGTAATAGGTGATGACCGCGTCGTCCGTCGGGTTGGGCCCCACGAACGTCGCGTCGCCGTTGGACCAGCCGCCGCCCGCGGGCAGCCGCTGCTGCTGCGGCATCGCCTGCAGGAATACCACGTCCTTCTCCAGCGCCGCCGGCGTCAGCGAGCGCAGCGGCGAGATGTCGTCCACGATCCAGATGCCGCGCCCGTGGGTCGCGATCACCAGGTCGTTGTCGCGCGGCTGGATCACCAGGTCGCGCACCGCCACGTCCGGCAGATTGCCGCCCTTGTAGTGCGCCCAGCTCTCCCCGCCGTCCAGCGAGACGTACAGCCCGAACTCCGTCCCGAGGAACAGCAGCCTCCGGTCGACCACGTCCTCCTTGATCACGTGCGCGTAGCCGCGCACCGGAGCGTCCGCCGCGATCAGCGGCGTCCAGGTCCGGCCGTAATCGGTCGTCTTGTACGCGTACGGCTGCAGGTCGCCGAAGGTGTGCCGGTCGAACGTGGCGTACGCGGTGCCGGCGTCGAAGTGCCCGGCCTCGATGGAGGTCACCCAGCTGTTCGCCGGCAGCCCCTCGATGTTGTCCACGAGGTTGGTCCAGGTCTTCCCGCCGTCGCGCGTGAGCTGGAGGTTGCCGTCGTCGGTGCCCACCCAGATCACGTTCGGGTTCTGCGGCGACTCGGCGACGGCGTAGATCGTGGTGTAGGTCTCCGCCGAGGAGTTGTCCACCGTCACGCCGCCGGACTTCTCCTGCTGCTGCTTCGTCGTGTCGTTGGTCGTCAGGTCCGGCGAGATCCTCTGCCAGGTCTGCCCGTGGTCGCGCGAGCGGAACAGGAACTGCGCGCCGATGTAGACCACGCCCCGCCGGGTCGGGCTGACCGAAATGGGCGTGTTCCAGTTCCAGCGCAGCTTCGGCTCGCCGTAGGCCTGCAGGGGCTGGATGCTGCGCGTCTCGTGCGTCCTGCGGTTGACGCGGCCGATCGAGCCGCCCTGCGCCTCCGTGTAGATGTAGTCGGGGTCCGACGTGTCCACCCAGGTCCAGAAGCCGTCGCCGCCGTAGATGTTCTCCCACTGGGCATTCGCGATGCCGCCGGGGAACGACGAGGTCCCGATCCAGTCGCTGTTGTCCTGCAGGCCGCCGTACACGTGGTACGGCCGGTCGTTGTCCACGCTGACGTGGTAGAACTGCGAGATCGGCAGGTTGTCACCCTTCCACCACTTGTTGCCGGCGTCGTAGCTGTACCAGATGCCGCCGTCGTCGCCCGTGATCAGGTGGTCGGGGTTCTGCGGGTCCACCCACACGTCATGGTGGTCGCCGTGCGTCCCCCCGCTGATGTCGCTGAAGCTCGCCCCGCCGTTGTTGCTGACGATCAGGCCGAGGTCGGGCTTGTAGAGCCGGTTCTCGTTGGTCGGGTCCACGATGAGGTTGGCGAAGTAGAACGGCCGCCAGATCATCAGCTGGCTGCGGTCGCGCATCTGCCAGGTGCGGCCGCCGTCGTCCGAGCGGTACAGCGCGTTGAGCGGGGGCACCGCCTCGATGAGGGCGTACACCACGTCGGGCTTCGAGGGCGCCACCGTCACGGCCACGCGGCCCCACGGCTTCGGGGGCAGGCCCTGGGCGCTGTGCTCGTCGAGCTCCGTCCAGGTCGCGCCGCCGTCGCTGCTCTTGAAGAGCCCGCTGGCGCTCGGCGCCTGGGCGCTGTCGCCGCCGGAGCGGAACGTCCACCCCTTGCGGCGGAAGTCCCACATCCCGGCGTACACCGTCTGCGGGTGCTGCGGGTCCATGGACATCATCGAGCAGCCGGTGGACGCGTTGCCGCCCTTCAGGACCTGCGTCCACGTCTGCCCGCCGTCCGTCGTCTTGTAGACGCCGCGGTCCCAGCTGTCGCTCCACAGCTTGCCGGGCACGCAGGCGTAGACGGTGTTCGGGGCGGTGGGGTCCACCAGGATCCTGGCGATGCGCTCGGAGTTCTGGAGCCCGAGGTGCGTCCAGTTGTCGCCGCCGTCGGTGGACTTGTAGATCCCGTCGCCGACGGAGACGCTGTTGCGCGTCCACACCTCGCCGGTGCCCACCCAGACGACCTTCGGGTTGGTCGGATCGATGGTGATCGCGCCGATGGACTGCACGTCCTGCTTGTCGAAGACCGGCTTGTAGGTCGTGCCGCCGTTCACCGACTTCCACACGCCGCCGCTGGCGGCGCCGACGTAGATGGTGAGGCGCTGGCCCTCGTGCACCGCCGCGACGGCCGCCACGCGGCCGCTCATCGTGGCGGAGCCGATGTTGCGGGCCCCGAGCCCGGAGATCGTCTCCGAGTCGGCGCGGACCGTCGCAGGCGTCTGCGCTTCGAGACCCGCCGCGACGCACAGGGTGAGCGCGGCCGCGGAGAAGGGAATCAGGGTGCGAGTCGTCATTGTTCGATCCTCCCGGCCGGCTTCACCGCGCCGGGCGTCTGTGACGGAGCAAGCGGCGCCGCCGGCTGCGCGAAGCGGGCGTCGTCGATCGGGGCGTTCACCTGGATGCTGTCGAGCGTGACCTTGCTCCCTTCGCTGCCCCCCAGCGCGCGGCTCTCGATCGAGAACGGCAGGTACCAGCCGGCGACCGCCTTGTAGTTGCCGAGCACCGTCTCGTAGGACTGCTCGGCGCCGCGGATCGTCCGCCGGACCTCGACCTTGATCGGGACGCAGTAGTCGGTATCCAGGAAGTAGGTATAGGAGTCGCCGTTCGTGAGCGTGACCTTGAGCTTGTAGACGTCGGTGCCTTCGAACTGATCGGTGCCCTGGTACTCGACGTGGTTCCCCTTCTGCCGGTAGTTGACCAGCGGCTCGTCGAAGTCGGCGTCCTCCACCATTCCGCGCAGCTCGTCTTCGCCGAGCGCCTCGGCGTCCTTCTTGCCCTGGAACGGCGAGATCTTCCACCCCGCCTGGCCGTCGTAGGCCACGATCTGCGTCATTCCGACGATCGTGAACTCCTCGCGCACCTTGTTGGGGCGTTTGTTCTCCTGGACCACCACCGCCTCGAACCCACCGCCGCTCGTGACCTTCCCGACCCGTCGCAGCGTCTGCACGGCCTGGATGTGGTCCATCCCGCCGATGGTCCGGAGGTAGCGGGCGATGATCGAGTCGGCCGTCTGGGCCGACAGCGGCGTTCCGAAGAGCGCCACCGCGGCCAGCGTCGACAGCGCGCTCCGCATGGATGTCTCCTCTTGGTGAAGGGACTCGGATTCGACCGACGTGATCTTACCGGTGGCGGGCCCGGGCCACTAGGGCGCGGGCCGGGGCCGGCCGGGAACCTCCGGGGGTTGATAGGTGGTATCAGTCGAATTCCGGAGCCGTCGCCGTGGAGGTACAGTGTCTCTGAGACCGGTCAAGCGCATCATCCAGTCCCGCCCCACCCTCGAGGGCGCGGGGGTCAAGCTCCGCCGCGCCTTCGGCTTCGGGGCCACGGGGGACTTCGACCCGTTCCTCCTGCTCGACGACTTCCGCAACGAGCATCCCGAGGACTACCTGGCGGGCTTCCCCTGGCATCCGCACCGGGGCATCGAGACGATCACCTACGTGCTGGCCGGCTCGGTGAGCCACGGCGACAGCCTCGGCAACAGCGGGACGATGGGCGCGGGCGACGTGCAGTGGATGACGGCCGGCAGCGGGATCCTGCACCAGGAGATGCCGAAAGGGGACCCGAACGGGCGGATGCACGGCTTCCAGCTGTGGGCCAACCTCCCCCGGACGCTCAAGATGACCGACCCGCGCTACCAGGACGTCGCGGCGAAGGACATCCCCGAGGTGACCGACGACGACGGGACGCGCGTCCGGGTCGTGTGCGGGTCGTTCTGGGGGAAGACGGGGCCGGTGGACGGCGTCGCCGCCGATCCGCGCTATCTCGACGTCTCGGTGCCGGCGCTCAAGCAGAAGCGGCTCCCGGTGTCGCTCAACGACAACGCGTTCGCCTACGTGTTCGAGGGTGACGGCGTCTTCCGCGACGCGTCGGATCCGCGCGGCGTGCTCACCGACCGGGTGGGCGGCGCCTCGGACGGCGAGCCCGTGCTCGAGGCGGCGGGCAACCGATCGCTGGTCCTGTTCGACAAGGGGGACGAGGTGACGGTGCGGGCGGGGGCGGAGGGGATCCGGTTCCTCCTGGTCTCCGGCCAGCCCATCCGGGAGCCCGTGGCGTGGATGGGACCCATCGTGATGAACACCGAGGACGAGCTGCGGCGCGCCTATGCCGAGCTGCACGCCGGGACGTTCATCAAGCACGGGGCGGCGCGCTGACGCGCAACTGATCGAGCGCGCTACCCCGCCCGGTAGGCGCGGGCGATGAGCAGGAGCGCCAGCAGGTAGGACGCGAACATCCCGGCGAGGTAGACCTTCGCCCGCGCCGACGAGCCGCGGAATTCCCGCCACGCGAAGACGCCCCACAGCGCCGCGACCATCGGCGAGGCCTGGCCGATCGCGTAGGAGATCGCGACGCCGACCAGGCTCGCGGCCACGAGGTTGAAGACCGTCCCGACGCCCCAGACGATCCCTCCCGCAAGCCCCAGCAGGTGGTATGTCGCGGGTGCCGTCCGGTACCCGGAGAAGTCGACGGGCGTGCCCGCCAGCGGGCGGCGCATCAGCGCGGTGTTGAACACGAAGCAGCACGCCAGCGCCCCCAGCGTGAACAGCACGGCCACCGTGTAGGGCGTCAGCGGCCGGGCGGCCGTCATCGCGCGCGTCACGAACGGCGCCCAGACGCCCATCAGCACGCCCGAAACCACGCAGACCACCACGCCCTTGCGGCCCGCGGCGCGGCCGGGCGATTGCAGCTGACCGTACGCCTTTCCGATCAGGATCACCGCGAGCACGGCCATCGCGACGCCGGCCCCCAGGAGCGGCGCGCTCCCCTTGGGCTGGATCGCGTAGCTCAGCAGGACGCCCTCGACCAGGGCGATGCCGATCGCGATGGGGTACGCGACCGCGAGACCGACCAGGCCGATGCCTGCGATCAGCAGAAAGTTGGCGACGTTGAAGATGAATCCCGCGATGGCGGCCCAGGCCAGATTGGCGGGCGCGGCGGAGCGCAGGTTGGCGAGGAACGCCGTCTCGCCGCCGCCGACGCTCCCCATCGTGAAGGCGAGCACGAGGGAGATCAGGACGATCCCGACGGCGTAGTCCCAGTAGTACAGCTCGAAGCGATAGGTGCCGGTGAACTTCATCGTGTTCGCGAACGAGCCCCAGCAGATGGTGCTGAGCACCGTCATGACGAGCGCGAGGCCGAACGCGTGGGGTACGAACATCAGCGTGTCCTCCGCAGCAGCGCGTCCACCTCGGAGCGGTGGGGCATGGACGGGGCGGTGCCGTGGCGCGTGACCGAGATCCCGGCGACGGCGCAGCCGAAGCGGGTGGCCGCCACGACGTCCATCCCCTCGGCGAGCGCCATCGCCAGGCCGCCATTGAACGCGTCGCCGGCGCCGGTGGTCTCCACCGCGGGGCCGGCGTCCACCGCCGGCACGTGCTGCGTGACCTCGGGCGTCCTGACCAGCGCGCCGTTCGCTCCGAGGGTGACGATCACGGCGCGCGCTCCGCGTCCGAGCAGGGTGGAGGCCGCGCGCTCGGCGTCGGCGAGGCTCGTCACGGGCGCGCCGACGAGCGTCGCCGCCTCGCTCTCGTTCGGCGTGAGGTAGTCGCACAGCGGATAGACGTCGTCGGGGAGCGGAAGGCCGGGCGCGGGATTCAGGATCGTCCGCACGCCGAGGCTGCCCGCGAGCCGCAGGGCGTGATGCACGACGTCGAGGGGGGACTCGAGCTGCGTCAGGAACACGGCCGACTCGGCGATGGCGGCGCGGGCCTGATCCACCTCTGCGGTGGCGAGCAGCAGGCCGGAGCCGGGAACCACGACGATCGCGTTGTCGCCCGAGGTTTCGTTGACGACGATCGAGGCGGCGCCGGTCGGCCGGTCGCCCGTCTCGAAGACGAACCGGGCGTCGATCTTCTCCTCCTGCCAGGTGCGACGCGCGAGGTCGGCGAACGCGTCGCGGCCGAGCTTGGAGATGAAGCACACCCGGGCGCCGAGCCGCGCGGCGGCCACTGCCTGGTTGGAGCCCTTGCCCCCGGGGCCCAGCAGGAAGTCGGAGCCGAGAATGGTCTGGCCCCACACCGGCAGCTGCGCGGTGCGGAAGGCGAGGTCGGTGATGAAGCTCCCCATGACGGCAATCCGCCGTTCCGGCATGCGCGTCCTCCTCAGCTCCAGAAGCGGGAGATGGTGTAGATCCCGAGGCCGACCAGGCCGCCTACCAGCGTGCCGTTGATGCGGACGAACTGCAGGTCGCGGCCGACGGCCAGCTCGAAGCGCCGGCTCGTGGCCTCGGGGTCCCACCCGGCGACGGTCTGGGCGATGAAGTCCCCGATCTCGGGGCGGTACTGCTCGACCACCGAGGCTACGAGGTCGGTCACCAGGTCGTTGATCTGTTCCAGGAGGCGCTCGTTCGTGGCCAGCGCGGCGCCGAACGCGGCGATGCCGCTCTCGAGCGGCCCCGGCGCGGCGCCCTCCGCGCGCGTGGCGTAGCGGCCGATGGCGCCGCGCATGGTCTCCCACAGCCGGCCGGACAGCTCCGCCGCGGCCGGATCGGCGAGCCAGGCGTTCTTGATCTCCTCGGCCCGCACGCTCGCCTCGGGCGAATGCTCGAGCCGGTCCACGAAGTCGCGCAGCGCGGCATCGAAGGTGGCGCGGATCGGATGGTGCGGATCGGTGCCGATGTTGCGGAGCATCGTCTCGAAGGCGGTGACGATGCGCTGGTAGAGCAGGTCGTCCACGACCCCCGGGACCCACCAGGGGCTCTCCGAGCGGACCTGCTCCCGGATCAGCTCGCGGTTGTCGTGCACCGCCTGGGCGGCGAGGCGCACCGCTTCGTTCAGCAGCTCCTGGTGCCGGTTCCCGGCGAGGATGAGCTGCAGCGTCTGACCGAGCGCCGGAGCGGCCCGCACAGCCTTGAGCTGCGCGGTGACGCCCTGGCGCACCAGCGCTCCGACCTCGTCGTCCGGCAGCGTTTCCAGGGTCTTCGCGACGCCGCTCGCCACTTGCTGGGCGATCTGCCTGGTGTTCTCGACCTGGGAGAGCCACCGCGCCACGCGCTCGGCCGGATGAATGGACCGGACCTTGGCGGCGATGACGTCGCGCGAGAGGAAGTGGCTCTGCACGAAGGTGGCGAGCACGCGGCCGATCCGGTCCTTGCGCGTCGCGACGATGGCCGTGTGCGGGATCGGCAGGCCGAGGGGATGGCGGAACAGGGCGGTGACGGCGAACCAGTCCGCGAGCCCACCGACGAGGGAGGCCTCTGCCGTCGCGCGCACGTAACCGATCCAGGGGTAGCGGCCCTCGAGCGCGGACGCCGCCGCGAAGACACCCGCTGCGGCGGCCAGGAGCCCCGTAGCTCTGCGCTTCATCGCGTCGAGCCGGTCCTGCCGCTCCGTGTCGTCGGGCCGCGACCAGAGGTCGGGGGTGCTCATCGCCGACCAAGATAACGCTCCCGCGCCGACTTGGGTCTTGCGCGGCACCTGGCGGCCCACTATTCTCGCCGCCTTCCAAACACGCCGTAGCGGGTCTCAAGGGTGCTCGCGTTCGGGGCCACCGTTCCCGACAAGGTCGCCGACAGCGCACCGGCCGACATGCCGATGGTCTGGCCGCCGAAGGCGGACGCGACGATCCCGCTGGGGGACATGGTCAAGTCCGCGACCGGCTTCGCCAACATCACGATCTTCTGGGAGCCCCACGGCCACCCACCGGGCCCGTACCTGACGCCGCACTTCGACTTCCACTTCAACTCGGAAGACGTGAGCACGATCGACTGCGCCGACTCGACGAAACCGGCACAGGCGCCGGCCGGCTACGAGCTGCCGGACGTGGCGATCCCGCAGGTGGGAACGCTCATCGGCCTGTGCGTGCCGGGGATGGGGATGCACTCGTTGCTGGCGTCGGAGCTGCATTCGGCGGCGCTGTTCGAGAAGACGATGCTCGTGGGCTACTACCACCAGCGGCCGATCTTCCTCGAGCCGATGATCACCAGGGCCGCGCTGATGGGGCGGAAGACCTTCTCCCTGGACATTCCCGCAGTGTCGGGCGTTCCGGCGGCGACGCACTATCCGACGAAGTTCACCGCCGTCTACGACAGCGCGGCGCAGTCGTACAGGTTCACCTTCTCGGACTTCGCCGGAATGGGCACGAAGTAGCCGGCACCCGGCGCAACGCACGAAGCCCCGCGCGGCGTTCCCGCGCGGGGCTTCGTCTTCCCGACGTCCCGGCCGTCTAGCGCATCGGGAGGTCGCTGATCGCGTCGGTGTAGGTGAGGAGCGGGGCTCGGACCGTGATCGCGCCGTGCGGCTCGAAGCTGAGATGCAGCGTCACCGTGTCGCCGAGGGCGAGCGACTTCCCGACACCCACCAGCATCAGGTGATAGCTCCCCGGCACCAGCCGCAGGCGGCCGCGCGCCGGGATGTCGATCCCCGGCACGGTCTGCATCTGGCCGCCGATGTCGCGGTCGAGCCGGATCGACTCCGCCTCGGGCGAGGTCGCGCCGACCAGGGTCACCCTGGCGCCGCTCCGGTTCTCGATCACCATGAACACCGACGCCTCGGCGCGCGACGCCGGAACGGGCACGACCGCGTGGCTCACGGTGAGGTCGCCCTGCACGGCCGATCCCCCGCGCGAGGCGTGACAGCCCGCCGCGAGCACCAGCGCGGCCGCGGCGAGGGCGGCGCGCGGCGCGGCCGCCGCCGGACGCCTCATCCGAACTGCACCGAGCGCTTGGTCAGCGAGCCGAAGTTGAAGCCGGTGATCGGGAATCGCACGGGGCCCTCCTCCTCGACGGCCGCGCCGAGGGCCGCCACGGCGGGCACGAAGTGCTCGTGGGTCGGCAGGGCCTGCCGGACGCCGGGGGCGCGGTTGCGGTAGTCCACCAGCGCGTCCGCGTCCTGCCGCGCGAGCACGTCCGCGGCCCAGGCATCGAATTCCTGCGCCCACGCCGGCGTCGGCGCGTCGGCCCGCATGTCCATCGCCCGCAGATTGTGCGTGAGGAAGCCGCTGCCCACGATGAGCACGCCCTCGCGGCGGAGCGGCGCCAGCGAGCGCCCCAGCTCGAGCAGGGTGGGTGCATCGAGCGTCGGCAGGGACACCTGCAGCACGGGGATGTCGGCGTCGGGATACATCGCGATCAGGGGGACGTACGCTCCGTGGTCCAGCCCGCGATCGGATTCGGCGACCGGCTGCTGCTCCCCGAGCAGCTCGCGCACGCGGAGCGCCAGCTCGGGCGCGCCGGGGGCGGGATAGGTGACGCGGTAGTAGTGCTCCGGGAAGCCGTAGAAGTCGTACACGAGCGGCACCGTGCGCGTCGCGCCGAGCGTGACGGGCTTGCGCTCCCAGTGGGCCGAGAGCATCAGCACCGACGTCGGGCGCGGCATTTCGCCGGCCCACCGGCTCAGCTCGGCGGTCCATTCGGCGTCGTCCAGCAGGAACGGCGAGCCGTGTGCGAGAAATATCGCGGGCATCCGCCGGGCGGCCATCGGATTCCTCTCCATGGTAAGCGATAATACTCTGTGGGCTCGCGGGGTTCCGCTACCGCAGCGCCGCCGCGACCCGTGGCGCGACTGCAACCCCCGGATTCCCATTGTCTTGGCCTCGCCGGCCGCAATCAGGGAAGAACGGGTCGCCTATCTCCCTGAATGTGATCCCGGGTCTTGCAGGGCCGGCCGCAAAGCCGGATATTGGTCGCGTACCCCCCTCAGGGCACGGCTTCCCCCTCAGCCGCTGGTTCACGACCAGGGACGCGCCGCGGCGCGCCCCGGCGCTACGGGAGTTGCTGATGACCCATCCCACGGACGGTCAGGAGCAGGCCCGCTGGGCGGCGGAGGTGCTGCGCCGTGCGAGCGCGGTGCTGCACGGGCGCATGGTGGGGGTGTGGGAAGTCTCGCCGGAGAACTCGCTGGTCCCCGTCGTCACGAACGTCACCGAGGCACTGGCCTGGGACGCGACACCCGAGGTGAAAGAGGCGCTGCGGCATCTCGCGATGCCGGTGGGGCCGGGAAGCCGCTGGGTCGCGGGCCGGGTCTCGGGCCCCGAGCAGTGGTGTGTGGCCCCCGTCCGCGACCAGGTGCCCGCTCCGCCCCCGTACGCGCAGGAGCGTCGCAGCCGCGAGCGGCTGGCGCTCGAGCTGGCCGGGTTGTGCCTGGGGCTGTCGAGCCACGGGGCCGGGGGAAGCACCCAGGCCGCGCCGCCGGACTTGTTCCAGCGCTTCACGGAGCAGCTGGGCGCGTTCGCCCAGGAGATCGGCGCGCCGCTGTCCGCCGCGCGGCAGGCGGTCGGGCGCAGCAGCGCCGCGCTCGCCGGCACGTCAGGGCCCGAGTTGGCCTCACGCGAGAAGCTGGCGGAAGAACTGCGCACCGCATCGCGGGCGCTCGAGCAGGCGGTGGCGCTCGTGAAGACGGTGCAGGACCGGGCGCGGGCGGTGGTCGCGAGCGGCGGGAGCGTCGACGTCGTCCAGGTCGTCTGGTCGTGCGTGGACGCCGCGCGGGCTCAGGCGGCGCTGCGCGGCGCGACGCTGGAGCTCAAGACGCTCGCCTATGCCGTGTCCGTCCCCGGCAACTCGGCGGAGCTGGCGGCGGCCCTGACGGCCACGATCCACGCCGCGGTGGAAGGCCTCAAGGGCCGGGTCGGCACGGTGCGGGTCTCCGTGGAGAACGTCGGGTCCGTGATCATGCTCGCCGTGCGGTCGCCCTCGGCCGAGGGGCTCGACGTGCACGTCGCGGCGGTCGCCGACGCCAGGAAGACCGTCGAGGAGAAGTTCGGCGGCACCCTCACCGTCACCGCCCGGCCCGGTGAGGGCATCACGCTCACCCTGGCGATCCCGGCGCCGTCCCACCGGTTCCGCGACCCCTCGCTGTGGTGGGAACACTAGGCGTCACGGTCACGTCCTGCGGCAAGGAGCGCCCGCTCGATCCCGGGCACGACGAGGCGGCCTGGGCGAAGGACCGACGGGACGACTTCGTGCTGACGCGGAGAGTCAGCTAGCCCGACGCGGCAGCTACTTCTCCTTCGGGTGTTTTTGGCGCGTGGCATCGGCGGCGGCCGCGGTGAGGGGCCGGCCGCTTCGTGGCGAGGGCGGATCGGGCGGCGCCGCACCGGCGCGCGAGCCGTAGCGGTACGCAAAGACCCAGGTGAACTCCGCGCCGAGCAGGAAGATCTCGGCCGCAAAGTAGACCCACACCAGGAAGACGACGAGCGAGCCGGCGACGCCGAACCCCGAGGCGATGTAGGTGCCGAGATAGAGACCGATGAGGGACTTGCCGATCTCGAAGAGCCCGGCGGTCATGGCCGCGCCGATCCAGACGTCGCGCCACGCGATGGCGGCGCGGGGCAGGAACTTGTAGATCATCGCGAAGGCCACGGTGATCATCGTGAAGCTGAAGATCGCGTTCACCACCTGCACGGTCAGGGCCCACGCCGCGAACCGCGAGCCCCACCAGTCGCCCACGGCCGCGAGGGTGGCCGAAGCCACGAGCGACACGAGGAGCAGGAAGCCGATCCCGAGAATCATGCCGAAGGACAGGATCCGGGTCCGGATGAGGTGCACGATGCCGCTCACCCTGGGGAGCGAGGGGCTGCGCCAGATCTTGTTGAGATCGCCATAGAGCTCGGCGAACACGCTGGTCGTGCCGAACAGCAGGACGGCGGTGCCCACGACCGCCACGACGCCACTGGCGGTGGAGCTGCCGGCGCCCTCGAGCAGCTGCTGCATCGCCAGGACGCCGGCGTCGCCCGTGAGGTTGCGCAGCTGGGCGAGGATCTGGCGCTCGGCGGCGTCGCGACCGAACATCAGCCCCGCGGCGGCGATGACCATCACCAGCAGCGGCGGGATGGCGAACATGGTGTAGTAGGCGAGGGCGGCGCCCATGCTCGAGGCGTCGTCGTCGTTCCATGCGACCGCCGCTCGCTTGAGCAGCGCAAACGGGTGCGGAATCCTCACGCCAGTCTCCCGCCGGGTGCCATCGGCCAGCCACGAACCTACCTACATTGCCCCCGCTACGCGGTAGCCCAAACGCGTCAGGCGGCCATCAATCGAAGGAGCTAGGCCGAAGGACGGATTGAAGGTCCCCCGGCCCCCGGGCATCTTCCGTGACGACCAAGTTCCCTCCTGTCTTCGTGTTCGCGGTGCCCGTGGTCCTGTTTCTGACCTTCTGGGCGCTCTGCTACATACCGATCGCCGGCCTCGTCAGGGTGGTCAAGGCGAGCGCGAAGAGCGGGTCGGGGTGGGTCGAACGCAGCCGCATCGGCAGGTGGGCCACCGGACATTCCGGCCCGGTCGGTTCGTACGCTCCGATCCTCCTGCTGATGGTCGTCGGCGGCATCGCCGCCATAGGCGCAGGATACCTGTTCGTCGAGCTTGCCGAGCAAGTCCGGCTCAGCACCTCGCTGGTGTCACGCGCCGATCAGCTCATCCATGCCTGGTTCGGGCACGAGCGCCGGGCTGCCATGACGACGCTTCTCAGCGCCGCGACGGGCATCGGCGGCACGGTCGGCCTGATGGTGATCGTGGCGGTGGTGGCGGCGACGTTGCTCGTCCGGAGGGAGCGGGCGTCCGCCATCTTCATCGTGGTCACCGCCGGGGCGGGCGCGCTCCTGAATCTGGGACTCAAGGCGTTCTTCGCGCGGATGCGGCCCGACCTGGCCTCGGCGCTCGTCGTGATGCGGTCGTACTCGTTTCCCAGTGGCCACGCGATGAGCTCGTTCATCACCTTCGGAGCGCTCGGCTACCTCGCGCTCCGACGGCGCTGGCCGTGGGCGGCCAAGTCCGCGAGTCTGGCGATCGCGCTGACGATCGTGGTGCTGGTGGGCCTGTCCCGGGTGTATCTGGGGGTCCACTGGGCATCGGACATCGCTGGAGGATGGAGCGCCGGCGCCGTGTGGCTCGCCGCGGCGGTGGTGGCGTTCGAAATGCTGCTCCGGCTGCGTCAACGGCGCCGCGGCGCAGCGCCCGCCGGCCCAGCGGCCGAAGTCCCCGATTAGCCCCGCCTGCGCCCCAGGTCAGGGAACTGCCACGTCCCGGCCCACGAGGATCAATGCACCGGCCGCGATGGCGAGAATCGCCATGAGCGTGCCCAGTCCCGAGAAGCTCAGGTGGAGGAGGGGTACCAGCCCGCTGAGGATGAGCCAGATGCCCAACAACAGCATGCCGAGGTTCTTGTTGAACTTCATTGAGAGACTCCTGGGAAGAGGGCTTCCTACCAGGTACGCCTGCGCGCTGGCGGCCGCAAGGGCCCGGCCCCATCGCCGGCCGGGTCGCGATGTGGCGGCCGATGCGGGTCCATCTCTATGATTGGTGGCCGTTGCGCCGGAGGGGCAGCATTAACACGCAGCTGAGCCAGATGCCGGTGGAGGTCATCCGGCACGCGAAAGGTTGAGTGCTCCGCGAGGATGAGCGGCGAGAGGCAACCCCGAGCGGCGGACCTCGAGTCCGTCCCGGCGCTCTCGCCCGGTGCGCCCGGCCTGCCGGCGCCCGGCGGCCCGTCCATTGCCCGGGCGCTGTGGCGGATCGGGGCCGCGGACGTCTCCCCGGGCAATCAGGTGACGCTGTTCGCGGACGGGGACACGACCTTCGATGCGATGATCGGCCTGATCGAGGGCGCGAAGGAGTCCGTGTCGCTCGAGAGCTACATCCTCCGGGACGACGGCGTGGGCGTGCGCTTCGCGGCGGCGCTGGCCGCCGCCGCGGCGTCCGGCGCGCGGGTCCGCCTCCTCGCCGACTGGGTCGGGATGCGGGGCATTGCGTCGCACTTCCTCCGGGGTCTCCGCGCGCGCGGTGTCGAGGTACGGGTGTTCAACCCGCCCGGATTCCACCCGTGGCTGGGCCTGGTTCCCCGCGACCACCGGAAGCTGCTCGTGGTGGACGGGAGGGCGGGCGTCACGGGAGGGATCGGCATCGGGGAGCAGTGGCAGGGCGGGGTCATCCGCAAACGCCGCTCCCCATGGCGCGACCGCTGTGTGCGCATCGAGGGACCGGCGGCGTCCGACATGGAACGCGCGTTCGACCACATGTGGCGCCGCGCGGAGGGCAAGGGGCCCAGCCGCGAGGAGCGGCGGCTGCGCCGGCGGCCTCGCAACGCGCACCTGGATCCGGCGACCGCCGCGCCCTCGCTGGTGGGCATCGTCGAAGGCGAGCCGTGGCGCATGCGCGTGGGCCGCGCGCTGCACCTGCAGGCCGCCGCGGCAGAACGCTCGATCTGGCTCGCCAGCGCGTACTTCGTGCCGTCGTTCGCGGAGGTGGATTCGCTGGCCGGCGCCGCGCGGGATGGCGTGGATGTGCGGCTGCTGCTGCCGGGCAGGAACGACCACCCCTGGGTCCATGGCCTGACCCGGCGCTACTTCCGGACGCTCCTGCGCAACGGCGTGCGCATCTGGGAGTGGCGCGGGGAGATGATGCACGCCAAGACCTCGGTCATTGACGGGCGCTGGACTCGCGTGGGTTCCACCGACTTCAATCCCTTCGGCGTGGCCATCAACTACGAGCTCGACGCCTTCATCGAGGACGCGGCAGTGGCCGCCGCCGCCGCGGAGATGTTCCTGGCCGACCTGAGCGAGTCGCTCGAGGTGCGGACCGTTCGGCCGCGGTGAGCCGGTCAGGGCGCTCCACGGGCTTTCGGGCGGGCGACGGAGTCGGGCCGATGCCGCACAACGGCTGGCCTCAGCGGGACGCCCGTCGCTACTATGCATGGGAATGGGGGTGTGATGGAGTCGCGGATTCGCGGTAAGCTCGCGCTGATCACCGGCGCCTCTTCCGGCATCGGCCGCTCCTCGGCCCGCCGCTTCGCCGAGGACGGGGCCAACCTGATCCTCTGGGCGCGGCGCCTGGACCGCCTCGACCGCACGGCGGACGATCTGCGAAGGGAATTCGGCATCCAGGTGCGGGTCGCGGCCGTGGACGTGCGGGACCGCGCCGCGGTGAACCGCGCGGCCGAGGCGCTCGCGAAGGACGGTCTGGTGCCCGACATCCTGCTCAACAACGCGGGCCTCGCGGCCGGGCTCGCCAAGCTGCACGAGGGCGACCCCGAGGACTGGGACCGGATGATCGATACCAACCTGAAGGGGCTGCTCAACGTCTCCCGGGCGATCATGCCCCTGATGGTCAAGCGCAACAGCGGCCACGTGATCAACATCGGCAGCACCGCGGGGCACTGGGTCTATCCGGCAGGGAACGTCTACAACGCGACCAAGTACGCGGTCGCGGCGCTCACCGAGGGGATGAGCGTGGACGTCGCGGGCACCAAGGTGAGAATCTCGAGCGTGGACCCCGGCCACGTCGGGACGGAATTCGCCGAGGTGCGCTTCCACGGGGACAAGGAGCGCGTGAAGAAGCTCTACGAAGGCTTCCGGCCGCTCTCGCCCGACGACGTGGCCGACGCGGTGTCCTACGTCGCGAACCTCCCCGACCACGTGAACATCCTGGACATGATCATCGTGCCGGCAGCTCAGCGGAGCATCGGTGTCATAGACCGGAGCACGCCATGAAACGTTCCGCCCGGTTGGTCCACGCTCTCGCGGTCGCCGCGCTGCTCGGGGTCCCCGCCACGGCGCGCGCTCAGGTCGACACGGGGACGTACGTCGTCCGCGACTTCCGGTTCCGCAGCGGTGAGACGCTCCCCGAGCTGAAGCTCCACTACCTGACGATGGGCCGGCCGCGCAGGGACGCCGCGGGCGTCGTCCGCAACGCGGTCCTGATCCTGCACGGGACGACCGGGAGCGGGCGGCAATTCCTCAATCCGCTGTTCACCGAGCTGTACGGCGCCGGCGAGGCGCTCGACACCGCCACGCACTACCTGGTCTTCCCCGACGGGATCGGCCACGGCGCGTCGAGCAAGCCGAGCGACGGGCTGCATGCGCGCTTCCCGCATTACACCTACGACGACATGGTCGCGGCGCAGTACCGCCTGCTGACCGAACACCTGGGCGTGAACCACCTGCTCCTGGTGATGGGCACGTCGATGGGCGGGATGCACACCTGGGTGTGGGGCGAGACGTATCCCGATTTCATGGACGGGCTGGTGCCGCTGGCGAGCCTGCCGACCGAGATCGCCGGCCGCAACCGGATGATGCGGAAGATGATCCTGGACGACATCCGGAACGATCCGGGCTGGCAGGGCGGGGACTACGAGCGGCAGCCGATGGGGCTCCGGGGCGCCCTCCAGCTCCTGTGGGTGATGGGCAGCGCGCCACTCGTGCTCCAGCGGGCGGCGCCGACGCGGGATTCGGCGGACGCGGCCATCACGCGGTGGCTCGCCGGCGCCACGCGCGTCTACGACGCCAACGACGTCCTCTACGCCTTCGACGCCTCACGCGAGTACGACCCGAGCGTCGCGCTCGAGCGGATCCGCGCCCCCCTCCTCGCGATCAACTCGGCGGACGACTTCATCAATCCGCCGGAGCTGGGAATCATGGACTCGCTGATCCGGCGGGTCCCACAGGGGCGCTACGTGCTGATCCCGATCGGCCCGCTCACGCGGGGCCACGGGACGCACACGGTCGCCGCGGCGTGGAAGGCGTACTTCGCGCCGTTCGTCGCCGAGCTGGAGCGGAAGGCTGGCGCGCGCTGAGCGCGCGGGTCAGGGAGTAGGCGCCTTCGTCTCGAGAGAGGCACGCGTGATCACGACCGGCGTGACCGGCGTGTCGTCGGGCCGGGTCTGCACCGCCGCGATCGCGTCCACCACGTCCATCCCCGCCGTCACCCGCCCGAAGACGCAGTAGCCCCACCCGTCCGCCGTCTTCGCCTTGAAGTCGAGGGAAGCGTTGTCGCCCACGTTGATGTAGAACTGCACGCCGCCGCTCTGCGGGTCCGCCGTCCGCGCCAGCGCCACCGAGCCGCGCACGTTCTTGAGTCCGTTGTCGGCCTCGTTCGGCACCGACGGGGCCGACGACAGCCGCTGGCGGCCGTCGGGCGTCTGGATGCCCGCCTGGATCACGAACCCCTTGATCACGCGGTGGAAGACGAGCCCGTCGTAGAAGTGCTGGTCCACGTGCGCCACGATGTTGTCGACCGTCTGCGGCGCCTTCGTCCGGTCGAGCTCCATCACGATGCGGCCCTTGCTCGTCTCGAGCGCCACGACGGGATGATCGCCTGTCGTCGCCGGCGCCTCGCCCTGCGGCACCGAGGCCTCCCTCTTCTGGCAGGCGGCGGCCACGAACAGCAGGGCCGCGCCCGCGATCATCGCGCTCCGCATCACCCCTCCTTCGCCGGCGCGGCCGGTGCCGCCACGGTCGTATCCACGTACGCCCGCTTGATCACGACCGGCGTGACCGGCACGCCGTTGGGCAGCGTCGGCGTTGCCGCGATCCGGTCCACGACGTCCATCCCTTCCACCACCTTGCCGAACACCGTGAATCCCCACCCCTGGACCGACTTGTCCGTGAAATCGAACCGCGGGTTGTCGGCGACGTCGATGAAGAACTGGACGGTGCCGCTCTCCGGCTCCAGATGCCGGGAGAGGGCGACGCTGCCGCGCACGTTCTTGAGCCCGTTGTCCGCCTCGGGCGGCACCGGCGGCGCGGAGGTGCGCCGCTCCGTCCCATCGGGCAGGTACTGGCCGGTGCGGACTATGTTGCCCTTGATGACCTGATCGACGATGAGGCCGTCGTAGAAGTGGCGATTCACGTGCGGGATGATGTTGTCCACCGTCTGCGGCGCCTTGGTGCGGTCGAGCTGCAACACGATCCGGCCCATGGTCGTTTCCAGCACCACCCGCGGGTGCGGGCCCGTCATGCCCGGCTCCGGCGGCGGCTCCTTCTGGCAGGCGCCCGCCGCCAGGGAGGCGGCGAGGATCAACAGATGTCGTGCACGCAGCATGCTCAGCGGCTCCGGCTCACTTGGGGTTGGGTCGCACCAGCACCCGCTCGGCGAGGGCGGGACCCACCGCCCGAGTCGTGTCGCCGACCCGCAATGTAATGGGTCCCCCGAAGGGAGCGCGCTCGACGACGACGACGGTGCGTCCGGGCGTGATCGCCAGGTCGGCGAGGTAGCGCAGCAGCGAGGGATCGTCGTCCGACACCTGCATGATCTCGGCGCTCACGCCCACCTCCACGTCCCCGAGCGAGCGGTAGCGCGCCTCGTCCACGGCGCCGTCCCGGCCCGGGATCGGAGCGCCGTGCGGGTCCGAGGTCGGCTCGCCGATGGCCGCCGCCATCCGGTTCACCATCTCGTCCGAGGCGGCGTGCTCGAGGCGCTCGGCCTCCCGGTCGACCTCGTCCCACCCGTACCCGAGCGCGCGCACCAGGTACGCCTCGATCACGCGGTGGCGGCGCAGGGTCCGCAGCGCGGCGCTCCGGCCCCGCGGCGTCAGCCGCGCGCCCCGGTACCGCTCGTGCGTGAGGAGGCCGGCCTCGGCCAGCCGCCGCACCATCCCGGTCACCGAGGCGGGCGCGACGCCGAGGCGCGACGCCAGCTCCGTCGTCGCGGCCGGCTCGCCGGCGCGCTCCAGGTCGTAGATCGCCTTGAGGTAGTCCTCCACCGAGGCGGTAAGCTCCGGCGAGGGAGCGGGCCCGGCCTTCGCGGTCTTCATGACGCCGGGTGCGGTGGCGTGCGGACCAGAAGGACGGGTACGAAGGTGCGGTGCCGCACCTCGTTGGCCACGGTCCCGCGAATGAGGTCGTGGAGGAGCCGGTGTCCGTGGGTGGCCATCGCGATCAGGTTCTTCGCGAGGCCGCGCACGTGCGTCAGGATGCCCGCGTCGGACCTGGAGTGATCGAGCGTCACGAGGATGCGGGAGTACATGCCCCTCCGCCGGGACCCGGAGTGCTCAGCCACGGAGAATCTGGACGATGAGCCAAAGATTCAGCGCCGCGATGAAGTACGCAACCACCCAGGAGAGCCACTTGAGCCAGGGCGGGTTGACGAATTCCCCCATCTTCGCCCATAGCACGAATGTGAACGGGCTGCCGCGGAGTCCTGTGCCGTCACTCGCACGCGCACCCGCGCGCACCATCGTCGGTCAGCGCTTCGCGACCCTCGCGTGAGATGAAGTAGACGAGGCCGAGGGCCGCCACGGGATCGGCCCACCACCACCCGAACGCCGCACGCAGCCCCAGGCCGAGGAGGAGCGTGCCAGCCATGTATGCGCAGACGATCCCGCACATGGCATCGGCCTTGAGGGCCGCGCTCTTGATGGAGGCGGCCACGCGCAGCTTGACCCGCACCAAGACCGGCATGACCACGAGCGCTCCTGCGGCGAGCGCCACACCGACAGGCGACGTATCGGGCACCGCCCGCGTCCACAGATTGTAGCCCGACTGGAGGGTTACGTACACGGCGAGCGCCACCAGGCTCCACCCGACCACCCTGGAGGCAGCCCTTTCGGCACGCTCGATAAGTTGGCGATCGACGGGCGCTTGGTCTCGTTCCAGGAGCAACCGCCACAGCACCACACCGGCGGACACGAGCTCCATCAGACTGTCGATCCCGAACGCCACCAACGCGATGCTCCCAGCCATGATGCCGGCGCTCAAGCTCACGGCAGCTTCGATCACCATCCAGCCGATGGTGCACCACTCCACCGCCACGCCGGAGCGAATATCGCGGGCGCGTGACGACTGGAACTCCATCGGCGTCGCGCTCACGGGCCCTCGCCCACACCTGGCGTCCCCGGGGCCTGCGGCCTTGGTCCGCGATCGGCCGATGCCGATGCGTCAGGGGCCGCGTGCGCGCCCGGGTTCGACGCCGGTTCGACGATCGGCACGAGCAAGACCGGTGCCTTCGTACGCTTCAGCAGCCGGGTGGCTACGCTCGTGGACCAGATCGCCTGAAGTCCCGCCCGTCCGTGAGTGGCGGCCACCACCAGGCCGTCGGCGTGCTCGGCGGCGTCGGCCGCCAACTCCGCCACCGGGGCCCCGCGACGGACTTCAGCGACGGCTGGCATTCCGGTCGTCCGAAGGTACGCCGCGAGCTGCTCCAGGTAGGCGGTCGCTTGCTCCTCGCGCACGTCCAGGAGTATGCGGGTCGTGCCGGGAAGGAAGGTCGCCTTCGGCTGGTGCTCCCCGGCGATGGTCTCCAGGGTCGGCACCACCATGACCAGGCGAAGGCGCGCGTCGAGCGCCTTGGCGAGCTTGCTGGCGAATGGAAGCGCCGCTTCAGCCGCCACGGTGCCATCGAGTGGGACCATGATGGTTTCCGGGTCGAACGGCGGGGGCACCGGCGGAGCCCATTGTGTCCGCACGAGCAATACCGGTCGGCGGCTCAGTTGCAGCACCCGCTGGGCGATGGAGCCCCAGAGCCCCCGCCGGATGCCTCCGGCCCCGTGCGTGCTCACGACCAGGAGATCGCTCCCCAGCTCCTCGGCGTGGCTGGCAATGCTGCGTGCGACATTGCCGACCGGAACTTCGTGGACGTGATAGTCAGCCTTTCGGCCGTCTGACGCGAGCTGTTGCGTGAGCCGGGCGAGATAGGCCACGGCCTCCGCTCCGTTGGCCAGATGGGGTTCCCCGTGAATGCTGGATGGCGCGTCCCGCTCGATCACGTGGAGCAGGGTGATCGCCGAGCCGCACGTTTCGGCGAGCCGGGCGGCGATTGGAACCGCGGCTTCGGCCAGACGGGCGCCGTCGAGCGGGACGAGGATCCGTTCCATCCGCACGGTTCCTGCTGACGGGGGAGTCGCCTGCGGTCGCTGCGCTGTAGGCATCGTCAACCTTCCCTCATTGCCGGTCGCACGGCCGGTCAACCGAAGCCCGGGAGCCGCCCGCCAAAGGTCTGATAGAGCAGGACGGCGTTCAGAAACAGGATGATCACGGCACAGAGGATCGCGAGCGCCGTCACGGCGGGACGATTGACCAGCTTGCCCATGATGGCGCGGTTGCGCGTGAACATAATCAGCGTGATCACCGGAATGGGGAGCGAGAAACTGAGCACGACTTGACTGATGACCAGCGTCCGGGTCGGATCGAGGCCGAGATAGATCGCCACCAGGGCTGGGATCAGGGTCGCCAAGCGCCGCAGCCAGATGGGAATCCGAAAATTGACGAATCCCTGCATGACCACTTGGCCGGCCATCGTCCCAACATGCGAACTCGAGATCCCGGAGGCAATGAGGGAGATGGCGAAGACGAGTGCCGATGCGCTTCCCAGAAGCGGAGTCAGCGTCTTGTACGCCGAATTGATGTCGGCCACGTCGGCGTGCCCGGTAAAGTGAAATACCTTGGCCGCCATAAACAGCATGGCCATGTTGACCATGCCGGCGAGACTCATCGCCACGATGACGTCAATCCTGTTGAAGTTGACGATCCGTCGTGCTTCGTCATCGCTGGTGGGGACGATACGGCCCCGCGTCAGGTCAGAGTGCAGGTAGATCACGTGGGGCATCACCGTGGCGCCGATGATGCCCACCGACAACAGCACGGCCTCATTCCCTGGCAGGCTCGGCACCACGCTGTGGTAGAAAACCTGCCCCCAATTGGGCTTCGCCAGGATCGTCTCGATCAGATAGCAGAGCGCGATCACCCCGGCGCACCCCCCAATGAACACCTCGAGCTGGCGGAACCCGGTGCCCTGAAGCGCCAAGATGATGAACACGGTCATCCCGGTGACGACGGCCGAGGCGAGCAGGGGCATGCCGGTCAGGAGGGTGATGCCGATCGCGGCCCCGAGCACCTCGGCCAGGTCCGTCGCCATCGCCGTGATCTCTTGGGTGATCCACAGGGAGTAACTGACCCACTGCGGGAACCGCGCCTTGCACATCTCGGCGAGGTTCATGCCGGTAGCGATGCCGAACTTGGAAGCGAGGCCCTGGATCAGCATGGCCATCGCGTTCGCCAACAGAATCACCCAGAGGAGGGTGTACCCGAACTCCGCCCCGCCTTGGACGTTCGTCGCGAAGTTGCCCGGGTCGATGTACGCGATGCACGCGATGAAGGCCGGCCCGATGAAGGGCAGGATCGCTCTGAGTCCTCGGGATCTCCCTTCGATCGCCGCGCGCGCCGCGAGTTGCACCTTGGGGTGCGGCCGCGCGTGCTGATCACCGGTCGTATAGGAGCGTGGCACTCGACCGCCTTCAATGCGGCGATGGGGTTGCGGTTGCCTCAGCCGTGACCAACATCTAACTTAGTAGGAACGAAATCGCAAGACATGCCTGTCCAAAACGACCCAGGAAGACGCGACATGTTCCGACGAATCATCCGGGTTTCCGTATGGGCTGCCCACGCGCCTGGTCGGGGCAAGTCGGTCGTCACTCCTCCGGCGCCTCGCCCGCGGTCGCGACCTGGTCCGCCTTCACCTTGGACGCGTCAAACTCCAGCGCCGCGGCCAGCCCCGATGGTTCGAGTCGCGTCGCTCCCGGCCGTCCTGAGCCTCCTCGCCTCCGTGGCGACGGCCCAGGAGCCGGCGCGCGACCCGCACGCCGTGCAACCGGAGCGGCCCACGGTGGCAACGCACGCGTACACGGTCGCACCGGGCTGGCTGGAGATCGAGGCGGGCTTCGAAGTCGATCGCTACGCGGATCGGACGAGCGGAGGGAGCGCGCCGGTCGTCGTCAAAGTCGGGCTGGCGCCGCGACTGCAGTTCGACCTGGTCGGTTCGGTCGTGAGGCCAGTGCAGGGGCGCACGGTGGGCGTCGGGGACCTCGCGGTCGCGCTCAAGTGGCGGCTTGCCGAGCGTGCGCCGGTGCTCGGCGATTTCGCCGTGATCCCCAGCCTCAAGCTGCCCACTGCGCCAACGTCGTCGGGGCTCGGGACGGGCACGACGGACCTGGGGCTGGTGCTCGCGTCGAGCCGCCAGCTCGGTCCCGTTGAGCTGGACCTCAACGTGGGTTACACGCGTCGCAGCGGGCCGGACTCCCTCGCGCCGCGCACCGCGACGCTATGGACGGCATCTTTCGGCGGGTCGGTGGCGGGGCCGCTGGGCTGGACAGTGGAGCTGTACGGGTACCCGGCGACAGCCGGACCGGCCGGGACTGCGTCCATCGTGGCACTGCTGGGGGGACCGACGCTGCTGGTGAGGCCGTGGCTCGCCCTGGATGCCGGCGCGATCATTCCCCTGACCGGGCCTCAACCCCGCGCCTTCTACATGGGCTGCGTGTACAACGCAGGGCGTCTGTGGTCGCCGCAGGCCGGGTTACGCACGATCTCCTTGCCGCAGTCATCGGGCTGGCTTAACTAACGCGTCGCATGCGCGCGACCAGGTTACTGATCCTCCTCCTGCCTGCCACCTTGGTCCCGGCGGCCGCGCGGGCGCAGCTGCTGGGCGCGCAGATCAACGTCATCGGCCAGCGCCTCCAGCCGCTCCACAGCCCGTACGCCGGCATCCTCAGCCTGCGCCCCACCGGTGACACCCAGATGAGCGAGGCGTTCGGCGTCTATCTTGGCGGTGTCCTGCCAGCAGGGTTCCAGGCGTACCTCGACGTCGAGATGATCCGCGGCAACGGCGTCAGCAGCTCGAGCGGGCTCGCCGGTGTCACCAACGGCGACGTGATCCGCCAGGGGACGGTGGACCTCGGCAAGAATCCGTATGTGGCGCGCGCGTTCCTGCGGTACGCCATATCGCTCGGCGGCCCGGCTCGCGACACGCTGGCGCGCGCGCAGGATCAGGCCGCGATGACGTTGCCGTCGCGCCGGCTCGAGATCAGCGCGGGCAGATTCGCGGTCACCGACCTGATGGACATCAACCGCTACGCGAACAGCACGCGGCTTCAGTTCCAGAACTGGGCGCTGTTCCAGAACACGGCCTGGGACTACGCGGCGGACACGCGTGGGTATTCCGTCGGCGTCGCCGCGGCCTGGATCACGCCGAGGTGGGCGCTGCGGGCGGCCGCCTTCCAGATGCCCACCTTCGCCAACGGGAACGTGCTCGACGGCGATCTCGCGCACGCTCAGGGCGATCAAGTGGAGTTGACGGTGATGCCGGGCGCCGCCGGGACGGTGGTCCGCGTGCTGGGCTACCTCAACCACGCCCGCATGGGAAGCTACGCGGACGCGATGCGCGTGGCGCAGCAGACGGGACAGGCGCCGAACATCGTGGCGGACGACCGGCCGGGACGCGCCAAGTACGGATTCGGATTGAACGTCGAACAGCCCCTGGCGGATGCAGGCGAGACCGGCCTGTTCGCGCGCCTCGGCTGGTCGGACGGAAGAAACGAGAGCTTCGCCTTCACGGAGGTGGACCGCCACGCCAGCGCGGGCGTGCAGCTCTCGGGTGTCCGGTGGGGACGCCGGAGCGACGTCGTGGGCCTGGGCGTCGTGGACCACGCGCTCTCATCGCTGCACCAGGAGTATCTCGCGATGGGTGGGCACGGCTTCCTGCTGGGCGACGGGCAGCTCCACTACGGCCACGAGCGGATCCTCGAGGGGTACTACCGCGTCCAGCTCGGCCGCTTCGTGCAGGTGAGTCCGGACGTCCAGCAGATCTGGAATCCGGGATACAACCGGGATCGGGGCCCGGCGACCGTCTTCGCCCTGCGTCTCAACGCCCGCTACTGATCCCCTCACTCGTCCGGCGCGCCGCCCGCGGTCGCGACCTGGTCGGCCTTCACCTTCGCCACGTCGAACTTCAGCGCCGCCGCCAGCATCTTGTCCACCGTCTCGTCGAATTCGGCTTTCGCCCCGCGCTTGAAGCGCAGCGGGTTGATGCGCGCCACGACGAACGCCTTGAGATAGGGACTCTCGAAGCCCCGCGCTTTGAGCGCCTTCACGGCGTCGTTCACGGCCTCGTCGAGCGCGATGAGCTTGTCGGCGCGCTCCTTCCGCACGGCCAGCGCCTTCGAGAGCTTGTGCGCGAGGAACGCCTCGACCCGCTTCAGGACCGGATTGTATGCGCCCCCTGCGAACCGCCCGTTCTGCCGGTAGCACATCCCGAGGGTGAGGAATCCCGGCTCCTCGAACTCGGTCTCGAAGTCGCGCTCGGGCCGGTCGTCGAGATCGGCGAGCGCCTCGGCGAGGCGGCTCACCTCCACCGCCTTCTCCCGGAGATTGTGCGCCTTCTCGGTGTTGAGGACGAGGATGCGATGCGCCACCTCGATCTCCGGCACCACGAGCGCGGTGACGGTGCGCGCGCCGAGTTGCCGCAGCGCCGCAAGGCGGTGGTGGCCGTTGGGCGTCCACCAGGTCCCGGCGGCTGAGGGGACGGCGACGATGGGATCGAGGTAGCGGCCCAGCCGGTCGATCGCCGAGGCCAGCCGCGCGACGTGCGTGTCCGAGAGGTCGCGCTGGTAGGGCGTCGGCTCGACCTTGCTCACCGGGAGCCCGGCCAGGATCTGCCAATGCCCGCCCAGCGGGTCGCGGAAGACGGCGAGCACGGAGCCACCGGCGTGCGTGATCGCGTCGGCCGCCTGCGTCGTCGCCGAGGGCGGCGAGCCCGTCGACAACTCCGTCGCGGCGATGCCGCGCGAGCCAGGCGCGGCGCCCTTCTTCCGCTTGCGGGTGGTCCTCTTCTTCGCCGCCTCGGCCATCGGTCGCTCCGTGGGGAACGCCGGAACTTACGACGCGGTGCGCGCGGCTGCTATCTTCGCGCCCGTGAACGCCTATGAGATCCGGCCCCTCGGCACGCACCGGGAACGCGAGGCGTGCGTCGAGCTGCAGCGCGAGACCTGGGGCAGGGAATTCACCGAGCTGGTCCCGCCCAGCCTCCTCTACGCGGTGCAGAAGATCGGCGGAGTGGTGGCGGGCGCGTTCGATCCCGCCGGCCGTCTGCTCGGATTTGTCTTCGGCTTCACGGGCACCGAGGACGGGAAGCTGGTGCACTGGTCGGACATGGTCGCCGTCCGCGCCGAGGCGCAGGGCCGCGGCATCGGGCCCGCGCTCAAGGCGTATCAGCGCGAGGCCGTGCTGCGCCTCGGCGTCACCGTGATGTACTGGACCTGCGATCCGCTGGTGTCGAAGAACGCCCACCTCAACCTCAATCACTACGGCGTGCGGGTGGTCGAGTACGTGCGGGACCTCTACGGGAGCGAGACGCACAGCGTGCTCCACCGTGGCGTCGGCACCGACCGCTTCGTCGTGGCGTGGCCGCTGGACCGCGTTGTTCCGCAACCGGAGCCCGCCGCGCTGCTGCGCGAGGCGCCGATCGTGAACCCGCGCACCGAGGCCGGCGAGCCGGGCGATCCGGAGCGGTTCGCCGCGGCGCCGCCCCCGGCGCTCAGGATCGAGATCCCGGAGGACATCGCCCAGGTGCAGGCTGCCTCGCTCGACCTGGCCGGGCGCTGGCGCGCCACGACCCGGCGCGCCTTCCTCTGGTGCCTGAGCCACGGCTACAGCGTCGCCGGCTTCGCGCGCGACGCAGCGGCTGGGCGCGGCTACTACCTTCTCGAACGCGCATGACCTTCCGGATCGAGCGGATCGTGTTGCGCGAGATCCGGCTCCCGTTGAAAGAGCCGTTCCGCATCTCGTCCGGCCTGACCACGGAGCGGCGCATCTGCCTCCTGGAGCTGACGGAGGCGTCGGGGGCCACCGGATGGTCGGAGTGTGTCGCCGGCGAGCTGCCCAACTACAGCGCGGAGACGATAGACACCGCCTGGCACGCCCTCCGCGAGTGGGTGGCGCCCCGCGTCCTCGGCCGCCCGTTCGACGGCCCCGAAGCCGTGGCTGCCGTGCTGGCGGAGGATTTCCGCGGCCACCTGATGGCGAAGGCGGCCGTCGAGATGGGGTGCTGGGCGGTGGCGGCGCAGCTGGCTCGCCTTCCGCTCGCCCGGCTGCTGGGCGGCACGCAGGAGCGGGTTCCCGCCGGGATCTCGATCGGCATTCAGCCCGATCCCCCGGCGCTGGTGCGGCGCGCCCAGGCGGCGCTGGCGGAGGGATACCGCAAGATCAAGATGAAGATCCGTCCGGGGGCGGACGTGGCGTACGTACGCGCGGTCCGCGAGGCTGCGGGCCCCGAGGCTCCGCTGATGGCGGACGCCAACTCGGCGTACACACTCGCCGACGCCGCGCACCTGGCCGAGCTCGACGCGTTCGGCCTGACGATGCTCGAGCAGCCGCTCGGCCAGGACGACCTGGTGCAGCACGCCGAGCTGCAGCGGCGGCTCGCGACGCCGATCTGCCTCGACGAGTGCATCACAGGCGCGGACCGCGCCCAGGACATGATCGCGCTGGGGAGCGGGCGGATCGTCAACATCAAGCCGGGGCGGGTCGGGGGCTTCACCTCCGCGAAGGCCATCCACGACCTCTGCCTGCAGCACGGCATCCCGGTCTGGTGCGGCGGGATGCTGGAGAGCGGCGTGGGCCGGGCGCACAACGTCGCGCTGGCGTCGCTCCCCGGCTTCACGCTGCCGGGGGATCTCTCGCCGAGCGCGCGCTACTGGGCGCAGGACGTGGTGGAGCCGGAGTGGACGATGGACGCCGAAGGGATGGTGCGCGTGCCGCTGGACCGGCCGGGCATCGGCGTCGAGGTGGACGAGGCGCGGGTCGCGGCTCTGACGGTGCGGTCCGCGGATCTGCGCTAGGCCCCTGCCGTTCGTATCGGGCCCCTCGGCCCGAATGAGGATTCATCCGGGAGGCTGGAACCAGCCCGTTCCTCCTAGGTATTCTTCACGTTCGCACCCGGAACGCCTGACGGGTTCAAGAAAGCGGCACTCGCGGTCGGCCGACCGGGCCGGGCCGCAGATGTTCTGGAGGCTGTGTGGTCAAGCTGCATCAGGGCCGGATCGTGTACCGAACCGTGACATTCGCTGCGGTCGCGGCGGGGAATCCGTGGCTCGTCGCGGCCGCCGTACTGCTGGGCGGCTGCCACGGCGGGGGAGGGCGGGGCGCTTTTCCGCCGGCGGAAGTCACGGTGGTGACGGTGGAGCCACGCGCGGTGCCGGAGCCTTTCGGTTTCCCCGGTGAAGTCGAGCCGTACCGGCATGTCGAGGTGCGGGCGCGGGTCGCGGGGATCATCGAGGAGCGGCCGTTCGTCGAGGGAAGCATCGTCCGGCCCGGCCAGCTGCTCTACCAGCTCGACACGGTCCTGTACGACGCGGCCTACCGGAGCGCCCAGGCGCATTTCAACAACGCCAAGCGCACCTACGACCGTACGGCGCCGCTGCTGGCGCAGCACGCGGTGGCGCAGCAGGACGTGGACAACGCGCGGTTCGACTACGAGGCGGCGCAGGCGGCGCTCGACGAGGCGAAGAAGGACCTGGCCGACACGCGCGTGGTGGCGGAGATCCCCGGGCGGGTGGGCCGGACGCAGCTCGACGTGGGGGCGCGGGTGACCGGCCCAGCGGACCTGCTGACGACGATTGACCGGGTCGATCCCGTCTACGTCAACTTCCAGCCGTCGTCGCAGCAGCTGCTGGAGTGGCGCGAGAACCCGCGCTGGCGGGCGCTGATCGAGCCGGGGAGCCGGCTCCAGGTGCAGGTGCTCCTGCCCGACAGCACGGTCCTGCCGCGCACGGGGCGGCTCGACTTCGTGGCCCCGGCCCTCGACTCGGCCACCGGCACGGAGGAGTTCCGCGCCGTGTTCCAGAACCCGGACCTGCTGCTGGTGCCGGGTGAGTTCGTGACGGTGCGGCTGCTCGGGTTCGCCCGCGACAGCGCGATCGCCGTGCCCGAGCGGGCGGTGCAGACCGCGCTGGGCCGCCAGTTCGTCTACGTGGTGGGGCAGGGGAACGTCGCCACGGTGCGCGACGTGACGGTGGGCCCGTGGTCCGGCGGCTTGTGGATCATCAACCGGGGGCTCGAGCCGGGCGATCGGGTCATCGTGGACGGCGTGCTGAAGGTCGTGCCGGGGCGCCCCGTGAAGCCGGTGCCGCTGGCCGACAGCGCTGCGGCGCCGGGCGCGGGTCCGGCCCGGTGACGTCACCGGGTCCGGAGCGGTACCAACCCAAGTACTACTTCCTGCGCCGTCCGGTCCTGGCGGGCGTCATCTCGCTCATCATCACCCTGATGGGCCTGCTGGCGATCCGGCTGCTGCCGATCTCGCGTTACCCGCAGATCACCCCGCCGGCCATCGTGGTGACGGCCGTCTATCCTGGCGCAACGGCGCAGGACGTCGCCGAAGCGGTGGCGGCACCGATCGAGGAGCAGCTCTCGGGCCTGCAGGGGTTGCTGTACTACATGTCGTCGAATGCCAGCGACGGGACGATGACGCTGACCATCTACTTCGACGTGAACCGCAACCAGGACCTGGCGGCGGTGGACGTGCAGAACGCGGTGCAGCTCGCATCGCCGCAACTCCCGGCGGCGGTGCGGCAGATCGGGGTCAGCATCGTCAAGGCGAACACGGACATCCTGGGCGGGGTGGCGCTCTCGTCGGACGACCCCCGCTACGACGCGGCGTACCTGACCAACTACATGCACCTGTACATCGAGGACGAGCTGAAGAGCGTGCCGGGGATCGGCAACGCGACGACCTTCGGTGGCCTCCAGTTCTCGATGCTGATCCAGCTCAACCCCGACAAGATGGCGCGGCTGGGCGTGACCGTCAGCGACGTGGCCAACGCGGTCCAGCAGCAGAACGCCACCAACCCGGCGGGCCGGCTGGGCGACGAGCCGGCGCCGCCCGGTACCCAGCTCACCATCCCGGTGACGACGGTCGGGCGGCTGACGACGCCGGAGCAGTTCAACGACATCGTGATCCGGGCGGAGCCGGACGGCTCGCTGATCCACATCCGCGACGTGGGCCAGGCGGTCCTGGGCGCGCAGGACTACGATGCGGAGGGGCGGGTCAACGGCAAGCCCACGGCGATGGCGCTCCTCTACCTGCGCCCGGGCTCCAACGCGCTGCGGGCCCGTGACGCGGTGGCGGCGCGCATGGCGCAGCTCGCCAAGGGCCTGCCAGCGGGCATGAAGTTGAGCATACCGTTCGACACCACCCCGTTCGTCCTGGTGTCGATCCAGGAGGTCGTGATCACGCTCCTCGAGGCGCTGGTCCTGGTGGGCCTGGTGGTGTACCTGTTTCTGCAGAGCTGGCGCGCGACGCTGATCCCGATGCTGGCCGTGCCGGTGAGCGTGATCGGCACCTTCCTGGGCCTCGACCTGCTGGGGATGTCCATCAACGTGCTGACGCTGTTCGCCCTGGTGCTGGCGATCGGCATCGTGGTGGACGACGCCATCGTGGTGATCGAGAACGTCGAGCGCATCATGGTGGCCGAGAACGTGTCGGCGCGCGTCGCCGCCGACCGCGGGATCCAGCAGGTGGCGCCGGCGCTGGTGGCGATCGTGCTCTCCCTGGTGGCGGTGTTCGTGCCCGTGGCCTTCACCGGCGGCGTCACCGGGGCCCTGTTCCAGCAGTTCGCCATCACCATCGCGATCGCGGTGGTACTCTCCGGGATCGTGGCGCTGACGCTCACGCCGGCGCTCTGCGCCCTCATGCTCACGGAGGTCGCGGAGCGCCACACCACCGGCCCGTTCGGCGCGTTCAACCGCTTCTTCGACCGCGGCCGGGAGACCTACCTGCGGATCGTCGAGCGGGTCCTGGGCCGGCCGCGCGCCGCCCTCGCCGCGTTCGGCGTGGTCATCGCGCTGGCGGCGCTGCTGTCGCACCAGGTCCCGACGTCGTTCATCCCGACCGAGGACAAGGGCTACTTCGCCGTCTCCATTCAGCTCCCGAACGCCGCGTCGCTGCAGCGCACGGAGGCCGTGGTCCGGCAGGTCGAGGGCTTCCTTCGCAGGGACCCGGCGGTGCAGAACTTCGTCTCGCTGGCCGGCCTCGACATCCTGAGCCGCTCGAGCCAGACCAACAGCGCCGTGATGTTCGTCAACGTGAAGCCGTGGGGCGAGCGCGGGAAGGGCGAGTCGCTCGACGCGATCACCGGGCGCCTGACCGGCGAGATGATGGGGATGATGAAGGACGGGATCGGCTTCGCCTTCAACCTCCCCGAGATCCCGGGCCTGGGCGCCACGGCGGGCGTCGAGACGAACCTCCAGGACCGCAGCGGCATGCCGGTGGACCAGTTCGCGGGCGAGGTGCAGCAGCTTGTGCAGGATGCCGACCAGCTCCCGGCGGTGCAGGCGGTGCAGGCCAACTTCCGCGCCAACGTGCCGCAGCTGTACGTGAACGTGGACCGCGCCGCCGCGATGGCGCGCGGCGTGCAGCTGAGCGACCTGTACGGCACGCTCCAGGCGCTGCTCTCCACGCTGTACATCAACGACTTCAACCTGTACGGGAAGACGTACCGCGTGCAGGCGGAGGCCCAGGCGCCGTTCCGGCAGACGCCGGGGGACATCGGGCGGTTCTACGTCCGCGGCTCCCGCGGCGTGATGATCCCGGTTTCGGCCCTGACCCGCACGGAGTTCCGGAGCGCGCCGACGCTGATCACCCGCTTCAACGGCTTCACGTCGGCGCTGCTCACGGGCACGCCCAAGCCGGGGCACAGCAGTGGGGAGATGATGACCCAGCTGGACAACCTGATGCAGACCAAGTTCGGCTCCGAGGGGCTGGCCCTGGCGTACTCGGGCCAGTCCTACCAGGAGCGGGCCTCCAGCGGCGCCGCTGGCGCGGTGCTCGCCCTGGGCCTGGTCATCGTCTTCCTGGTGCTGGCGGCGCAGTACGACAGCTGGTCGCTGCCCTTCGCGGTGCTGCTCGGCATCCCGTTCGGCGTGCTCGGCGCGTACTTCGGCGTCTGGCTGCGCGGGCAGCCGAGCGACGTCTACGTCCAGGTCGGGCTGATTACCGTGGTCGGCCTGTCGGCCAAGAACGCGATCCTCATCGTCGAGTTCGCGAACAAGCTCCGGGCGCAGGGCGTGCCCATCATGCGGGCGGCGGTGGAGGCGGCGCGCGAGCGGCTGCGGCCGATCCTGATGACGTCGCTGGCCTTCATTCTGGGTGTCTCGCCCCTGGTGGTGGCGGGCGGGGCCGGGGCGATGAGCCGGCACTCGATCGGCACGACGGTGTTCTTCGGGATGGGCGTGGCGACGTCGATCGCGATCTTCTTCATCCCGCTGTTCTTCCGACTGATCCGCGGGATCGCGGAGGGCCGGGGCGCGCACGGCGGGGAGGCGACGGCCCACGCCGCGGCTCCGGCGCGGGAGGGCGGCGCATGAGCGGCCGATGCTGTGCCGCGGCGGCGATGCTGCTCCTGGCGGGGTGCGCCGTCGGGCCGGCCTACCGGCCCGCCCCCGTCGTCCCCGCGACCACCGAGGTGGGCGTGACGCGCCGCGCCGACACCACACGGGCGTTTTTCGACTCGCTGGCGGCGGCCCGCGCGGCGGACACGATCCGGCCGGAGGTCGCGCCCGTGAGCCCGCGCGCCCTGGCCGTCGACTCGCTCACCGACCTGGCCTGGCTCGACGTCCTGCACGACACGACGCTCGACCGCCTGGTGCGGACCGCGCTCAACCAGAACCGCACGCTCCTGGCGGTGCGCGCCATGGTGCGCGAGTACCGCGCCGAGTACGGCGTCGTGCTTTCATCCCTGTTCCCGAGCCTGACGCTGAACGGGAGCTGGTCCCGGAACAAGACGGTCTTTCCCGGCTTTGCGGTCCCGCCGTACACGGCCTGGCGGGGCACAGGGGACCTGGCCTGGGAGTTGAACTTCTGGGGCGTGGGGCGCGGGCTCCAGGCGGCCAGCGCCGACCTCGCCGCACGCGAGGCGGCCGAGCGCGCGGCGGTGCTCACGCTGGTGAGCGACGTCGCGACCGGCTACCTGCAGGTGCTGGAGCTGGACCAGGAGCGAGCGATCGCGGAGCAGACGCTCTCCTCCAGCCAGGCGACGCTGGCCCTGGCGCGGGAGCGGTACGCGCAGGGTCTCATCTCCGAGCTGGACGTGCGGCAGTTCGAGGCGCAGGTCGCGGTGCCCGCGGTGCGGCTGGCGCAAGTGGACCAGCTGCGCGCCGTGCAGGAGCACGCGCTCGACTTGCTGCTGGGCGAGGGCCCCGTGCCGATCCCGCGCGGCGGGTCGCTCGCGGCGGCCGCGCAGGCGGTGACCGTGCCCGACTCGGTGCCGGCCTCGCTGATTTACCGGCGCCCCGACGTCGAGCAGGCGGAGCGCGAGTACGCGGCCGCGACCGCGCGGATCGGCGTCGCCCAGGCCGCGCGGCTGCCCACCCTCAGCATCATCGGCTCGTACGGCTCGCAGTCCACGACGCCGGGGTCCGCGTTCAGCGCCAACGCGCGCGTCTACGAAGCCCTGGTGGGGGTCTCGATCCCCCTGTTCACCGGCGGCCGGCTGGACGACGAGACTCGGGTGGCGCGCGCGCAGGCCGAGCAGGCCCAGGCCGCGTACCAGCAGGCAGTCCTGACCGCGCTGGAGGAGGCGGGCGACGCGCTGTCCGGCGTGCGGGACGCGCGGGACGTGGCGGCGGCGCAGCAGACGCAGGCGGCGGCGCTGAAGCGGGCCCTCGACCTGGCCGAACTGCGCTACAACACCGGGCTGTCGAACTACCTGGAAGTGCTGGACGCGCAGCGCAGCCTGTTCGCCGCGCAGCTGGCGGCGAGCCAGGCGGAGCTGCAGCAACTCACCGCCGCGGTCGAGCTCTACAAGGCGCTGGGTGGGAGCTGGCCGGGGACGCCCGCCCCGCAGCGCTGACAACCACTACTGGCGCCGGCGCACCAGGCTGATCCGCCCCGACCGGTCAATCACGTACAGGGGGCCGTGGTGGATGTCGTCCCCCAGGAAGATCCGCGTCCCTCCGACGGCCGGTGGGGCCTTGAAGACGTTGGTGTAGGGGTCGGCGCCCGCGTAGTTCACCGTGTAGCCGAGATCCTGCAGGGACGCCACGGTCACCGCACTCAGCGCGGGAGCCGGGGGCAGGAACCCCACCATCAGCTCGTTCCCGAACACGGTCGTCCGCCAATGGCTGTTCACCGTCCCCTCGCCGCAGTTCGGGTACGTGTACGGTGAGTTGGCGCAGTTCTCCACCGGGGGAATGTGGAGCGGGCTCCCGTACGGCTGGCCCGCGCCCGTGTACTTGGTGCCGCCCAGAGAGTCGAACTCGGCCGCCGCGAATGCGGTCCCGCCCGCACATGAGAAGTACGTGTCTGCGAGCGGGCTCGGCACCGTCGAAGAATCCTGTAGGCAGTTGACCGGCGGCCAGTCTGCGCTCCCCCAGGTGATCAGGTCCCAGAGCGTTCCGAACCCGAGCACGTGCGCCATCTCGTGCAAGACGACGGCGTTCAGCTGACCGCTCGATACCAGCAACCCGACGTCCGCGGTGTCGAACATCATCACGCCTACCAGCGGCAGTCCCGCGCCGGGGCCTCCGGCTTCCCACACGAAGCACGGGGAGGACTCCGCCAGCGTCCCTCCAGCGCCGTCGATCTTGGCGAACGTCGCCAGGATCAAGACGTCGGTAACGGTCTGGTTCAGCGCGGGCTCGCCGGCGCCGCAACTGTTCGCGGTGTCCGTGACCAGGGTGGCCGTCGTGATGTGACGGTAGATCATCTGCTCCCACCGCGTCGCCGCGTAGTTGAACGCTGCGACCTCGGCCGGCGTGGGCGTGACGGGACCGTAGAACTGCACCTGGATCGTAAACTGCCCTGCGGCGCCGGTGTCGGCGAAGGTCGTGGTTGGCAGGGCGGCGACGCTCGCCGTCATGGTGTTGGGTCCAGGCGATGCTCCCAGGGTCCACGACCCGACCTGTGCGAGGCCGGCGGCGTTCGTCGTGTCCACCAGGCGCGTGGCGCTCCCGCCCCCGGACGCGACGGCGAAGGTGACCACCGCGTTCGGGACGGGATTGTTCGAAGCGTCCGTCACCACGACCGCGGGCCGAACGTTGACGGCATATCCGACGAGGCCTGGCTGGTTGTTGGTGCCCGCGTAGGCGACCACGCTTGCCGGGGCGCCCGGCACCCAGCCCGTGTCGGTGAACGTGGCGGGATTGCCCGCCAGTCCCGAGAGCGCCGCCGTGGCCGTCAGGGTGTTGATCCCGGCGGACGCTCCGACCGTCCAGCTCCCGACGGTGGCGGTGCCGCTCGCGTTGGTGGTCTGGCTCGTACCGGTGGCGCTCCCGCCGCCCGAGGCCACCGCGAAGGTCACCTGGACGCCCGCAATGCCGTTGCCGTACTGGTCCCGGACGGCCACGGCGGGCGACACCGCGACCGCGGAGCCCGCCAGGGTCTTCGTGTTGTCACCCGCCGTCTTGGCCACCTGCGTGGCCGGGTCGGGGCTCACCGACGCGGTGAAGCGGACCGTATTGGCACCGGCTTGAGCAACCAGGGTGTCGCGGCTCACTCCGGAGATGGTGCCGAGGGTCCAGGTGGCCTGCGCCTGCCCGCTGGCGTTCGTCGTCGCGCCGGTCGGAGTCACCGATCCCGAGCCCGTGGTCGCCGTGAACGAGACGGTGGCGCCGGGCATGGGATGCCCGGTAGCGTCGCCGAGCTGGACCACCACGGGGCTGGCGAGCGTCTGGCCGACCGCGCCGGACTGAGCGTCGCCGGAGTTCTTGGTGATCTGCGCGACGGTCTGTGCCATGGTGACCGTCGCCTGGCCCGTCGCGTTCCCGCTGGTCGCGATGACCTGGGCGATGCCGTTCGCCACTGCCGTGGCGAGGCCGGTCGAGTTGACGGCGATCACGCCGGTCGCGCTGGAGGACCAGGTGACGCTGGCGGTCTTCATCGTGTCGCCCCGCTGATCGAGCACCAGGGCGTCGAACTGCTGCGTGAAGCCGACCGCCGTCAGCGTCGCCGTGCCCGGGGACACCGTGATCTTCGTCGCGACGGCCGCCGGCTCCGTCGAGCCCTTGCAGGTGGCGAGCAGGATCGCGGCGGCCGCAGCGAGGGCCTTGCCGTATTCGAGCGCACGGGTGCTCATGGCGCCTCCACGGGACCGGTCATCCGACAATCATAGAAAAGGGCGTGTGGCCGCGACGCGCGGGCTCGGGGCGCGACTTCACACCTCCAGCCGGTCGCCCGGCCGCGCCACGAGCTGGTAGAGCGCCGGCATCAGCAGCACGCTGATCAGGAGGCGCGAGAAGAGTCCGCCCACGATCACCAGCGCGAACGGCTTCTGCGAATCGGAGCCGACGCCGCTCGAGAGCGCGGCAGGAAGGAGCCCCAAGGCCGCCACCAGCGCCGTCATCATGATCGGCCGGAGCCGCAGCAGCGCGGCCTCGTGTGTGGCCTCGGCGATCCCCATGCCGCCGGCACGCAGCTCGTTGGCGTACGAGATGTAGACGACGGCCGTCTGCACGGAGACGCCGAACAGCGCGAGGAACCCGATTCCCGACGACACGGAGAAGGGCGTGCCCGTCAAGTAGAGTGCCACCAGTCCGCCGACCGGGGCCGAGAGCACGACGCCCGCCACCGTGATGATCGGGAACTTGAAGTTGCTGTAGAGCGCGAACAGCAGGAGGAAGATGAGGAACAGCGTCAGCGGCACGATGAGCTGCAACTGGCGCCGCGACGCCGTGTAGTCCTGGTACTCGCCGCCCCAGGCGACGTGGTAGCCCTGCGGCACGTGCACGGCCGCGGCCACCTGGCGCTGGGCGTCCTGCACCGCGCCCGCCAGGTCGCGCCCCTCCACCGAGTACTGGATCCCGATGAAGCGCTCGTTGTTCTGGCGGTAGATGAACGAGGCGCCGTTGGCCACCTGGATCTCCGCCAGGTCCTTGAGCGGCACCTGCTGGCCGCCGGGCGTGGGCACCAGGATGTCGCCGATCGCCTCCGGCGTCTCGCGGTACTTGGGCTCGAGCCGCACCACCAGGTCGAACGTGCGCTCGCCCTGCACGACCTGCGTGGCGGCGCTCCCGCCGACCGCCGCCTCGATCAGGCCGTTGATGTCGGCGACGTTGATGCCGTAGCGGGCGATGCGCGCGCGGTCGGGGGTGACGGTGAGGCTGGGCTGGCCCAGCTCCTGGACGAGCGTCAGCTCGGTGATGCCGCGGACCTTCTCCAGGACGTGCTTGATCCGGAGCCCCTGGTCTTCGAGCACCTGGAGATCCGGGCCGAACACCTTCACGTCCAGCGCGCTCTTGAGGCCCGTCTCGGCCTCGTCCACCGCGTCCTCGGCGGGCTGGGTGTAGTTGAAGATGATCCCCGGGAAGGCCTTCAGCTTCTTGTCGATGTCCGCGATCAGCTCGGCCTTGGTCCGGTGGCCCCAGTGCCACTCGCGATACGGCTTCAGGCCGACGTAGAACTCGTCGTTGAAGAAGCCCGTGGGATCGGTCCCGCCGTCGTCCCGGGCGTGCTCGTTCGCCACGTCGGTGATCTCGGGGAAGGTGCGCAGGATCGCCCGGACCTGCGGCGAGAGCTTCCGCGACTCCTCGAAAGAGATGGAGTACGGCATCGTGGCGCGGATCCAGATCGCGCCTTCGTCGAGATGCGGCATGAACTCCGCGCCGATCCCGGGGATCAGCAGCAGGGACGCGGCGAAGATGCCGGTGGAGACGGCGACCGTGAGCTTCGGCCGCTCCAGGCACCAGGCGAGATCGCGCGCGTACCACGCCTTGATCTGCTCGAACACCGGATTCAGGCGCTCCTTCACCCCGTGCCGCAGCACCACGGCCGTCAGGACCGGCAGCAGCGTGAGCGTCAGGAACAGCGCCCCGACCAGGGCGTAGATCATCGTGTCGGCCATCGGCTTGAACAGGGAGCCGGACGGCCCGGTCAGCACGTAGATCGGGAGGAATCCCGCGACGATCACGGCCACCGCGTAGAAGATCGGCCGGTCCACCTCGGCGGCCGCGGCGGCGATGACCGCGCCGATGCGGTACTGAGTGCCGTGCCGCAGGGCGAGTTGTCGGTGGATGTTCTCCACCATCACCACCGATCCGTCCACCAGGATCCCGAAGTCGATGGCGCCGATCGAGAGCAGGTTGGCCGGGATGTGCCTGAGGTCGAGGCAGATGAACGCGAACAGCAGCGAGAGCGGAATGGCCACCGCGACGATGAGCCCGCTCCGCACGTCGTAGAGGAAGAAGACCAGCACCGCCACGACCAGGATGATCCCGCGCAGCAGGTTGTCCTCGACCGTGCGCGTGGTGAGCGAGACCAGGTCGCTGCGGTCGTAGTAGGTGTGGACCTTCACGTCCTTGGGGAGGATGGAGCTGTTCAGCTCCCGCGTCTTCGCCTCCACGCCCTTCAGCACCGTCTGCGCCTGGTCGCCCTTGCGCATCAGGATGACGCCTTCGACGGCCTCGTCCCGATCGTTGAAGCCGAACTGGCCGAGCCGTGGCGCGTGGCCCATCACCACTTCGCCCACGTCCTTGACCAGGATCGGCGTCCCGTTCCGCATCGTGAGCACCACGTTGCCGATGTCGTCGGTGGTGATGACCCGGCCGAGGCCGCGGACGTAGTAGAACTGGCCACCCTCCGAGTAGAAGCCGCCCCCCGCGTTGCCGTTGTTCGCCGCCAGCGCGCTCATGACGTCCGAGACGCCGAGACCCGCGCCGGCCAGCCGGACGGGGTCGAGGAGCACCTGGTACTGCATCGTCTCCCCGCCCAATGCCGCCACGTCGGCCACGCCGGGGACCGACAGGTATTGCCGGATGATCACCCAGTCGTTGAGGATCTTGAGATCCGTGGCCGAGCGGTCGGGGCTGTCGAGCACGTAGCGGTACACCAGGCCGGACGGGGAGAAGAGGGGCGCGATGGACGGCGTGACGCCGTCGGGGAGCTGCGCGTCGGGCATCCGCTCGAAGGCCTGCTGGCGCGCGAAGTAGTTGTCCGTGCCGTCGGTGAAGGTGAGGCGGATGTCGGACAAGCCGTAGAGGGAGATGGAGCGGATGATCCGGAGCCGCGGGAGGCCGTTCATCTCGACCTCGAGCGGCACCGTGATCAGGCGCTCGACCTCTTCCGCCGCGTGGCCCGGCCACTGGGTGATGATCTCCACCATCGGCGGCGACAGGTCGGGATACGCGTCCACCGGCAGGCGCGAGAACGACCAGAAGCCGACCCCCACCAGGAGCGCCGAGAAGAGGAAGACCAGGAACCGCTGCCGCAGCGCCATCTCGACGATGCGGTGCACGAACGAGCGGCCGGACGTCTCCGTCTCGGGGGTCTGCTCCGTCCCCGTCACTGGCTTTCGGCGAACTGCAGGAACAGGCCGCCCTCGACGATGATGTGGTCACCCGCGGCGAGGCCGGAGACGATCTCGAACCGGTCGCCGACGCGCGAGCCGAGCGTCACCGGCCGGCGCGCGAACGAGCTGTCCGGCGCGGCGAGGAAGACGAACGGCAGGTTCTCGGCGTCGCGCAGCACCGCCGAGACCGGCACCAGCAGCCCGCGGCGCGGGTGGCGGGAGTGGATCACGACCCGCACGTACATGTCGCGCTTCAGGAAGTCGGCGCGGTTCCGCGCCACGATCCGCACCGCCGTGGCCCGCGTCTGCGGGTCCACCAGGGCTCCGACAAAATTGACGGTGCCGGTGAACGTCTCGCTCCCCACGGTCGGCTGGATCTCGGCCGGATCGCCGACGGACACGTTCGGCAGGTCCGACTCGAAGACGTTCCCCATGACCCACACCGTCGAGAGGTCGGCGATGGTGAAGCACGGGGTCGTGCCCGCCTGCAGGAGCTGTCCCGCGGTGATGAGCCGCTCGACCACGACGCCGGCGATTGGCGCGCGCACCACGCCCTGCGGGGCCTGGATTGTGCGTCCTTGCTGTATCGAGCCGATGCTGGCGGTGTCCACGCCGATCGCCCTGAGCTGCTCCAGCGCGGCGTCGCGGTCGGCCTCGGCCTGCGCGGCGTCGGTCTGCGCCTGCTCGAGGTCGCGGCGGGCGATGGCGTCGTTCTTCCACAGCTGCTCGTCCAGGTCCGCGATGTGGCGCGCGTTGACGGCGGCGGCGACCGCCTTGCGATAAGAGGCGACGTCGGAAGCGAAGTCGGGCGAGGACACGATCGCGATCGCCTGCCCGGCGGTGACGTGATCCCCCAGCTCGACCAGGAGCCGGACGACGGGCCCCGAGATCGGTGCGAGCACCTGGGTACTCGTGTTGCCGTCGAACGCGACCGTGCCCGTGACCTCGACCATGGGGGAGAAGGTGTCGGACTGGGCCGCCGCGACGTGGATGCGGGCGCGCTGAGCGGCGGTCAGGCCGAAGGCGGCGCGTGTGGGGTCGCTCTTCTCGCCGTCAGCCCGGCTGCAGGCGGCGGCGACGAGGGCGGCTCCGAGGAGCAGGGCCAGGGGCGCCAGTCTAGTGCTCACCTGCACCTCCGGCCGGGATCGTGTCGAGCCGGCGTCCGATCGCGCGCTCCAGATCGGCGCGCGCGTCGTTGGCGGCTCCAAGCGCATCTGCATACTGGCGCTCCGCGTCGAGCAGGGTGCTGCGCGCATCCAGCACGTCCAGCGCCGACGCTCCGCCCAGGCCGTAGCTGGCCAGCGCGATGTCGTAGGCGCGCTTCGCCTCGGGCAGGAGCTGGTCCCTGAGGAACAGCGCCTGGCGCAGCGCCGTCTCCGCCGCCGCGTAGGTCGTGCGGACATCCTGGTCCACCTGCGCCGTGAGGTCGCGGTACGAGGCCGACAGCTCCTGCTCGTGGTGCGCGGCTTCCGAGACCTCGCCGCGCGTGTGGTTCCAGAAGAAGAGCGGGAAGGAGAGGCCGACGGCCGACGTGTACGTCGCCGGGCTCCCCAGGATCGAGTTCTGCGTGAAGTTGAAGCTCAGGTCCGGCAGCCAGAACGACTTCGCGAGCGTCGTCGCGGCGGACGCGCCGTGCTGCTGGCTGGCCAGTCCCTTGAGCTCCGGCCGCAGCGCCTGGGCCGTGTCTTCCAGGATCGCCAGGTCCGGCAGGGGCGGCGGGACCTCGAGCGTGTCCGCCGTCTCGAGCGGCGCGCCGAGCAGCCGGCCCATCTGCCGGTTCAGCGCGGCCCGCGCGTTGGCGACGTCGCGCTCGTTGGCGATCAGGTCGTTGTCGGCCTGCGCGACGCCCACCCGCGCCTTGATCACGTCGAGCCCCGCCACCGTGCCGCCGCTGTAGCGCGCCTGCGTCTTGTCGAGGAACTCCTGCGCCAGTCGCCGCGCCTCCACGAAATCGTCGTGGTGCCGGACGGCCACCAGGAGTGCGTCGTACGCCTGCGCGGTCTGGGACGCGGTCTGCTGCTGGAGCTGCAGGTACGCGAACTCCGCCGTATGGACGTCGGCGCCGCTCACCGTGTTCCGCAGCAGGAACTTGGTCGGGAAGGGCACCGAGAGCCCGACGCCGATGTCGTGCCCGGTGTTGGACCCCGGCCGCGCGAGGCCCGGCTGACCTATCACGTCGGCGGCGATCGTCGGGTCGGGGAAGGCGGTCGCCTCGGTGACGCGGGCGCGGGCCTCGTCCACCTGCGCGCGCGCCACCGCCAGCTGCGGGTTGTGCGCCAGCGCCGTGTCCACCGCCTGCCGCCGCGTGAGCCGCAGCGGCTCAGCGGGACCCTGTGCGGTCACGGGTCTAACGGCCGCCGCTGCTACCGCCAGGGCGAGCATGATCGCTCTCCACTTCAAGCTTGCCTCCCGATGGTTCCTTCCACCGCCCCCCACCGCCCCCGGACGCGCGGGCAAACCGCGCCGACCGGTCTACATCTAACTACGGATGAGCCAACTCAGGCGATGGAGGCGGGAGGGGCGCGAGGCTGTGGCTGGAAAGTCGCAGCGAGGCTGCGCGGCGGCGCCGCGGGCGGCGTCCCCGCTTCGTACTGCGGAATGCCCTCGAAGCGGACCGGCACCCGAAGGACATTTGCGACACGGCCGCTCGCAATGCGGAGGGCGAGGAGGCAGCGCTCGGCATGGCAGACGGCATTAGCGGCGGTCTCGATGTGTGAGACGCCGCCTGCGACCGATGCGCCGGCTCGGTGGAACAGGAATGCGTCGAGGTCCGACGCGCCACCAGCCCCGCCGAAGAACAGCGCGGCGAGGAGAGCGGCGAGCGCACGGGTTCGCAGCGCGTTTCGCATCGAACCGGAAAGATACCCGCGTGGCGGGCAAAGTTCCGCCCCGGCTCGCGGCGCTTAGGCCCTGGTCACACCGTGCGGCGCCGCTGCAGACGAGGGCTAGTCCGAGAAGTCGTCCGGCAGGATGTACTTCAGCGGGTCCGCCGGGCGGCCGTTGCCTCGCACTTCGTAGTGGAGGTGCGGACCTGTCTAGAGCCCGGCGGAGCCGAGCATCGAACGGCCGGCGGCGCGGCGACGCTTGGCGAGGAGGAGCAGGACTCCCGTGGCGGCGATGACGCGTGTCAATGGATCCGGATCACGCTGAGCCGTGGCACCGCGGTACTCGCGGGCAGCCCCCCATTTCCGCTGAATAGCAACGTGAAGCTTGCAGCGCCGGGTCCCTGAAGGGCTTGCACATATGATCCCGAGCCCCCGCGCAGGAATCCAGCGACGTTGATCCCGGTCCCCGAGTCGGCCACCGGCGCCAGCGGGAAGGCGCTGGGGAAGTCGGTCGGATCCTGTGCGTGCAACGATGCGAAGGTCCGCCGGAACGACCACGACGTGTAGGTGAGCGCCGGTGGAGGCGTGAAGCCCGGAAGATCCGACACCCAGAGGGCGAGAGCCCAGCGGGTCACGGTCGTGGCGAACGGCAGGCCGGTTTGCGCCGCGACGTTGTCTGTGCCCGTGAGAACAGTCTGCTCCAGCTTGTTGGACAGCCCGCTGCCGAACTGGTCCACCAGGTAGCGCATATAGAGCCAGCCGGCGCCGAACTCGGCCAAGACCGTATCGCCCGTTTGCAGCAGGAAGTAGTCGTCGGGCGCGGCGAGGTACAGCGAGGCGTTGTAGAGAAGCGGGACGGCGTACTGGCTGAAGGTGGCGGTGTCAGGGAAGTAGCTGCGCCCGGCGAGTTCCTCGGCAAACGAAGACAGGGCCTCATCCAACCATATATCCTCGACAGCGCTTCCCCGGATCAGCACGTGTTGGTTGAAGCTGATGATATGCTGCAGTTCGTGCACGAACGTTGCCGGAAGGGTGAATTCCACGTCCGCCACGGTGTGGGCGCAGCTCAAGGTGCCGCTGGGGTCCGCGACGATCGTGTAAAAGATCTCGCCATGGTTGTACTGGGAGGCGGTCTGGGGGTCGAGATCGAGGGGGAAGAAGAATCCCGCGACGTAGCCTCCGGCCTTGCACGCCGCCGCCGTCACGAGCGAGTTCACCACCGGCGTCATGAGCGCAATCACCACGCCGTTACTGTCAATGTCCGACACGCCGCCGAACGCCACGGTGTCCACCACGTACCCGTGGATGTCAAAGGTCCGGGTGAGTGTGACGAGGGCCGCGGAGTCGAGCCCGTTGGCGGGCGCGAGGGTGTCCACGTACAGGGCCACGTGGGCGCCCAGCGCGCGGACGCGGGCCGTGACCGGCTTGAAGACGCTGCAATCCTGGTTCGCGCAGACGGTGAAGGTGTGCAGGGTGCCGAGCCCAGGGGGCGTAATCGTCCCGGCAGGGCGACCGCTCGTTGCCGGGCGTGGCGGCCCCGGCGGAGCACGCAAGCTCGCACCGTGCGTGCGCGCCAGCTCGCGCAGGAAGTGGTCGAACGCGACGGGGATCGGCGCGTGGCGGCGGAGCGCGGCCGCGGCCGGGAGCCGCGCGGGCGCGCTCCCGCTAGCCAGCGCGGCGCTCCGGAGCTGGAACGCGGTTGAATCGCCCGGTGGGCCGCCGGCCGCCTGGGCGATCACGAGGTATTCGGCCGAATCGCTGGCCGAGACGTTTTTGGGGAACGTCACGCACCCCGAATCCGACGCCGGGTCAATCGTCGTGTCCCCGGCTACGACCAGCGTGAGGGACGTGGCGAGCGCCACAGCACAGGGACGCAGCGTCACGGCCGTGGAGGCGGCGGGCTCGTTGCCGCAGGCGGTCGCGAGGGCGAGCGCGGGCAGCAATCCGGCGATGCGATAGGTCATGTCAACGCCCGGGGCCCTCTTTCGGGGGGCCGTCACGGCTCGTGCACAGAGACATCGCCGCAGTCCTTGCCGTGCGACTGCGCGGATCGCGGGCAGCACGATCGCGGTGTCGAGGCGCAGCGCTACGGTTGGACGACGGTGAGGGAGACGCCGGCGGTGTCGCCCACGGAATAGTCGGCGGCCGCGACGTCCGATACGACGATCCGGTAGTCCCCGGCTTTGCCGACATCGGCCACCGCCAGGCGCGCGATCTCGCCGGCGGCGAGGCCCGTACCCTGGGGGGTGATCACAGCGATCCACGACGTATCCCCGGCCGCGGATGTGTCGGAGAGCACCCGGTAGGTGGTCCCCGTCCCGGCCGTCACGCCCCGCTGCAGGCCGATCACGCGGAACAGGATGGCGCGGTCGGTGTTCCGCGGCGTCGCGAGCCGCACCGACAGCTCTCCGGCGACCGGTCCCTGGTCGCCCTTGCAGCCGAATACCGCCGCGGCCGCGACAGCCAGCACACCCAGAGCGCGCTTCATCGATGAATCTCCTTCAGCAGCTTGAGGACCGCGGGCGACGTCGCCACGCTCGGGTTCCGGTCGAGCCACGCCACCAGATCTCCGATGTCGAACCGCCCGTTGTGGTTGCCGAGCTGATCCAGGAGCTGGAGTGCAGCGGTGGTGATCGGCGCAGACCCCGCCAGGAGCTGGTTCACCACGTCGCCCGGCGACGCGAAGTTCGCCGTCACGGCGAAGGGCCGCGTCATCCTGAGCTTGAGTGCCGCGCCGCCTGCCGTCGTGTCCCCCGACCAGCCCAGGAAGCTCTGGCCGGCGGCGGGCGTGGCGGTCAGCGTGACGCTGTCGCCGGCCGCCAGGAGGGTGCCGTTGACCGGATCGATCGTGCGAGTCGCGCTCACCGCGCCGCCGCCGGCGACCGCGACGTTGGCCCGGTATTGAACCGCCACCTGCGCCACGTACGTCGCGCCGGTCGCCGAGGCGGTGATGCTGTGCGAGCGGGCACCGCCGTCGGACCAGGAAACGTATTGGTACCGGGTCCTCCCGTCGGTGCTGAGCTGCGCGGAGTCGATCGCGATCGTGTGCGTCGAGCCCGCCGTCAACACGTTCCGGTACACGCCGACCGGCGTCCCGTCCACGCTTACCAGCGCCGTCGTGTCCGAGGCGTCGACCACCGTCAGGGCTCCGACGGTGAGCCGGAACGCCATCGCGCCGTTGGGCACCAACTGCCGGATCGAGTCCACCGTGAATCCGGCGAAGCTGCCGTTGCTGTTCATCTTCGGCGACGGTTTGGAGAGCGGGCCGAACACCGTGTTGTTGGAAGAGCCCGGATACGGATCGCCCGCGTCGCCACGGTCGTTGCAGGCCGCCGGGTAGGTACAGTTGAGGCCGGTGTCGCCCGCCGCCTCCATGAGGGCCACCCCGTGGATCGGCCCGTTGTTCACGTAGTTGAACGGCAGCGTCTCCTGGGCGTACTGCGACGAATCCACGTGCCAGATGAGGAGCCCGCCGCCCCCGTGCTTGGCGATCACCGCGGTGTCCGCCAGCAGCGCCTGGCGGTTCTCGAGCATGAAGTACTCGCCGCGCGGGTTCGGCACGGTCGGCCGCACCAGGAATGCCGTGTCGCTCGTCTCGATCGGCCCGAGGTGATACGTGCCCGAGGTCGCGAGCGGCAGGACGGTGACCCATCCGAGCCGCGCCAGGGAGAACGCCTCCATGTGCGAGGGGCTGAACGGCTGCGACCAGTTGCCGGACCCCATCAGTCCCCACTCCCCGATGCCCTCGGTTCTCAGGCTGGTGTCGTAGAGGTCCGGCAGCGCGAGGCCGTGACCCGTCTCATGGCCGATGGTCCCCGGCGCCATGATGTAGCGCGGATCGCAGCCGGTGACCCCTCCGACCCCGCTCTGGATCGTGTAGTTGTCCACCAGGATCTTGCCGCCGCCGAACCGGTTGGAGCTGGTCTGGATGGGTTGACCGGTACCATTGGCCCAGGCGCTGTAGTACCACCGATGGGACCAGATGTCGCCATCGACGTTGCACTCGGCGCCGGGCTTGGGATGAATCAGCCAGACCAGGTCCACGATGCCGTCGTCGTCGCCGGAATTCGGGATGCCGTCGGGCCCGTCGTTGTCGAACTGGCCCCAGTCGATGCCGGTCGAGTCCGCGTGCATCACGGCCCGGTAGATCAGTTGCGCCACGTGGCCGCAGACGCCGAGGCCGTCGCACGTCCCCGCGCCGGCATACCAGGCGTTGGCCGAATCCAGGGTGATCCACCCGATGATCACGCCCTTCACGGTCATGAGGCCGTGCGACATCTCCGAGTAAAAGGTCCGCACCGTATAGGGTCGGCCGTAGGGCGGCGTCGTCCCCAGGAGCACGCTGTCATAGGCGGCGGGCGCGTACAGGGTCGTGGTGTCGGTGTCCTTGAACCGGACCAGCAGCACGGGGACGCGCAGCGTGTCCGTCACCGCCATCGTGGTGCGGAGCGGGCCGCCGAGGCTCTGGAAGCTCAGGTGGCGGTTGAGGGAGGAGAAGTCGCCGCGCGCCATGGCGTCGGCGCGGGCCTGGGCCACGGCCCGCGCCTTCTTCCGCCACACGCCGTCCGGCGTGAAGTCGAATCCCCGCGGCTCCCAGTCCCGGACCGGCTGGCCCTGGCCGGCGGGCGGGTTCTGGGCGCGGAGCGCCGGCGGCGCCCAGGCAACGGCGCAGACGAGCGCGCCCGTGGCGGCGAGGCGAATCGGCATCGCCATCATCCTGTGTCCGAACGTCACTCTGCCTCCCCGGGGACATCCATGGGACTGCGGATCCCCCCGAAACGTTACCAGCTACACGCCCACGTTGACTCTGAATTGGAAGGTGCGCGGCTTGCCCAGCTGCGCGCCGGCGAAGAACGCGCCTTTCAGCGTGTACTTCAGATCGAAGACGTTGTCCACGAACAGCTGGGGCCGGACCTCGACGCCGCCGACGAGGAAGGTGTAGCCGGCGCTCGCGTTCACGATGAAGCTGGGCGCCACGTGGAACTCCTTGTCGAAGTCGAACAGGCCGGTGCCCAGCGCCGGAGTCGATGGCAGGGTGGGGTCGTAATTCGGCAGATTGGGGTTGTTGGGAACCAGGCCGCCGTTGAGCCCCGATCCGTAGATGCCCGTGGCCGTGAGCAGCAGCGCCTTCTCGCTGTAGGTCAGCCCCACGGTGGCCGAGAGGCGCTGGTCGTGGTCCAAGTCGAACGGCTGGGCGGGCGGGGACGCGGTGAAGAAGCCGCCGGTGACGGCGCCGGCTCCGTAGGCGTGGGCGACCGCGATGTTGAGGAAGCCGCTCAGCGGACCGGCGGGCCTTAGCTCCACCACGCCCTCGATCCCGGTCACCCGGATCTGCTCGATGTTCACGTCGGTCGTGATCGCGGTCCCCGGCACCTGCGTGTCGTCAGTGCCCGGCGAACTCTTCTTGTGATACCCCGAGAGCTTCAGCACCACGCCGACGGGGAACCGGTGGGTGATGCCCACCTCGTAGAAGTCGTCCCGCTCGGGCAGCGTGGGCGCGCTGACGACTCCGCCCTGAGAAGCGCTGGTGATGGCGCGGAGGTCTTCGATGTTGGTGGGGATGAACTGCCGCCCATAGTACACCCAGACCGTGGTGGACGGGTCGGGGAACCAGCTCAGCCGCGCGCGCGGGCTGAGCTGGTCGGCCGTAGCGTGGTCGGTCGCGGAGGTGGGGTAGTAGTGCGAGTCGTAGCGCAGCCCCAAACGGAGTTGCCACTGGTCCACGGGCTGGATCACGGCCTCCCCGTACACGCCGATGTCGCTGCCGTTGAGCGGTGACGCGGAGGTGGGGCCGTTCGGGTTGGTCGCGTTGAAGGCCTGGAAGTTCTCGTTGCCGCGGGTCAACGTCGAGAGAGTGCCGAACTTGAAGGTCAGCGGTTCGGAGAGGTGGATCGTGTAGTCCAGCTTGACGCCGTAGATGTCGAAGCTCCGGTTCTCGCTGATGTTGTAGAGCGTCGTGTCCGGCGCGAAGGTGAAGCTGGGCTGGTCCTCGGCTCCCGGCACGTAGTCCAGGCTGCCGTGCCGGTAGAACGCGGAGGCGAACAGTTCGGTGCCCCGGTCCGGGCTGCTCATGTTCGAGTGCTGCCAGCCGAGGGTGACGAAGTCGTTGATGTCCTGCTGCCAGTCGTGGATCACGCCGTTCGCGGAATCGAACGGCGTCTGGAAGTGGCTGCGCGACCAGCTGGCGTCCAGGCTCATGACGTCGTGGTCGCTCGGCGAGTACTGCATCTTCCCGAAGAAGTAGGCGTCCTGGCCGTAGTTGCTGTAGTTCTTGAAGCCGGTGACGTTGGTGATCTCGCCGCTGGCGTTCGTGTCCCCGAGGGCGACCACTGGCTCGCGGCGCAGGTCGGTCTCGGTCCGGGTGCCCGAGAAGTAGAAGCCCAGCTTCCCCGTGTTGGTGCTGGCGGTGAGCGTCTGGCCGTCCGCGCCGTAGTTGCCCACGTAGCTCGACGCGCTCCCGTGGAAGCCGCCGGAGGGGATCCGGGTCGTCACGTTGATCACGGCCACGTTCCGGCCGCCGTACTCGGCGTCCCAGCTGCCGGTCTGGAAGTTGATCTGGTCGGCGATTGTGGGATCGAACAGCTCGTTGAGGCTGCCGGAGATGCCCGGCGGCACCGGTACGCCGTCGATGTAGTAGGTGTACTCGGCGTGCTGCCCGCGGATGTGGACCTCGCCCGTCGGCGCCCGGGCGGCACCGGCGATGGCCTGCTGCACGATCTGGGAGGTGGTGAGGGTGGGGCTCCCCTGGAACTCGTCCTCCTTGAAGACCTGGTCGCCGGTGCGGGTGTCGACGGCGAGCGGCGTGGCCGCGACCTCGATCGCGCTCAACTCGATGGCGGCCGGTGCCATGTGGAAGGACGTCTCCACGATGTCCTCCGTCCCGCGTATCGCGATGTGCGTGGAGTCGGGTTTGAAGCCGACGAAGCGCACCTCGACCGTGTACCTGCCGGCCCGGATGCCGTGGATCCGATAGCTCCCCAGGCCGTCGGTGGACGCGCGGGCCACGATGCGTCCCGCCCGCTCGATGAGGATTTCCGCGCTGGCCAGCGGCCCGCCGGTGGTGCTGTCGGTGACCTTGCCGAGGACGTCGGCCGTGCCGGTGTCCGGCGCGAGCGAGCGCGCCACCGGCCCGGGCATGGAATTGTCCGTCGCGCGCGACTCCTGGGCCGCAGCGGGCCGGCTCAGCGCTGTCGCGGCGAGCAAGGCCAGCGCCCAGGGGGCCCGGCCGAAGCAAACGTGACTCATCTCGATCTCCTCGCTGTGCGCGCGGGGACCCGCACCTGCGGGCCTCCGGCGTCGCCGTTGTGTACTCCCACCCTGCTCCGTGCGCGGGGCACGGGAGCCGGGCTATGGAACGTCTGGGAAGCGGCTAGCTACGCGAGGAAAGCGGGTGGAGCGCGAGACTGCCGGTGCCGGCCGGGGAAGAAGCGGTGCGGCGCCGCGTCGGGCCGCGAGGCCACGGCGATGAGCGGAATGCCTGCGAAGCGGACCGGCACCGCCAGCGTATGTGCCACGCGCCCGTTGGCCAGCCGCAGGCCGAGGACGCACCGCTCGGTATGGCAGTTTGGGTTGCCGGCCGTCTCGATATGCGCGGCGTTGGTCGCAACCGCGGCGCCGACCCTATGGAAGAGGAAGGCGTCCAGGTCCGACGCGCCGCCCACGCCGCCGAGGAACAGGGCGGCGAGGAGGAGCGCTGTGGCGCGGGACCTGAGACCGTGTCGCATGGGAGCCGGAAGTATAACCTGTCCATGCCGGGAGGTTCCAGCTTGGCCCCCGGGCTGAGCGAGGCTAAGTTCCGCCCGCTGGACGACGCCAACCCCCGACGGCAATGACAGAGACCGACGAGCGACCTCCATATCTGATGGCCGGTGTCGTGGCGCTGGGCATCCTCGTGCTCTACGTCCTGACGCTGGCCCCGACCGCCCAGTTCTGGGACACGCCCGAGTACATCGCCGCCGCCTACGTGCTCGGCATCCCCCACCCGCCGGGGAACCCGCTGTTCGTCATCCTCGCCCATACCTGGGGCCTGATCCCGTGGCTGCACAGCTACGCGGCGCGGATCAACCTCATGTCGGCGGTGATGAGCGCGTGCTCGGCCGGCTTCTGGTTCCTGATCGCCGAGCGCTTTCTCCGGCCCGTGGTGCCGGCCCGCTGGCCGCGGCGCCTCGCGGCGCTGGCCGGCGCGGTCACCGCGGCGACCGCCTTCACCGTGTGGAACCAGTCGGTGGTCAACGAGAAGGTCTACACGGTGAGCCTCTTCTCGATGGCGCTCGTGTTCTGGCTGGTCGTCCGGTGGGGCGACGAGAGCGCCGGGAGCCTCCGGGACCACCACCTGCTGCTCATCGTCTACCTGCTCGCGCTGACGGCCACGAACCACCTGATGGGCCTGCTGGTCATTCCCGCGGTCCTGGTCTACGTGCTGTACACGGATCCGAAGGTCTTCCTCAGCCCCAAGTTCCTGGCCTGGGCCGCCGTGGCCGTCGCACTGGGCGTGAGCCTCTGGCTCTTTCTCCTGGTGCGGGCGCCGCACTTCCCGGCGATCAACGAGGGCGAGCCGACCACCTGGGCGTCGCTGGACTCGGTCCTCAACCGGGTGCAGTACGCCAAGCCCCCGCTGAGCGAGCGGCAGGCCGACTTCTCGGCCCAGCTCGCGATGTGGTGGCAGTACTTCAGCTGGCAGTGGGGGAAGGACTGGTCGCTCGGCGTGCAGCAGGCGCTGGCGGTGGTGTTCGGCGGGCTCGGGCTGCTCGGGGCCTGGCGCCACTGGCGCGCGGACCGCCGCTCGGCGCTGGCGATGACCGCGATGGTCCTGACGCTGGTCCCGATCCTGATCTTCTACCTGAACTTCAAGTACGGCTTCTCGCAGTATCCGGACCGGCCGAGTCTCCCGCGCGAGGTGAGGGAGCGCGACTACTTCTACGTCTGCTCCTTCGCGGTGTGGGGGATCTGGGTCGCGATCGGGCTGGCGACGCTGATGGAGTGGATCCAGGGGGCGCTGGCGCAGCGGGTGGCGGCGGAGGGCCGGCGCTGGATGCTGGCGACGCCGGTGCTCGCGGTCGCGCTGGTGCCGCTCGCCGGCAACCACATCGCGGCCTCGCGCGCGGGCGAGTGGATGGCGCGCGACTTCGCCTACGACATGCTCCAGTCCTGCGACCCGTACGGCATCCTCGTCACCGCGGGCGACAACGACACCTTCCCGCTCTGGTACGCGCAGGAGGTGGAGCACATCCGGCAGGACGTCACCGTCCTCAACCTCTCGCTGGCCAACACCGACTGGTACATCCGCCAGCTGCAGCGGCGGCCGCTGGCCACGTTCGACTCGGCGAGCGCGCCGGCCATCTGGCGCCGGAGCTCGTATCCCAAGCCGACGGGCAAGATCTGGCACATGACCGACGCGGAGATGGCCGCGCTCCAGCCGTACTACGAGCTCGCCGACGCCCGCATGGTCAACGTCGGCGGGATCGAGGCGCGGCTCGACCCGCAGCTGCTCGGCCACCCCTACCTCGAGCGTGCGGACGTGATGGTCCTGCGCGCGATCCAGGACCAGTTCGGCACGCGGCCGATCTGTTTCGCGCGCACGACCGCGAACTACCCCGACAAGTTCGGGCTCACCTACCACCTGAGCGGCCAGGGGATGGTGCGGCTGCTGGTGAAGGACTCGCTGGCGCCCAGGGACGACTCGGTCCAGGTGATGCAGGAGTTCGGCTTCGTGGACGTCCCGCGCACGAAGGAGCTGCTGTTCCAGGTGTACCACGCGCACACGGCGGCGCGGCATCGGCCGCTGGGCTGGATCGACGTGCCGTCGGAGAACATCACCGCGACCTACGCCTACATGTACCAGGTGCTGGGGCTGGCGCTGGCGAAGAGCGATCCGACCGACGCGATGAAGGCGATCGCGCTGGCCGACTCGATGGTGAACAACACCAGTTACCGGAACCCGCAGCGGCGCTGAGGCGGCGGCGGTGAGGACGCTCCGCGACTGGCTCGAGGCGAGGACCACGGGCGCCATCATCGGACTGGGGCTGCTGCTGCTGGCGCTGGTCGCGGGTGGAGACTACGTCACGGGCACGGAGGTGAGCTTCGGGATCTTCTACCTGATCCCGCTCTCGCTGGTGACCTGGTACGCGGGCCGGCGCCTCGGCGTGCTGATGGCGGTGCTCGCCGCCCTCGTGGGGTACAGCTTGAGTAGCGCCGCCATCCGGACGTATTCGAGCGTGTTCATCATGGTCTGGAGCCCGATCACCCGGATAGCCATGCTCACGGTGATCGCGCTGATCCTGTCGGCCCTGCGCTCCACGGTGGTCCAGCTCGCGGCTTCGCTGGAGCGCGAGCGCGACCTGTCCCGCCACGACGCGCTCACCGGCGTCCGCAACATCCGCGCGTTCCGGGAGCTGGTCGAGCAGGAGATAAGCCGCGCGGCGCGCTACACCAAGCCGCTCACCCTGTGTTACCTCGACGCCGACGGCTTCAAGGCGGTCAACGACGGCTTCGGCCACAGCGCGGGCGACCGCGTGCTGCGGGCCATCGCGCAGGCGCTGGCCGGCAATGTGCGGGCCGTGGACGTGGTGGCGCGGCTCGGCGGGGACGAGTTCGGCGTGCTGCTGCCGGAGGCAGGGGAAGCCGCCGCCCGCGCCACGCTGGCCAAACTGACCCGGGCCCTGGGCGAGGCGATGGTGGCCGAGGGGCAGCGCGTCACCTTCAGCATCGGCGCGGTGGTCTGTGCGGCGCCGCACGTGACGGTGGACCAGCTCGTGAAGCGGGCTGACGAGTTGATGCTGGTCGTCAAGCACGAGGGCAAGAACGGCTTCCGGCTCGAGCCCTTCGAGGCGCCCGTCCCGGCGATCGGCGCCGGGGTCTAACGGCTGGGCGGCGCTCCCGGCGCCGCCTCCGCCGCCCGCGCGGCGGCCGCGAAGCGCCGCACGATCTCGCCGGCGGGCTCGATGGCGTGGATGCCCGCCACGCTCTTCCCCGCCTGCCAGTAGTCCTTGGGCGAGCCGCCCTCGAGCACGGCCCGCTTGAGCTTCCGCACGTAGCGCAGCGCGTAGATGGTGCGCATCAGGTACTTGGTGCGGCGGCCCCGGAGCATCCAGCGCGCGAACGCCCCCGCTTTCAGCCCGGCGCGATCCACGTACGGCGTCCGCAGCACGGCGAGCGGGACGCCGGTGACGCGCTCGGTCAGGACGACGTCGTCCTCCGTCGCGTCGACGATGCGCCGCTTGTAGTCCTCGTGCACACGGCACTCGCGCGTCGCGATGAACCGCGTGCCCATCTGGACCCCGGCGTATCCCAGCCGCAGCGCGGCGACGAAGGCGCGCTCGTCTCCCACGCCCCCCGCGCAGACCACGGGCAGGCCGAGGTCCCCCAGCTCGTCGATGAGCGCCGCGGCGCTCGCAGCCCCCGCGTGCCCGCCGGCGCGGTCGTTGACGGCGATGAGCCCGTGCACGCCGCCCTCGACGGCCTTGAGCGCCCACTTCCGGTCGGTCACGTCGTGGTAGACGAACCCCCCGGCCGCCGCCACGCGCTCCACCACCCAGGCGGGCTTGCCGAGGGAGGTGACGAAGAACCGCACCCCCTCCTCGATCGCCACGTCGAGCCAGCGCCGCATCCGGTCGAGATAGGTGCGCGACGAGCGTTCGATCAGCACGTTCATCCCGACCGGCCGGTCGGTCAGCCGCCCGATGAGCCGGAGGCCGTCCCGGAGGTCGTGCCCGTGCACGTAGACCATCGAGAGCGGCTGCACGATGCCGAGGCCGCCCGCGGCGGAGACCGCGGCCACCAGCTCGGGGTTGCTGCACGGATACATCGCGCCGCAGAGCAGGGGCACCGCGATCCCGGCCTGTTGCGTCAGGGGCGTTCGGAGGGCCACCATTAGCGCCCAACGATAACGAGGCAGGGGCCCGTGGTCAGGGGCCCGGGGTCAGGGAGAAGGCGGCCGTGAACATCCTGCACGTGCTGTCGCAACACGAGGTGACGGGCGCCGAGACGTACGCCGCGGCCCTGATCGCACGCCAGGCGCGGGACGGCCACCGCGTCGCCGTCGTGTCGGACACGTTCAGCACGCCGGTCCCCGCCGAGTACGTCCCGATGCCGATCGGGCAGCGCGACTATCTCCAGCGACTCCGGAACGTCCGCGCCGTGCGCCGGCTGATCCGGGAGCGGGGCATCCACGTCGTCCACGCCCACTCGCGCGCCGCGAGCTGGGTGGCGTTCTTCGCCACCATCGGGACGCCGGCCGTGCTGGTCTCGACCCTCCACGCCATCCAGCCCCCGCACCGCTCGGCGCGCGCGTTCAGCGTCTACGGGAACCAAATGATCGCGGTCTCGCACAGCGTCGAGGAGAACGCCGTGCGAGACCTGGGGCTGCCGCAGGCGCGCGTGCACGTCGTGCCCAACGGCGTGGATCTGGAGCGCTTCCGGCCCGGCGCCTCGGGCGCGGACGCGCGACGGGCTTTCGGCCTGCCGGCCGAGGGCCCGGTCGTCGTTCTGGTCGGCCGCCTCTCCGGTCCGCGCGTCCCCGTGGCGCGGTTCTTCATCTCCGAGGTGTTCTCGCGGGTCCGCGGGCCGTTCCCGGCTGCCCGGCTCGTCGTCGTCGGCGGGATGACGATGCCGCCGGACTTCGGCGAGTTCGTCGCGGAGCAGAACCGCCGCTTCGCGGGAGCGGTGCGGCTGCTCGGGCATCAGAGCGACGTCGGGCCCGCGCTGGCCGCCGCCGACGTCGTGGTGGGGGCGGGGCGCTCGGCCATCGAGGCCCTGGCCTCCGGGCGCCCGGTGGTCGCGATCGGCGAGACCAACTACGTGGGCGTCGTGGCGGAGGACACAGAGGCGGAGGCGCTGCGCACCAACTTCGGTGACACGGGAACGCGCGCGGCCGCGGACCCCGCGCGGATCGCGGCGGACCTGATCGCGCTGCTCCAGGACGGCGAGCGCCGGGCGGCGCTGGCCGGCTGGGGCCGCGCGTTCGTGGAGCGCCACTACGACGCGGCCGCCACCTGGCGCCGGGTCGAGGGGATCTACCGCCAGGCCCGGGCCCTGGCGTCGCGGCGGCGGATCCCGGTCGTGATGTACCACCGGATCGTTGAGCAGCCGCCGGTGGACAGCCGGCACGGGACGTGGGTCACGAGCGAGCGGTTCAGAGAGCAGCTCGACTCGCTGGCGCGGCGACGCTTCACGACCATCACCTTCGCCGACTACGCCGCGTACCTCGCCGGCGAGAAGCCGCTCCCGAGGCGGCCGATCATCCTCACCTTCGACGACGGCTACTCCGACAACTACACCCTCGCGCTGCCCTTGCTGCGGGAGCGCGGGATGCGGGCGGTGGTGTTCCTCATCGGCGACGCGCGGATCGCGACCAACGTCTGGGACGCCGCGGACGGGGAGCCGACCCTCCCGCTCCTCGACCAGCGGCAGATCCGGGAGATGGCGCAGCAGGGGATCGAATTCGGCTCCCACACGCGGAGCCACGCGCGGCTCCCGGGGCTGGCCGCCGACCGGCTGCGCGTCGAGGTCGCCGGCTCGAAGCGGGCGATCGAAGAGCGGGTGGGGGGGCTCGCGCGGGTCGTTTCGATCTGCTACCCCTACGGTGCGGTGGACGCCGCGGCGAAGGCGGTGGCGGCGGAGGCCGGGTATGCGTTCGGGGTGGCCTCCGACAGCGGGCCGCCCAGGATCGGCGAGGACCTCTACGAGATCCGGCGGGCGCAGGTCTTCCCCAGCACCACGCGGTTCGGCTTCTGGAAGAAGACGAGCGGGTGGTATCCGGCCTACCGCCAGTTGATGAAGCGGCTGCGCCGCAGGTAACTTCCAAGACTGTTGCGAGACGCCGAGTTGCGAGGGGAGGGTGGCGCCTCGGAACTCGCAACTCGCGACTGGCCTTTGCCGTGGTGGCTGTAGCTCAATCGGTCAGAGCGCTGGACTGTGGCTCCAGAGGTTGGGGGTTCGATTCCCCTCAGCCACCCTGTACCAAGACAGTTGCGAGACGGGAGTTCCGAGGGGTAGGCTCCCCCTCGGAACTCGCAACTCGCAACTGGCTTGGCATAGGTCCGTAGCTCAATTGGTAGAGCACCGGTCTCCAAAACCGGGGGTTGGGGGTTCGATTCCCTCCGGGCCTGCTGTTGCGGCGGTATCGTCTAGGGGACTAGGACGTGGCCCTCTCAAGGCCAAAACACGGGTTCGAATCCCGTTACCGCTATGCGGCCCTATCGTCTAACGGCTAGGACACCACCCTTTCAAGGTGGGAACAGGGGTTCGATTCCCCTTAGGGCTATGTCCCGGCCGCCCCGCAGGTCCGTCCGCTAACTGTCGGTCCTCACCAGCGGCTGCGCGTCGTCCTTCAGCAACCCCTCCGCCTCGTCCCGGCTCACCGGCTCGGCGAACAGGAAGCCCTGCACGCTGCCGCACCCGAGCTCCTGCAGCATCCGGAGCTGGTCCTGCGTCTCCACCCCTTCGGCCACCGCGTCCATGCCGAGGTGGCGGGCGAGGGTGACGATCGTGCGGACGATCTCCGCGTTCTCCCCGCGGTCGCTCCCGATGTTGCTGACGAACGAGCGGTCGATCTTGAGGTGGTCCACTTCGAAGCGCTGCAGGTAGCTCAGCGACGAGTATCCCGTGCCGAAGTCGTCGATGTCGATCTTCACGTCCAGGCCGCGGAGCTGCTCGATCATCGCCATGGCGGACGCGGCGTTCTCCATTACCGCGCTCTCGGTGATCTCCAGCCGCAGCCGGCCCGGCGCCAGACCGGACTCCTTGAGGGCCTGGCTCACGTCCTCGACGAGGCGGGCCTGCGCGAACTGCTTGCCCGAGAGGTTGACGCTGATCGTGAGGTCGCGCGTCCCCGGGAAGCGCTCCTGCCACTCCTGCATCTGGCGGCACGCTTCCTTCAGGACCCAGCGGCCGATCGGGATGATCAGCCCCATCTCCTCGGCGATCGGGACGAAGGCGGCCGGGCCGATGAGCCCGCGCTGGGGATGCTGCCAGCGCACCAGCCCCTCGAAGCCCGCGATGCGCCCGGTCTCGAGGTTGACCACCGGCTGATAGTAGAGGCGGAACTCGTTGCGCTCGATGGCGCGGCGCAGGTCGGTCTCCAGCTCGAGCAGGGCCATCGCACGGGCGTGCATCGCCGTGTCGAACACCTCGTACCGCGCCTTGCCGAGCGCCTTGGCGCGGTACATCGCGATGTCGGCGTCGCGCAGCAGGTCGTCCACCTCCTCGTAGCCGCTGGCGGAGAGCGCGATGCCGATGCTGGCGGAGGTGAACACCTCGTGCCCCGACAGGTTGAACGGCTGGGTCAGCTCACGCTGGATGCGGTCCGCCACCCGGGTCGCATCGCTGGCGTTCCCGATGTCGTCCACCAGGATGGTGAACTCGTCGCCGCCGAGCCGCGCCACCGTGTCGCCGGGCCGCACGCAGCGCTCGATGCGCCGCGTGATGGCCCGGAGCAGCTCGTCGCCGACGCTGTGGCCGAGGCTGTCGTTGACCACCTTGAACCGGTCGAGGTCGATGAACAGGACCGCGAAGCGGTAGTCGGCGCGCCGCTGGGCGCGGCCGAGGGAGCGGCCGAGCAGGTCGGTGAACAGGGCGCGGTTGGGGAGGTTGGTCAGGGAGTCGTGGAAGGCGTCGTGCAGCAGCTGCTCCTCCGCCAGCTTCCGCTCCGTGATGTCGGTGAGCGACCCCGCCATCCGGTAGGCCTTCCCGGCCCCGTCGCGCACCGCCACGCCGCGGCACAGGACCCAACGATAGCCGCCGTCCTTGTGCATGATCCGGTGCTCGTCCTGGAGGTGGTGCGTGATGCCGGCGGTGTGCGTGGCGATCTCCATCTTGAGGTGCGGCGCGTCCTCCGGGTGCACGCGCTTCAGCCACTCGTCCAGCGACGTGCCGACCTCCTCCTCGGCGTACCCCAGCATCGCCTTCCAGCGCGTCGAGTAGAAGACCTCGTTGGTGAAGAGGTGCCAGTCCCATAGCCCGTCGTTGGCCCCGCGCGCCGCCAGCGCGTAGCGCTCCTCGCTCTCGCGCAGCGCCAGCTCCTGGCGCCGCCGCTCCGTCATGTCGCGGAACACGACTTGGACCGCCTTCCGGTCCCGGTACTTGAGCGGCGCCGCCATCACCTCCACGTCCACCGTCGAGCCGTCGAGCCGGAGGAAGGTCTCCGTGATCAATGGCACCTGCCTGTCCTCGTCGAGCATCTGGCGCATCCGCTCGGCCACTTCCGGGCGGAAGTCCGGGTGCACCAGGTCCATGATCCGCTTGCCGATGAGCTGGTCGGTGCTGGCCGCGCCGAAGATCCGCGCCCCCGCGGCGTTGACGAAGACGATCCGCCCGTCCACGTAGACGGCGATCCCGTCTGGGGAGAGCTCCACCAGCCGACGGTATTGTTCCTCGCTGTCGCGCAGCGCGGCCTCCGCCTTGTTCCACTCGGTGACGTCGCGGAAGCTCCAGACCCGGCCCACGCTCCGGCCGCCGACCTGCTGCGGCTGCGAGTACCGCTCGAACACACGGCCGTCGCTGAGCTCGAGGATGTCGCTGCTGGTCGCGTCGGGATCGGCGTACAGCTCCTCGACCCTGGCGAGGAACTGATCGGAGTGCTTGAGCTGCTTCTGCGCGAACCCCAGCGCCCGCCGGGAGTCTCCCGCGACCAGGATCTTGCCGGGGATCTTCCACATCTTGGCGAACTTCTGGTTGAAGCTGACGATCTTCCCCTTGCCGTCCACGACCAGGATGCCGTCGGCGGTGGATTCGAGCGTCGCGCGGAGCAGGGAGAACCAGTGCTCGAGCCGGGCCTCCTCCGCCTTGCGGTCCGTGATGTCCACCAGGATCCCGTGGTACAGCGTCTCGCCCGTCTCGGGATCCGTGGCGGCATGGCAGGCGTCGAGAACCGTCCGCTCTTCGCCGTCCGGGCGGCGGATCTGGAACTCGAACTCGCGGACCGCGCCGTCGCGCGCGAGCAGCTCCAGCTCCGAGGCGCGCTGCGCCGGGTCCACCAGGAGGTCGTAGACGGTGAAGCGCGCGAGCTCGTCCAGGCTCGCGAGCCCGCACATCCTCAGGAACGCCGGGTTGGCGTCGAGGATGCGGCCCTGGAGGTTGGAGACGTACACGCCCTCGCGGAGGTTCCCGACCAGCTCGCGGAGCGTGGCGGGGTCCTGAAGGTTGTGACGGGCAGGGCCCTTCGCGCGGGCCTCCCGGCCCTGCGCCTGCGCCTTTGACACCATGTGCCTCTACGATGAGCGTCAGCGAGGGGGGCTGACCGGGGGTCCAATCTACCCGTGAGGGATTGGGCCGCCAGAGGAAGAAACCCCGCCCGCCCGGAGCGTGAGCCAGATCACCAAACGCGGCCGCGGCGGCCCCGGGCGAACGCGGCGTGGAGCACGTCTGGCGGCGGGCCCTGGCGCGTCCCGGGGGCCGCGGGTAGGATGGGCAGATTCACTCTCGGAGCCTGCTGTGCGAATTCACACACTTCTTCTCTGCACCGTCCTGATGGCGTGCGCGAAAGCCGCGCCACCCAAGACCGCGGCGGGCGACACGCTGACGCGCCGGCAGAAGGACAGCATTCTCGGCGCCTCGCGGCTTCCCGGCGCGCGGGCGATTCGCGGCGCTCTCAGCGCGCAGGACTCGGCAGCGGCGCACAACACGAGGTTGGACTCGATCCAATAGTCGTCGGCGCGGAACCAAAGTATCCGTTCCGGGTTCTACGTCTCTCTTAATGGACTCATCATCGCGCGACCTGCGCAGCCTGCCGACACGCCGTGACTTCGTTTCGACCACCGCCTCCGCCCTGGCCGCTTCCGCGCTCGCCGGGTGCGGCATGCCGGTGGGGCCGGATGCGGGGATCGTCGGCCCTGCGACGGTGAGGATCCCGCTGATGGCGGTGGGGCAGACCGTCGGCGTGGACAACGTGGGAGTGGGCGGGCAGGGGATCGCCGTCACGCGGCTGACGACGACCTCGGTGGTGGCGGTCTCGCGCCAGTGCACGCACCAGGGGTGCACGGTGGCGCTTCCCGGCTCCTCGGGTGGGCAGCTGTTCTGTCCCTGCCACGGGTCGCTGTTCACCGTGCAGGGGGCCGTTGTGCAGGGCCCGGCGACGACGGCACTCCGGACGTTCGCGGCGGTCATCGATACCGCCAACAACCAGGTGGACATCACCAATGCGTAGGGAGTGACGATGCTTCACCTGCTGTGGCTTCTCTCGACGACCTTGCCGGCCGGCCCCGCCGTGGCCGTTGCGGACACGGGGTCGGCGTCGAGCCCGCCGGCGGCCGCGGGCGTGGACACGGCCCCCGCGGCAGACCTGGGGCCGCGAGTGGCGCCGCGGTTCGAGTCCGTGGAACCGGTGCTCCTCGTGGCCGACAGCGGGCGGCAGCGTCCGCGCGCGGTCGAGTACAGCGACTTCTACTATACGCGCCTCGAGATCCACCGGATCGCGAGCTACGCCACGGCGCCGCTGTTCGTGGCCGAGTACATCCTCGGCACGAGGCTCTACAACAACCCGCCCGGCTCGCCGTCCACGCAGAACGCGCATCGCCTTGTCGCGCTGGGCGTGGCAGGGTTGTTCGGGGTGAACACCGTGACCGGGGCGTGGAACCTGTGGGAGAGCCGGCACGATCCGGCGGGCCGGACGCGGCGCTGGATCCACGCCGGCCTGATGTTCCTGGCCGACGCCGGCTTCGTGGCGACGGGGGCCACCGCACCGTCGCGGCGCCGCATTCTGTCCGTCGGTTCGGCGGGAGCCAGCACCCACCGCACCATTGCGATCGCCTCGATGAGCACGGCGCTGGCGTCGTACGTCATGATGCTGCTCTGGAAGAACTGACGATGGCTCCTTTCGCCGCCTCCGGACTCGTCGAGCGCTGGGCGCACCTCTATGCCGACTCGAAGGCGCTGAGCGCCGGAATCATGTTCGTGCACCTCGCCGGCGTGCTTGTGGCGGGAGGGCTCGCGATCGCGGCCGACCGCGTGTCGCTGCTCCTGCCGGCTGAAGCCGGAGAGCACCTCGCGCGCGAGATCGAGCGGCTCAAGGCCGTGCACAACTGGGTGATCGCCGGCCTGGCGCTCACCATCGCGACGGGCGTCCTGCAGCTCTTCTCCGACCTCCACACCTACCTGACGGCGTGGCTCTTCTGGACCAAGATGGGTTTGATCGCGCTGCTGCTCCTGAACGGGTGGGTGCGGCTCAAGGCGGAGCAGGCCATCGAGGCCGGTACCGTCGTGCCGCACCTGGCGCGGTTCCGGCGGACGTCGGTGGTGAGCCTGGTGCTCTGGTTCGCCGTCCTGCTGGCCGGCGCCTTCCTCACCACGGTGTCCTGACATGACGGGCGACCAGTCTCGCTCGGATGCGCCGCGCGCGTGCGCAGGCTGCGGGCTCGAGGAGCGGCGGGAGTTTCTGCGCGAGGCCGCGCTGGCGCTCGCCGGCGTCGTGGCGGCCCTGGGCGGGAGCCCGGCCCGCGCCGCGGCGCTGACGGTGAGTTTCGTGCGCGCGCTCGGCAGGGCGGGCGACGTGCTGACCTATCCGATCCCGGCAGAGGACGGTGCCCAGATCGACAAGGACAACCAGGTGATCGTGGTGCGCTATCAGGGGAAGGCGTACGCGTTCAACCTGGCCTGCCCGCACCAGAACACGGCGCTGCGCTGGCAGAGCGAGGACAATCAGTTCCAGTGCCCGAAGCACCACTCCCGCTACCGCCCCGACGGCGTGTTCATCTCCGGCCGGGCGACGCGGGGCATGGATCGCTTCGCCGTGCGCAAGGACGGCGGGAACCTCGTGGTGGACGTCTCGAAGTTCTACAGGCAGGACGAGGACGGTCCGCAGTGGGAGGCTGCCTTCGTAACGCTGTAGCTGGGGCGGCCTGGTACTCTCCCCTCGACAATCAGGAATCGCACCGCAGGCGGGCCGCGACGCTCCGGACGGACGGCACACGGTTCGCGAGGTCGCGCCAGCCCGTGAACGGACGCTGCGACCGCTCGCGGAGCCACGCCGCGATCCCCGACGCGCTCAGCCCGGGCACGAGTCGGAGCACGCCCTCCGGCGCCGTGTTCGCGTCGAAACTGAGCGGCGCCACCTCATCGAGCATCCGCACCGGCACGCTGGCCACCTCGCACCGCAGCTGGGGGCCGAGGCGCGAAAAGACGACGTCCATATCGTCGCGGAGCTGTTTCCGCCACCGGGCCCGGCGGGCGTTCAGCGAATCACGGCCGAGGCCCGCGAGGTCCACGCGGATGGCGGCGAGGTAGTGCTGGTGCCAGACCGCCTCGGCGTCCGCATCCACGAAGACGCCGTGCGACAGGTCGAGGAAGACGTCGTCCGCCTCCGCCGCGCTCGCCGGAAACCGCCGCACGAAGGCGGCGAGGAACTGCAGCAGATACGGAGTGTCGGGCGTCAGGGGCACGTGCTCGAAGACGTCCGCGAGCACCGTCAGGGCCTGACGTTCCCGGAGCGCGAGCGCGGTGGAATCGGGGATCCTCGTTCCTCTCATCAGCAGACTGAAGAAGAAGGATGCGTAGAAGCCTTCGGACTGCAGCAGCGCGTCGGCGGATCGCAGCGTCGCGAAGTCGCGGGACGGCTCGAGCTGGACGCGAAAGTAGTCGGGCCCCGTGTATGCCGGCTCGAAGGCGAAGTTGTTGTCGCGCACCAGCGCATAGCGGCCCACGGTCTGCGAGAAGGTCAGCAGGTCCGCCGTCTGCTGGTAATACTCGCTCAACAGGCCCGGCTGGTCTCCGAACAGCATCTGGCCGTGCCGGTACCGATTCACGAGCCAGGGCTCCGTCGCGGTCTGAGCCATGACCGTCTCGAGATGGATCGCGAATCCCTCATCGAACGCGGTCGCGCGGTCCGTGAGAGCGGCGGTGGAGTGCGAGATGGGAATGAGAGACCGGCGGGGGATGACTCGACCTCCGGCCAGGATGTACAGCGCGATATGGCCGGTCTCGTGGAGCAGGGTAGTGGAAAAGCGCCAGTCCTGCGCGTCAAGAAGGATGTACGCCGCGTCGGGGTAGTCGCGCGTGCCGGAATCGGTCTGAAGGCGGAAGCCCACCGCGGCGTGGTTGCCGCCGGGAACCAGCGCCACGTAGTAGGCTGCCGGCTGGACGGTCAGGTGTCGCTCGTCGCGGGCGACGCTCCTCGCTTCACCATAGAGGGTGAGGGCGAAACGGGCCGATTCGTTGTCCAGCCAGCGGCGGTATTGAGCTAGCTTCGCCGAGTCGGTGACTTCACGGTAGACCGAGTCGGTGCCGGCTCCTGGAACGGCTTCCATGAAGACGACGGGGGGCAGTTGCGCCGAGGCCGTGGAGACGGAGATGCCGAGCGCCAGGCCGGAGGCGACTGCGACGTGCAGGAACGGGTGGGGGCGCGCCACGCGCGTGCTACTCGTACCGCAGCGCTTCCACCGGATCCACCCGGCTCGCGCGCAGCACGGGGACGTAACTCGCACCGAAGGCGACGGCGCCCAGCGCCGCCAGCGCCATCACGAAGACCGCCGGATCCTGCGCCTCAAGGCCGTACAGCAGGGACTGCAGCAGCTTGCCGAGGGCCAGTGCCAGGCCGATCCCGGCCACGCCGCCCAGCACCGCCATCGCTCCCACCTGCCGCACGACCAGCGCGCGCACCTTCCCGGCGTCCGCGCCGAGCGCCATGCGCATGCCGATCTCGCGGGTGCGCTGCTGGACGGTGTAGGCCAGCACGCCGTAGAGCCCCACCGCGGCCAGCAGCGTCGCCAGCGCGGCGAACACCGCCGACAGGATGCTGATGAGCCGGTCGAGGAACACGTTGTCGCGGATCTGCTGCGGCATCGTCTTGAGCTCCTCGATCGGAACGGTGGGGGCGATCCGCTTGAGCAAGGCGGGGATCGCGCGGAGCTGCTGCTCCGGCGGGACCGCGGTGCGCACGTAGAAGCTCAGCATGTTGGCGCCTTCCTGGCGCCACGGCGAGAAGAACAGGGGTGGGACGGGTTGCTTCACCTCGCTGTATTTCGCGTCCTGCACGAGGCCCACGATCTCGATGTTCAGGGAGTCCGCGCTCTGGAACGACATGAAGGTGTGGACCGGATTCCGCTCGATGTGGAACTTCTTGGCGAACGTCTGGTTGACGACGGCGACCCGGGGCGCGCCTTTGAAGTCCGACGCGGTGAACTCGCGACCCTGGAGCACCGGGATGCCAAGCGTGCTGAAGTAGCCCGGGCCGACCTCGTTGTAGCGGCTGTTGTTGTCGATGTCCGGGCCCGTCTTGAACCCCTCGACCCACACGTCGGTGCCCCAGTTGCTGCCGGCCAGGAGGGGCACCTGGGACGAGGTGACGCCGGTGACGCCGGGCAGCCGCGCCAGCTCCTCCTCCACCTGCTGGAACAGCAGCATCGTGTGCGTGCTGTCGAAGCCGCTGCGCCGCGGTGACATCGTGAACGTCACGACGTCGTCCACGTGCAGGCCGAGGTCCACGTGCGTCACGTTGACCAGGCTCTTGAGGAAGAGGCCGGAACAGATCAGCAGGCCGGTGGCGAGCGCGATCTGGGCGGTCACGAGCGCGGAGCGGAAGCGCGCGGCGCCCCGGTGTCCCGTGATCTGGCCGGCGTTCGAGCGGATCGAGTCGATGAGGCCGGAGCGCGTGCTGTGCAGCGCCGGAAAGAGGCCGAAGGCGAGCCCCGTCCCGACGGCGAGCAGGGCGGCGAAGGCGATCACCGGCGGCTGGATGCTGAACTGCATGATGGTGGAGGTGTCCGCCGGCAGCAGGGTGGCGAGCAGCCGGAGCGTGACCTCGGCGACCGCGAGGCTGGCGACGCCGCCCATCAGCGCGAGGAGCACCGACTCGGTGAGCAGCTGCGCGACCAGGTGCCGCCGGCCGGCGCCGAGGGCGAGGCGCACGCCCATCTCCTTGGCGCGGCCCGCGGCGCGGGCGAGCAGCAGGTTGGCGATGTTGGCGCAGGCGATGAGGAGCACGACGGCGGTGACGCCGAACAGCATCGCGAGCGGCGTTCTGGCTTCGCGGTGCATCTGGCTCTGGCCCCGGTAGCCGGAGTTCACGCCGATCTCCTTCGACCGGAACTTCGCCATCGTCGGCGCGCTCATCGCCTTCTGGAGCGGCGCCTCGACGTCGTTGAGGATCGGGCGGTAGATCCCGTTCAGGGCGCTCTTCGCCTGGGCCAGCGTGACGCCCGGCTTGAGCCGCCCGAAGAGGTAGAGCCAGTAGACGCGGCGGTCGTCGTACCGGCCGTAGCCGGAGAGCTTGCCGCTCATGGACAGGGGGACGAACAGCAGCGGGTGCGTGCCGAACGTGGTGCCTTCGAAGCCGCGCGGCGCCACGCCGACGATGGACATGAGCTGCCCGTTCACCGTGATCGTCTGGCCGATGACGGATGGGCTGGCGCCGAAGCGGGCGTGCCAGAAGGCGTAGGTGAGCACGACGCTGAAAGCCGCCCCGAGGGTCGCATCGTCGTCCGGCCCGAGCAGGCGGCCCAGCGCTGGCGACAGCTCCAGGGTCCTGAAGTACGAGCCCGAGACCAGCACCGCATCGCCGGTGAAGGGCTCGTCGCGCACGGCGAGATTGGCCCCCACGATGCGGTAGGCGGCCAGGCCCGAGAGCACGTTCTGGCTGCGCTCGAGGTCCCGGAACATCCGGTAGCTGAAGATCTCGTCGCAGCCGCCGGAGTCGTTGCAGGACTGGGAGCCGGGGTTGGGGCCGGGCGCGGTGAGGTTGACGAGCCGCTCGGGCTCGGGGACGCTCAGCGACCGGAGCAGCACCTGGTCGGTGAGCGAGAAGATCGCCGCGTTGGCGCCGATGCCGAGCGCGAGGGAGAGCACCGCGACCGCCGTGACGAACGGCGTCCGGAAGAGCGTGCGGAAGGCGAGCCTCACGTTGCGCATCGGCGACTCGGCGGTGGAGCGGTACGGGGCGTCTTCGGGATAGACGCTAACGGCGCCGGAAAGGTTGCAGAAGGCGGCCACCCGCGGCAGCGGCTATCGCAGCAGGTCGAACCCGGCGACCTCGAAATCCTCGTCGAATGCGAAGGCCGTGGTGAGGTGCTGGCGGCGCATGACCTCGAAGCTCACCGCGTCGGTGAGCGAGAAGCGCTGGTCGGCGAAGCGTTCGAGCCAGTTCGCGGCCGCTGCCCGAATCACGGGCAGGGACGCGTCCTGCCACTCGTAGGCCGGATCATCGAGCAGCGCCGTGAGGGTCCGGCGTGCGGCGGCTGGCCCGCGCAGGTACAAGAGATGGCTGTGCAGCTCGCTGAGGATGAGCGCGGTTCCGACGAGGCGCCCGCCGCCCGCGAGGAACCGGCGGGCGATGGCGGCGGCGCGCGCGTGGTACTGGTCGCGCCGGCTAGCGAGCGCGAGGAGGGCGCCGGTGTCCGCGAGTGCGCGCGAGGCGCTCATAGCCGCCGCCGTACAGGTATTCGTCGTGTCGCAACGACAGATCCGCGGGCAGCCGAGGGTCGTCTCCCAGGGCGCCGATGAGCACGTCGAGCGACCAGCCCGGTTTCCGGTCGGCCAGCTCGGCCTGCGCGAGGCGCCGCAGGCCGCGCCGCAGCACTTCCGTGCGGGGCAGTCCGGTGCGCCGCGCCAGGTTCTCAAGCAACTCCCGGTCGGGTGCGTCGAGGTACACCTGCACGGGTTCCCGGACGCGGGACGGGTGCCGAGCTGTCATGTACACTCCACAGTCATTGAATGTATTATCTACATGCAGACCCGATGTCGCAAGGGGCGGTGCGTGGGCGTCGGGGACGGTCGGGGGTGTGCGGGGCGAGCCCGTTGCGCAATCGGGAGGAGGTGGCGACTTTTCGCGCGACGCGCCGCTAGCTCAACTGGCAGAGCAACTGACTCTTAATCAGTAGGTTCCGTGTTCGATTCACGGGCGGCGCACTGCGGGAACTTCGAGAGCGACTTCGCGTTACGCGAGGTCGCTCTTTGTCTGCCTAAATGACCTGTGTCAGTTGGTGAGCCAGTTTCGGGCCCTCGATCACGGCCTTCAACGTCTCGGCGTCAGGCTGCTGGTAGCAGATGAGCAGCGTCTGCACGTCGCTCCAGCCTCCAGCCGCCGCCACATCGCGCAACGGGTACGGCTTGCGCTCCGTGGCCCACTTGCGGCGGAACGGGTGCCATAGCCCCCCTCTTAGCTTCGTAAGGCCCGCTAGAACGTAAGCACGCCGCAGCCAGTGCTCGGCGACCGAAACGGAAACCGGCTCACCGATTCGGCGCGGGGCGGGGAAGACTAGGGCTGAACCGATCTGCGGACTCGCCGCCCGAAACCTGAGCAACGCTTCCGCTGCGCGGCTTGGCATAGGGACCAACCATGACCGGCGCCGCTTGTCCAGCTCCGGGCGCCAATGGATGGTCTGACCCTCGAAATCGAAGTCGTCCCATCGCAGGCCCAGCACACTGCTTAGCCGCCGCCCTGTGGTCTCCATGAGCACGATGAGCAGCTTGAGCTGGGGATGGACCTTGTCAGCTACGGTCACGAGCTTCGCAACGGTCGTCGTGTCAATCATCGGCCGTTTCGGGTCCCGCTCACGTGGGGGTGAGTAGGTAGTGAGCGGATTGCGATCTAGGAGCGGCTCACCGTTCTCAAAGATGCCACTCGCCCACTTGAGCAAGGTCTTGAGGAACACGAGATCGCATTGGACGCTCCGGGTACGCACGGGCCGTCCGCTCACCTCACCACCTCGTCGTGCTTGCACGTATCCCTGCATTCGGTCCGGTGTGAGCAATCGCACCTCAGTATCCGCCCCGAAGAAGCTGAGCAGATACTTACCTCGCCGGGCGCAGTCCCTCCGGTACCGCTCGGTTTTCAAAGAGCCGTCGCGAGCGTAACTCACCTCAGCTAGGTACCGCTCGCACAGCGCTCCCAACGTGACGGGCTTCCGCTCATCCGTTTCGCCCGTCGCCCTGAGCAGGGCCAGCTCACCGGCCTGCTGCAGGGCGCGCTTCCGGTCCGTATGACCGAGCGACCGGCGGGATACTCCGCGGCCGGGAAGCCAGACGGCGCAGTATAAAGTGCCGCCGGGTTTACGCTCATACACACGAACGCGGGTGCCATGTGGGGCGCCCACTGAACTCGACCAGCGTTTACGGGTGGCCACAAGGGCCCTCCCTGCCTCCAAGGAGGCGGCTGGCGAGTTCGTGTACGTCCGCGCCCTCAGTATGAGCCTTCGGGGGTCGGCGGGGAAGGTCGGATGCTCGGATGTACAGGCGCCCCCTGGAGCCCGGCGGGCGCCGATCAGGAATGCGCCCCATGCGTATGAGTCGGGCCAGGTGTTCCTCACTGTAGCCTGAGCGCCTGGCCGCCTCAGCGAGGCTCAGCACCTCACCCTCTGCCTGAGTGAGCGCGCGCTCAACATGCTCAGCGGCCCACTCTAGAGCGCGGGCGCGCGACTCATCGCCAAAGCCTTGCCGTAGCTCGCTGGCCTCGGCTCGGATGACTGCGACGGCCTGCCGAACGGCGTCCACTCCCAATCCACACCCTTGTCAACATCAGAAGAAGATCGACTTCGCTCTTGCCCGACCAGGCTTGGAGCAGCTATACATACGTCAGACGCTAATGCACTAAATATAAAGTGCATCACATGGTCAAGTTGGCTTGTATAACCGGGGGAGTCAAGTCCATGGCTCAGCGCGGTCCAGGTAGACCGAAGAAGTCACACAGAGCACTGGCGCTGGTGACGCGGCGCGTCCGCCGACTCATCGACTTGGCTCACGACGGCAATATCCGGCAGGCGAGCGAGGAGACCGGGATCGCGTACGCGACTCTGCGCGACCTCTACTCCGGTCGGCGGTCGAGCCCCCGGCTTCGGACGATCAAGACGCTAGCGGATCACTACCTGATCAACATCCAGTGGTTCACGGACGAGCGGCAACCGGACACGGTGCCGGTCGGTGGCTTTGTGGGTCGCCTCGATCCTCTGCCAGGTATGCACGAGGACCGCGAGGTGGTCATTCCGTTCGCGGCCTGGGAGTTCATGAAGGTGGCGCTGGCACTGGATGCCTACCTGGACGCGACTCCGCCGTCCGATGACCGGCCGATTATCGGAGCGGCGACGGACGACGAGGCGACCAGACGTTTGACGACGTTCCTGCTACAGCCGTTGCTGGGAGCTGAAGCCTTGGGGGAGCCGGATGCCATCGTGCGGGAGTGGGCCAAGCGTGAGGAGGGAGAAATCTGGGTTAGGAAGCTCCGAGCACTGGGCCGCATGTGGCAGGTCGCTATGCCGGCTCTGCTGGCGACAGCTCAGAAGACCCCCCAGCCTGTGCTCAGCGCTCCACAGCGCTCAGGCACTGTTTCCGCCGCTCGGGAGCGTTAGCTGACAGGTCGTTGCGGTCCGGTGAGCTGTTCCCGTCTCCAAACTGACACAAGCGCCGGTGTCTTGCCCAGCACTTAGCTGGTGGTCCCAGCTCCCTCAAGCTGTGCGGTCGAGCAGCCCAGCCTCTAGGAACACACCGTAGCCCCCCGGTCGCATCTTCAGTTCTGCTTTGAGCATGTTGGAGAAGATGAAGCTGTCTTCGTGCAGACGACCCTGTGCCCCCTGAACCGACACTCCTTCATCATCCCGTAATCTCTCGGCGCCCTCTACAGCTGAGGCAACGCCGGGAAACCGGCGCGCTTCATCGTGCCCGCACTCCATCTCGCCTCCCGAATGGAAGTGCTGGGCTGGGAACGAGGAGGATCGTTACACAGGTCCATCGACGAGCATATAATGACGTGCGCTTTTGATTCTGTCTGTTCAACTCATTTATGCTAAACGCGTTAGTAGATGACATATTTTCGGGTCTCATTCGGTGCTACTTGACATTATCGCGCACGCCGGCGATCTTCCCAGCCTGGCACTTCCATTCAGGAGGCGAGATGGAGTCCGGGCGAGATGAGACGCTTCCGTACATGAAGGCGATCGTTCTGTTGCTCCTCGAAGATCTGCGGGACAAAGAAGGCGGCAAGAAGGCCGAGGTTCTGCTTCAAAGGGCAGGTCTCGGCATCAAGGAAATTGCGGGGATGCTGGGCAAGAGCTACGCGGCAACCGCGAAGACGATCAGCCGTGAGCGGACTTCGTGAAAAGGCGGATGGCAGCGGCGACCCATCGGCGACGTAACCAGGGGGGTACAGGATGACGGACGACGAGAAGGATGCTGTGCTTTCGCGTCTGCTGACGCAGCAGGTAGTCACGAATCGACTCCTGGCCGCTCAGCTTAGGTTGGAGCTGACACAAGCAGAGCTGATTCTGCTTCTTGAGTCGACGGGGGCCACACTTGGGGAAATCGCTCAGGTCTTAGGCACCACTGCGGCCACCGTTTCCAACGTATTCGTCCGCGCAAGAAAGCGGGCGAAGGGGAAGAGAGGTCCAGTACGGACAAGGCAATCAGAGGAGGTAGGGCAATGACTGACCGGGCACTGCAGGAGCTAGACGCTGTGAAGCGGCTTCTGATTCTCTTGCTGCTGAAACTGGGCTCGACTTCAGATGAGGTCGGCAACGCGCTGGGTGTACATCATAGCCGAGTGCGTCAACTCGTTCCCAGCCGCAAGGTCAAGCAAATCACGTTCTGCGCACCCAAGGAGTGAGAAACGTGGCCGCCAGGAAGACAACAAACGACGACATTGTAGAGCTCTTGGAGAGGCAGATCATAGTCGAGCTCGGGCTGGCGGGCGTTCCACAGCGCAACATTCGTGAGATTGTTCAGTGTGACTTGAACCGCGTTTCTAGAATCGTCAAGCAGTTGAAGCGAAGCAGAACGAAAGGAGAGGTCTAGCGATGCCTCGAAATACGTCTGCAGGTGAGCCGGTCCAGCAGGAGCTGCACGCAATTCTCGGCGTACTCCAAGACCTGTTGATTCTTGAATGTGCTCGCGCCGGCATGAAGAGAGATGACCTGCGTCGAGTTGTCGCCGTGGACACGACGCGAATCAGTAGGATCATGAAGCACGTGCGGCGGACGACGAAGGGGCAGGTGCATCGTGAGCAAGACGCAACTTGACGCCTCGCTGCTGAGGAAGCTGGTCGAGAAGACCGGCAAGCCCCTCAAGTATGTACGCGAGCAGATCAGCAAACGCGCAGCAAGACAGGGTATCGCCTCCGAGGCCGCGCAGATACTGTGGGCCAAGGAATACGGGATCGGCACGGGAGTGTTTCAACGACGCTTGGATGCCCACGTTCAGGAACAAGTCAGGGCCGGTCTGCCGAGCCTCTTTGCGTCCCCGACGACCCCGCCGAGCCGTGACGCCAAGCGGAAAGAAGCAAGGGTGTCCCGACCCGTCTCCCCGCTACGGGCAGCGATCGACTACCTCCTGAGCGACGAGGAACTCAAGCGCCGCTGCGCGGACCTGCTGACCGCGCGCGGCAGCTTCGACCGTGTCTTTCGCGAGGCCACGACTGTGCTGGATGATCGACTCAAGAAGCTGGCTGGCATCAAGAGCAAGGTGAATCCAGCCGACCTTGTTGCGAGAGTGCTACATCCCAGCAAAGCGATTCTCATCGTGAGCGAACATGCTGACGAGCAGGAGGGCTTCTATAGCATCTGCAAGGGACTCTTTGCAGCCTTCCGCAATCCCGCCCATCACGCCCTGAACGATAAGCTGACGCGCGAGGACGCGCTGCGCTTCTGCGGATTCATGGACGCTATGTTGACGATCCTGAAGCAAGCGCGCCTCAACTTGCCAGCCTCGTCGTAGCAGTGTCAGCTTCGGAGGATCGGGTTTGCCCGTGCTCACCGATTCGGTCAGTCGGCAAGGCGTTGCTACGGCGGCGTAGTCCCTGAGTGCTTGGGGTTCACCCGGCGGGCTTCAACCCTGAACCGCCGCGACTGGGACAGCTTCATAACGTCGAGGCACCGCGGAGGCGACCGGAGGACGGGTCGTGTGCACGGCGGCGCAGTCCGTAACCGTATAATCGCGTATAATCTTAGGTTCCTTCTCGCGGTGCAGAATTCAGCCACGGTCGCGCGGGAGCGCGGTATAGTGCTCCTGGAGCGCAGCCCGCTCAAGGGACTCCCGCTCCTGGTGGAAATGAGCCCGCGCCGGCCGCTCGTAATACAGGAGCAGTATCAGGGCTTCTCAGGGTATCCGGTGAGGTGAGCCCCCTTCTGATGCTCCCACTGATACTGGCTCATGGGAGCCCTCTGCGCCCCTTCGACGCCGGGGCTCACGGTGCGTATCTGCTAAGTGCTGGTGACGTACCAGCTCTAACTATCGGGCGCGATTGACTACGGGTCAACTGGCAACCTGCCGCTGTCTCCGTCGCCTGACTGGCGAACTAAGTGCCGGTGCCTTGCCAGCTTTACCTGGTGTTCCGAACTCCCTCAAACCGTGTCGTCGCAGCAGACGGTGCGGCCACGGAGAGCTTGAATGCCTTCCCAGGCAACGAGCGGTGCCATCGCAAGCGCCGCCACAGGGTCGGCCCACCACCAGCCTACCGCTGCGTTGAACGCGAGCCCCGCTAAGAGAATCGCAGAGAGATAGGCGCAGATCTGTGTCTGCTTGGCCTCCGCCGCGAGCGCCCCGCTTGCCAGCCTAAACGCGACACGCCGCTTGGCGCGGGCGAGCACCGGCATGACGATCAGGGAGGCAATCGCGATAACCATGCCGAGCACGCTCTCTTCCGGCGCGCGGCGAGAAAGCAAGGTGCGACCAGCATAGTAGGTCACATACACCGCAAGCGCGAGGAAGGAGAGGCCGATGAATCGAACGGTCTGCCGCTCGGTCTGGGCCCGGGGAAGTGGGTCGATATCAGCATGAAGGCGCCAGAGCCCAGCGCTGCTGGCGGCAAGCTCGATGACGCTGTCGACGCCAAAACCGACAAGGGCCACGCTCCCGGCCGCGACGCCGGCGCCAATCGAGAGCACAGCTTCGAGGCTGTTGTACATCAGCGTGGCCCACGTCAACCACCGACCGCGACTGACTGCAGTCCGGCGCTCGGTGGAGGTGATTAAGGTCATAGTATCACTCTAGCACCACGAATGGGGGTGACGTTACCCCCGACTTAAGCCCATTCGGCCTCGGAGGATCGGGGCCACTGATTCGGGGTCAGTCGGCAACCCCTCGCTGTGCCGGGCGCACCGAGCTCGTCGTTTGTCGCGCAGGGCCCATTTCAGAGCTTTCCTACCGCCACAGGTACAAGGCGCTGGGTGGTCGAGCCGTCGCCCAGCTCACCGTAGGTGTTGTCGCCCCAGCAGTACGCCACGCCCCCGCTCGTCAGGCCGCAGGTGTGCGTCCAGCCCGCCATGAGGCTCGCGAACGTCAACCCGCCCGTAACGGCGACTGGCGTGAGGCACTGGGTGGTCGAGCCGTCGCCGAGCTCACCGTGAATGTTGTCGCCCCAGCAGTACGCGGCGCCTCCGCTCGTCAGGCCGCAGGTGTGCAGCTGACCCGCCGTGAGGCTCGCGAACGTCAGCCCGCCCGCCACGGCCACCGGGGTGAAGCGCCGCGTCATCGAACCGTCGCCGAGCTGGCCGCTGGTGTTGTCGCCCCAGCAGTATGCGGCTCCGCCGGGCGTCAGACCGCAGGTATGGCCAAAACCCGCCGTGAGGCTCGTGAATGTCAACCCGCCTGCCACAGTCACTGGCGACTTACTGCACGGTTCGTCCGGGAAGGCCATGAAGCCGTAACAGGTCGGGTTGCTCTGGCCGTCGCCCAAGGCGCCAACCTCGGCAAGGCCCCAACAGTACGCGGCCCCGCTGCTCGTCACGCCGCACGTGTGCATGAAGCCCGCGGTCAGGCTGGCGAACGTCAGCCCTCCCGTCACCGGCACTGGCGTGTAACGCACTGCGTAGAGCGAGCTGTCGCCAAGCTGGCCGTAGTCATCATAGCCCCAACAGTACGCAGCTCCGGCGCTCGTGACGCCGCACGTATGGGCACCGCCTACGGTCAAGCTGGCGAACGTGAGCCCGCCCGAGACAGCTCCTGGCGTGGAGCGATTGGGGTGTCCATTGGCGGTATCGGCGACGCCCAGGCCGCTGTAGCCGCCCGCGCCCCAACAGTACGCCGCCCCGCCTCCCGTCAGGCCGCAGGTGTTACCGCCGCCCACTATCAACGTGCCGAACGTCAACCCGCCCGCCACGGCCACTGGGACGGTGCGCTGTGTGGTCGAGCTGTCGCCCAGCTGGCCGGCGGCATTCTCGCCCCAGCAATACCCAACACCATTGACAGCCAAGCCGCAGGTGACTGCGTTGCCCGCGGCCAGGGTGGTCCACGTCGCCGCCTTTGGGCTGGTCCCCTCGCCACACGCCGCGACAAGGCCGGCACACAGCAACCAGCTGACCACCGGCACACCATGCCATCCCATTTGGCTCTGGCCATCACTGCTCCCGGTCTGGCGAGCCATTGGAGCCCCCTTGGCACTGGAGATCTGAAGCGCCTCCATGCGCTGCAAGAAACCTAGACCGAAGCCGTTAAGCTATCGCTGGTTTCGGGCGTTGGGCCAACATTCCGGATCTGAGCTACTGTGGCGGTCGCCGCGGGAGCTTCAAGATCAGTAGGGGTATGAGTCGCCGAGCGGTCGCCTGCACTGATCAGGGGGCCGTCGGCAAGCGTTCCGGCCCGGTGACGACCGCTCGGTTCCCCCCGCCTTCGGCGCTGTCGAGCGACCGTGTTTGGTTGGACCCGGGCACCCTCAAGGCAGTTGCTCCGGCGGGTGCCTGCGACGCCAAATTGGTGCGTTCGTGTCGCAATTAGGGGATGTCATAGATATTGACCGTCGCTTACGCCAGGCCCTACAGTTCGCTTATCGCGGATTGGCCTGCCGCAGCCTCTCTCTGGACAGACCCCTCCACACCGTTTTGTCGATCGCACGTGTCGGCCCACGTGGTGCTCCGAGAGAGAAGGGTATTCCTGTGTTGCACAAGCGCGTGCTTATCCAACAGGCGCTCTTCATCGCCCTGGCCGCGGCCGGGTGCAGCGACATCTCTTCACCCCCACCGACCTCACACTCGGCACTCGCTCAATTTGCGGCCACCGCGAGCGCAGATTCTCAGGGGACATACGTGAGTACGCCGATGGGGTGGCGACTGGCGTCGGAGGGCCACGTGATTCCTAAAGGCCACATCCTCAGCCTTTGGGCGGGCCACATGCAGGAGCGCGACGCGGCAGGTAATCTGGTTCAGGATCTCGGCCCGTATTCGCAGATGCCGGGCGACGGGCCGTTCATTCCCGCGAATCCGTTGCTCGGCGGGAGTGGGATACCTCAGCTTCTTGGAACAGGCTGGATTGCGTACACGTTGTGGGATAGACCCGCAGGACACGCGATCACCGCGGACACTGCACGCTGGGTGGTGCCCCCAAAGCCGACCTCCATCAATGGCCAGCAGATCTATCTCTTCAACGGAATTCAGGATTCAGCATCGTGGCTCTTGCAGCCCGTGCTCCAGTTCGGGAGATCACGTGCCGGTGGCACAGACTCCACTTGGTCGGCAGCCTGCTGGAATGTCAGCCTACACACGTACGCCACCACAGGGGCCGTCACAGTAATCCCTGGCGACACCGTGATCGGCATCACTGACAGCTCTGACGGCCGTTATGGCGGCGGATACGCCTACTTCTGTTCAGTGAACTCCAGCAGTTGGCAATATGGTCCCAGCGAGCTGTGGCTCTTCAATGGGAACTATCAGCCGTGGCCGGAGTACTGGCAGGCCGTTGAAGTGCTGGAAGCCGAGGGCACCATGACCAGTTGTTCTGACTATCCGCCCACAGATTCGACGGCATTCTGGTCGATTGGGATACACGCACACGGCCTCGTGCTGAACTGGCTGAGCTGGTCGCCTTACAACGCTGTGACTGATTGCGGGCAGCATGTGAACCCAGTCTTTACTCAGAATCCTGGCGGCGAGGTGGATGTGTTCTACCTCACCCCCCCCCCTCCGCCGCCACCTCCACCAGGTCCCCCAACCGTAACAATCTCGGGGCCGAGCACAGTACGGCGCAACGCCACCTGCACATGGTCAGCGGGGGTCACCGGAGGAGTGCCACCTTACGCCTACAGCTGGACCCCAGGGGGTGCGCAGACGTCCGATGTCACCATGTCTTGGTCGTCATCAGGCACGCTCAGTGTGTGGGTAACTGATTCTCTGAACCATGGGAGCGGAGCGCAGATGAGCATAACGGTATCGCCGTCGGCACCTATATGCATCCAGCAATAGGCTCAGCGGGCAAAGTCGTAGGCTCCCGAACTGGGCGCCGGGGCGCTCTGCTAGGGGCGCTATGGAAAGCGCGTGATTGTTGGGGGGGATGGGACACATTGTAGGAGGGCCCAGCAATGAGAACCGCAATCGCAGTCCTGGCGCTCGCGGCGGCGGCCTGTTCTTCCGCGGCTGACCCAGAGAGCAACGCAATGACCGAGCGATTCACCGCTGCCTCGGCCACGGTGCTCGTGACGGACTCCGCGAACGTGTCGTTGGAGGTCGGGGCGTATCCCGACTTTCAGCCATCCATACCGCAGCTTCTAGGGGGCCAGCTTCACCTTGGGTCTGTGGCAGCGGGGTCGTCCGCATGTCTTCAGATCCCCGATTCCGTCTTCATGACCGGTACGGATGTCACTAGCGGCCAGACATCGACGCTCGTTTGGACATCCGCCCAGGATCTGACGCTGAGTTCTCAGCGCGGCTACACGCTCCCGTTTACACCATCGAACTCGGTCGGGTGGACCATCACGTTGCCCGGTAGTGGGGTCGCCCCGGCCAGGGCCGCGCGGTGCTCGCCGTGAGGCTCCACTAGGCCTGGGAGGACTGCGAGCGTATCAAGGTCGCAGGGGGGATGGGATTGTGGGGCGCCGCTCACCCCGCGCTTCCAGACGAAACTACCGGCATAACGCAGGACGCATCCGCGCCTGGGCTGCGTACTGCCGGGGCGCCAATAGCTCTGGCCAGATGGGCGATGGCTTGAGGAGTTAGCACCTGACGCCGACGGCCGTGGCAAGTCTGAATGGCGCGGTGCTTCACCCGCCTATGAGTCAGTTTCTGAGCTAGTTTCGGGTGTCAAAGAACGACATTTCGTGGCTGCAAGTCCGGCAGCGGACGACACGAACTCGCGGTTGGACAACATTTTGCCGGGAAACGATGCCGCCCTTGGACCGGCTCTTAATCAGTAGGTTCCGTGTTCGATTCACGGGCGGCGCACTGCGGGAACTTCTTGGGCGGCTTCGTGATGAGCGGAGCCGCTCTTTGTCTGCCTAGGCCACCGGCGAGCGGGTAGGCACGATTGAGTACGGGTCAGTCGGCGACCCGTCGCTGTACCCGTCGCCAGACTGGCGAACTAAGTGCCGGTGCTTGCCAGCTTTACCGGGTGTTGCAGGGCTCACGTGCTAGCCCAAACCGCCTCAGGAGATAGGGTACACAGCAAGGCCTAAACACCGAGCCGGCGCCGCGTCGTCAGCTCTTCTGTGCCGTCTGGGCGTAGAAGACGGAAGGCAGCTGCCACGTGCTGCGGGACTTGCACTTCGGGCAGGCCGGCGCCCGGCTGGTGTGCTCGCTGATCCGCTGCACCACCGAGAACCGCTTCCCGCACTTCTTGCACTTGTAGTCGTACGTCGGCATGGCGAGTTCCTCCCGAAAGGTACAGACCGGGTACGCAGGTAACACCTCAAACCGGGAACATGGGCCGTGGTACGGGTCGAGGCCGCCAGTTCTTTCTCCTTCGTGCGTTCATGCCAGCCCATTCCTAAATACTGAACACCCTTGTTCCGGCGGGCGGCGAGAACTCGCCGATCTCGTCCGCGAAGCCACATTCCACGGCTTCCTGCGCAGCGAACACAAGATCCCGGCCGTCGAGTTGAGTCCATTGCGCATCGGTGAGCCTTAGATGCGCGCGGAGAATGGCCTCGGTGCGCCGGTCGTCAATCGCCATACTCTCGGCGATGGCATGAACTTGTCCGGCTGTGGGCGATTGGCTGCTGGTGAGGACGGTACGGTGCACCATGAAGGTTGCCTGTGCGGACGCCTTGCGTGTTTTCGCGCCGAGATAGGCAACTGTGGCTGCCGACGCTACCGACCCGACGTTGTAAATCGTGAGGGGAACTGGTAAGGACTTGAAGAAGTTGTAGAGACATACGCCATCGCCGACAGACCCACCTTCCGACTGGAATAGGAGATGGAGTCGCGTCGCCCCCTGAGTCATGCCGGTGGCGACCGCTTGGATAATGCGACCGACGGCTGGGGTATCAATGTTGCTCGCAAAGGCCGCGTACACCTCCAGCGGCCCCCGGCTGCCAGTCACATTATGCCTCCAGTACCGCGCGCGCCCGCCGAGGGAATAGCCGCCAGCAGGGCTTCCGCCGGGCCGGCAAGCGTTGCTGCGCCGGCCGAGGGTGGCTGCTGGCTCTGCACCGCCGGTGCGCTGCTGAGCACGTGCCCATCGAGCCACTCCCCGAACTGGCGATCCAGCTCCACCTGCGCGGTCTCGCCGACTTGCGGGCTCACCATCCATCGTTTGCCAGCGAGCATCAGATACCAGCTGGGCAGCATCTCCGGCTGGTGGCGCTTCTCGTCGGCGGGTTGCCCCTCATACGAGACAAAATGAAAGGAGTGTCCTCGATGGACGAGGTGGTGCTGCTGCGTCTTGTAGGTGTTCATCGTGCCTTAGTAGGCCGGGCTAGAGAGGAAGGAGTAGTACGTGCCCGGCCTGATGGGACGATGTAAGGTAGCTCACTTTGGGGGGTTCCGCTTGAGTGGTCAACAGGACGGCAGTGGGTCTGTTCACGGAAGGCGCACGACGTAACGTGGGCTGCTGGATCGTCGCGGCTATTGACGTCTCTTCGTTGCCAGGTAGTCCCGATAGCGCGGCTTATCAATCGCGAAGCAAAGGGCGCAATCTCGAAACGCGGATCCGAAGCCGTGGCTGGCCCACGCCCCGGCGGTTAGCTTCACAGTCGTGAGCCAGACCGTGCGCCGGTTCCGGCGGTACATCGTGGTCGGCCTCGTCGTGCTGACGCCCGTCGGCGTCACCATCTTCGTGCTGTCCTGGGCACTCCGCACCGTCGACGCGATTTTCGGCCGGCCGCTCCAGGAGTTCATCGGGCTCCGGGTGCCCGGCCTCGGGATCGCGATCCTCGCGGTCCTGGTGCTGGCCGTCGGGTGGGCAGTGCACCACGCCGTGGGGCGGCGCCTCGTGGAGGCCTGGAATAGGGCGCTGTCCCGGTTTCCGCTCACGCGGCGCGTGTACAACGCTGGCAGCCAGATCGTACAGGCGATGCTCGCCGGTGACCGGCGCATGTTCTCGCGGGCGGTGCTCGTCCCCTACCCGAGCGAAGGCTCCTGGGCCATCGGGTTCGTCACGAACGAGCAGACGCCGCTCTACTCCGAGGTCGTGGGCGAGGCGTGTCTCACGGTGTTCGTGCCCACGACCTTCTCCGTACCGCCGTCCGGCTACCTGCTCATCGTTCCGGGCGCTCGTGTCCGGCCCCTCGGGATCAGCGTTGACGACGCATTCAAGTTCGTCGTGTCGGCCGGCGCGGTTCTGCCATCAGGCGCCCCGCCTCATTCCGGGCTCGATTTGAAGAAACTGCTGCGCGAGCCATCCTGAAGGTGCGACGCACTTGGTGCTGGGCGGCGGCGCCGCGACGCATCGGCCGATCCCGGGGTCTCTGAAACGAGGAAGGCAACCATGACCGTTCCAAGAACGTTGACTCGTCCGGCGTCCATTGCGCTGTCGTGGGCGCTTGCGGCCGGACTGCTTCTTGGGGGG
>Ga0187889_10000112_pt1 | contig 89749 bp, 84 predicted proteins | sample June2016WEW_7_10_2_FD_132992 | JGI IMG/M metagenome (GOLD analysis project Ga0187889, IMG submission 132992) | Peatland microbial communities from SPRUCE experiment site at the Marcell Experimental Forest, Minnesota, USA - June2016WEW_7_100 | ecosystem: Environmental > Terrestrial > Soil >... | reverse complement strand
TGGCCTACACCCTCCTCTGATGAGCTCTTTAATGCCATTGCCGGTGTCCTCCTCTCCCACGACCCCAGCTACGATGATTTTGTTCCGAAAAGACCCCTCCTTTAACTCATGAGCTGCGCACAGAAAGGCTGCCATAGGTGATTTAGCGTCAACCGCTCCTCTTCCACTTATAAACTGCTCATTACGCTGCGTGGGCAGCTCTCCTACAACAGTGTCTAGGTGTCCACAGAGAAGTATCGAAGGCTCGGTTCCCTCATATATTCCTATGACATTTCCAGCCGCATCTATGTAAGAGCTGTCTGCTGACAGGTCCGATGTTAACCATACGCGTATCCGGTCCGCTAGCGTCGATTCACATCCGCTTGGAGAATAGATTGAAACAAGCTCGTAAAGGAGGTCCACGTAGTCCATTTGCTGCTATCCCCTAGCCTCTTTGACCATGTATTTTATAATTGAACCGGGGATATCTATTCCTGTCGCCGGAACTGTGTTCTTGAATTCGGTCGTGTTATTGACTTCATGGACTATTAGACCATCCGGTGACTCCATCATGTCGACACCGAATATTCCTCCCCCAACGGCTTCGGCTGACTTGATCGCTAATTCGCTAATTTCTGGTGTTATGTCGCATTTGACTGCCTTTCCTCCTCTAGCCGTGTTTGTCCTCCAGTCGCTTTCCGGTTGATATCTGTATATTCCCGCTATAACCTCTTCTCCTACTACAAATATTCTTAGGTCTCTGGGGGGCCTTTTGACATACTCCTGCAGATAGTATAGCTGATACATTGGATACATATAATCTCTATCTTCAAATACTGCTTGGGCTGCCGGCTCGTCATTTAAAAGTGCGATAAGCCTTCCCCAGCTACCGCTCACAGGTTTAAGCACAGCTTTTCCTCCAAATTCTTCTCTGAAAGCTTTCATAGCTGCTTCAGATGTTAGTGCCACAACTGTTCTAGGAGTTGGTATCCTGTTTCTCTGGAGCACTAGAGTGGTGAACATCTTATTTCCAGTTATTGTGGCCGTGCTTAGAGAGTTGACGACCCTTTTCCCCTTGTATTCGAAGAAGGCCGTCGTATGTAGATTCCTGTAGTAGCTGACGCTTCTTTGGAGAACGATGTCGCCGATTTTTTTGTCCAGCGGCTTCGAGATGTCGAATAGCTCTTCCTTAATGTCTATCATGTCTATTTCTGCGCCGAGCTTCTTTCCTGCCTCGTACAACGCCTTCTCCTCCCATCTTATGACGTCGTAAAGTAAAGAAATCTTGGACAATGCCTTCACATCCTTATATCCTATTTAGGGCTCCTCCCCACGCTTCAGTAACTCTTCCATTTCTTCAGTAAGTTCGAGTTCGAACAGATCTATTCCAAGATCCTTTAGCCCTGATACAAGCTTTCCACTTTCGCCAGGCGCTTCTATACCGAACATCTTAAGCAAAAATTCTGCCCCGTTCTTTCCAAGAAGTCCGCCAAAGACAAGCCTTCTTTTGTTTCCTACTACTTTAGGTGGAATCAGTTCGTAAGTCTTGGGATTTCTTAATACAGCGGCTATGTGTGTCCCTGCTTTATGTTTGTAGGCGTTTGCCCCTACCAAAGGCGCCGAAGTGGGTACAGGTATGCTCGTGTACTCCTCGATTAGTTTTGCTAGGTCGAAAAGCATATTGAATCTTATCTTTATTTCTGCACCGTACAGAAGCTTTAAAACAGTTGATGCCTGAGAAAGATCGGCTATCCCAACTCTTTCACCCAACCCATTTGCTGTTACATGTATCTGCTCCGCTCCAGCTTCGAGTCCTGCAACAGAGTTCGCCAGCGCCAGACCCATATCATTGTGGCAGTGGACGTCAAGTGGGACGTTAACACTTTTTTTGATGGTTTTAACCAAATTATACATACCCGTTGGTGTCATAATTCCTACCGTATCCGGTATACTTATTCTATCGGCATGCGCTTTTTCCAGTTCTTTCACAAATGCTACCATATAGCTCGGGTCCGCCCTACTAGCGTCCTCTAGGGTAACTCTAATTCTGAGCCCATGCGCCTTAGCGTAATCCACAGCTTCTAATGTTCTCGATAACGCTTCCTCCCTGGTGATTCGCAGTTTGTATTTCAGATGTATGTCGGAGACGGAGTGATACATCGCCATGAATGCCGCATCACATTCAAGCACTTGATCTATGTCCTTCTTCAGGGCTCTTCCATGTGCTACGATGGTTGCCTTAAGCCCTGCTTTAACGATCTTCTTACATGCTTCCATGTGCTGCCGTGATATTACCGGACTTATTTCTATCGCATCTACGCCGAGGAAATCTAGAGTCCACGCTATCTGTATTCTCTCACTGTTTGTGAAAGAGCATCCTGGAAACTGTTCCCCTTCCCTGAGCGTGCTATCCAAAATAGTAATTTTTCTTCCCTCCAACGTGCTCTTTCCGTTAATCTGTGGGCCAAAACCCACCCTTTCTTGATCTTCCTTGATCTTTTCAATGTCTTCTTCAAGTTCCATTTTTAAAACCTTCAGGTTATAATCTGTTACAGTGTTTTAGGTAACTTCCTTCAAAATAATTACAGTATTAGTTCTAAGTACGCCATTCGTTTTTCGTATTTCTTCAACGTACGTGTTGACTTCCGTAATATTGGGTCCACCTATGAAGGCTAAAATATCATATTGCCCTGTTATTTCGTACACCAGTTTAACTCCTTTAATCTCCTTTATGGACTTCGAAACTTCGAATGTAGGAGTCGACGGATTGACGGCTATCAGGGTGAACGCGTGAGCAGCTTCTTCCTTCACATCTATTGTAAATTTTCTTATTATCCCCTCCTCTAAAAGTTTCTTTATCCTTCTTCTGACAGCTGCTTCAGATAGGCCAACCTTTTTCCCTATTTCTATGTAAGAAGTCCTTGAATTCTCTTCCAGTGATTCGATAATCGCAGCATCTATCCTATCAAATTCCATATCATAGCCTTAAAAGCGGCTTATTTAAAACATTTTCCTTCTAAATATGTTGATTTTCGTACCAATTTAACGATTCTCTTAGTATCGACGTTCCCTTGGTGATGTCCTCTTGATCTATAATCAGTGGAGGAAGTAGCCTGAGTATGGTCTTGCCTGAATACAACGTAATCAGACCCGATTCAATCGCTTTAAATAATATATCATGAAACCTTACCTTAAGCTCTAAAGCTATCATCAACCCCTTTCCCCTCAGCTCTCTAACAATCTTTGAACTTCCAACCTGTTCTCTGAGTTCTTTTTGGAGGTATTCGCCTGATATTCTAGCTTTGTCGACTACACCGTCATCGTATAGGGATTCAAGCACAGCCCTTCCCGCCGCGCACGCTATTGGGTTTCCTCCCATAGTACTTGTGTGCTCTCCAACTTCTAAAGTGCTCAAATATTCTGTTTTACCTATCGTTGCAGCCATCGGGATACCTCCTCCAATACCTTTGCCTATGGTCATTATGTCAGGTATTATTCCCCAATGCTGGTGCGCCCACATTTTACCGGTTCTACCAAGTCCGCTTTGAACTTCATCAACCACCAAGAGCGAGCCATGCTTGTCCGCTATCTCCCTCAAACCTTTAAAGAACCCCTCAGGAGGTATTTTTATCCCTCCTTCACCTTGAACTGGCTCGACAAATATGGCCGCGAATTCGTCTAAATTTCTTTCCCTCTCAACATCATCAAGATTACCGAATTCGGCGAATTCAACCCCCTTGTATACAAATTCATCGAATGATGTCCGATATTTTTCTCCGTATGTCAGTGAGAGTGCGCCGAGAGTTTTTCCATGATAGGCTCCCTTCATTGCGAGTATCTTCTTTCTCTTAGAGTATTTGACAGCAATCTTCAACGCGGCTTCAAGGGCTTCGGCTCCACTGTTTGACAGGTACACCATATCGAGTCCACTTGGACTCACTGAAACGAGTTTTTTAACAAACAGTGCCCTTTGCTCGTTGTACAATGAGCTGTGCAAAATCATTAATCTGTCAATCTGCTCCTTTATTGCGTTAATAACCTTAGGATACGATTGCCCAAGTATCGCAACGCCATAGCCACCCATATAGTCTATGTACTCTTTCCCATTGACGTCCCAGATTCTAGTGCCCTTTCCTCTTGCTATCGCAATTGGAAGCTTCTGGTATGTATGTGCTATGTGTGCGTCTTCTAAAGCTCTAATTTCATCGAATGTCATCGTCATTTCCTTATCACCGTCCTATTTTGCCCCCTTAAACTGTTCGTTATGGGATTATCTAAGCTTCCTGAAGATATTATGCTCTCTTTCGCCCCCTGTTCTATGGCTTCAACGGCCGCAAGGATCTTTTTATCCATACCGTGACCCACCTTTCTGATGCTGGCACTTGCGTCCGCTAAAGTAAGTTCCTTGACAAGCTGTCCGTCGATAAGGACGCCATTGACATCCGTTAAGAAGACGACCCTTTCGGCTTTTAATCCGCCCGCAATATACGCTGCGGCTCTGTCTCCATCCACGTTTAGAGGTTCGCCTTCTGTTCCTAAGGCTATCGGCGATACGACGGGGACGAAGTCTTCTTTTAAGAGCGTCTCAAGTATGTTGCTGTTTACACTGATTATTTTTCCAGTATAGCCTCCCTCTAAGGCCACCCTTCTACCTCTGCTGTCTACTGTAAGGAGTCTCTTCTTTCTTTCTGCTACAAGAAGTTTACCATCGAATCCGGCTATTCCAACGGTTTTCACTCCTTTCCCTTCAAGAGCGAGTACGATTTCAGAATTTATCTTTCCTTTCATAACCATTGTATATATATCCACTGTTTCCCTGTCCGTGTATCTGCTTCTTATCCCCTCTGGAGAGACGACAAACTCTTGCTTCTTTCCCAGCTTTTCAGCTACCTCGGTGACTTCAAATCCCCCTCCATGGACTAAAACTAGCTTTTCTTCCTGCAGCGCTTTGCAGAAATCTGAAAGGATATTTTCAGGGGGTCCAAGTTTAAGGAGGCTGCCTCCCACTTTCACGACAGTTACCATTTTAATTACACCGGGTGCAGTGCCGGTAGGTTCAATCCTTCTTTCTCGCCGAAGCCCATCATTATATTCATTGATTGCACGGCGTTTCCTGCTGCTCCCTTGATGAGGTTGTCAATAGCTCCAAATACAACAATTCGGTCAACATGGGGGTCTATTTCAAAACCTACGTCTGCAAAGTTCGATCCAATGGTTATCTTCGGGTCCGGATACTTGTATAGGCCTTTCTTGTCCATTATGAACCTTACAAATGGCTCGTCCTTGTAGAAGTTTCTATAAGCCTTCCAAACAGTAGCCGCGTCAGGTCTAGATGTCTTCATCACATGTGAGGTCGTAAGTATTCCCCTCACCATGTTTACAGCATGTGCTGTCATTCCAATTTCGGTCTCTTTACCCGACACATATTTTAACTCTTGTTCTATTTCAGCAGTGTGGCGATGCGCAACAGGCTTATACGCTCTCACGACTCCGAACCGTTCAGAAAAGTGTGTTGAAAGAGATGGTTTACCCCCTGCGCCAGAAGAGCCTATCTTCGCATCCACTATCACAGTTTTTTCGGTTAATCCTGCCTTAGCCAAAGGAGCAAGGCTAACAATAGATGATGTGGCCATACATCCTGGCACAGCTACGTATTTTGTAGACTTTAGCTCTTCTCTATGAAGCTCAGGTAATCCATAGACAAATCTGTTAAGAAGATCGGGGGCTGGATGAGTCCAACCATACCATTTGTCGTAGGCTTTGGGATCCTTGAGCCTAAAGTCCGCGCCCATGTCGATTATCCTTGTTCCTGTTGCTATAAGTTTCGGTACAATCTTAGAGGAGGTACCATGTGGGGCAGATAAGAAAACAACGTCCACTTTTGAGGCAGCTGTAATCGGATCATCTGCTGAAAACTGAAGGTTTGTTGTTCCCTTCAGATTGGGATGAACTTTGAAGACGTATTCTCCCACATGCTGTCTCGAAGTTGCTAGAGAGACTTCAACCCCGTTATGTATCAGTAATAGTCTAAGAAGTTCTCCTCCAACGTAACCAGACGCTCCTATTATCCCCACTTTCACCATTATTTTTTCGCCTTTTCCAACGCGTACCCTGCTATCGCCTTTGGTATATTAACTGTGGAAACACTTGAAGCCCCCTTGAACTCAACACTTCCATTTATTTCATGTATGAGAAGTCCTCTCTCACTTTCCATTGCATCAACTCCAAGCACGCCGCCTCCGACAGCATCGGCCGCCTTAAGTATGAGCTCTTCCTGGTCTTTATCAAGTGAAGCCAATTCGGAATAACCTCCGCGAGCGACATTTGTCCTCCAGTCGTCGTCAGGCTGATATCTGAATATTGATGTTAAGAGATTATCGCCTATGACTATTGCTCTGATATCTCTTGGGGGTCTTCGAATATATTCCTGCAGGTAGTAGATTTGTTGAAGAGGTTCATGAAGCATTTCCCTTGTCTCAAACAGGGCCTGCGCTTCGCGTTTATCCCTTAGGCAGGCAATCATCTTCCCCCAGCTTCCCACAATTGGTTTTATTACTAGAGGGTACCCCATTCTGTCGGCTAGCTCAAGTGCTGATTCCTGTGAGAAAGCGGCCGCTGTCCTTGGGGTGGGTATTTTAGCTTTATCTAAAGCTAATGTTGTTAGAAGTTTATTACTTGTTATAGAAAGGACATCAAAGCTGTTGATGACGACCTTCTCCTTTTCAAGTATCGCAGCACAATAGAGCCCCCTCATGTGGCTCATACACCTTTCCAAGACCACATCTCCAAAAGGAGTCTTTGATACGGCGTTTCCGACAAGTTCTAGAGGGCAGGTTTTCGCGTCGACCAAGTCTACGTTAAGCCCCATCTTATTAGCTTCTTCAGCAAGAGCTTTTTCTTCCCATCGAAGTCTGTCATATAGTATGGATAGAAGCATTTTGCTCCTTATTCTCCCCAATCTTCTCCTATTTCTTCTGCAGACTTTAGCGACGCGACTCCGTTCTTGATTTCGATAACCTCAAATTCTGTGCCACAGTCTGGGCAACTAACTATTTCGCCTTTAATAGCGTCGTCGGGGACTTCTATTTCTCCGCCACATGTTTCACACACGGTTTTCAAGATGATTCACCTCCAATTATTTCTGCAACTTTTTGATCTAATTTTGAAGACGCTTTAATTAATCGTTCGGCCTCTTTTCTTATGTTTTCCCTATACTTAATAATATACAAGCGTCCTTCTGACACCATCTTTATTGTATTCGAAGGACTAGGTCCCCCGTATATAGTCTTTTTGATGACGCTTTGTTTAGGGTCCAAAAGTGACTTGTACTTTTTAAAATTGATTGCGTTTTTTTTGTACGGAGTGAGCTCTTTTAGAAATACTGAGTATGCTTCTTTGGAAAGAGGCTCTAACTCTTTTTCTAAACATTCCCTCACATAAGCCCCTAATATATGATGTGCTTCCCTAAATGGTATTCCCATTTTTATTGTAATATATTCAGCTGTTTCCATTGCGGTAGAAAAATTTTTTATAAGAATGTTTTCACTTCTTTTTTCGTTGAATTTGAGGCCTTCTATTAAGCCTATCATTACATCGATGGTCGTTTGGATAAGCAAGTAACTTTCAGACATTTTTGGCGTCATTTCTTGTAGATCAAGATTGTATGATGACGGCAACGCTTTATAGACACATATTGTGCTTACCAAGTTGCCCAAGATTATCCCAGGGCATGCCCTCGCAATTTCTGTCACTACTGAATTCTTCTTTTGAGGCATCGCACTGCTTGTTGAAGCATATGAGTCTGGTACAATCAGAATGCCTGTCTCGTTGTTTGACATAAAGTTTATGTCTTCACTGAGCCTGCTCAAAGTAAGAGCTATCGACGAAGTAATGAAGATGAATTCAAGTAGGGTGTCCCTTGAACTTACTGCATCGATCGAATTTCCTACGACGGATGCGAATCCGAGGTAGTCCGCCACTTCCTTTCGGTTGATTTTGACGGTTGTGCCTGCTGAAGCTGCTGCACCCATCGGCGAAGAGTTTACCCTTCTATAGTTTTCACTTAGTCTGCTCATGTCACGCGAAATCATGCTTTCATAGGCTAGAAGCCAATGAGCGAATGTTATTGGTTGCGCTACTTGTAGATGTGTGTACACAGGCATAACCATTTCCGTTGACCTTTCAGCTTTGTTCACTAAGGTTTCAGACAGGTTTAGAAGAGATGACATAGTAGCTATAATATATTCTCTTGTCACCATTTTTATGGCAGTAGCCACCTGGTCGTTCCTGCTTTTTCCTAAATTTAGATAGCCTCCTATTTCTCCAGTTTTTTCCCTAACCCTTTGCTCGACAAACATGTGTACGTCTTCAAGCCTCGATTCCTTTGGAAGTTCCTCCTTTATGTTCAACCCCTTGAGTAGTCTTAAAGCGTCAGGCCCACTGAGAACACCTGCATCATAAAGGGCTATCGTATGTGCCTTGTTTATTTTTATAACTGAAGGGAGCAGTGGTGAATCAAAGTCAATTGAAGCTGTGTAATTCAGAGCTTTCTCGTTCATTTCCTCTAGCCGTTTACCTCTCAGCAAATCGTTCATTTGTTGGCTCCCGCTTTTCTTTGAACCTCTGACGCTATTCTTGACTGGAGGCCCCAGATCTCAATGAATCCAGCTGAATCCTTTTGATCAAAGGTTGAATCTATGCCGTATGTTGAGAGTGCTTTATCATAGAGCGAGTAAGGAGATTCAAGGCCCGCAATCGATAAACTTCCCTTATAAAATTTAATCTTAACTCTGCCATAAACTCTCTTCTGTGAATGTTTAATAAAAGCCTCTAAATCTTCTCTCAGAGGATCCATCCAAAGACCGAAATAGGTGAGTCTTGACCATTCGGAATCGACCGCCTCTTTAAAAGCTAGTTCATGTCTTGTCAAAACCATCTTTTCAAGAGCTTTATGTGCCTCTATAAGTGTTACAGCCGCAGGGCATTCGTAAACTTCTCTGCTTTTTATGCCGACAAGTCTATCTTCGATGTGATCTATCAAGCCTACACCATTTTCTCCCGCAAGCTTGTTAAGCAGGAATACTATGTCCTTTAAGCTTCTTTTTTTTCCATCTAATGACACGGGGTTTCCTTCCTCAAATTCAACCTCCGCATAGGCTGGTGTAATTGGTGCCTTAGATGCCGGTGTAATCCATTCGTAAACGTCTTCTTCTGGTTCACTCATTGGGTCTTCAAGGGAGCCGCCTTCTATCGATCTTCCCCACAAATTTTGGTCTATGCTATATTTTTTCGCACTTCTTTGAATCGTTATGCCATGTTCTTTAGCGTATTCAATTTCCTCCTGCCTGCTCAGATTCCATTCCCTTACTGGTGCAATAATCTTAAGGGACGAGTTCAACGCTTTTGCTGTAACTTCAAACCTAACTTGATCGTTTCCTTTTCCAGTGCATCCGTGAGCGATAGCTTGCGCCCCCTCTTTTTCTGCAATCTCAACGAGTTTTTTTACTATAAGAGGTCTCCCAATAGCCGTACTAAGAGGGTATTTCCCTTCATAAAGGCCATTGGCGTTTATTGCCGTTGTGATATATGAGTCAACAAATTCGTCCTGTGCATCGATCGTGTAGTGTTTGATTGCACCGATTTGATATGCTCTTTCTTCAATTGTTTTGAAATCTTCTTTTTGACCAAGGTTAACTATGACGGTTATAACATCGTACCCGTACTTTTCTGGTAACCACCTTATCATCACGGAAGTATCTAAACCACCAGAATAGGCTAGCACTATTTTCTCTTTAGGCATAGGATTTTTGCTTCCAATAGATAAGTTTATATATTTTTTGGTTATTTTTGTCCAATTGGAAATAATTATGACCAATATTGGTCAAAGCATAACTTTAAGCGTAAAAGATATAGTTTCAAATGACATTTTCCTTCAGGCTTCAATTAAAGGAGGATATTCCAACTATAGCGCGATAGCTAGGATGATAAAGCCAATGGTTGACAGGAGAATGGGGTATGATGTTGAATATCAGAGTATAGTCACAGCGCTTAAGAGGTTCAAACCGGCTATTCCACAAATGAATAAGAATGTTATTATGATATTAGCAGACAGCGACATTTCCGTCAAAACGGGTGTTGCAAAGATAACTGTCGAGAAGACGAGAGCGATGATGATCAGATTTACTGAATTCATAAGAAAATTCTTACAATCTATTATACATATTTCTTTAGGAACTTCCGCCATAACTATAATCATGGATGAAGATCAATCGATGGATGCTTGGGACTTCTTAGGTAAAGGCTCTTCGTTAGAATTCCGGAAAGGACTTGCGGCAATAATTGTAGGCAGTCCACCGGATATTACAGATGTTCCCGGGTGTGCGATATCAATATATGAAAAGCTTTTCACATCGGGTGTCAACATTGAAGATACTACAAGTTCTTATACTGATACTGTTATTCTAGTGAAAAACGAAGACGTTGGTAGAGCGTTTGAGGCTTTAAATGATATGATAAATGAATCGAAAAAAACTTTAAAGATTATCTTTCACTGAAAATAGAATTTTCAGATACTATTTTCTGCGTCTCCTCCGTCTAAAGTTTATAAGCATTGTTAGAAATTGAAAAATGATGCCTTCAAGGGTCCAAGGACCTTTAAGTCTATCTAACCCTATCAAGAATTCTAATATCCTTTCTTCACACGGAAACATCGAAGGGCGCAAAATCGTTATACAAATTCTTGAGGAAGGATTAAGATCAGCGGACCCTTACCCTAACACGCGTAAGATAGTTCGTATAAAGAAAGGGAAACTGATGATAGGATCAGATGTTTTCGATCTTTCAGAGGTAAAGAACATCTACGTTATAGGTGCTGGGAAGGCTGTCCAAAGGATGGCTAAGGTATTCGAGGAAGTGTTGGGAAATAGACTTACGGAGGGTCACATAAATATAAAAAAAGGGGAATGCAGCGACCTTAAGAAAATTGAAGTAACCTTTGCCGGCCATCCTCTACCCGATGAAGACTCAGTGGAAGGCGCTGAACGCATAAGGCAAATAGCTGAGAAAGCTACCAAAGACGATATTGTAATATATGTGGGATCTGGCGGTGCAACTTCGTTAAGTGCTCTGCCACCGCCAGAGGTCAGCATAGAAGATTTGGCCAAAACTTATCTTCTACTATATTATGATCGAGGTATACCTATTTGGGAGTTAAATGTTGTAAGGCATCATCTCTCGATGTTAGGTGGAGGCAGAATAAACATGTACGTCTATCCAGCCAAATACATCTATATTTTGACTAACGAACTCTGGCCAGAAGAAACACTATCATATACTGAACCCTACTCGACATTCAAGGACGCGATAAATATTGTGAAAAAGTATGGCGCTTGGGACGAACTTCCTCGTTCAGTAAAGTCTCTATTTGAGAGGGCAGATCCGAGGTATGAACTTCCGAGCAGGGAAGAGTTCTCTAAAGTGTACTTTAGAAAAAATGTTGTCATGACAGCCGAGTATATGCTTCTGGGTGCAAGGAGAAAGGCGGAGGAGATGGGGATAAGAAGCGTGATCTTGGCTCAGAGAGTAAGTGCAGAAGCAAAGGATTCGGCTAGAACACTTGCGAGCATTGCACGTGAGGTTGAACAGCGTAAAAGGCCCTTCAAATCCCCATGTGCACTTATATCGGGAGGTGAATTGATTGTGACCATGGGCAAGTATGTAGGAAAAGATGTTAAGGGTGGTCGCAATCAGGAATTTGCTTTAGCGTCAGCAACCAGGATAGAAGGAAGCGATAAAATAACTGTAGGGAGCGTCGACTCTGATGGCACAGATGGGCCGACCGAAGTGGCCGGGGGCATTTCTGATGGATTTACTGTTAAGAGGGCTAGAGAGCTTGATGTCGACATCTATAAAGCGTTAGAGGATCATAATTCGTACCAAGCTCTAGCAAGGCTTGAGGACTTGATTTATACAGGTAGCACTGGAACAAATGTTCAAGATCTCAGAGTAATATACGTATCTGATTAGGTTTTAGCGATATAATTATTCTCTTTCACAATATTAGTCTAACTCGTAGATGACAGGAATATATTAAGTTAAACATGTTAATTTCTAGGATGGGTATCATAAAGTTTATTTTTTTTCTTTAATCGTCAAAAAATTAAAATTTTTATCTTATTAACATTTAAAAGTTTATATACAATTCTTAAATAGCTCTGATTTACAAATGTCAGATAAAAACAGCACTAAATACGCTATAAAATCTGGGCTGCTAATAGATGGTACTGGTAATAAACCTCTGCACGATGTCTTTGTCGTCATAAACAATGGAAAAATTGATTCAATATCGAAGCGTGTGGATTCATCCCTAGAAGTTTTAGATGCCGGAAATTTCACCGTTATGCCAGGCATGATCGACTCACACCTGCATATCGCCGGTCACTGGACTGACAAATTCGTAGAGGAAACTATAATAAGACCAACAGAGCTTCTACTCATAAAAGCTATTTACGATATACAGGATCTACTTGACGCAGGTTTCACAACTGTTAGAGACTGTGGAGGAAATAACGGCCCATATCTTCGAATGGCGGTTGAAGCCGGTATAACAAGGGGACCTAGAATCGTCGCATCGGGAAGGGTGCTTACTCAAACCTTCGGCCATGGCGACGAACATTTCTTTCCTCTTGAGATAGCAAAAAAGAGGAGTGAGTATAAACAGGGTATGGGCAGTATTATTTGCGATGGTGTCCCTGAATGCATGCGAGCTGCCAGACTTGCGCTAAGAGAGGGTGCGAACTTCATAAAAATATGCTCCACAGGAGGGGTTATGTCTGAGAGGGACAAGCCAAACGACGAACAATTCACGGTAGAGGAGATAGGTGCAATAGTAAACGAAGCCAGGAAAGTCGGTACATTCGTAGCCTCTCACGCACAGGGTGCGAGAGGAATCAAGAACGCCCTCGTTGCGGGTGTTAAAACGATCGAGCACGGAATATACATCGATGAAGAAGCTGCGAAGATGATGGTTGAAAAGGATGCGATCGTTGTTCCAACGTTATCTATCGTTCACCAGCTGATAGCAAAGGGCAGAGAAGCAGGTACTCCAGAATGGGGTTTGAAAAAGTCTATGGAAGTAATCGAAGACCATGTAAAAAATATTTCTGCAGCAAAAAAACTTGGAGTCAAAATAGCTACGGGAACAGATTTCGTTGGAACCCCAATGTTAAAGTTCGGAACCAACGCTATGGAACTACAACTGCTGGTAGAAAAATGCAATTTCACACCCATGGAGGCGATAGTTGCAGCAACCAAGACCGGCGCTCAAGCGTGTGGGCTTACAAACATGACGGGGACACTTGAAGCAGGCAAGTTTGCCGACTTGATAGCAGTTAATGGTAACCCTCTAGATGATATCGGTCTACTACAGAAGAGGGACAACATTAGGCTCGTCGTCAAGGAAGGTTCGATACACGCGAAGAGGGGGTTCTAAACAATGTCAACCAATAGGCAGATGAGAGCTTTGAATAAGATGTTGGTTATCGCAGTAGCAGTTGTTATTGTGATTGCTGGAGTTTCAGCCATTTACCTTTCGGGAACGATGAAGACCACAACTTCCTTCTCTCCAACTTCAACAAGCACTACAACTAGCTCAGCATCTACTTCGACTTCCACGAGTACGTCGACCATTCCAACATCAAGCTCTAATTCAACTTCGACTAACCTACGGATAGGTATAGGAACAGACCCTGATACTTTAGATCCCGATGGTCAAACTACAACGACCATTGAGAACATGATTCAATTCGCAGTTGAACCTTTGTTCTACTACGACCAAAATGGAAAAGTAGTGAACCTCCTCGCCGAAAGCTATACAGTATCCTCTGACGGTCTCAAAGTTGATGTCCAACTAAGAAAGAACATCAAGTTCCAGGATGGCACTGACTTTAATGCGACAGCTGTCAAGTTCTCGTTTGATAGAGCTCTGAACCCTAACGTAACAGTTCCTCTGAGAAGTTCAATTGCCTGCCTTAATTCAACAGAAATCACAGGTACATATTCGGTTCAATTCAACCTAAAATACCCATTCGCTCCCTTTATTATGGCTACTTCGATGTTTCCAATAATTTCGCCTACATCTTACGCAAAACTCGGTGAAGCAGGTATTAAAAGCTCTCTTGCTGGTCTGGGTACAGGGCCTTTTATGTTCAAGGAATGGGTTAAAGGCGATCATATAACCTTTACAAGGTTTAACCAATATTGGGGTGGACCTGCGGCTTTTGATCAAGTCACATGGGTGATCGTACCAGATGCTACGACAAGGGAAGCTATGTTGCTATCTGGAGACCTAGATATGATACTGTCCCCTCCTCCAACAGACATTCTTAAACTGAACTCGACAGCTGGCGTCAATGTAATAATGGCAAACAGTTCAAGAATGCTTTGTGTTAACATAGAAACACAGAAAGGTCCACTCAAGGATGTAAGAGTCAGACAAGCCCTAAACTACGCAATCGATAAGAACTCCATAGTCAAGTACGTCCTCTTCAACATGGGAACAGTTTACAATAGCGCGGTACCGCAAACGTTTTTCGGCTATTCGCCACAACAACAGTACACATATAACGTTACGAAAGCTAAAGAGCTACTTGCGGCTGCAGGGTATCCAAACGGGTTTACGTTGAAGATGCTGTGTCCTACAGGTAGATACCTTTTTGACACACAAGTTGGTGAAGCAATACAGTCCATGCTCGCACAGGTGGGTATAAATGTGACAATATCTACTCCGGACTGGCCAACCTTCGTCAGCGAGCTGATGGGAGGTAACGCAACTTCAACCACTTGGGATCTGACCTTGATAGGATATGCTATGACTGTTCCAGACGCAGATCAGATGCTCTACCCAGTATTCGACTCATCACAATGGGCACCAGGCAAATTTAACACAATGTTCTACAAAAACGCAACTGTAGATTGGGCTCTTGAACAAGGTAGGCAATCGAGTAATAGTACCTATAGGCTCCAAATGTACGCTATCGCGCAGAAGGACATATGGGATGATGCTCCATGGATATTCCTATACAGTCAAAAATTCGTTATCGTAACAAGTAGCAGAATTCATGGGTTAATCATCAGTCCCTATGAAACATTTGACATCAGAAAAGTAACAATTTCATGATGACAGGTGTACGATACTGTCAGCCCTCTCCTATTTTTTTAAAAGGCTCCTGCTTCTCATACCCACTCTGATAGGTTTAGTTACATTCCTTTTCATTCTTGTTAGGCTTATACCAGGGGACCCTGCTAGAGTGCTAGCCGGTCTTATGGCAAGTCCACAAGATGTTGCAGCTCTTAGACAACAGCTTGGCCTTGATAAACCCATTTATGTACAGTATTTTATTTATATGAGCAACCTATTTACATTCAATCTGGGTGTCTCAGCAAGGACAAGGTCTCCCGTTCTTACAGAAGTTCTTTCAAGGTTTCCATACACGCTCTCCTTAGCCTTAGGAGGCACCATCCTAGCGGTCATTCTAGGTATTCCATTAGGGGTTTTTGCGGCATCAAGAAAAAACACCTTTTTCGACACATTAATTTCATCTTTTTCAATCGCTGGCATTTCGATGCCAATTTATTGGCTTGGGTTGATACTGATAATGATATTCGCCGTAAGCTTACATATTCTACCAGCAGGTGGAACCGGTTCCCCTGCAAACTATATCTTGCCAACTGTTACCATAGCACTTTATCTGATGGCTTTTGTCGTAAAGATAACCAAAGCCAGTGTAATTGACACGATGGAGAAGAACTATGTAATAACAGCAAGATCAAAAGGTTTAAGTGAAAGGGTTGTGCTTTACAAGCATATTCTTAGAAATGCGTTAATCCCGGTCATAACCATAGTCGGCCTACAATTTGGTGCCCTGCTCGGCGGGGCTGTTATCGTGGAAAATGTCTTCGCTTGGCCCGGACTCGGAAGGTTGATTGTCGATTCAATAGAGTCCCGGGACTACCCTATGGTGCAAGGTTCCATATTCATTTTCGCCCTTTTTTATGCTCTGGTTAACCTTGCTGTAGACGTCATCTATACGGTTGTTGACCCTCGGGTGAATCTCAAATGATTTCGACTATAAAGGAAGTTCTAAGATACAAGATGGTCCTTGTTTGCGTGCTCTTATTGTCAGCTTTCATAGCAATGGGTTTATTTGCTAACTTTATTGCACCCTACAATCCTTTAGCTACAAATCTTTCGCAGAGCTGCCAGCCTCCCAGTTTATCTCATCCATTTGGCACCGATGAACTAGGAAGAGACATCTTGAGCAGAGTTATCTACGGCGCAAGGTTGACGCTCTCTATAGCGTTCGCAGCTACGGCAGTAGGCGCTGCAGTGGGAATAATCGGGGGAGTTTTTTCCGGTTTTTATGGTGGCGCTGTGGATATGGTTATTCAAAGGCTAACAGACGTCCTTCTGGCACTGCCGGGTTTCTTGCTTGCTATAATGTTCATCGCAATCATGGGCAATAACCTGACTACAGTAATAGTTTCAGTAGCTTTGGCTATGATCCCATCATTTATAAGGATGGCTAGAGGGTTGACGTTGCAGGTGAAGGAACTAGAATATGTCTCGGCAGCAAAACAGCTAGGCGTCAGAAATATGAAAGTAATGACGAGACACATTATTCCAAATATTTCTCCCACACTGATCGCCCAGGTTACTTTGAACCTTGGAACCGCAATTCTTTTTATTTCAGGCCTTGGTTTCTTAGGAATAGGTATTCCACCGCCCCAGCCCGAATGGGGGACGATGCTGGGTACGGGGAGTGCATATATTTTCTATGCTCCCCACATAATTATTTTCCCAGGACTTGCCGTATTTCTTGTAGTATTTTCATTCAACAGGATTGGAGACAGAATAGGTGAGGTCATTGCAGTCAAATAAGGTTCTGCTCGATGTTCGCAATCTGAAAGTCAACTATAAGCTAAGTGGTTCTACAATAAGAGCTGTTGATGGAGTTAGCTTCACCCTTAAGAAGGGCGACAGGGTCGCTATAGTAGGGGAAAGTGGAAGCGGCAAGAGCACCTTAGGTCTCTCAATTATCAGGCTTTGTCCAGCAGAGATTACAGGAGAAGTCCTCCTTGAAGGTCTGGATTTACTTAAGCTCGAAGAAGAAGAGATTAGGAAGATGAGGGGCTCTGAAGTCTCAATCATTTTCCAAGATCCAGGATCAGCACTCAACCCAGTTATGCGTGTCGGAGAACAGGTAATGGAAGTCTTCACATCACACGGTTTTTCTAAATCGGAAGCATATAATAGAAGCTTAGGCCTTCTAAAAATAGTTGGAATACCTGATGCAGGAAAGCGGATGGGCTACTATCCACACCAGCTAAGTGGAGGGATGAAACAGAGAATAATTATAGCCATGGCTATAGCGCTTGGCCCTCGCCTAATAATAGCCGATGAACCAACTTCTGCACTTGATGTAACGATACAGGATCAGATACTGAAGCTTATCAGAAACCTTTCAGAAAGCAAAGGCCTATCGATGATCTTGATAACACACGACATGGGCGTCGCCGCAGAAGTCTGCAATTATATCGGGATAATGTACGCTGGAAGAATTCTTGAAATGGGCTCTTTAGAGGACATCTTTAACAACCCAAAACACCCCTACACGCTCTCATTGATGAGCTGTATTCCAAAAGGGCAAAAGGGTGTCCTTAAACCACTGCCAGGAAACGTACCCGACATGTCTAACCTTCCTGAAGGTTGCAAGTTTCGTCCACGCTGCCCGTATGCGCAAGAGTATTGTAGGCTTGATGAACCCGAACTTGTGCCAATAGAGGGGAGGCTTATAGCTTGTAATAGAGTGAGGTGACATTTGTGGAAATCGTTAGAGGAGAAAATCTATCAAAGTTCTATGACGTTAAGGTTTCAACCACTAAATCAAGTGTGCTTAAAGCTGTCGAAGGAGTCAATATTTCAATTCGAGCTAAAGAAGTCTTCGGGCTTGTTGGTGAAAGTGGCAGTGGTAAAAGCACACTCGGAAGGCTTCTCCTCTGGTTGGAACGGCCGAGTTCTGGTAGGGTGCTCTTTAAGGACTTAGATCTGTTGAAAGCTAAGAAGAAAGTCGTCAAAGAAGCGAGAAGAAAAATGCAGGTAGTTTTCCAAAACCCTGACTCGTCACTAGATCCGAGGATGAAGATTGGCAAGATTTTGTTAGAGGGTCTCGAATGCAGCGGTTATAAGGGGAACTGTCATGACCGAATAAAGAGCGTTGTCGAAGACGTCGGCCTTAGACCTGACGTCATAGACATGTTTCCACACCATTTAAGTGGAGGGATGAAACAGAGAGTTGCTGTCGCAAGAGCTATTTTAGCTGAACCCGAATTTATTGTCCTAGACGAACCGACTTCGGCTCTCGACGTGTCTGTACAGGCTCAGATCTTGAACTTACTTACTGAAATCCAGAAAAAAATTGGCTTATCCTATTTGTTCATTTCCCACAACCTCTCAGTTGTAAGTTATGTGAGTAATAGAGTGGGCGTCATGTATCTAGGAGAGCTTGTGGAAATAGGTGAAAGCAACGAAGTATTCAACAATCCTCTTCATCCCTATACAAAGTTACTTATATCCTCTGTTCCATCTCTTTACATGTCAAACAAATACGATGTGTCAAATTACAATGTTATTCATGAAGGATCAAATGGGGTCGTAAAAGGCTGCAAGTTTAGTCCACGCTGTCCATATTCAGATGACCTATGCCGCTCAAAGGAACCAAAACTTGAAGGTGTCGGGCACCTTGTGTCCTGCTTTCACGTAAGCGGAGTAACAAATGCCGCAAGATAGCTATACTAATACAGATACCGATGATTTTTAACTGTATCCTTTTAAAGAGCTTTAAGCATCTACTACATAAGATTTCCAAGAATATTGAACTGCATCTCGTCAATTTCACCGGTTAGTTCAAGTTTTTTATTTTTCTCAACTTCGTTGATTAGAGGTTCTGATACTTGGAATGTAGCCAGTTCAAGAGTGTTTTTAATACGTATAACTCGAACTTCTTCATTCTTCTTGTCTAGGAGCCGCAGTGCAAGTCCTATGGCGTCCTGATCTGTTGGCATCACAGTAGGGATCTTGGCTGCGATTATCCCGATCATACCGGCAGTTAAAGAATTCATGTATGTGTCGTTGAAGTTTATTTTATCAAATAGCCTTTTCGTTATTATATCAGCTAGTCCAACGCCTATTGCGTTTCCTTCGGTTTCCTTAGTTAGATCAAGTGTAACAATCATTCTTAAGTCGGGTAGGTCCTTTGGTTTTTCTTCAGGCCAAGCAAATCTACCTGTAACATTTGGGTCCATCCCTGAACCGCTGATGTTCTTCCCCATCTTCTCCACTATGAGCAGATCTAGTTGGTTGAAAGGGATCGTCATTATCCATTCCTTTGATTTTGCAAGAAGTTTTCTTTCTTCTCTTTCTATCTCATGAGGTTTAAGCGCTTTTATCAGGGCTGTCTCATGGTACTGGTTCTCAACGATGGCTATGCCAAGCTTGATTGGGGCATTTTCCATGATCTTCCTTGCAGTTGGTACGAGCAAGTTATGGTAACCATATCTTCCATTGGAATGGAATGTCTGTGCTCCCTTCTGCTTGCCTAGGCCGATAACCATCATCTTCATAAGGCCGCTCTCGACTTCGTCCTTGAAATCCGTATGGGACTTAACCCTGCCAACAACTATAATCGCATCAGCTTCAAGAGCAGGTTTTGAAACGTAGACAGGTTTACCGTTGTCGAGTCTCGCGACCTCTTTTACCTCCATTGATGACACTATAGGTGCGCCGGCAAAGCTCTCGGTCAAACCAAGGTCGCTCAGCACTCTGACTTGGCCTTCAGAAGTGGCGCCACCGTGGCTTCCCATTGTAGGTATGATAAAGGGAATCCCTCCAACTTTCTTCACCTCGTCAACAACTGTCTTTATAATATCAGCTATGTTTGTTACTCCCCTACTTCCAGCTGTTATGGCGACCCTTGTACCTGGTTTCACGACTGATTTAAGATCAGCGTTTTTCAGTTCCTCTCGTAGTACATTTTTATAGTCTATCGCTGGAGGTGCATCAAAGTATTGTCTGACATCTACCATGTTGGGGTACATTTCTACCAGCTTACACTGTAAAAATCCTGGCTATATCTTTTTGTTTTATAGTCAGAAATGTTATTTAAAATACTCTCTAGAGTTAGAAAAAATGGTATCAAAAAAGGAAAGGGTTGTGAAAAAAGCTCTAAAATCCATTTGCCTTAATCAACATTATTTATTCAATGTTTTTTCTAAGGTGTCAGAATTTTTTCTTCGAAGACAACACAATCCTTGCCTATGCTAAAGCCTGCGTGTTGCTTTCCTGGTGACACAAAGAATGCTATCAGAAGCTTCTTCTTCCCCGTATTTGTAACGCCATGCACAACGCCGGAAGGTATGTACACAACGTCTCCTTCAGAGATCTTCATAGCCTTCTTTTCTTTTCCGACAAAAACAGTGCCTCTCCCTTCTAAAACAAAGTAAATTTCCTCTGAATTGACGTGGGTATGAGGGTACAGCCCATCCTTGGGTTTGAAGACGCCCATCGCGAAGTCCTGGTTTTTACTTGTGGTTTCGTTGGAGATTATAGGTTTTATGGGTCCTCCAAGCGCTTTAATAATTTTAACGTCCTTAACATTCAACAACTTTACTGACATTAAATATTATTATATCTAAAATGAGTATAAAAGCTTTTATAAGATTATACGAGCTAATAATTTCTTTTGTTTTTATGCTTAGAAATAGACGAATTGTTTTTTTAGTCCTCACAAAAGAAATATAAAGAATTAATAAAAGATAGTTGACGATAGATAATTTTGAACTCCAGAGAAAGAGTTCTATCTGCACTTAACCACGAACAGCCTGACCGTATACCTATCGATATGGGTGGAACAGTTTCTACGATACATGTTGAAGCATATAAACCTCTTCTTAGAAATCTTAAGATAGACGTAGATAAAATCAGGCTTTTAGATTTGATTAGCGGGTCGTCTAGACCAGACGAAAAAGTTCTTAGGAAATTTCACGTAGATACGAGGTATATCTATCCAAAATCTGCTGGAAAAGAGCTCAACTATCCAAAAGAAATGCTAGATGTATGGGGTGTTAAGAGGAGGTTCACAGGATATTATTATGATGTGACAAAGGATGGTAGCCCACTCTCAAAGGCAAAAGATATGGAAGAGATAGAGCAATTCAATTGGCCTGATTCACACACCATCTCTTATGATCTCGAAGATATGATCGATCAGGCTGAAAGACTTACTAAACAGGACTACGCTGTAGGTCTGCCATATGTAATAGTTGGCTCCTTTGCGCATTCGATGCTTCTCAGAGGCTATCAACAGTTTCTAGCTGATATGATACTGCATCCTAAGATTGCTGATGCCATTATGGAAAAAGTTGCGGGTATAATGGTTAGTTTAATTGAAGAATACGTCAAACCTATTGGCAACTATCTCGATTTCGTATTCTTTGGAGATGATCTAGGGGCTCAGACAGCTGCCATAATATCGCCGCAAGTTTATAGGAAGTACGTTAAGCCCAAGCATATAAAAATCGTTGACGCCTTCAAACGTGTAACGAAAGCTAAGGTAATAATTCACAGTGATGGGGCAATATCTTCCCTTATCGATGACATTGTTGATGCTGGTGTATCAGGTATCAATCCTGTCCAAGTATCAGCAAAAGGGATGGATGGCAATGATCTAAAGGAGAAGTTTGGAGACAAGGTCGCCTTTTGGGGCGCAATAGACACGCAGCATATTCTTCCTTTTAGTCAACCATCAGATGTTCGAGAAGAAGTTAGGTTGAGAATAAATCAGTTAGGTAAAGACGGAGGATACGTTCTAGCATCGGTTCATAATATCCAACCATTTACGCCGCCTGAGAACATTGTTGCCATGTTCGATGAAGCTTGGAAATATGGGCAAACGTACTACAGTGAATAGACCTAGGGATGTTCCTCATTTAATGGTATTAAGAAAATTTATTTTAACTTTATTTTTTTTATTATGCGTTGATACCTATAGTTTTTCAATTATTTTACAGTCACCGATTTAGCAAGATTTCTCGGTTTATCTGGATCATAACCACGGAGTACTGCCAGTTGATATGCAAGAATTTGAATCGGGACTATGTGTGTTATAGGGTCCAAAATATCTGAATCAGGTGTTTTTATGAAGAAGTCAAAGATGGGATTATTCTTTGAATTAACACCTATAATATATCCTCCCCTTGCCTTGATTTCCATTGCGTTTGATACGATATCCTTCTCAGTTTCTCTTGAAGAAAAAACTATACACGGTGTACCATCTTCTATCAGAGCGATTGTTCCATGTTTTAATTCTCCTCCACTGAAACCTTCAGCATGAATGTATGATACCTCCTTGATTTTTAATGCCGCCTCTAACGCAGTAGGGTACATCAGTCCTCGTCCAACTAAGAATATGTGCTCTTTGTCTTTTAGTTTATCAGCTATTTGTTTTATATGTTCTCTTGTACTTACAGATGTCAGGTTGTAGATCGAATTCCAAAGATATCTAAGATTAGATAGACCCTCTTCATACCTACCTGCTACAGTATACGCCAAAAGCGAAAGAACAGCTAGTTGTGCCGTATAAGTCTTCGTTGATAAGACACATATTTCTGGCCCTGTATTTAGCATTAGAGCTCTATCTGAGTCTCTGTGGAGGGATGAACCAACTACGTTTACTACGGACATAACTTGACTATTTTTTCTTCTTGCAGTGCTGACAGCCTCCAAGACGTCAATGGTTTCTCCACTCTGGGAGACAGCTATTATAAGTGTTTCAGGAGTAAGATAATGTTCATAATTTGAGAACTCTGAGGCTAATACCACATTTATATGCATCTTAACGATTTTGGAAAAAATATAACTCGCAGAAAGGCATGCATGGTACGAACTACCACAGGCAACTAAAAACACTCCTTTTGCTTTGTTAATGGCATCCGCAACAGCAAATAGGTTTTTTATATCTTGATTCGCTGCCTTTTGAATTGTATCCACTTGTTCTGATATTTCTTTCATCATAAAATGGTCAAAATTACCCTTTTGCGCCTGGTCAACACTCCAATCTATACTATGTATAGGTCTTGTCACTTCTTTATTTTCTTTCAACGAAAAGAATTTAATTTCATTATCGGAGCCTATAGTTATAAAGTCTTTATCGTACACATATATCACATCTTTTGTATGCTCTATAAAAGCAGGTATGTCACTTGCAATAAAGCTCTCTTTTTTTCCGACACCTACTACAAGGGGTGAACCATTTCTGGCAGCAATTATTTTTCTTTCACCCTCGCACATAGCGAGAATTGCATAGTATCCTTCAAGTTGTCTTATCGCATCAATTGCAGCACTCTCAAATTTTTTTCCTTTTCGCATTTCTAATTCTATCAGATTGGGTATCGTTTCTGTATCTGTCTCACTGTAAAAGGTGAAGCCATTTTCTTCAAGCATTTTTCTTATTTCTTGATAATTCTCAACTATTCCATTATGTACAACAACGATCTTGCTATTATTTGAAATATGAGGATGAGCATTTGCACGTGTGACTCCCCCATGTGTAGCCCATCTAGTATGTCCAATTCCCATTGTACCTTCCATGGATTGAAGGTCAATTTTTTTATTTATTTCTTCTACGCGTCCAATATCTTTCTTTATTTGGATCCTGCCATTTCCATCAAGTGTAGCAATTCCTGCGGAATCGTATCCTCTATATTCTAATCGTTTGAGTGCCATAAAAATTACTGAAGCCGCTCTATTTTCCCCTGTGTAACCTATTATACCGCACATGGTTTAAAAGTCTATATAAGCTGTATAAATCCACCATCGCTGTCTAATTTGTTAATATTCGTATTCCGTTAATACGTTCTTTGGGTGTGAAGACAATAAAAACTTATAAGCAGAAATAAAATATTATAATTTGACTTAAAATGGTTGATGGACTTTTAACATACCAAAAAGAAGACAAGAATCTTACTGCCCATACTTCAGTATTTTTTGACTTAACCCCTACGAGAGTATTATCAAATGACATAAGTTGGAAGATAATCCATTCTATCGAAGACAAGCCAAAGTATGCCAGAGAGATAGCCAGAGAACTTTCATTAAACGAACAAAGTGTTTACTATCACATTAAAAAACTATTAACATCTGGCATAATAAACATAGTTGAAGAACAGAATATCCGCGGCGCTAGAGCAAAAAAAGTTCTCTTGTCAAATAATGGAATTACAATACTATTTAAAGAACCAAAGGAAGAAGCTTTAAAAATTTATCATTTATATAACAAATTCCCTTTATTTTTCAAAGAATTCTGCAAAGACGACTCGTTTAATGGGTACATCGTTGTAGGTTCACCTGAACCGCATGGGCCTTTTAGGGCTGTCGCACGAGACGGTCACTATGCAGCAGAATTATCATTTTTCCTTGGAAAATGTTCAAATAATCTAAAGAATTTCATTATCCGTTTAGATACGGATATAAAAGCTGAACGATTATATAATGAAAACCTCATTTTAGTAGGAGGTCCTATAACAAATATTATAACATCCGAAATAAATAAGCATCTTCCTATAAAGTTTGCGGAGCCAAACTATTGGTCAGGTCTAATTGATCAAGATGGCAATGTGTACCAGGGGGAGACGGATGCTTTAATATCAAAGATCAAAAATCCCTATGACCCTGAAAAGTGTATCATAATTATAGCTGGTATTAGACATCTCGGAACAAAATCGGCCATAATTGGTTTGACAGAACCGTCAGAAGAGACACTAAAATTCTATAACGGACAATCAAGGTATGCTTCGATAATTAAGGGCTACGATCAAGACGGGGATGGAAAAATAGACCACGCGGAAATTATAAAATCATATAATACGCTTTAGTATCAAAGTCTATCTACACTTTAATTTTTTCAAATAAAAATAAGACCCTTTGCGTTCTGGGATGATAATAAAATAAAAATATTTAATGGAATCCTCATTCATTCAATCTTTTTCAGATAAAACTTAAATATGGATTTGATAAATGAGACGACGAGAAGACATGAACAAAGACGAGATTCTGGAAGCAATTCGCGACAATATAGTAAACCTTGACTTTGACAAATCGAAAGAGAATACTCTAAAGGCTATGGAGATGGGTGTTGATCCACAAGAAGTAATCCTCAAAAGTATAGCTCAGGGTATGGAGATCGTAGGTAAAAAGTTCGAAGCGTCCGAATATTTTCTATCCGAGCTCATAGTTGCTGGAGAAATTGGAAAAGAAGTAACAAAGCTACTTGAGCCCAAGCTGAAGGGTGTCAAGATTAAGAAAATTGGGAAAGTTGTTATAGGAACTGTTAGAGGTGACCTTCACGATATAGGAAAGAACATTGTCTCAATGATGCTTGAAGCATCTGAGTTTAACGTCATAGATTTGGGTGCTGATGTCTCCCCAGAAGCGTTCGTCGATGCTGTTAAGAAAGATAAGCCTAACATAGTCGCAATGTCAGCTCTACTGACGGTAACAATGGTGGAAATGGAGAGCGTTGTAGACGAGCTTAAGAAAGCTGGTTTAAGGAAGAAGGTTAAAGTCATAATTGGGGGCGCGGCTGTCACCGAAGAATTTGCAAAGAGCATAGGCGCCGACAGCTATGGCTCGAACGCAGTAGAAGGAGTAAGACTCTGCAAGCAGTGGGTAAAGTAAGAAAGGGGAGGAGCCAGGCTCCGTATGAAGTTTAACAGGGTGGAGCTCGATAAAAACAGCTTAGTTTTTGGTTTTAGTCGCCATCCCCTGATATATGGCAATGGCTTAGAGATAGGAAAAGGGCGTGTTGTACCCGAGGTCAAGTATTTTCCAAGAGTAGGCAAAGATTCGAAGGAAGAGTTCAAAGCTATAACTGAACAGGTTTTGAAGAGGGCAACGAGTTTAGGCGTGGATAGACTCCAGCTTGAAACCGAATTGACATATGTTGAGATGCAGCAATCGACTCTTCCAGGAGAAATAACTAGACTACAGAAGAATCTGATAGATGCATATTCTAAAGAATACGGTATGCAACTCGCTCTCAGAGTAACTGTTCCAGACATCAGGGATTTCGGCAAACCAAAAAACGACGAAGGCGGATTTAATAGGATGATGGATGCTTTTGAGCAGGTAGCTTCTAATGGTGCTGATGTCCTTTCGATAGAATCCGAAGGCGGAAAAGAACTTTTTAACTACGCAGTAATAAGGCAAGATCTTCTTGGAATTGTCGCGGCATTAGGGTACTTGGCAACTTATGATATGAAAAAATTGTGGAGGGAAATCGTTAAAATCGCCAGGAATAAGAATGTTATCGCGGGTGGTGACAGTGCCTGCGCATTTGGTAATACTTCAATGAGGCTTGCAGGGGGTCTCAGAGACAACGTCATCCCCCACTCTCTTGCAGCGATAGTAAGGGCCATGTCAGCATGTAGAAGTCTAGTAGCGTACGAGGAGGGTGCTGTTGGACCTGGAAAGGATTGCGCCTATGAAAATGTAATTATTAAGGCAATAACAGGTTACCCGATGTCATTGGAAGGAAAGACCGCTGCTTGCGCACATTCGAGTCTTGTCGGAAATATTGTCGGTGGAGTGTGTGATCTCTGGTCAAATGAGCAGGTTGAAAACATTAGGCTTTTCGGCGGCTACGGTCCCGAAGTTTTTTTGGAGATTCTCCACTATGACACAAAAATTATGAACACAGCGATAAAAATTGGAATGCAGCAAGAACTGAAGACTATTTTAGTTGAATCCGACAAATATGTTGACCCTCAGGCTTTTGTTCTATCTCCAGAAATAGCTTGTGAAATAGGGGGAGCCATAGTCGGTGGAGGGGACGAGCTTTCTAGAACTATCTCCAGTGGAATAAAGGCTTCAATTTTGATAATGGGAGAACAAAGGTTGAAACTTGGCAAGAGCGAGAAAAGGTATCTGGAGACTGCGAAAGATAAATTGGATGATATTTATCGAGATCCTTTAAAGAAGGTCGAACAAACTCTACCGAGTTACCAGCAAAAGGTTGGCAAGCTCAAGGTTAAAGACTACTTAGAAACCTGAATGCCTTTAAAAGTTTGCGAATAGCTACTTAGTGAGATTTCGAAGATTCTACTCCAACATTAAGTATGTGAACGTTAGAAGATGAAATGCCCTATCTCTCCACTGTTAATACTATATAACTTGAGCATAAAACAACGATTTAGATGGTGTCTACTTTCCACGTCTAATAAAAATCGACTTATTGCGCAATTTATATTTTCACGTAAAAAATGGTCGATTATTTGGATCTAAGTTCTTTTTTCAGTTCCATTTTGCCCTGCTCGAACTCTTTTAGAACAATAGGATGTGTACTCGCTATGGTTCGAGAATTGCGTATGTTCTCCGAATAAAATTCCCTTAATTCTATTGCCTTAAGGAACCTGCTGTTAAAGTCGTCTAAATAAGATCCGTATATGTGATATGAGTCAGAAATATCCGTGTACTGTCCGACTTCGATTGCCTTTTTGATCTTATTTGAGAGCATCGATGCAATTTTTTTCTGTAGTTCTGTTAGAGCAAAAATGTTCATGAAAGCTGCTTTGTAGGCGTCTCTTGATCTCCAATGAGTGTTCATATTTAATTTTAACTGACCATCTTCTTCGGTGCATCTGAGCCATATTCTTTGAAGACATGGGGGATCGTCTGTTGAAGGGTCCAACATAGGGTTCCAAGTTATTGCCTGAGCTCTTCTTGTGTAGGGGACACTTGCAAGTTTGTTGATTAAATAATCGATTTGGTCGATGAATCCCTCTCGTGTGGGATATTTGAACAGTCTCTGATGGTATGTGTAAGTCCATTTTCCGCTTTTTGGGTCAATCCAATGGTCATGAACGCCTTCAATCACTTCTTGTTTATACTTCTCTAGGTCCTTGAACATAGAAGGAATAGATAGATGGATTCTTGGCTCACAGAGAGGTTCACTTACTACCATAATCATTGTAGCATCGACGCTAGGTGGATCTTTTGGTTTATCATATTCGGTCTTAATGTTGATACCGTTTTTCCATAACGTGCTCAAAGACTTTTCCCACGTTTCCGCTATTCCCTTTCCTGTAACAAGCAATACAGGTATCATTAGGCTCTGAATTAGGGACAGCTGTGAGCCATTAAAAGTCTTTTGTTTGAACAGTGAAAAGGAAATTCAAATGTTAGTCGCTATCTCGTTTCCCACCTAAGGGGCGAATCGAGCTCAGAGTCTTGTCGAATAACGTCTCATCTTTGTGAGGGATAAAGGTTGCGTTGATGAATTCGTCTTTAAAGAACTTTATCAGGTTGAGCTCGACGACTTTAACTTTTTTAACGATAGAGTCTGCCTCCTTCCATTCATTTCTAGACAAGAGCAGAGCTGTTGCACCTGCACCAGAGCCATTTCCAATCTGGATATATCTGTCATTGGGTAGTTCAGGTAATAGACCAATCACTGTAGCGTAAAAAGGCTCGATGTATGTGCCAAAAGCACCTGCGACGAAGAATTTCTTGAAGTCTCTGATGTCAACCTTTCCCAGCTTTGCCAGCGTCAGTAACGTGGAGAAGATTGCTGCTTTAGCTAACTGGAGCTTCCGAATATCATTTTGTGTTATAACTATTTTTTTTCCTTTCTCTTGGAAGAGTATAAACTGAAGTTCGCTATTTTCTTTGATGATTTTTTTACTTGATCCAAGAACTATTCTTCCGGTTCTATCAACAATTCCTTTTATCTTCATCCATGCCAGCGCTTCAACGATTCCTGAACCGCATATACCTAAAGGTTCTGTTCCACCGATAGTTTTGAAAAAGACATCGTTGTTATCTTCGCTTATGGACACCGACTCTATGGCTCCTTCCATCGCCCTCATGCCGTTCCTTATGCTGTATCCTTCAAGGGCGGGGCCAGCAGCGCAGGAAGATGCTAAGAAACAGTCTTCAGTCTTAATGACTACTTCCGCATTTGTTCCCAAGTCGACTAAAGCAGCAGGTTCCTTAAATCTATGTATTCCTGAAACAAGTATGTCTGCCACCAGATCTCCTCCAACGTAGGCACTTATTGAAGGCAGTGTTCTAAGATACGCGTTTCCGTTTGATATAACCTTTAGGTCCCTTGTCTTAGATTTCGTGGGTAAAGTGAAAGGTGGAATATATGGTACACGTGAAGAGAAGTAGGCACTATTCCCTAGGAGAAAAGAGCACATGACGGTGTTGCCGGAACAGACAATATCGTAGATCTTTTCGGAATCTACTTTTGCCTCTTCTAAAAGTTCAGAGATGATTCTGTTTACGGTTTCAATTATCGCCGAATGCATCTTGGACAGATTTTCTTCATTCCTGTTTGCGAACTCGATTCTGCTAATAACGTCTTCTCCAAATTTTATCTGTTCATTGTAGTGAGATTTGATAGCTAACAATTTTCCGTCCTCTAGGTCGTGTAAATAGCCAACAACGGTTGTTGTACCTATATCGAAAGCTATCCCGTATAAGTGACCTGCCTCAAAATGTGGACACAGATCGATTAGTTCATCATCGAAAATAGCTACGTCGACGTCAAAATCAGAATTCCACAATACATTTGAAACTTTTCTTAATATAAGGCTATCGTACCTTTCAATGTCTAAATATAAGAGAAGTCTGTTAAGATCTGGTTCTTGATCCTCTAGGGATGGTTTCTTCAACACCACCCTACACTTGGTTACATTCGGCTTTAGCTCTGATTTTACTTCTCGTCCCCAAACAAGAATCTTGGTTCCGGAAGCCCTTGACTGCTGATTCAATTCTATTTCAGCATCCGATAGAATACGAATCTGGCAGGACAGTCTACTATCTGAATCGAGAACCCTTTGCCATCTTTCCTCTTGCTTAGTCAAAGGCGATACCGCGCCTTTAGCTACCTTAACATAACATTTGCCGCACAATCCTTTTCCGCCACATATGCCCCCGATCTCTATTCCATTTTTAAGTAAAGCTTCGAATAATGTTTCTTCATCATTTGTATATATAATTGAAGCCTTTGGATAAACCGTAACCTTGTGCAATCTTTTCGACATCTCTAAAGCTCACTTTTCATTAAAAAGCTTTCATTTATAAGTTTCGCTGAGATCAACACTCAAACAACGTTCAGAATCGGCTTACTGATTAGCTAAAAGCTTATAAGAATAATTGCAACATATAGGTAAGTGAATTGTATGAATCATCGGGAACGATTCTTCGCAGCACTTGATTTGAAGGAACCAGATTGCGTGCCGATAACAGATTTAGGTCCAGATCCACCCATTGTCGAAGCAATTTTGGGAAAGAAGCTTGGAACAGTATTAAATATGGCCGGGGGGAGCGACAGCTGGCAGTCGTCTATAGATTATAGACTTTCCATGTTTGAAGCATGCAAGAAGATCGACTTCGATGCGGTTGCGGCAATGTCAGACTATTCACTAACCACCAAGGACTATAAACCCAAGTTTATCGACGAGAAGAGGTACATAGACCACTGGGGTAGAATAATGCAGACGGATCAGCGATCCAAAACTACATACTTTGTAGGAGGTACGATAAATTCTCCAGAAGATCTAGATAATTACGAGCCTCCGGATCCTTTCCATCCCGATGTCGTAGAAATGATGCAGAAAACAATCAGAAGGATAAGGGGAGAGGATATTGTAATAACGGCTCAATGTCACAGCGGATGGCATATGGCTTTCCAAGTTAGAGGTGGTATTGACAAGCTTTCAATAGACTTTTACAAGAACCCAAGCTTCGCCCGCAAGCTATTTGACAAGATTTCAAAGACCTGTCAAGGGTTTGCCAAATCCCTTATCGAAGCCGGTACCGATGTTTTATTTGTTACAGACGATTACGCAGATAATAAAGGTCCGATGATGAACCCTAGACTTTTCAGAGAATATGAACTCCCAAAGCTGAAGGAGATAGTAAATATCGCTAAGAAACATGGTATACCCTTGATGAAGCATTCGGATGGAAATCTATACCCAATTCTTGACGACATCGTTAATACGGGAATAACAGGTCTCCATCCTATTGAGCCGGGGGCGATGAGTTTGAAAGATGTAAAAGAAAGATATGGAAGCAGAATTTGTCTCGCAGGAAACGTTGACTGTAGGAATGTTCTACCATTTGGGAATGAGGAAGCGGTTAGAAAGGACGTTAGAAGATGTATAGACGAGGCAGCGAAGGGAGGCGGCTACGTCCTAACATCGAGCAATTCGCTTCATGCGAACGTTAAAGTAGAAAACATATACACTATGGTCGATGAGGCAAGAAAATACGGTAAATATCCATTGCATAAATCGTAATCCAGTATGTCTCCAAAGATTACAGAGTGAAGATGATTTTTTCCTAAAGTTTATAGAACACCTTCTTTGTATTTGTTGTTATGTCTTTTTCCTTTTTAAATGCGCCTAAAAATAATAAAGAACTTTTTATGAGCGATATAGTTAGAGTCTTAAGTTTACAATTAGGAAATCTCTGGTTCAGTGAATTATCGTCGGAACTTAATTCTTTTAGGCTTACTTTGGGGAGGCCTGTGGCCTTTAGTAAAGAAGAGCTTAATGAATCGGTAAAGGCTCTTATCGCTTTGAATATATTAATTACTCGAAACGGTTTTAGAGCGACATCCAATAGACCCGAACCTGATATACTTGTTGGACTAATTAATTCAAATTCTCTTGAAGCTGCTCTTTCCACTGACCCTGATATTAGGAAATATAGAATGCTCTCCAAATTCTAAACATATCTTTTTATTAAAGTTAAAAAATTTGGGGTTGGGTAAGTTAATTCTTAATTCCAAATATGATTTCTATATCATTCTTCCTCTATGGCTTTGGTTAACCCTTGTTCTTAAACTAAATCCTGCCAGGGCATTCTCTCTCCAATTATTGCTCTCAAGCTTCATCTGAGAATTTTTTTGATACTTCACTATCTTCTCTTTTATCTTAAATATCTTTCCCTTGACTTTTTCGATTTCGTCAGAGGCGAGCTCGCATATAGAGATCATGCTGATATACTTGTCTATGTTAGAAGGCATGTCTTTACACGACCCCCCCTAATATCGCGAGCAAAGGTGGCCAATGTAGTTCTCAAAGCTTTCTTTTGCTGTAGGCTTTCGCTGTTTTTAGCAATATGGTTCCAATTGATTTTAGCTGGCGATAAAAACTTTTGAATTGAAAACCTTCAAAAATTAAGGTAATTTAATTTTTAATTTTTGAACGCTTATATGTTTCTGTTTTCAAAAAGTTTATTAAAGATCGTTTAGTTGCTGGCTTGCGATAAAAAAATAATGTCTGATGAGCAAAAGAGGCTAATAAGAGGATGCGAAAGGTGGAAGAATAGCCTAGCATATTACCTTACGCTGAAACCTACAAAATCTAATGTTAATAGCATTTGTCATTCATCATCTTACTTTATCTCTTGGCTAAATGATCTACACGATTGTGATGAAAGATTATATGAGCAACTTTTATCCTCTTCAAAGTATTATTTGAATAAAGCGTCAGAAGTAATATTCGACCATTTTTATGCGAACTGTAGACGTAACACTCCAAATTTTTCTCTTAGTTCTAAAAGATATGTCAAGTCTGTCGGAAAACTTATCGATCACGTGTACTATGTATTCTGGTGCAGCTATTATAGTGGAAGAGAAGATTTCCTTGATCATGTTTTCAACGTTTTATTGTGCGACATCGTAGTCAACCTTCCACCAACCTCAAAACTAAAGGGTAGAGCTGGAAAAGACGTAGGGCGTGCACTGTGGGAACTCTTAACCTATTTCGAGAAGCTTCTAGACTATGATGTCCCTACGTGGGCGATTCAAAAATTCCAGACCGACGACCTATTGAGGCCAAAAATCTATGAGGACGACACATATAACATTATGACAACACTAGATAACCTCGAACAATCATTTCCGATAATATCGGATGACCCCCAATACAGGGCTTATAGAAGTGAGCTGTTAAGATCTACTGAGCGTGGTGCTCACGAGAGAAGGAAGGCGTTAAAGAACGCTCTTCGACAAAGATGTGGGTGTGGTGCATCTCTCAAGTTAGTAAGATCGGATATAACGCTTAACAGGATTAAAGATAACATAGTTCTTTTAACTAAGACGGAATGCAAAATCTGTGGTAGATTTTATAATTTTGAGAGCTCCGCCCAAAAAACCAAAGAAGAATTTGACGCCCTTGAACAGTTAGACGAATACCTAGACTCAAATTATACCATCTCTCTGGTACAAAAGATAAAAGACAATCCTATCAGATAGATTTCCTTTTAAAGACACCGTTCTTCCCACTTTTTTATTGCTGTCAATCAATTTATGGTGCTATAAAGTGTTTTTTGTTTTTTAACAAAGCTAACCGCTTCCTGCCTGAAATTATTATAAGCTCTTGTGAACTCGCTCTTAGTTTTTATTACAGCCCCAAAATTAGGCCATTCCTCAGGCGTCAGTCCATCTTCTCCGAACTTCACGTTTACCCCAACCTCTTTGAGCTTTTTCAAAATAGCAGGTGTAAGTTGTAAGGCTTTTCTGCATTCATCCTTCGCTTCATATTCTTCAAAAAGTCTGTGTATTGTTTCAGCTTCAACTACTCTGTTCACAACAGCGTCCAGATATTCTTCTAAATTGAAACCTGGTTTCCTGCTCTCGTTCAAGACGTTTGTCTGATGGTTTGGAAATTCTGTATTAGTCATGTTACTTGATGCCAGGGTCAAAAATGTCTCTCTAGGTTTTCTCTTCGAAGCGGGAAGCATGTCTATGAATGCTATAACTTCCTCCGTCTGCTCTTCATTCAGCTCGTATCTGGCTCTGATGTAATTTAGCCACTTAGACCTATTCTCCGGAAAAAAGAAGACTTCATAAACCCTTTGTGTAACGGCTATTCCACATTTACAGATATCGTCCTCCAGCCTTGATAAGTATGCCTGCACTTCTTCCTTAGTTCCTCCGAACATATCTGCCTCCATAGCAAGTTTTACGAAAGGTTTAATCGTTAATGAGCTAAGATAGCGGAGATCACTAGATATCTCGAATAGCTTTTCGATAGACAGAGCACCTACATCCTGTACACCAAGATCTTTGGCTAGTTGTGCTATAGCAGAGAAGTCTTTGGTCTTGTTATACATCATTTCCAACATTATTCTAGCCTGTTTTTCACGTAAATAATCGTTGAGTCGTCCACACATAGTAGTTTCATAAGATGTTCCGACATGAATCCCTTTTTTGACAGCTTTCGCTCTACCCTCTATTTTAGAAATTATTAGAGTCGTCTCCTGCGAGACAGTATAAGTCTCGGTGTTGTTCGTGCCTATTCCCAAACTCTCCAAATCGTGTGTTGTATCGATAGAAGAAGAATTGTTTCCAGAGACCTTGAACACAATGTTTGGTCGCATCTTTTCAATGTCGAGATCGTTATATCCCCACAGAAGATATTCGTCATATTTTCTGAGAAAATTAGAGGCATCAGAATATATATGTAAAGCATCCTTAACACTCTCTTTACTGCTTCCACTAACATTCGGGCTGAGCTGATAGCTAACCATGCCGTGTACAAAGTTTGAGGCTATAGCAATAGGCCTGAACACTGCTAGGTTAGGAAAGACACATATCTCAGTGGCCTTCATTGCAATTTCGTCGGCGAACGCTTCTGGTTCATCTAACCATTTTCTGTTCTCCTTTGCCACCGTTTTGAAATCCTGACAAAAGCTTTCTCCTTTAAAGCCATCCCAAAGAGAGGGATCATCTACATATGCTGCGGCGGCTAGAACTGGGTTTGTTGAAACCTGAACGTAACCCAAGTGCCTCAGCCACCTCAGACCAAGAGCATAATCGTTGCCGAACTTGTTCTTCTTAATACTCATGCGATAGTATATGTTTTCTTGAACTTCCTCTTTTACGGCCTCCAAAAAGCTCAACATCCTCTCATCCGCCCTAAGCTTTCCTTCTACGGTTTCACCTATCTTCGAGGTCATCGACCCGGGTGGTTTGTAATTCTTGGACATCGGTATCTTCATTTCGGCAATAAAATCGTCGACGACATCCTTTGCGATTGTAGTCGCAAAATATTTCTTTTCATATTCTTCCCATTCTCCTAAAGTTCTTCTTATATAGTCAATAGCAATCTCTGTCTCATCTTCTGAAAACCCTATTAGTACACGCTCAAAACCAAAAAAATTTAATGCGATATTTAAAAGTGTAGCATAAGATTTGGTCCGAACGATAATCGATTCCTGTAAGGGAAGGTATCTACTCTCATAGAATTTTAAATTCAGCTTTCGCGTTATACTTCCAACGGTTTTTTCAAGACGCCCTATCATCCCTCTGTTTAAAATATGATCTGCGGCAAGCTTCACGTGACCCTTAAAGGCTGTTTGAATAACGTGGTCCACGTGATCTAAGCTTAATATAGTGGAAGACAAGTCTTCTAATTTCATAATAATATGTTGCTCTTTAACCATCAATCAGCACACTTTCGGGAAAACTGTTAAACTGTCTTATTTATTTTTCTCCATCCCTATAACGCTTTTTCCAAGGTCAACTGAGAGCAGAGAGTTTGGATAATCTAGCATCCTTTTAACTCGAAAAACATCTTTGATAGCGCTAAAAGATCAGATTATAATATAGTTTTGGCGAAGATTGACGATGCCTTGTGTTGGTTCCACTTCAATAAATTATTCTCATCTTATCGGCTCATACCTCGGCTGCTTATTCCTTAATCTGATGTAGATGTATCCGAAGGGCCAGGCTCTCAGCTGTCTAACGACGCCCCAACTTTTTAACCTTCGAGGTGAAGTATAAACGTACGTGTTTCGCATGTAAACAAATTTGCCGGGTAATTTTCTAATCTTCGAAGAGAACTCTAGGTCTTCAGCAACTTTAAGTTTCTCATTGAATCCTCCAACCTCCCAAAAAGCTTCTTTCCTGCAAGCCAAGCACACGGCAGGTAATATCGGTCTCTTTATCTTGAATAATGTATTCATTCCAATCTCATTTGCTGCAGTATATAGTATAAAATTCTTACCGTATTCAGTTGTAAGTATCCTAGGTGTGCCAGCAAGAACTTGCTTATTATTGAAATGCTTGGCGATGTTGGTTAAGAGGTTTCGGCATGCGATGGTGTCTGCATCGAGGAAGACGTATATGCCCCCCTTGGCCGCCTTCGCTCCTTCATTCCTTCCAGCGGACACTCCTTTACGGTTGACGGTTACTATCCTTTCAGTATATTTCTTTGACACTTCAATCGTTCTGTCCTTACTCATTCCATCTGCTACAACTATCTCAAAATCCCCCTTGTAATCCTGTTTTTGTATCGAAGTCAAAGTCGAGCCTATATATTTTTCCTCATTAAGTGCAGGAATTATGAAGCTGATAAGGGGGTGCTCCATGTCTGTTTGACCTACCTAGCTGTTTATAACGCTTATCTTATATTTTATTCTTTTACAGCAGGCCTACTTAACTTTGGCTTCATCCTTTCTATAACTCTGGTCCTACCTTATCTTCGTGATGTTCTTTCTATAGACGTTCTCATAAGTGGTCTGGTTATAACGTCGGCGAGACTTCTTTATCGGTTCAGCCTCTACCTTAATTGTACTCTGATGTCTACTTTTTTAAATAAATTTTGACATCCTTAATTAAACTTTTATATTCGTCAAAAAGCTCCCTGACAAAACGTGAATAAGCTTTCTATAATAGTGCCAACATACAATGAGAAGGAGAACCTCGAGAACCTCGTAAGTAAGGTTTTTGCTTCATTGGAGGGGTTGGACTTCGAGTTGATCATAGTGGACGATAACAGCCCCGATGGCACTGGAAAGCTTGCGGACCAAATATCTTCAAGGTATCAAAAAGTCAAGGTTGTACATAGGGAAGGTAAGATGGGTCTCGGAACGGCGATTTTAGACGGTATTAAGGTGTCTGAAGGTGACTTTGTTAGCGTTATTGACGCGGATCTCCAGCATCCTCCAGATCTCTTGAGAAGTATGTTTGTGAAAGCAGAAAGCGGTACCGATATCGTGATTGCTTCAAGATATATCGAGGGTGGAAGGATCGAGGGCTGGTCATTTGTTAGAAGAATCATATCTAAAGGTGCAATATGGCTTTCGCACCTGCTTTTAAAGAAGACTAGAAATGTAAAAGATACACAGTCAGGTTACTTTATCTTTAGAAAGAACGTCATCGAAAACGTAACACTTACTACTAGAGGGTTCAAGCTTTTGATTGAAATACTTGTTAAGGGCAAGTACAGCACGGTGGCTGAAATCCCCTACACGTTTAAACCTCGGTTGGCCGGAGAGAGCAAGATGAAGGCAAGCGAAATAATCGATTACATAAAACAGCTGGTTACGCTTTCTGACTTTAGGGCCTTCAAATTTGGAGCAGTTGGTGTTTCAGGGGTTTTCGTTAACTTGGGTGTGCTCTGGCTTTTTGTTTCGGCCATAAATCTTTCTGGTCTCTTAGCGCTTGCCGTAGCAATTGAGGCCTCAATCCTCAGTAACTTTTTATTAAACGATTTTTGGACTTTTAAGAACAGGAGAAGTGGGCGGTTCTTGCACCGGCTTATAAAATGTAATGTTACCGCGTTAGGTGCTCTTATTAACTACATCCTATCTGCTATACTTTTATATCTAGGAATAAACTATATTCTCGCTGATGGGGTCGGTATCCTATTCGGTTTTGCAGCGAACTACTTCTTTAGTGAGATGGTGATTTGGAGGTAGGTTAACTATGCGTTTGGACATATTCGATAAGCTCTCATCTAAGAGGGCTCGAAAGATTCTGATAGTGTTGATGATTATCCTAACAATAGCCTTTGCATATGAATCTTTCACGCTTGCAAATAACATGCAGGGCACTCTAGGGTACGTATCTGACGAATGCTGGTACGCCAGTTCATCAAAGAATATTCTAAGAGAATTGTTCAATGTCCAGCCATCCTATATTTCCGATGGCTATTACCATTACTCTATATTCTTCAATGATCCCAGTGATCTTGCTAATATGATACCAAGTCTCAACAGTACTCTCAACGCCCAGTACGGAGGATACATATTGCCCACCACGTACAACAATACACTCTGTCTCAACGTAGTGACGCAGAAGCCGCTGAACGAGCAGTCCATAAAGGACAGTATTCAGGGAATTGAGCTTATTCAAGCGGGTTATAAGTATCCCGATATTGCTGGGATTGAAAACTACATGAACACAGAACATCCTCCCCTTGCAAAGTACATCATTGGTTTTTCCATGTTGTCCTTAGGAGATAAACCTATTTCATGGAGAATTCCCAGCATCATATTGGGAACACTCATGCTGGTTCTCATATGCCTGATAGTATACAAACTCACAGACAACTTATTTATCGTCTTTCTGATATTCCTCTTCGCATTCGTTGATTCAATTTTCATGGCCATGTCCTCTGTAGCCATGTTGGACATTTACGCAGCCTTCTTTCTAACATTATCAGCGTGGTTGGCGTTAAGAAATAATTTTTTCCTTTCAGCCGTATCGTTAGGTCTTTCAGCTTCATCTAAACTAACTGGCGTCTTCCCAGTCATAGCACTTCTTATCTACATGTTGGTCATTAGGTTCGATGTTATAAAATCTTTCGTATACCCGTTAATCGTTTCTCCAGCTGTATATGTTTCTGTCAACATTCCTCTTATCCTACATTACGGTTTTAAAAACTGGGTCAGCCAAGTTGAAAATGGATCAAAATGGGATATTACAAATAGGCCCACAGGTCCACCGGTCTCCACTCCTTGGGGGTGGTTCTATAATCAGAACCCATTTGCCCTGAACTTCAAACCGGATGTTATAGCAAAAGTCGACCCTGTAATTTATATTATGGCCTTAGTAATGCTGGTCTTTATTCCATACATCTACTTTAAAATAAATAAAAAATACTTGATCCCTACGCTGTGGTTCCTCGCAGGATTCTTCGGATTTGTTGGAGTATACTTACTCGGCAATAAGACTCAGTACAGCTTCTATGTAATCACACTAACACCTATGGTCTATGTTTTGGCAGCAGCATTCATATACTATCTCACTGAACCATGGACTTTTAAAGATGCCCTCAAATCATATTATGCCTTCATAAAGAGAACCCCGAAATCTCAACCTATACAAGTTCAGGATATAGATGAAGATTATAGCATATAGGACATGCAACAGGTTCCGCAGCAGAATGTTCAAGGAACTACCTAAGGTATAAATAGTACTTTACCAGCTTCACCCTTATCAGAGAGATTAAAGGCTTTTTCAGCATCATCAAGGGATAGCTTATGAGTTATGATGGAATGCAGATCAATTAACCTGTTTGATACTATTTCTATTGCCCTATACCATGTGTCGAACATTAGCCTACCTGTGATTCCTGAGAGATCTATCTCCTTGTATATCAACATGTTTGTCGTATCGATATCCGTAGGTTTCTGGGCTGTTCCAACAAGTATCACCCTTCCTGTAAGCGACGCCATCTCAAGGGCTTGTTTTATAGCGACATTTGAACCAGAGATTTCGATGACAACACTCGCTCCCTCTCCTCCTGTCAGCTCTTTCACTCTTTTGACGGGGTCAACAGCTGCTACGTTGATTGCTTCAGTAACTCCAACATTTTTTGAAAGACCCAGCCTATATTCTTTAAGATCTGTTGAAATGATCTTTGATGCACCGGCAACCTTGGCTAGCTGTTGCGCAAATAAGCCTATTGGGCCACATCCTGTGATAACAACCGAGTCTCCGGGTTTGATATTAGCCTTTGTGATTGCATGGAGAGCGACCCCCAAAGGCTCTAAGACAGCTCCTTCCTCGTAACTGATGTCGTCCGGGACCTTGACAGCTATTATTTCAGGTAAGACTGTATGTGATGCGAAAGATCCATATAAGGTGTCTACACCAAATATCTTCATGTTTTTACATATGTGCATCTTGCCTGTTCTACAGAAGTAACAAGTACCGCAGGGTATATGTGTCTCGGCAGCGACTTTGTCCCCAACCTTCAGAGACTTAACATCTTCTCCAACTTTGACGACATCGCCGCAGAATTCATGTCCAAGAACCCTCGGGAAACCTGGGTTGTGCCTCTCGGCATAACCGTCCCAATGATAGTAATGAAGGTCTGTGCCACAGATTGCGGTCGCTTTAACTTCAACTAAAACGTCACCAGAAGCTAGTTTAGGCTCTTCTATTCCAAAAATTTCTATTCCAGCGTTCTTGCTAGTTTTTCCAACAGCTTTCAAATCCAACACTCATTTAATTACGTTAGTTGGCTATATTTAAAGTATGTTATGAATATATTTATTGTTTATTGGAGAATACGTGCTGCTATCAACCATTTTTTCATAAATCATACCAGCTGGAAAACACTAAATAGCTAGAGATGGCGTAATTGTTAGAAGGAAGAATGGTGGAATGAAGATTATATTCTTATGTGGTGGAGTAGGTAAAAGGATGTTTCCGATAAAGAAGGACAAGTGTTTACTTGACTTCTTGGGTAAACCTTTGCTTGAACACCATATAGAACAGGCTAGAAAGATCGGTTTAAATGATTTTGTGATCGTAGGCAATTCTTCTAACATTAAAAAGATCAAGTCCATATTCTCAAGAAACAAAGTTAAAGCCGTTTTCTTCATCCAAGACGGCCCTTTTGGAATGGCTGATGCGCTTATGAAAGCCAAAGACGCTATCTTGAACGATGAAATTTTAGTGGTTAATCCCAACGATATTTTTTCTTCTTCTTTATACCAGAATATCATAGAAGAAGCTGAGAGCAATGGATATGATTCATCTATTGCAGCTCATAGAGTCGACTCATATTTTCCAGGCGGATATTTGGTTGTCAACTCCAAGCACGAACTTCTAAGTATCTCAGAAAAACCAGGACCAGGCAACGAGCCAAGCAATCTCATCAACATAGTGGTTCACTTTCACAGGGATCCAGAAAAACTTCTTAATCAAATTGAAAAGACGAAGAGCTCAGATGACAATATTTACGAAAGTGCGTTTACCAGCCTTATAAAAAAGGGCTATAAAGTGAAGGTTTTAGAATACGACGGCCCATGGATCGCCATCAAGTATCCATGGCACATTATTGAGGCTGCGGAATATTTTCTAAATAGTTTAAAAGTTTCTAAGATATCCGGTTCAGCTCGCATATCGAAAAAGGCTACCCTGGATGGAAACGTCTTCATCTCAGATGAGGTTCAAATCTTGGAAGGTGCAATAATCAAGGGGCCGTGTTATATAGGGCCAAAAACGACTATAGGAAACTATTCACTTGTAAGAGATCACGTACACATAGGGAGTGGTTGTACAATTGGATTTTCAACAGAGATAACCAGATCATACATCGGGAACGGATGTTTTTTCCACTCAAACTACGTCGGAGACAGCATAATAGCTGATAATTGTCTTCTTGGTGACAGAACGTTAACCGCAAACCTTAGGTTTGATAAAAAAACGATAAAGGTCTACGTTAATAACATCCTACAGGATACTGGAAGAATGAAGCTGGGAGCGATGATGGGTGAGGGGTCATGTATTGGAGTGGGAGCTATGTTAATGCCTGGGGTTAAGATAGGCTCAAGCAGCATCGTCGGTCCAGGGGTTGTTCTATACAACGATACGGTGCCTAATTCAAGGGTCTATCTAAAACAGGAATTCAACGGAGAAAAGGTTGATAAGGAAAAATAGGGGATGGAAAAAAGATAATAAGAAACTAATTTGGCCATAGCATGTTAAAGGAGATACTTGAAGAGCCGGAAGCGCTAAACAAAACTTATGACGGGAATAGTGAGAAAGTGAAGGTAATCGCTGATAATATTTTAAAAAAAGTACAAAGGAGACATGTACATAACGGGTTCTGGGATTAGCTTTAATGCCTGTCTCCCATTTCAATACGCTTTGTTCCATTTGGCTGGTGTTTATCCAATGAACTAGGCTTTCTCCTTCTGGTGCTCCGAAGTGAAGTTAAATATAAGGCTGAGGAAAAAAAAGACTAGTAACTTACGTTTTAAATTCTCTTAAAGAGCTTTTAAAGAAGATCTGACAATAAAAAACCACCTGTCCAAGTCATGTTATACGAATGAAAGTGAAAAATAGGAGCTCAGCTTTTAATAAAGAATCTTTAATAAGTTAAAAATATGTAAATCATAGGAACAAAGTTGAAGATAACGGATATCGAAACACCTGCTCTAATAATAGATTTGGACATTATGGAAAAGAATTTAACAGTTATGAAAGAATGGCTGTTAGGAAAGAAAACGAAGTTAAAGGCTCATTTCAAGACACCAAAGTCCACTGCGGTAGCTTGGAGAGAATTACAATATGGAGCTTCCGGTGTCTGCTGTCAAACACTTAATGAGGCGGAGGTATTAGTAAATGCAGGCGTCCGTGAAATCCTTCTTACAAATCAGATAGTTCAAGAGTCCAAGATTCAGAAGATGATCAACCTTCTGAACTTTTCTGAAATTAAGTGTTTAGTCGATGATATAGAAAACATCAGACTTATTTCTCGATCGTCTGAAAGGAAGAATAAACAGATGGATGTTTTAATAGAAGTAAACGTTGGAATGAACAGATGTGGCGTCGAACCTTCGGAGGCATTGAATCTTGCTAAGGTGATCTCTTTGCTAAAAGGTGTGAGGCTAAAAGGCATTCAAGCTTATGATGGTCACCTGCAAATGGCCGAACATACGATAGGGAAAGATAAGAAAATGAAAGAAGTAAAGAAAGTTATAGACAAAATAAAAGTTCTTAGAGAAGACTTTGAACATGCTGGCATCTACCTTGAAGTTGTAAGCGGTGCGGGAACTGGAACATACAAATACGAATTTAATGTCCTTGACGAAGTTCAAGCCGGTTCCTACGCTCTGATGGATTGGAGATATAAGGTCGCTGCCCCAGAGTTTGATATGGCCGCAACAGTATTATCAAGGGTGATCAGTATTTCTTCAACCGGCAGAGTTGTAGTTGATTGTGGTACAAAGGCTTGCTCAACAGACTCTGGAATGCCTCTGGTAAAAGGTTCGGAACATGTCGAATGCCACGTATCGAGCGACGAACATGGGGTCTTAAATCTTGGTGCGACCAAAAATAAATTCAGAATTGGAGACATGGTCGAACTGTATCCTAGCCACATCTGTACCACCGTAAATCTTCACGACAAATTCTACGCGATTAGAAATGGTGAAATAGAAGCTATCTGGCCGATTAATGCACGGAGCAGATTCACATAGATTCATAACCGCTGACGTTCTAAAAAAATCCTGTTGATCCTTTACTACGTAGATTGCCTGCGTCGAAGATTTTTTCTTTTTAAAGGAACTGCATCACGTTTGGTCCGTCGCATCCTTAAACCATTTTGTAAGAACGTCATATCCTTTATCTGAGTTGCTTTTACTTATTCCTAAAGGCTCCAATATCTGGCCCATCATGCTGTACAAGTTTGATATGTAATCTGCTATGTTGATTTCTTCCTTCTTAACGGCGTTTATTGGCTTAACAGTAAATTTTTTCCCACGATAGTTAAAGGCCTTCACCTTTGCAAAGGTAATAATTTGGCCCCTTCTCAAATTGACTCCGGAATTGATCATCTGAATTGCGCATTGATAAGTCTGCGCGAATACGTTTGAACCAGCTATTTCTGAAGGCTTCTTATGTAGTATAACATTAAATTCCATGTCTTTGACCTCAAACCTCTTCGCAAGAAGATCTTTCTCCCTGCTTTCCAATATCTTATATACTCTATTTCGAACATCTGCGATATCATCTTGAGTATTTATCTTGGCCAGCTCCATCGCTGTTTCCTCGAGCACGTTTCTGACAAATCTTGGTGTATTTGACTTGAAGGCTACAAGGCCCTTCGGATCGATCTTACCGCTCTCGTATATCCCAAGGTACGCCTTCTTAGCGGATGAGAAGACGCAGACCTTATAATTCTTGTCTATAGCAAGGTCGAGGCTGAGCTCACTTCTTACCCTGTCAATCAACGTTTGCAGCTGTTTACCATAAGGGTTTACAACAAAAAGGGAATCCGTATCCCCGTAGACCGGTCTTAGGTTTTGTTCGAGAGCAAATTTCCATGCAGTTTTCAGTGCATTTCTGGAGTATGCCGTTATGGATTCAGCGAGCGCGGGGTTCGCGAGACCTTTTATCCTTATCGTAACACCATAGCAGATGACCAGTATCATCTTTAGAACTTCAGAAATAACCTTTGTGTTCGGGTCTCCTTCTCTTCCTTTCTTTTTGTAATATCTTATTCTGAGGTCTTTGAGTGTCCCAATCAAAGTGGAATATTTCCCTCTTCTTCTCGTGCAGATATGATGTTGCTCTCCAGGTACTTTATTTGTCAGGCATTCACTATGTTCGCAATTTACTGTTTCATGTGATAGATTATAGACATCAATACAACTCGGGTAGAGTGACTCGAAGTCAAGAGCATAGGTATTCAAGAATATACCTTTCTCAGGCGTCATCACCAACGCCGCTTTCCCATAGACACCTCTAGGGCTCTCACCGCGTGCCAACTCTTCCGGTTTAGGAATTACATACCCTTCGCTCTTCAGGTATAGGTAGTACAATGATTTAATGAAATTACTTGGAGGAGCGTTTCTAAAAGTTATCGGACTATTGGTAATCCGTGAAAGATATAAAGCTTGAAGCATTCTATCCCTATCATATCTGAAATGTCTGGAGACTTCCTCCGGTATATCAGGAAGTGGCTGCTCAATAATATTGAAGAATTTCTTGGCAAGATCGTACTTTACCGAGTCAGAATCCGCAAGATCACCGAAAGTTTCTTCGAAAACTTTAGCATCGACGCCGACTGGCCGAAAGCTTTCACCGAAATCGTCGTATGCAACGCCGAACCTTACGCCTTTATCAAAGACATATTTTTCCTCAACTTGAAGATCATCTTCCCAGACCTTATTTAAAACACTTCTCGCCTCTTCGAGCGCTGCCCCATTTCCAACGATTCTATAATAGCCTAGCTCTTTATCTGAGAAAAGTTCCTTCTTCCTGTCCGGGGCTATCTTGCAGCCGAGATCCTTTACTTTACTTATTGTATCTGAATCTTCAAGGGAGTAGAAGTAGGGGTGATATTCTATTCCTTCATTCCACTCCTCGATTTTACCTTTATCAGAGAGATAAAATAGTCTGACTACATTACCATCATATTTTGCATCCAACAAAGTGTAATTGGCCATTAGATATCACTGTGCCTCACATTGGAAAGTCGATCTAGTGATGAGAAGTTTATTGCTTAAATAAACCTTGCTGATTCTAAACATAAGTGTGTAAGGAAACACTACTTTTGCAGAAGCCGATTGTAGCTGACTGAAATCGCAAAGAAGGCAGGAATGTGAAGAATCTTCAACACCATCACAAACACTTCTCTTGCATTATATGCCTAAATACATACAATTATCTTTTATTTACTAGTCGGCTTTAGCAACTTTACTAATATTATAGGCATAATCACAATAAATAAAGTTAAAATAAATGTATTGATTAGTATTTGATTAAAATGCAATCGGCTACGCATAATTCAAAGCTTGGTGATAAGGCTCTGCAGAAGGAAAAAGAAACCCTTCTATCTATCTTGGATGCTGCACCTTATGGTATCATCTTAGTCGGAAAGGATGTGGATATTATATATGCTAATCCTGAATCCTTTCGAATCCTTGGCTGCAATCTGGATGAAATCAAAAACGTGAAGCATACAATAGCCAAGGTTTTTCCAGTCGAGGGAGACCAAAAGAATGTGTACACGACTTTTAGAAGGCACTTGATTGAAGGAGGTGGCACATCAATTTACCGTATATCTAATCAGGGTGGTGAATTGAGATATGTGAAAGCAGAAATGAGAATGCTTAATGATGGCAAATCGGTAATCACTTTATCTGATATAACAAAGGAAAAGATAGAAGAAGAGCAAATTAAGGACAATGCAAGTTTTCCGGAAGAAAACCCAAATCCCGTTTTTCGCATAGGAATCGATGGCACAGTACTATATGAGAACAGAGCCACCAAAGAACTGATTAAGGACATAGTAGGAGAAGTAGGATCCTATGCATCAGATTTCTGGAAGAACTTGATCTTGGAAGTTAGTAAAAGTGAAGAGGTCAAAAGTGTTGAGATCGAACACAATTCAAGAACTTACCTATTTTATGTGAAAATGGTGCTTGAAAAGCGATACATTAACTTTTATGGAAGAGATATAACAATAAGAAAAAATACTGAAAAAAACCTTGAAGTTACTTTAAAAGAGGCGCAACAAAAATCGAAGGAATTCTTAACTCTATTTGAAAGCGCGCAAGCAGTCCTTAAATATCCTAATTTCGAGGAATCTGCAAAATTCATTTTCAATTCATGTATGCGCTTGATGGGTGTGTCTTATGGATATATCTCATTTGCAAGTCCTAAAAGCTTAAAGGAAAAAATCTTATTTCTAGGTTTCGAACAAAACCCGAATATTACCAAAGAAGATGTTGAAAAAGCTATTACTGGTATACATAGAGATTTACACCTTCCAAAAAAAGCGATTTATAATAATAATTTAAAAAGGGATATTCAGGTGGGAACTCCACCAGATGGGCATATTCAACTCGAAAATATTCTAATATCTCCTTTAGGTGTTAAAGGAACACCCGTAGGTCTTATCATTTTAGGCAATAAGCCGGGTGGTTTTAATAGGAATGACCTGTTATTGGTTTCTGCTTTCGCCGAACTTGTAGCAGTCTCCTATGAAAACTATAGGACTTTAAATGAACTTGAAATTTCAGAGAATAGGTATAAAACGCAGTTCCAGAAAGCGATGGACGCTATATTTTTAGCTGATGCAAGCACTGGCCTGATAATTGACTGCAACAAAGAAGCAGAAAAGCTAGTAGGCAAAGAAAGATCAGAAATCGTTGGAAAGCTTCAGAGTAGAATCACACTACATCCCAAAAAGGAAGTAGAAGGCAAATTTACTCGAGCCTTTAAACAGCATCTAGGAGAAATGGAAGGGCAAGTCTTAGAATCGCAGATTATCACCAAAGGGGGGGAAATCAAAGATGTTTCGATCAAGTCTAGTATCTTCGAAATTGGAGGCAAAAAAGTGATGCAGGGAATATTTCGTGATATAACAGAACATAAAAGAATGGAGAAAGAACTTGAACGCTATTCGAAACATCTTGAGGAATTGGTGGAAGAGAGGACAAAGCAGTTGAAGGAAGCAGAGCGTTTGGCTGCTATAGGCGAAATGGCGTCCATGATAGGGCATGACTTACGTTCTCCATTGCAGGTCATTATATATAAGACATTCCTCGCAAAAGATAAGATCAAGCCATTGCAGCTTTTGGATAAGGAGAAACGAGACATTAAGGAAATGCTAGACGATATCGATTTGCAGATTGGGTACATGAGCAGGATGGTCTCAGATCTCCAAGATTATGCGAGATCTCTTAAACCGGCTTTTGCCCCAACAAACTTGCTGGAGCTTCTAAACTCGCTTATTTTAACAATTGAAATCCCGAATAATATCACGTTTAAAATTGAAGTTCAAGACGGTTTCCCTGAAGTTTTTGTTGATTCAGCCTTTATGGCAAGGGTGTTTACTAACTTGATTACGAACGCGATCCAAGCTATGCCAGAGGGAGGTCATCTGCAAATAAAAATGTCAAAGACTGAAAAAGAAGGAATAGTTAGCGTTGAAGATACAGGTGTCGGTATATCCGAGGAGAATTTACAAAAACTCTTTAAGCCCTTCTTTACGACTAAATCAAAGGGTACAGGATTAGGGCTTGCAATATGTAAGAGACTGATAGAGGCACATGGTGGAAGGATAACCGTAGAAAGTAGTGTTGGAAAGGGTTCAAAGTTCACAATAACCTTTCCTTTACAGTGGATGCATGCTTCATGAGGGCTGTCGAAGAATTCAAGAGGATAGTCCTGACGATGTATGGTCGAAGTGTTGGTCAAAGATTATATCATGGCACTTTTACATCTTTCTGACGGAATTTGAGCGTAGTAGAGCGGAAGCAGTTCTCGGAGCTTATAGAAGCATTAGATTTCAATGCAAAGCTCCAAAGCGCGTCTCTTACCATACGCACCTACAGAGATCAAGATAAGGTTTGGGAATACGATGACGCTTCCAGAAGTATAAAGTTTCAGAAGGAACTGGACCTTAACACCCAATTCTTCAACGTATACAATCCTTCTAGGATAACCACCTGTCTTTCGGGAGAAAGGGTGGGAAAGCTTATAACAGCCCCAGACTGGAAAGAATTCTTTCTTTCCAAGATGAGCTATAAATACTTGGTCCCTGATATTGGATTCATCAGTAGCCGATATTGTTCAAAGCTTCTGTCACACATTCTTGGTCCAACTCTGAAAAATCTCATATTTGCGGTGCCAAGGCTCGCTATGTTGGAGATAGAGAAGATGGGATATAATACCGAAACTGGAGTTCAGAGTTCTTCAATTGATAGAAGTAAGGCATTCTATGCGATGAATGAAATCAACTTCCTGAAAGCTAATACTGAGTTCACACTTTTTCCACCCTTAGACGTGTCACTCATGGCGAGCTTCTCCAGTATAGATGAAGGAGGACATTCTGGTGTCTGGATACGTAAAGAGATAGCAGATGCTACGGGGAAGTTTAAGCAGAGGGCGATAGAGTTCAGAAATAACGTGATAGTCCTCCTCACATGTGATCCGATAAGTTCATTTGCCGCAGAAGCTGAAGAACTTGGCACCTGCTACTTCGGCACAACGTCGGAAGAGACTGGAATAATTAGTTTCAGCGATCAAGCTCAGCTCTTTGATTTTATTTTGGACACATCTATGGTATATGATAATGTCAGGATCGATTTTTGTGCCGGCGATAAAGTATTTAGATCATATGGCGTTGAAGTTGTCTCAGGTAACCTATTGGCCCCTGATTTCGTTTTAGGTGGATTAAGGATGGTGAAACTATAAGCTTATATAAATTCTGCGATGGAAGCGATTTTTCATTAACTTTGGTTACAAAGATTATTAAAGCATATCCGCGCGATATAATCGATGATAGAGGACACAATTGAAGTTCTCAAAACCTTATCGATATTTGTAGCTGGAAATAGGAAATTCGTCCTAGAAAAGAAGTTACCTGAGAAATATTCACAGCTACAGGAAGATGTAATCGCACATATTCAGAATGTCACAAAGTGCGTAGATAGACTATTTGATTCCCTGAACAGGATACACGATGTATCTACATTAAACGACCTTCAGAAGGCTTCTTCTTCTTACGAATTGATAAGGCTAGAAGACGAAATAATCGTCATACTCAGAGAACTGGCCCAGATAAAGATAAGGCTGCAGGTTTTAGCCGAGGAAGCGTTCAAAGAACCGATGGAAAAGGTTGAAATTTTAGGGAAGATCGCTGTAATCGAAGATATTCTAAAATATTTTTCTAAGGAAAGGCTTAGCGAACAGGTCTCCTTACAGATCAGGTCTTCTATCGAAAACCTTATCGCTGACACAAGCTTAGATGAGACGGAAATCCAAAGGGCTATCCAGCAGTCTAGCCAGATAAAACCTGACTTCACCTATAGGATAAGATTTGTCTCTGAATACCCAAACCTCTCATCTCTTATGCTTAAAGATAAGAAATAGTTTCTATCCTCCATTACCAATATAAACACGTGCAAGTTTAAATATGATGCCTATTTTATCTTGAGAGAAATAAATGCCCGCCTTAAAGTTTGGGCAAGACAAGATAATTGTCGAAGCACCGGCATCTTCAGCCAACGTCGGCCCTGGCTTCGATGTTTTTGCGTTAGCATTAGTTTCGCCAAAGGATAAGGTTACCATATCTGTCGGAGGGGAGCGGCTGAAGGTTTCTGTTGAAGGAATAGACTCCGACAGGATACCTATTCAATTGGAAGGTAACACTGCTGGAATTGTCGCGTCTACGATGGCGAGGGATTTCCATTTGACAAGGGGTTTAGACGTCAAAGTCGTCAAGGGGATACCGGTAGGCATGGGGATGGGAAGTAGTGCTGCTTCAGCTTGTGCGGTTGCTTTTGGCGTAAATACGCTTTTTTCTTTAAACCTGGACCAGAACGCTCTTGTCAGGTACGCTTCATTAGGGGAAGTAGCTTCTGCTGGCAAACCCCATGCTGACAATGTTTCAGCATCTCTGTTAGGGGGTTTCACGATAGTCAGGTCCTACACACCCATGGATGTCATTAAAGTTGATCCACCTAAACATCTCGGCATATGCATCTCCTCACCCAAATTGTCCTATGGCGCAAAGAAGACGGAGCAGTTTAGAGCAGTCATACCAAAATCAATCGAACTGACGCAGCTTGTTCACAACGTAGGTAACGCCTCCGCCGTAGTGGCTGCTTTATTTCTAAAAGATCTAAAGCTCTTCGGCTGCTCACTCAGTGATGCGGTAGTTGAACCTGCAAGATCAAAGCTGATCCCAGGATACTCCTATGTTAAGGAGGCCGCATCCGGTTCTGGCGCCCTCGGTGTGACAATCAGCGGTGCTGGTCCAAGCATGGCTGCATTCTTTGACAACAGCGTTTGCGATGGTTCGGAGATAGGCAAGTCAATGTGCGAAGCCTTTAACAGGGCTGACGTTGAAGCGTCTTATTACATCACAAAACCTGGCGTAGGTGCTAGGATGGTCGACAAGTAACTGTAACAGTAAATTCCAAATAGCAAATCAACAATGTTGTCTTCAGATCTTAACTGTTTTAGGAGGATTAGCGAATCTGTTATCTTTGTCGGCGTGATAGTTCACAATCATCTGAGGGTCCTTCAGCCTGCCAGTTAGGATGCCGACAACCTTATCATCCTTCTTTATAGTCCCTTCTAAAACAAGTTTTTTTATCGCTGCAATACATGCGGCTGAAGCCTGTTCGCAATCGAATCCGTTGCTACCGACGACAGCTACACCATCTTCCATTTCTTTATCATTAACTTCCACCGAGATTCCATCTGTGAAGTCCAGACTTCTTAGACCTTTCTTGATATTTACAGGTCTACCTATCTGTATCGCCGTCGCGTTTGTCTTAGGCCTCACCCCTCTTCTATCTAAATAATTATAGTAGTCTTCTATCAGCTCTTCATCAACGTCTCCATTGTTCCACCTCAATTTTTCTCCATTGTACAGGCCATTGAAGAGAGTGAAGAAGGTTTTAGAACCTTCGGCGTCGACGGAAACAAATCTCGGCTTCTTCTTTATCCATCCCCACTCATAAAGTTCAATGACCGCTTTTCCAAACGCCGAACAGTTCCCCATGTTTCCGCGGGGGAACACAAGCCAATCAGGCGCCTCCCAGTTAAGGTACTCCAGCACCCTGTAGACCATCGTCTTCTGGCCTTCTAGCCTGAACGGGTTAACAGAGTTCATAACATACGCTCCCCTTCTTCCCTTCTCCAGAACAACTTGGAGCGCGTCATCGAAGTTACCTGTTACTTCATATACGTCTGCATTAAACTGAAAAGCCTGACCAAGCTTTCCCGGTGCAACCTCTTCCTTCGGTATGTATATTCCAGCTCTAATACCCTCGTTCGCCGCGTACATCGCAAGAGATGCTGAAGTATTTCCTGTTGAAGCACATATTACTTCCTTAACCCCTATCATCTTTGCATGAGTCAAACCTGTGGATATGCCGTTATCTTTGAAGGAGCCGCTGGGATTAAGTCCCTCAGGCTGAAAGAGGACGTTTTCTTTAGGCATTCCAACATATTCTGCGACCTTCGTCATCTGATAAGGTCTTGTCCTCCCTTCTGCGCCATCGAACGACACGAAGACCTTACTGTAATTTTCGTGATCTTCAGAATCAAATCCTGTAAAGTTGATGAGTTCCCTGAACCTCCACACGCCGCTTTCATTGAAGATGTTACCTAACGGGTTCCTTCTCTGAAAAAATTTATCTTCCAACCTTCTTGAAAACCTACCCTTATATTTTACGTCTAGAAGGTTGCCACAATCGCAGGTCGTTCTTATTCCTTTGGTGTCATATTTTTTTCCACAGCTCGGTATTATACACTGAAGGTAAGCTTCAGTCTTCATCAAATCCGATTTAGGGAACAGTTGCTAGATATTTAAACATGTTGAGAGTCTAACACGCCTACGATATCGTTATCAAATCGCGTAATCAGATCTACTGTTTTAATTATGAAGGATCATTTATATTTCCTTTAACCAATTCCATTATCGCATAATATCAGGTTTGTGCTTTTGACTTCAATTACTGTCTATGATAACGTGAAAATCCTTAAGGAAGTAAAGTCAATCGTCTAAAAAAAACATTTTTCGCTAGAAGGTTTGATTATAAACTAAGGTTTATAGCAAAGAATCTTTAATAGAAGTCAGATGGTATAGAGCATGAAGACAGGGCTCTCAATAAATCAAAAGCGTCTTGCAGTTATCCTGGTTATCGTAGCTATAGTTTTTTCCGTGGTAATCTATTATTCCTATGTATGGCTGCCGAGTGTCCAGTCAGGAAAAAAAGGTTATCAGGATGTTACGGTTGAACAGGCTAAAGAATTGATAAGAAATACTACAGGTTTAGTTATTCTAGACGTTAGAACCTTTGATGAATTTAACAGCGGACACATCGAAGGAGCCATGTGTATCCCCATTAACACTCTACAAGAGAATATTAGTAAATTAGATCCTCAATCGTATATCCTGGTCTACTGTGGTACGGGAACTAGGAGTGCCCAAGCTTCAACTATACTAGCTAACAACGGTTTCCGTCACGTATATAACATGCTCGGAGGTCTCACGGCCTGGAAAGCGGCCAATAATACTGTAGTCCAATGATCATCTAATCACATATTAGACATAGGAAAAAGTTGGATGCTTGAGTTTTGAAGTAAAGTATATTAAAGGTTAGTGGTTTTAATCTTAGGCAAACAAGTGTAAAGAAAGTGGCAAAGATCAGTGTCGCTGTATTGGGCGCGACAGGCATGGTCGGTCAACAGTACATACGCCTGCTAGAGTCGCATCCATGGTTTGAAGTTTCACTTCTAGTAGGGAAGAAGTCCGCTGGAAAACTCTATGGTGAAGCAGCTGAATGGATTGGTGAAAATGATCCACCAGAGCGTATTCAGAGGATGCAGGTCGAGGAATCGGTTCCCCAGAATTTCGTAGGGCTCATTTTCAGCTGTCTTCCTTCAGATGCGGCTAAAGAGCAGGAAGGAGCATATGCGAAGAAGCATCCGATTGTCAGTAACACTAGCGCCTTCAGAATGGAAAGGGATGTCCCGGTGTTGGTACCCGAAATAAACAGTAGCCATCTAGAGCTTATCAAAAGGCAAAGGACGGAAAGGGGTTGGAAGGGTTTCATTGTAACAAAACCGAACTGTACAACAACCGGCCTTGTAATGTCTCTTAAACCTTTAGACGATAGGTATAAGGTTAAGAGGGTAATAGTTACTACGATGCAGGCTGTCAGCGGTGCAGGATTTCCAGGCGTTTCCAGCCTCCAGATAATCGACAATATCATACCTTACATCAAGGATGAAGAGGAAAAGCTTGTCAACGAAACAAAGAAGATACTCGGAAACATTCGAGATAATTTTGTAATTGAGAATCCTATGCTGCTCGCCGCCTCCTGCAATAGAGTTTCCGTGATCGACGGTCACACGGAATCCGTGTACATAGAGACGGAAGGAGAAATCGATGTAGAAGAAGCGAAAAATACGATGTCCTCTTTCAAAGGCTTGCCACAGGATTTTAAGCTGCCTTCGGCTCCTGAGCATCCTCTCATCGTTAGGGAGGGTAAAGACAGGCCTCAGGTTAGGCGCGATAGGTTTGCTGGAACCGTTCCAGGAATGAGCGTAGTGATCGGAAGGGTTAGGAGGGGCCTTGACTCAAGATCCCTACAATATACCCTTTTGAGTCATAACACAATAAGAGGGGCGGCGGGTAACGCGATACTGACAGCCGAGCTTCTCAATAGATTGTGCTACTTGGAGAGATAGTTTAATGAAGTATGTAATGAAGTTTGGCGGTACATCGGTTAAGGATGCAGGATACAAAAAGATATCAGAGCTGCTATCAAACTTTAAGGATGACAGGGTTATCATAGTCGTCTCCGCGCTAAAAGGCGTAACCGATGACCTGCTCGAAGCAACGAAAAGAGCTGAGTCGGGGGACCAAAAATGGGTGAACGCGTTTTTAAACAATCTGAAAGAAACCCAACGGATGGTTGCCAAGAATTCTGTCGGCCAAATACCCCATAAGCTTGAGGAACGCTTGTCCCAGGCGGACTATGAACTTGAGCATGTTCTATACGGAATCCTATACCTACAGGAGGCAACATCAAGGAGCGTTGATTACGTTACAAGTTTTGGTGAACGGTATTCGTCTGATATAGCTTCTGAGACGCTACTAAGCGCAGGTTACAAATCTAAATCATTTACAGGTGGGGAAGCAGGTATTGTGACAAACAATCGTTTTGGGGAGGCGACACCAATAATGGAAGCAACAAGGGAGAATATTAAGGCTAATCTAGAACCTCTTCTAAATGGAGGATCTATTCCCGTTGTCGGCGGATTTGCGGGCGCTACAAAGGAAGGGATTGTTACAACATTCGGTAGAGGTGGCAGTGATTACACTGCGACGATTATAGCAAATGCGATAGAAGCTGATGAAGTTTTGATATGGAGCGATGTTAACGGCATAATGACAGCGGATCCAAAAATCGTACCCGAAGCCAAAACGCTTCCAGAGATAACCTATGATGAAGCTCTAGAGATGGCCGTAATAGGTGCCAAGTCTCTGCATCCTAGAGCGTTAGAACCTGCAATAGAAAAGAAGATACCTGTCAGGCTGAAGAACACATTCAATCCGACCCACAATGGAACGTTGATCGTGAGTAAGGCTTCAAAACCAAACTATTCTATCGTTAAAGTCATTTCTCTTATAAAAGACACGGGCATGCTGACAGTTAGAGGCGCTTCAATGGTGGGAGAAGCGGGGACAGCTGCAAAATTCTTTGATTTACTTGCTGATGCCAAAATAAACGTTATGATGATTTCACAGAGCGTTTCTGAATCCAACATCAGCGTCGTCATGAAGAAGCAGTACCTAGAACGAGCGCATGGGGCACTCGATTCGGAAATTGGTAAAAATGCTAAAAGAATGGAAATGGAAGCTGACATTTCGGTTGTAGCGACCGTCGGAGAGGGCATGAAAGGTACCCCAGGTGTTGCGGCTAGAATGTTCAGAGCCGTAGCCGACGCGGGGGTGAACGTTAGGATGATAGCTCAGGGCTCGAGTGAGCTTAACATAAGCTTTGTTGTTAAAGAGGAAGATGGTGCAAAAGCTGTCAGGGCATTGCACAAAGAATTCATCGAAAAAATCAAGTAAGCTTTTTTTTGTTTATAAAGTATAAATAATTGACTGAGAACAAGACATTCGTATTATTATGAGCATTGAAGTGTCAAAGGAAGACAGACTTCTCCTTGAAAACGTCTGCGAAATGCATGTCCACCTTGCACCCGACCTATTTCTGAGATCCTTAAACGAAATCGAATTCGCCAAAGGTGCCGTAGATGTAGGGTACAGGGCGGTATTGTCGAAAAATCATTTTGTGATCACAGCGGACAGAGCGCAGATCGTAGGCGCTGAAGTTTCATGTGTAAAGTTCTTCGGCGGCATCGTTCTAAATCATACAGTGGGTGGACTGAACCCTAAGGCTGTAAGGGCTGCGATAGGGTTTGGTGCGAGGGAAGTTTGGATGCCAACCTTCCATGCACAGAATCATATCAAAGTTGCAGGACAAACCTCATATGATGCTTCAAGGTTTGTCCCCAACTCTGACCTGGGACCTATAGAAGGAATAAACATTCTGCAAGAAGATGGTGAAGTAAAACAGGAAGTCTACGAGATACTTGACCTTATTGCCGCAAACGACTTGATTCTCGGATCAGGTCACATTTCAAAGGAAGAAGTCTTCGCTCTAATAAAGTCGGCAAGGAAATCCGGGGTCAAGAAGATACTAATAACACATCCTGGCTTTTACATCACACCCTGGCAGATATCGGATCAGGTTAGGATGGCAGAAATGGGCGCTATCATGGAACATGACGTCTTTGGCTGCTTAGATAAGCCGGAAAGGTCGTTCACCGTGCAACATCTGGTGGAATCGATAAGGAAGGTTGGGACAGATAAGTGTGTAATGGCAACCGATTTCGGTCAGATAAGAAATCCTCATCCAATAGAAGGGATGTGCCAATATATTCACCTAATGTTGGATAATGGTTTTACCCTGTCAGAAGTTGAAAAGATGGTGAAGGACAAACCTGCAAAGCTTCTGGGAATAGACTAAAGCATATTCATGATCCCAATTTTAGACTTCGTAACTAAAGAATATATTAATACCTTGGATTTATCCCTCTCCCTCTCTTTTTTCCCTTCCGAAAAGGCCATAAACTTTTTTATAACCAGTTAAGGGAAAGTGTTGAGTGTCACATTTATGCTGAGAACTCATAAAAGTATTGATGAGCGCTTTTCTGGAAGGTGTCTTGACCTAATCCCTGGAAGGCGTTCTATTGTTTCCCTCAAGACAGAGGATTTTATGAAGGCGGATGAAAAAGGGTTGGTTCATGGTGGCTTCACATTTTCGGTCGCCGATTACGCGGCTATGATCGCGGTAAACCATCCGAACGTTGTCCTCTTAAAGGCGTTAGTTAAATTTACTTCTCCTGTGAAAGTCGGTGACACTTTGATAGCGAAAGCCCGATTATATAAGCATCAAAATAACAGATGCTATGCAAGCGTTGAAGTATTCGTTGAAGAAAAAAAGGTTTTCGAAGGAAAATTCGTGTGCCTTGTGCTCGAATCTCACGTCTTCGATCCTAGAAAATAAGTCAAAAAGGAAGCAAAATTGAGCCCTGATTCTGAATGAGCACCTCATTTTATCGTCCACTGTTTGTAAGGGCAACACTCTTGGCTTTAGCGGTGGGACTTTCAGGGCCTTTCCTGACGCTTTTTGCGATAGACTTGGGAGCTAATTCTATTGACTTAGGTCTCCTACAGGCTGCAGTGAACGTTGTTCCAAACGTGTTCCAACTGCCTTTCGGCAGTTTAACGGACAGGCTGGGGAAGAAGAAGCTGATCCTTTACATTGCAAGCGTGATCTACTTCGTAATCTTCGTCCCTATTCTATTAGTGCGGACGCCCAAGGAATTTGTGCTACTGTTATCGATCCAGTCTGCTGCGGGTGCGATGATGACGCCGGCTTTCCTCGTGCTTATCGGGGAGGCGACGACGATGGAGAACAGGGCTGGGATCATGGCGAAGCTGAACCTGCTCAACGGTTTCGGCAGCCTCATTGCCACACTATTCACTTCTGTCGCCGTATATTTTATCTTTGGTGTAAGCGCGTCTGGATTCCAGTTCATGTTCCTGGCTTCTATCGCCTTCGGAGTCTTCCAGACTATTTCAATCCATTTTATAAAGGAGCCTAAGACGAAACCCGTAAAGGAGTCAACGCAGCTCTTCAGCGACCTTATCAAGATTACGAAAACGAACCCTCTTTTCACCCAGTTTGTCCTCATGAGCTCTCTTTACGGTTTCTTCATGTCCTTGATGTGGCCTCTGACAGGGCTGACCCTTGCTGAAGTCCATAATGCGGGTGTTCTCGAATTCGGCTTAATACAGATATCGGCTATGGTATCGTATATTGTAGCTCAGAACGTCTTCCGGCATCTGTTCGATCGAGCAGGTAGGGTGCCTGTTCTCGTCTTTGCCAGGGCTGGCCTTCTGGTCCTTCCTCTTGCGTACGCGTTTTCCCCAGATATGATGTTTCTATATATCGCAAACCTTATCGGCGGGGTCTTTTCGGCTCTGAACGATACAGGCGTTCTGGCGTACATGTTTGATTCAACGCCGGGAGGCCAGAGGGGTGTATGCACTTCATTGTATAATTTTGCAACCGGTATGTCATACCTTTTCGGTTCAATCACGGGAGGTGTGCTCATCGCTCTGGGTGAACCATACTTTGGTCTAGTTATAGCGCTGCAGTTTGTTTACATGATATCAGTGTTTGGGAGACTCGCAATAGCTGTAATGCATCAGAGGCTTATAGAAACAAAGAAATCTGAAACAACGCTAAGAAAGGCGCTGATCGAAGAATTGCGTTCGAGCCTGCCAAGAAGGTCGAGGGATCAGAGCACGGAATAGGTAAAGTTCTTATTTAGCAGAGGTAAACAGCTCAGGCAGAAGCATATGGAAAAGATACTTGTCGCATTCGACGGTTCAGAGAAGAGCAAAAAGTGTCTATCTCTAGCCATAAAGCTTGCAGGCCTCTTCGAAAGCTACATTACCGTTTTCTACGTCGCCGGTCAGACCGTAGTAGGGCCGATGATTTCTTCGTCAGCCGCCACACACAGCAGTGAACTTCAAGGCACGATTCTACCTATCCCAGGAAACATGCGCGACCTTATGACAAAGGAAGCCCTGGACGTTCTATCCCAGACAAGGGAAGATGTCGAAAAATTATCTAAAAAGATCGACTACGCCATAGTCTTCGGAGACCCCGCGAGCGAAATTGTTAAGGAAGCCGAAAAGGGATATGATCTTATAGTAATAGGCTACCACAGCACACATTCTACAATGTTGTCGCTGGGTAATGTTGCCGAAAAGGTTACGAAGAACGCGCCCTGCTCCGTTCTTGTATTTAAATAGAAATTTTCTTTTGAGGGCTAATTTGACAACGGCATCAAAAGAATTCTATTTTTTCCTCTTTATGCTAGGATAACAAGAGAAATTTATAAAAGAGGACATATTGGTGATATTTGCATCGGAGAAAAAAATGAAGTCTGAGCCACAAACTAGTTTCGATGTTGAATTTGCTGACGGTGTACTGGAGGAGATACAAAAAGTTTTTTCAGCAGAAGTTTTTTCCTGTGTACAGAGCAAAATGGTAACGAACATAAGTGATTCGGAACAGATGACGGAAGAAGGGAAGAAAGAGTTGATGAGGATTTTCTTGTCAATAAGCTGGACCCAAAGGTTATATTTTATAGTGAGATCTACGATTATGAGTGTTGTTGGCGCTTTAGTAACACTGGGCATAATATGGTATCTAGGCACCATAAATGTCGTCGAGGGCGTGTTTGTTTCCATTATATCCTTTATAACCGCACTTTTGCTATCTAGAGCATTAGATCACCAAATCAATGAGTCCACTAAAAGTACAGTTCAAATGATAGAAGGACATGCCAAACTCAAGAAGTTCCTCATTCACTTCTAAATTTCATTCAGCGTCCTATGGAAAGCCACCGTTTTTAAACGGTGGTGGTTCACCTACAGCTTCACCATATTCGAAAATGTCGTTCTTGCAGGAGTTGCGCTGTGCACGCAGAATAGTTCTAGTCCATAGTTAGTCAAGAACTTTAGACATTGGAACAGATATTCTTAAAATATTACAAATAATAATATAGGTCCGTGTGCATTGACCGATATAATAAAGGAGCTCTTTAAAATGGAGCCCCATTAATATGCACACAGACCGTTGCTACCAAAAAATCTTTGTATATACGTTTTACCTTTCTGATAGAAAGCTTAGACGGATATATTCCCTAATCAACCTGACATCGCCGTTATTCCTGTGTCGGCCTGACTTGTTAGGAGGCTTACAATTCTCTTTGTACGTTCAGACTAAAATGAGCACTTTGTCACGTTACCTGTAGTCTATGAAAAAGGGAACTATAATAAAATAAACTAATGAATTAGTGACCAAAATTAGAGCGGACTATATATAAACTGATATAGACGCTCCTTTTAGCGTTTAAAATATAATATTTTCTGCTATCCATTAAATTTTTGTTATATTATTATAGATTTATATAGCACTGTAAAGTGGGCCTAGACCATGCCATGGAAAGACATGGACGAAATAGAGGAAGAACAAGGCCTAATGCCTGTAGATAAGGCTAAGAAAAAGAGGAGAATGTTCTTCCTTGCCTAAAAAGGCGAACGGGTTTAAAGACCACTTAGCCTCCCCTATTTTTTGACAACAACCTTAAAATTATAGGAAAATATTTCATTCTATTTCAATATAAACGTTAAAGGCTCTGGGAATGATTGGTGTTATTATCATCGTAATCATTTTTCTACAGTTCTGTTACCGCAACACCAGCCATCACAAGAAGGGTGCCTATGATGAAAAAGATATCTAAGGGTTCAAATAGGACAAAATGTGCGATCACAACTGAAACTACAGGTATAAAGAACAGGAAAGCACCTGCTTTAGTCGCTGGGACTTCTTTTAGAGCACGGTTCCAGAGAAGGAAGGCCAAAGCTGAACAGAGCAAGCTTGATTATCGTGAAGGTCGAGCCCCAAAGGAAGACTACAGAGGAAAGGGATAGGACATCGACTAATTTCACGGCGATATCACATTCAAAAAATGTCTTCAGCGAGGTAATTAAGTGTTATGAGGTGTGGTAGGAATATTTTATTAATTTCATTAATGGACATATCATTGCAATTAATTTTGATATCATTGAACGTAAAACGATAAATTACGGGATGGTTTCCAACTGTTAGATTTCTTCCACTCAAGGAGATGGAGGAGCTGGAGGATTAACCGTAACCGCTGGAGGCTGTGTGGCTTGTCCAAGCGCCTCATCGAGCAATGTCGAAAAAGACCTTACTACAAAGATTCCTATGAAGACTGAGACTATCGCTCCTAAGATCCAATTCAACGCCCCGAAAGCTGAACCTATTAGTCCTAAGATAAAGACAAGAACAAGCCATGTGAGGTATTTTCCGAACCCTGTCTTAGATATTATCGCCCAGGCTTCCCCGAAAGCGAATATTTTCATGAATCTATCGTTGCGTATCATATTACCTATCGCTGCTACTCCAAATATCGAGAAGACGAAGAATATTACAACCGCTATCACTACGTAAGCAAAGATCGATCCTATAAAAGCCATGGGAGAGACTAAGAAGCCGAGAGAGAAAGTGTGCATAAAGGGCAACGCCAGCACCCCTAAGATGATCGCCGGTATAATCGCGTAAACGATTACTGCGATGATTATTTTTAATCCGTTAACAAAAAGTTTCCCGTAATCTGATAGTTTAGGCGGTTCATCCAAACTTCTTCCTTCCCTGATAAGCTTGCCTAAGTAGCCAAGAAAGATAAAGTCAACTATGGGTATGATTGCTAATACTATCAGTATCACAAGGTTGCCGATATTTTTAAATAATCTTCCTGTGAACCTTCCTGCTTCATTAAAATTTTCTATTATATCCATCTTCATCTTATACAAAGTACTTTTCTCTTAATATAAGCTTTTAGGATTTTAATATACTAATATAGGATTCCTAAGATTTTGTTATAACTTTTTATAAATACTTTAGCAAAATATCACATTTTATGAGTAAGGAAGATAAATTTTTTAGTAGTATCATATGATTTCCATCTATCGTCATATCCATTACAGTTACGAAGGACGCGTTAACCCCTGTGTTGCCGAACCCGTAGTCCATTATCCTTAGGCTACGATCTAATAAAAGAGCTATAGTTCGTAGACTACGCCAGGTATCTTTGGAAATGGCTGCACTTCACCTACGTGTTTTGCACCCACTATCCAGCTGACAAGCCTTTCGATGCCTATGCCTGCTCCGGCTGAAGGTCTGAGCCTATTTTCCTTTGCGAGCCCCAAAAGGATCTTATAATTTTCTTTCTTCACTTCATCCCTTTCGATCTTCTTCACAATCTTATCGTACTGCCACTCCCTCCTTGCACCTGATAGCACTTCGCCGTTTTTGGGCAGGATAAGGTCGTAGTTGTCCCACTTCCCGCTATCGAAGTCTTCGAAGTCATAGAACTCCCTTGGAATGTTGACAACCCAGGTTGGGGCCTGTATTTCTTTAGGTAGCATCGATTCCCAGTCATTACCCCACTTACCCTCTAACTCTTCCCTATCGTAAACTTTGAACGGAATCTCTGGAATGGTTATTATATTATATCTTCCAAGGTGCATCAGCTCCTCCTTGCGCTTGCTTTTAAGGTCGCAGATCACCCTGCAGAATATCCTCTCCACCAAGCTTCTTATGTCATCTGAGGAAGCGTTTCTTGTCTCAAAGTCGAGCTGTGTGAATTCATATATGTGCCGTCCCGTGGATCGCCTCTCCCTCTTCTCTATTCTTACGTTTGGTGAAATGGCGAAGAACTTCGGATAGGCTAGAGAGCAGGCGACGAGCTTGTGAATGATCATGCTCAGGGTCGTCCTGACGGTCACACCGTATATCTCGGTTTCAATCCTTTTCTCAATCGACGCCCCTGGGTCGGGCCAGAGGGGATCGGTTGACTTCGAGAATATTACGGGTAGAAACCATTCGAAACCCTCTTCAGTGAAGCCTTCCGTGAGTGATTTCAGGGTCTGAGTGCATATCTTACTCAAAAAGAATTTCTCAGTCAACTCTTCAGTAGTCATCTGCTCAAGCGATTTCGGTATTTCAATCGAACCTTTTTCTCCTTCTCCGCCTTTTTGAATCAGCACGAACAAAGCGACACTTTGCATCCCTTAAAAACATTATACCATATTCTTTGGCAATATAACGGATAAAAAATATATATATCTCTTTTTATTAGCATTATGCTAATATGATGGACGACAAGGACAGAAAAATCTTACTTCAGTTGCTCGATGATGGTAGGAAGCCTGTCGTGGAAATGGCGAGCGAGCTGGGAATGCCTCGTGCTACGGTTCAGGAGAGGATGAGGAGGCTTGTAGGGAGCGGTGTAATAAAAAAGTTTACAGCCTTACTAGACTACCATAAGATCGGGAAGGAAGTGACGGCTTTCATTCTAGTCAGCTTCAGCGGGGAAAGTAACGTTTCACAGAGGAGCGTCGCAGAAGAAATGGCGAAGATACCTGAAGTCTATGAGGTCTCCCTGATTTCAGGGGAATGGGATATAATAATTAAGGTGCGTGCAGGGTCAGTGAGCGAAATAGGGACACTTGTCATAGATAAGCTCAGGATGATGAGGGGTATACAGAAGACGCAGACATGCGTTTCCTTTCAGACTATCAAGGACATCTTATGACTTGCTTGTAGATTTTATGGGTTAAAAGCTCTAAAAAGTGCCTTGAGCCGCTGGAAATATGTCTCACATTATAATGTGAATTTGATGATGAAAAATCATATTTTAATGAAATTAGAGGACTAAGGAGACTTCCTCTCCACCGCCATCTTCTTGATTAGGTCTTTCGCAGCAGACCTTACAGCATTTTCACTATTGAGTTCAGGTTTCCAACCTAATGCTTTAAGTTTACCTACATCTAGGAGCATATTCTTGACATCACCTATCCAGCCTCTGCCTCCGTCAACGCCGCCGGTGAACTTGAGTTCAACGCCTTTCAGGCCCATTTCTTCTATAACTATCTCAGCTATAGCCTTAACGTTGATCTGGTCCTCTGAACCAACGTTGAAGACTTCAACCTGCTTTTTCGAATTATCTAGACCATATTGCATTGCTTCGACACAGTCTCTAACATGAAGATATGATTTTGTCTGAGCGCCATCACCCAAGATCTCCAATTCCTTAGGGTTCCCCTGAAGCTTCCTGACGAAGTCGTAGATAACTCCATGCTCACTCCTTGGACCGACAACGTTAGCTAAACGGTAGATGATGGCATTAAACCCGTAAGTGTGGGCGTAAGCGGATATTAGAGCTTCACAGGCAAGCTTGCTGGCACCATAAACTGAGACAGGTTCCAAAGGTGAACAATCTTCAAGAGTGGGAATCTGAAGGGCGTCCCCATAAACAGTGGAGGTAGAAGCAAAACAAAGGATCTTGACGTTCCCATCCTTCCTTATGGCTTCGAGTAGGTTATATGTAGCCAGGATGTTCTGCTTATAATGAATGTCAGGATTTGTGGAGCTAAGCTTAACTTCAGGATTAGCTGCAAGATGCCACACGACATCACAGCCTTTTAGAACGTATGAAACAGCACTCCCTTCTAACATATCCCCTTTGAAGAACGTGCAAGAATCTTTCCCTAAGTTTCTTTGGATATTATCAAGCTTCCCACTGCTGAGATTATCACATATAGTAACGCGGAGGCCATCAGACATTAAGGCATCGACAATATGGCTGCCTATGAAGCCTGCTCCACCTGTAACAAGAGCTTTTTTCATCAAATCTAAAACCCTTTAACGATACTAATTAATGGAGGTTTAAGTCCTTCCAAATAAAGCTTTTCTAAAGAAATAGGTAGGAAGCTATGAAGTCGAATCCAAAAAAGGCTAGTACACGTCCAAAGGATAGGATCAACACAGCCCAGAAAGTTTGAATATTAAGCTATAGTCGTCCATTATGTGTCGCTATATCTTAATTCGTAATTTCTAAGAAGGAAGTTTACAGAAATTACCCGCTGGGCATAAAATCAGCGTATAGGATAGCAAAAAACGCTGTTAGTTGTGGTTACAGGGAGGCTGCGTTATGGTCGAACGATAGGAGCTTTGCTATATATTGGGGTATTTTTATAAACCCTCACATGTATATGAAAGAGGTGATAGAATATGCATAGAGATCAGTTGATCGGGGCACTGCTCCTTTTTGTAAGCATTGTTGGGATAATTGTTTATGGCTTCCTTTTGTATTCATTTCCTGTAATAGTGCTTCAGATTACAGGCTTCGTAATCATTGCAGGAGGTCTAGCTGTAGTCTGCTGGATAGGGTACACGCTTGTGACAACACCTACTCCAAAGCCGATCGAAGAAATAGAAAAGGAAGCAGAAAAAGAGATGCCAGCCACAAAGGATGAAGAAGCAGGTCCTGCAACATCAGAGAGCAAGTAGAAATGATGTCTTGTGATGTTTTCCTGAAGGTTTTGTTATGAGCGAAACAGATCATGCAATGAGCGAACCAAGTCCTGTTACGGGTGAACCAAGTCAAACAAAGATGTATTTTGCTGAGTTCTTGGGTACTTTCGTGTATGTCTTCATAGGGTGCGCTGCCTCTTTACTAGGCGGAAACTATATCGGAACAGCCTTTGCCTTCGGCCTCTCCTACCTTGCTATGGCATACACTATAGGAAGTATCTCCGGATGCCACCTAAACCCAGCGGTTTCGATATCGATGTTGGCAGCTGGGAAGATGAAGGTTAGACGTGCGGTATCCTATGTGGCGGTGCAGTGTATTGGAGCGATATTCGCATCCGCAATGCTCTACGACATAGCTGCAGGAAATCCGCAGTATAACCTTGCAACTGTAGGCCTAGCGCAGAACGGTTACGCGGAAGCTTCAATTGAGGGGTTCTCCATGTTATCCTGTTTTATCGCTGAAATGGTCCTGACCTTTATCCTACTGATGGTCTTCTTCGGGTCAACTGGCGAGAAGGCTCCTAAGGGTTTCGCTGGGCTATCCATCGGATTAAGTCTGGTAATAATTAACCTTGTAGGAATACCTATCACAGGTGCCTCAGTCAATCCTGCACGAAGCCTTGGCCCAGCGGTCATCGTTGGGGGAACTGCTTTGAACCAGCTCTGGCTATTTTTGGCCGCTCCCATCATAGGAGGGCTCCTAGCTGCCTGCGTCTGGCTATGGCTCGAAGAGAAATGAAAAGTAGTTATCGCTAGCCCACCTTTGTTATTTAAAAAAATTTGTTATCCTGCTGATCCTTACATACATATTCCCCAACCTTTGTTTGGTTTCAAGCAGTTCATCTAATTTCGCCGTTTTTTGGGATGATAAGGTCGTAGTTGTCCCACTTCCCGCTATCGAAGTCTTCGAAGTCATAGAACTCCCTTGGAATGTTGACAACCCAGGTCTACAATTTATAGGTTAAAAGCTCTAAAAAGTGCCTTGAGCCGCTGGAAATGTATCTCATAACTGTCTTTTTTCTTGTATTTTATTTCTCAATGTAAACTAAAATATGATATTTCCCATCAAAATAGACCAAATCTCCCATTAGTATACAAGCAAGAACTTATTTACCATTTTGTGAAAGCAATTGAGATTGTATGCAAGGGTTTAACGGTAAAGATAAAACCATAAGAGAAAATAATGAAATAAATGAACATACTGGACTTCTCCTCAACACCAGCGGAAGGATAAGGGCTGACCTCGCTAAAATAATAACCAAGGCGAAAAGGTCTGGTGCGTGGAGAAAGTTAGAGAAGATGGACAGGAGCCTGCTCCTACTCAGCTCCAAGCTAGAGATAAGGTTCAAGAGCATGGAACTACTGCATGCCATAACAAGAATAGTCAAGGAAATAACCGAACTTACTTCCTTTGTGTACAGAAATTACCTGCTTGGCATAAAATCAGCGTATAGGATATCAAAATACGCCGTTAGTTGCGGCTACAAGGAGGCTGCGTTATGGTCGAGCGACAGGAGCTTTGCTATATATTGGGGTATTTTTATAAACCCTCATACGTATACAAAATAGGCGATAGAAGATGAATAAAGATCAGTTGATTGGGGCACTGCTCCTTTTAGGAAGCATTGTTGGAATAATTGTTTACGGATTCCTGATGTACTCATTTTCAATAATAGTGCTTCAGATTACAGGCTTCCTAATTATTGCGGGAGGTCTAGCTGTAGTCGGATGGATAGGGTACACGCTTGCCACGACACCGCCACCTAAGCCGATTGAAGAAATAGAAAAGGAAATAGAAAAAGAGATGAAAGCTGTAAAGGATGAAGAAGCAGGATCCGCAATACCGGAGAGCAAATAGAAACATTCTCTGGATAATAACCGGTAAAAGTTAAGAACAACGTCCTAGATTAATGTTTAAAATCCTGAACATCAAATGGCGTTTTTAATGGGAGATCGCCGGCCACAGATCATCATAGGTCTTTATATCCTTCTATTGGCTGTAATAGGCTTACTTAGGGTAAACTCTAACCTTTACGGCTTGTCCACGGTGCTTAGCACAAACTTTCTAGGCACGATGGTTTTTAATACAACGACATTAGATGGGTCCCAGTTGACAGCAATATTTGGAAATACTTTTTTCCAGGGCAGTTTAGTCATAACCATTCTCGCGCTAGCTACGGTCATTTACGTTGAATTGGCTGATCCGTCGTATGGTACAAGTAGGAAAATTATAGAGGAATTTAGAAAAAGTTGGATGACGCCTGCTTCAATGCTTGTAATTCTTTTTTCTTTTAGAGTCCTATTTGAAATTCTAAACCTTATGGTCTAACAATGTAAAATGGATAAGTAAGAAAATTGAAGGTTAGCAGCAAATTAGAATTTCCATACGATATAATTACAGCAACCTCACTGTCTACCATAGCGGCTGTATTGTCCTATTTGGGCCTGTTCTTTTACTTTAAATATCCTTACAGCCTTTTTTTCTTTAACCTTATTTTTGTGTCAACCGGACTGATTGTATCATACATCATCGAGTTTAGAAGGATCAGGCTTTTATCGGTTGCATACATCGTAATGGTTCTCGCTTTCGTTGACGGATTCCTTTTGAGCAGTGCCTACGCCTTATATGGTATCATGTTAGCCTTTGGCGGCTTTCTTGTTCTTCCACTCTTTGGCGCATTATTGAGAAATAGAGGGGAAGATGTCAGAATCGTTCTCGAAGCGTGCGGCATTCTTTTTGCAATCAAGATAGTCCTTTTTCCATTTCCAGTCCAAGTACTGGATTCGGCTCTGATTCTCCCTATAGCATATACTATACTGGTTACTGGCATAATGCTGTATGTATGGTTCAGGAGGATATCATTAGATAAGGTTGGACTATGGAGGGGTACAACCAAGTTAAGCTGGCAGATGCTTGCAGGAATCGCCTCAGGGTTACTGTTAGGGCTCTTCCAGTATTTGGTATTAAGTCCGAAGGCAAACAGCATAGGACCGAACCTTCTTCAGAACATAGTTTACGTCGCTATCTTCATGATAGTCTTTGTCGGCCTTACTGAAGAGTTATTGTTCAGGGGTATAATTCAGACTCATATGACAGGATTTCTTACACAAGGTCAGTCGATCTACGTTACATCAATAATTTTTTCCTTGTTTCAGATTGGATGGTCTAATCCGTTTGAAATCCTATCCGCTTTCCTGGTTTCCTCCGTATTTGGTTATCTGATGATGAAGACGAACAGTCTCATATCCCCCGTGCTCGCTCATGGTCTAAGTAACGTGACATTATACCTGCTGGCTCTACGGTTCTAGAACAGATAATCAAAGCAAAAAAATTTAGGCAATGACTTAAATGAGAAGCAGGCTGTTTGTATTCTTATTGATTATAGTTTTATTTTCAAATACCTTTTTCTCGTCATTTAGAACGGAGGCCCAAACGGATGATTCAACGGAAGCTTTAAAACTAAAGGATTACGTAAAGTCCACATTTTTTAGGCTCCAGGATGCAGAAAGAATGGGCGCAAACGTGACCCTTCCAGCTCAGGAACTTGACATGGCTTTGCAGCTTATCGATCAAGCGGAGGGAAACAGCTCGGATAGCTCTCTCCTTTCCCAGGCTTCATCAATAATTGAAAACGTAAATAGTTCGATACCGTCCCTGATAAAGGAGGGCGAGAGTAGGACGCTCTCGACAAACGTTTCGCTTGTTTCGACGATAGCATTTATTGCTGTTACATGTGCGTTCGTTTACCTCTACCTACCAAGAATATTGTGGAGTAGTTGGGCGAAATACCGAGCAAATTGGAGGGTGAGGCCTAGTTGATCGACGATGAGGTAACAGCCCTAGTGCTGGCTCTCATAGTTGTAGGAGGCATGTTTGCAGTCTCTTCGACACTACTAGGTGAAAGGATCAGTGAGCCATTTTCAGAAATTGCAGTTCTTGGGCCTGAGATGAAGATGAGCGACTACCCAAACAGTACGCAGGTCAACGAAACCCTCAACCTCTACCTTTACGTTGCCAACTATGAAGCACAGACCACCTACTATATCGTATACGTCAAGCTCGGAAGCTCTAATACGATCGTCAATGCTACTCAGCCTGCGAACGCCCCCATAATTTCGTCTTACGAAATCATCCTTCCAATAGAGCAAAACACTACTTTACCAATAAAATTAACCTTCGGTAAGCCCATGACAGATGCAAAACTAATTTTTGAGATGTGGACTTTGGAAAAAGAAGGAATACAATATAGCGGAAAATGGAACCAACTTTGGTTGAACATAACGGCTCCGGCTTAGAATCAGAAAGTTCAAACGAAATCTTAGAGTTCTTCAGAAAAAATGAAGGACCAAAGTTAAGCGAAGCTATAAGGGTTCTCTCTGATTCAACGAAAATCAAAAAGTACGAGATAGTCAAGAAGATCTATACGTTAAATCAGGAAGGGCTAATTCATCTTTACGACCCTAGACCTCCGGCAACCTTGAGATCCTACCTGTTCAGCTCATATTCTGCATGGTTTTGGGCTCTGTCGGCATTGGTCGCATCTACAATCATAACAGTTTATGTGCCTCTTGGACCATTCGTCTACATACGATATTTACTCGGCTCCATCTTCGTACTATACATTCCAGGTTCGACGTTGATTGAAATCCTATATCACAAAAAAGAAGAGCTATCGCAAATTGAAAGGGTAGTGTTATCTATGGGAATATCGCTGACAATTGTACCGCTAATAGCGCTCGTACTGAGCTACACCCCCTTCGGCGTAAGACTAGATTCTGTCTTACTTTCACTCTCCTTTTTGAGCATATGCTTAGGTTTAGGGGCATTAAAGAGAAAATTCACTTCCCTGCGGTCCTAAAGAAAAAATGTTTGTAAAGTCATAAATCATGATCACAAACCATCAAACGCCCTCAAAGGATGAAATAACGGTCATCATACCCACTCTAAATGAAGCTTTAGCGATAGGCAAGGTGATTGACGAACTTAAACAAAAAGGCTTTACAAAGATGCTAGTCGTAGATGGCCATTCCACAGACGGAACACCTGAGATAACGCGCTTGAAAGGTGTTGAAGTCGTAGCTCAAGATGGGAAGGGTAAAGCAGACGCGATAAAATCGGTCCTTCAACTCGTAGATACCAAGTACCTTTTGGTTATGGACGGAGATAACACATATGATCCTAATGACGTAGAAAATATGATCAAAATTGCAGAGGATAATGATGAAGTCATAGTAGCGAGAATTGGAGGCAAAAAGAATATTCCCCTGTTAAACAGGCTAGGTAACGGGTTCATAACTGGTTTCTTTAACTTACTTTTCGGAACCGAATTGAAAGACGTTTTATCAGGTATGTACCTGCTCAAAACCGATGTCGGAAAAGATCTCTGGTTTGAGTTCAGAGGCTTTAGTCTGGAAGTAGAAATGGCCGCTCATGTGGCAACTACATCTAGAAAGATTACAAATGTAAACGGTAACTATAGATCCAGACTTGGAAAAGCAAAGCTCGGTAAAACTCAAGGACTGACCATACTTAGGGATATAATAAGTCTTGCCTTAAGATATAATCCGACGTTCGTAATACTAGCCGCAGGTTCATTTTTCATTCTTCCCGCGGTGATAATACTTTCATATGTTGTGATTAGTTTACTATTTCTGGGAGTGAATCACTTCGTCTGGGCAATAATGGGGGTTACGGTAGGTGGCGTAGGAATAATATCACTACTACTATCCATTATGGCACTATACATAAAAAGAATGGAATACAGGATGATCGAAAGACTGAACAAGTTTACGAATAACAACAATCATAACGGTAAGTAAACCCATATCGTGTTACTTTATGTCAACAGAAAAAATTCTCCAAGAAGTTGAGAACTGGAAAAGCTACATGAATCAGGATTTCAATATATCCATTGTAGGTTTTGGAAAGATGGGCGCATTACACAGTGGAATTCTTAACCTGCTCAAGCCCGGAAGTGTCAAAGCCGTCGTTGACAAAGGGCGCCTACTTACCTTTGGCGCGTCAAGGATCATCAAGTGTACCAAATTTTATAGGGACTTGGATGAAATGCTGCGAAAAAATAATCCTGATACGGTTTACGTGACTACACCAGCGGGTTCACATTATAACATTGTTTCTAGACTGCTTGAGTCTCAAGTTGAAAACATATTTGTAGAAAAGCCGCCAACAATTGACTCACGACAGCTAAGCTCGTTGATTAACAAGAAAGGGTCAAGCAAAAGGGTTATGGTGGGGTTCCAGAAAAGGTTTGCGCTGCCGTTTAGGCATGCAAAAAATATAATTTCAGAAGGTGAAATCGGCGAGATAGAAAATGTATCTTCTTACATAAAGTCAAGTGATATATTAACACGTACGGATAGATTCGACAATATTGGTAGGGGTGTGTTGCTTGATTTAGGGATACATCTAGTAGACCTTCTTAATTGGATGTTAAAAATAGACACGGTAAAATCATCTAACTTCAAAAAGATTTTTACAAATGTAGATGACTATTTTGAATTTACCATGAAGACTGCCAAAGGAGCCGATGTTTTTGTTGAGACAACATGGTCAAGCCCTGAACATAGGGTGCCTTTAACTTATATCATGATCAGGGGTTCTAAGGGAACTTTGGAGGTTACTGAAGATCACCTTAGGGTGGAATATATAGGGAACTATCCCGAAAAAAGGAATAAGAGGTTAGAGCTGTACAAGCCCAATTACTATCAGAGTACGCCTCCAGTTAACCTCGGCGATCCCGAATATACCCTAGAAAACATGCATTTTCTACAGACTATTTGTTCATCAGAAGAGCCTCTGACCAGTTTAGAGAATGTGCGTGAAACAATGTATTTAGTTGACGAACTCTATCGGAAGGCACAAATGTAATGGTCAGGGAACTCTTACTTGGGGATAACGCTTTCATCGGAGTCAGTCATCTATGTCAGGAAAAGGCTAAGGAGGAGGATAAAGAATGTCAATTAGAGAATAAAGCTAATGTAGTTAGAGCGGCCTTAGAGGGCGGTGCGACAGGGTTCACTTTTTCGAGCCACAAAAGCAATCTTGAGCTTCTAACGTACTTCCATGATTCTGATAAAGCACTTCTGGGAAGGATGAACTACTATATCCTTGTGCCTTATTCACAATCATACGTTAGAAAAAGCAACGTTGACGGAACGCCAGCGCTTATCAAATCTAAGTTAAGGGACTTCTTCAGCGCCAAAATGTCTATTTCAGACGCTCTTGTATCACTTTTGACCCTGAAGTTAGATAGGTTAGCGGGCGTTTTTCTTGAATCGGAGCTTATCCCCTACTTTGAAATCTTGCCTAGAAAAAACATCAAGGGTATTTTATTACATGAAGTGTTAACTGAGCTTTTTATAGCATTTGACCTTATGGATTCAATAAAGCCTTTAGAACGTCACATGAATACTAGGTTCAATGTCGGATTCGGTTTAGAAACTAGGAATTTTAGTTCTTTGTCCAATTCTCTCACAAAAAGTGGTCATTTTCCAGAATATATTATGACACCAATTAACAGGGTGGGTTATCAAATGACAGAAAGTAAGGATGGAGTTGAAAATGCGATTAAAGAGGTAGGTAAGAAAAGCAAAATCATCGCCATCAACATCCTCGCTTCAGGCATTGTCAGTTTAGACCAGGCAATAGAAGACCTGGAAAGATATGAAGACAGCATATACGCCATAACCACAGCTTCGTCAAAACCTAATAGAGCCTTCAGTAACTTTCAGAAACTTTCACAAACTTTCTTGATTAAACCCGAAAATAACATAAATACGCTCATCAACCAAGTCTTGTATTAACTAATAACTACAATTGAACGTCAGATGGACCTTAGGGTTCTAATCGTCGGAAGAGAGTATCCGCCATTTATCGTCGGTGGAGTCGCCACGCATACGTATAACCTGGTCAATTCACTGGAACAACTTGGGGTAGACGTCGACGTCATTTCCTTTGGGAATTCAGGAAAATCTAATGGGAAAGTGACCTTTATCGATCCAAAAAGCTCCATGATAAGCCGGGAGGGTCAACCCATATCACGAGACCTCCTAATTCCTTATGACATTGCTTCATTCACCAGAAAAATAATAGGGATCATCGAAGGAAATAAGTACGATGTCGTCCACATCCAGGAGCCTTATGTCGGTGGGCTGATCAAGGCCCAGAATAAGGTTACAACTATTCATGACACCAGCTATTCGGAAGTCGCGTCAATATTGGCTGGCTCCCCACACTTTAGGAATATCGAACGCATGGTTTTCTATACGTCATTTGGTTTCCTGATGGAATACGCGTCTTTGGCTACAAGTAAGGTAGTAATTACTCCCGCATTGCATGTTAGAAATGAACTCGCGAGAAAGTACAGGTTGGGAGTAAGTAAACTTGTGACAATAATGAACGGTGTCGATCCGAGGAACATGTACTCTCCAATTTCTAAAGGAAAGGCCAAAGAAATGCTAGGCATCAAGGATGATAGGATACTGCTCTTTACCTCTTGCCAGCACATCGCAAGAAAGAAACTCGATATTTTACTTGAAGCATTGTCACTCCTCAAAGGTGAGTATTTAGAGAAGATTGAAGTAAGGATAGGGGGAGACGGTCCCTTAAGACCAAACCTGATAAATCTGGCGATAAGGCTGAAGATCGATGACAAAGTAAAATTCTTGGGATGGCTCACACGCGATGAACTTGAGCTCCATTATAGAGCTTCCGATATTTTTATCATGTCTTCAGACTATGAGGCGGGTCCAATTTCTATGCTGGAAGCTATGGTCGCGGAAACCAGCGTTATAAGCTCAAATATTTCGGGTTTTCCTTCACTTGCCAGAAACGGAGAGGATGCGCTGCTTGTACCTCCACGTGACCCGAAATCCTTGTCAAAAGCCATAGAGAACCTGATTTCAGACCAAGATCTGAGAACAAAGCTATCTCAAAACGGGAGACGCTTTGCGAACAGGTTCACGTGGGATAAGGTTGCGGAAATGACAATCAAGATCTACGAGTCCGTAGTGGGTAATTAGGTCTGAAAATTCTCTTAGTCAGCCATTCATTTCCTCCATACCGTGGAGGACTCTCAAACGTAATTGAAAACTTGGCACGGGAGCTTACGCTATCGGGTGATCAGGTAACCGTTATGACTTTAAGGCTCCATCGATCCCTTAAACAAGAGATTTTATTCGATGGGGTGGAAGTTATTAGGATAGCTGGAGTGGCCCCATCTAACAATTATTTTTTCCCGTCACCGGAACTAACAGGTTTGCTACGAAAAATAGATGCGGACGTCGTTCACGTGCATAATATTGGGGCGCTCACGGTGCCTGTCACCGTCTTTTCTCATGCTCTCCTGCACCTTGACTCTAAACTAATTGTTTCACCTCACCATCATGAGGGTGGAAGTAATTCTCAAACCCGTCTGATGTGGAAATTGTACAAACCATTAGCAAGGAAAACGCTTCAGCGAGCAGATAAGGTACATGCTGTATCGTTGTTCGAATCAAAACTACTTCGAAGAGATTTTCAGGTGGAACCGATAATCATACCAAATGGAATTTCAGATGATACTTTCTTATATAGATGGAAACAGCCAGAAACACCTTCGGTGATGTACGCCGGTAGGATAGAGGAATACAAGCAGGTTCATGTGTTAGCTAAAGCGATTTTAAAGGCTCAACAGATGCTAGGACAGAAGATTACCTTCCGCATTGTAGGGAATGGAAGCTACCTTCCCAACGTCCTTGAAATGGCAAAGAGATTGCAACTGCAAGTTGAATATTATGACTTTCTCCCGAGAAAAAAATATCTTGAACTTTTGAGCAATTCAAGTCTCTTTGCAAATCTATCCTTATACGAGGCATTTAGTATAGTAACCGCAGAAGCTCTTGGCATAGGCTTACCCGTTGTTGTTTCGAAACCGTGGGGCTATAATTTTGCCGATTACAACGTTAGAATCGTGCATGGTTATGATGCCGATGAGGTTGGGAAGAGTATATCGGACATGCTTGAAAAGCCTAACGGGGTAAAAAGAAGATACGATTACACTTGGAAGAAGGTTTCAACAGAAATTTCTGAAAAGTTGTACAATTAAAATGCCCAGTAATCTAGGTTTCGAAGCTCTTGAAATAACCAGGAGCATATATCATAACACACCTCCGCCTAAAATTCCGATCGAAAACGTTAAAGCTCTCTCAGATATATTGGCCAAGAACAGGATCCATGTTGCCGCGCACAAGTACCTTAGCTCAATGAAAGGAGAAATGAGAAATCAAGGCCTTCTAAACGAACTGGGTCCGATGGTTGAGAAGGATAAAATTTTGGCAAGGTATAGGGACAAAATGGTTGAGAGAGCGGTATCTGTCCTAGACGGACACAATATATCATATGCGATCTTTAAGACCTACTGTCCGAGCGGCTATGTGGGCGTAGATTCAGATTTTATTGTCCCTCTGGAAGACTTACCTAAAACAATCACATTTTTGTTGAACAGCGGGTTTTACTTAATTGACGATACCAGGAAGAAATATGCCACTGGCCTGATAATTAAAGGGAACCCCATAATATTGGACCTACATACTGACCTGACCGTTGCAGGGGTGAGCTACCTTAAACCGGAACTGATTTTCAAATATACGGTAGAAAAGAGCATCAACTTGGGGGATAGGAAATTAACCATTCATACGCCTGATGATATGCTGGAAGCAATCATAAGGGTTTTACATTCGTTAGTTAAAGAAGCTGAACTTAAGTTGAGTGATATATATGATTCTTTAATGCTGTTTCAAAAATATAGCTTGACGGATACACGAGCTGTTTTTTCTGAAATCGGCCTTTCGAGAGAACTAGTTTCTGTAGGGTTGAAGATCGATGCGCTAGCTTTGGATGATTCACACGTCCTTGAAAAAATGGGGAAGACGAACACAAGTCGATGGGCTCTAATAGAAAGAAAGGCTTCAGAAAAGATGCTTGAAGGAGACTTTCCAATAAAACTTGGCACGAATACACATCTCCAGATTTTAGCGAACTTGGCTAGAAGTTCGCAGGATTCAAGAAAGTATTTGCTTTTAATAGGCAACATCCTCTCTCGAAAATCGACTCTGAAATATTCGGTGAAGAAAGTATTAGGTGGAATATAGAAATAAGGAGACTTTGAAATTAATTGGCTATACTCCAACCTGAAACGTTTACAGAAGCCATCATGTATGAAGCAATTTTACTTGTACTACTCAGGAGATTGCAGCAGGAGAGGGTAGTGATTCAAGTATATGACAATAATGCAATTTATAATAGTAAAAAGCACTTAGTTGTTATTACCTAAGCTTGATAAAATGGAACAGCGAAAAATTGTTTTCGCTCTAAATGTACTTACTACAAGAAGTATATTGTTAGCAAAAGCACTAGGTGCTAAGCTCTGCCTAATACGATCTAGCCCTCCCTACATTGATTTAGCCGCGAAGATTAATGACCAACTAGAGACAGTTAAGCCGCATTCTGTAGTTGTTCAACTGCCGACTGGACCCTTACTACTTTCAGTCTTAATGATGAAGAGTTTCAAAAAGGGCTTCAAGTTGATTGCCGATGTGCATACAGGCTTTCTGACGGCACAATTTGAATTCAGCAAGCACGGCATTTTAAATGCCCCTTTCAAGGGTCTTCTTGAATATGTCGACGTGATTCTATTACATAACGAGACAAACTATTTCCTCCTCCCAAAAAAACTAGCTCCAAAAGCCACTGTACTCTATGACCCATTTTATACTTTACAAGAGTTAGTTAAGGATACAGATTGCAAAATGGATTTGGGATTAGATGAATATGCGTTATTTCCTGCTAGCTGGCACCCCGACGAACCAATTAACGACTTGATACACATGTGGGATAGTTTGCAAATTTCTATACCATTAGTTGTGACTGGTCGACCTCCACCCCGTATACTTGCCTCGATTCGAAGACTTGGTATTGGTAAAAACGTCTTTTTTACTGGGTATTTGGATTATGGGGCTTATTTGGGGATTCTCTTGAACAGTAAATTCGTCCTATCGGCGACAACCAGTGACCTAGACGCACAATGTTCGTCTTTTGAAGCATTAGCCTGCGGAAAACCTATTTTGGCTTCTAATACTTTGGCATTGAAATCAGTACTAGGGGACAGTGCTGTCTACTTTGATGTCCATCAACCATCCTCCCTTCTTGACGCAGAAAACGTGTTGTTGAGCAACTACCAATTCTATAGAAGTAAAGTTCAGGACAAAGCAGTCGAACTTGAGAGGCAAATAAAAAAAACCATCCAGGAAATCCATGATAAGTGAAGAAAGTATTAGGTGGAATGTAGAAATAAGGAGACTTTGGAATTAATTGTCTATACTTCAACCTAAAACGTTTACAGAAGCCATCATGTATGAAGGAATTGTACTTGTACTACTGTTAGTTCCAACTCTTATCTACAGTTTATGGGGTAAGGGAAGGTCTAAACCGAGAATTAGTTTAAGATCAGCTAAACTACTTGATATCATTGTAATATTACTGACTCTTATCACAGCTATCTCATCAGTTTTACCAATAGGTAATGAAGCTGTTAGGCCTATTATTTTCTTCATCATGGAGGGTGTGTTATCAGGTTTATTCGTAGTCTATACAGTCTTTCGTGGGAAATTTTCCGTACTTCTTTTCGCTATGGTTGTAGCGGTACTGACACCTACAATTTCCCTCTTCGTCTGGAATCATATGTATCCACCTTCTACTCTCAGCATATTACCTCTCTACACAAGCGGTAACGTAACGGCATATCAAACTGGTTTCGCCTCAGCAGAAGCAGAAGGATTGTATTATTTTATACCCATTTATGACCTTTTAATGGTCCCCTTTGGTTTAATAACTAATCTGACGACTTCAGGAATTAACATCATTTATCCCACAGTCCAATTAGTTGTCTCGTTTCTCATGTTTTGGGTGCTACTAAGAAAGATTGGGGCGGATAAATCTCTACCTGGGCTTATGCTCTTAATATCAATACCCAATTTATCTGTCGTGATAGGGAGAATAGGTTTACCTCTCCCTTACATGTTCCTTGTTCTATTGCTTCTAATGATGAACACTGTACAGCCCAGCCGCAAAACGATTAGTCTAATGATATTGCCGATAATAGTAGGCGTCTTCGCTCACCCGATAGCGCCAATAACTCTAATAGGCCTTTTTGTAGTATCTTCCCTAATTCCCCTTTTGAAATTCACCAGCATAAAGGGTATGGATAAAGCGCTGAAGATAACTCTTCTAATTACTTCAGCGTACTGGTTCAACTTGTACCTTTCAACCCTAGTTCTTGGAGATGCGAAGAGTCTCTATGATGCTGGCATCGGCTTTGTTAGTATGCTACTGGGTGGAAAAGCGGGAGAGGTAATAGGAGGCACTACCATAACCAGTTTAATTGCTCCAGGTTACAGTGATCCTAGTTTTAGGATATTCTCTTACGCATGGGCCGTCCCATTCGCGATAGCAGCATCGCTTGCCCTGGCACTCATATTTTTCTTTTTGAGAAAAAAACCGACTGAATCTGTTTTAAGTGGGGCGAAGATTAACCTAGGTTTTTCATCTGCGATATCTTCAATCCTTTTCATTGCTTTTGCTTTTTCAGGCTACGTGATCGGATCTGGATCGGCTCAATACATGTTGCCCGTAGCATTCTTTTTAGCTATGCTATCATCCGTAATTGCCATAGATCTGACCTTAGAGAAGTTTAAAATATTTCCAGTCATAATAATTGTTATTCTACTAGCGTCAATGGTGGCTCTGGGATCCTACAGCCCAGAATATGCTACCACAGAGCACCCTAATTTTGAAGTTTCCTCTACCATACACCCTTATGATACATATATACAGTCAAATGACCTTTTAGGCCTCTTAAAACAAAATATAACAGTGTACAGTGATTATGATATCACTATATCATTAGGTCTATACAAGCCTGTAAGGCAGATAATATATAGTATATTGGATGGGCAGAGTACATTTAGAGATTATGGACAAGCCTTATTTATACTAACAATAGCAAGGCTGCAGCAGGAAGCGGTATTGAACCAATCATCAATCAGCGACATCGTATACATGAGTGATACTCATTTAGTAATATCAGTACAAGGCTGATATAACTAAAATCAGAAATTCAAATGGTTTGCATGGAACCAAAGATAGCGGTCCTGACACCTGTATTTAATGAGGAAGAAAGAATTTCTTTCATGCTAGATAGTTTGCTAAAACAATCTGTTAAACCTTCAAAAGTAATTATCGGTAACAATGATTCAACAGACAGAAGCTTAGAAATTGCTCAGAATATCCTTAAACCGAGCGGAATAGACTTCTCGATTATAAACATTAAAAGATATTCTGAACTGGGAAAGTGGAATATTAATAATGTCTATTGGCATCTTAACAAAACCCTGGAGGAAACATCATCAAATATAGACTACGTAGCAGTAATAGAGTCCGATGTTGTAATTGAAAAAAGATATTTTGAGAAGCTAATACCATATTTCCATAAAGACCCCAGACTTTGTATAACTGCTGGTACTCTTGAACCTATTGGGCTTAACGATGATTCTTTTCCTTTGGATAAAATAAAAATCATGCTCTGGGGATCTAATCGCTTATATAAGGGAAATCATTGGCTCAAATTGAATAACATATCAGATATTAGGAAACTTGCCTCATGGGATTTTGATCACATACTGTTAACCCTCTCAATGGGAAATTATGTATATCCTATCCCTTGTGCAATGTCCTGGACCTTCAGGAACGTTAGCTACTTCAGGGGAATAATGAAAGGGGTTGCAGACGCTTACCATGGATTGCCTTTTTGGTGGGTTATCTATAAGACCGTTCGAAAAAAGGATTTTTCATACTTTATTGGTTATTTAAGAACGAAGTCCAAAATAAAGGAAAGCGATCCTGTTTCAGACGAATTAGCTAAGATCTATCAATATGCTGCTCTCAGAACTTTTAAGCGTAAAATATTAGTATCTTGATTTCCTTTATAATTTATTCTTCCCCACCGTTTGGATTTTTTAAATGAAAATAATTAATCTAAAAGCGTAAGTACTCTATTTGACAGAAAGAGCATTTTTGTGCTGGAAAAACCAAAGGAAAACCTACTTATTTTCCAAATTTACCGCCAAACAATAATCCTAACATTAAAGAAATAATCCTAACATTAAAGAGTCGCTTTAACAAACCATTACAGAGTCCTAAATCTTGACAAAATCCCTGTCATTACTCATCACTGAACGAAAAGTATTCTCATTGATTCAAATGCCGTTTATCGGACATATGTATCCCTTAATATATTCGAAAATCGCCAAAATAAGGTCAAACTCATTTCCAACGCCAAAATTAATGCTTATCGAAACATGCAGTGCATGTAACCTAAGATGCCGGATGTGCCCTACTACTTTGGAGAGACAAGGCCAGAAATCTAGGGGAACCACTGTCATGGATATGTCACTATATAAAAAAATAATCGACCAGTGTTCGTTATTTGGTATCACACATATTACTCTAAATTTCTATAACGAACCACTTCTAGATCCATTGCTATTCGATAGGATTGCATATGCCAAAAGTAAAAATTTGATAGTTAGTATGTTCACTAATGCGACCCTCTTAACCGATGATAAGATCGGGAAACTACTGTCTTCGGGGATAGATTTGATCGTCATAAGCATTGACGGTGTTACTAAAAAAACTTACGAAAAGATTAGAAGAGGCGCCGATTTCAATATGGTCATAAAGAATGCACTCAATCTTATTGAAGCGAGAAATAGGAGTTCGAGAAAGAAACCTTTGATTCAGTTCAATATGGCTATAACTAGTGACAATATAGGCGAGGTTGCGGCATTTAAGAGTTTTAGTGAACGTTATGCCGATAACTGTGAAGTGTGCCCTGACAGAACAATGGGTGCAATACCAAAGTCATTAGAATTGAAGACTAATTACGCTTTTCCTTGTAGACATCTATGGGAACAGATAGCAGTTATGGCTGATGGAAATGTTCCATTATGTAATATGGACTACAATTGCTCAATCAAGCTAGGGGATTTATCTAAACAAAGCCTCAATAAGGTATTAAGCTCGAAGACATTAGATAATGTTAAAAAGCTTCACATGAAAGGACAAGGAAATAGGATTACTGTGTGCGCACACTGCGATGCTCTCTATCTTGCAAGTGCTATTAGCTGGCTGAAAGCATGAAAACTTGGTATTTGAGGATGTTGTCGATAAGAAAGGAGCATGATAACGTTTCAGAAGAACTCAAAATATTCTTATTCTGATTGTCACTTTCTATCGTGTAGGTTTTTTGAATGCGAGTAATTGATTTAAAAGAACTAAGTACCTTATTTAATGAAAAAAGCATTTTGGTATTAGAGAAATCAAAAGAACATTCACTCAATAAACACTTAATAAAAAACTTGCAGCAGAATAGAAAAACAGACATATTCGCTAAGAACACAATATGAAGGTAGCACATTTCTACAATACTGTAAATGTCCCTTATCTTCTAGCTTACGGTGTAGAGAAATACTTTGGAATAGAGAGTTCTCTCTTTATGCCCTCCACATCAAGGGATGATTGGGAGAGAAAGCTAACTTACGGATATGATTCTGGAAACCCACTTAATGTAGATATTCGTCGCTTTCGAATGGAAAGACCAATAAATTATTTTGATATTGCACGTCTTCTAAACAAGGATAAATTTGAAATCATCCATCTTCATGGAGGAGGGGGTGTCATAAATTCAATTCTAGTGAAGTTAAACCGAGCTAAAGTTATACGCTATTTTCATGGTGTGGAACTACGTAAGTTCTACAAGTATGGTGGATGGGGTAGTAGACAAGTGGCACGTACATGTTATGGAATGTTCAGAGAAAATTGGAATTTAGTCAGCACACCAGACCTTATCAACTATTTATTTTGGAAAGGTTCTCGTGAGCATTCAAGCTATATGCCATGTCCAATAGACCCTATGATAAATGAAAACCAACATGGAGATGAAGATAGATTTACTGTCTTCTTACCTACAAGGCACGATGAATTAACCAAAAAAACATCGGTAGCGTTTGATGCTTGGAAGATATTAAGGAAACTTGACGAAAGAGTCCGACTAAAGACAATAATGTGGGGTATTGACTATCCTCGGTTCTATGAAGAATTAAGAAATGATAAAAGGGTAATATGGCTCCCGGTGTTATCGCGAGGTGGATACATCGATCATCTGAAAAAGAGCACCGTGGTATGGGGACAGTTTGCATTCGGAGCACTGGGTCTTGTTGAACTAGAAGCCATGGCCGCAGGCAAACCAATTTCGACGTTCTGGAATAAAAACATCTACAAACTTCCGTACTACCCAAATCTACCTCCAATGCCTTCGTATCTTTCTCCTCCAGATATTGCAAGATATACACTCGATATGATGTTGGACGAAGAGATGAAACGTAAAGAAGTTACCTTAACGAAACGCTGGGCTTTAGAATTTCATTCCCTAAAGGTTGTCTCTAAAAAATTATACGAAATATATAAAAAGATCCTATAAAAATGCGAGGTTGTCTATCTTCATATTAATCAAGTTCAGGCAGAAAGGAGAACAATGTACTGAACATGGACATAATTTATTTTCTTGAGTTAATATCTTGAATCATTTGCTAAATAATTCAGCAAACATAGAAAAGAATCCAAAAGAGCCATACGTGTCTGTTCTCCCACATGTTTGCATAGTCATACCTACATTTTATGCGGGGCAAGCACTTAAACTCGTACTGCATTCGATAGCTGAATTGGATTATCCCAGAGATAGAATAAGTACGACTGTTGTTGCTGACACAAATGACGATGAAGCTAAAAAATACGTAAATGAAGTCAAAGAAACAGGTACTTTGAATGTGGACTTAAAGTTATTGGAAACACCCAATGCAGATATTGAAAGAAACTACGGATTAAGGCATTCCCCAGATAGATTTGTTATGCTTGTCGACGATGATACATTACTTGAAAAAAATTGCCTTAAGAAAGCCTTAGAAATTATTTTATCCGATCAGCATATTGCTGCGGTCGCATTTCCCGCAATGCCAAAGTATCCACGTATAGATGAAAAGTTAAATTATGGAAGATTTATTGGAGCACAAACTAGTGTAAATGCAGTGTCACCCTGTACTCTGTTTAGGATGGATGCACTCGAAGAAGTTGGGTTCTATAGAGAAGATATGGGCCCACCAAATTCGATTCACGAAGACTGGGAACTTGGTTCAAGACTTGAAAAACATGGGTACAGAGTAGTTATTGACGGAACAGTTGTCCTAAACCATGTATACGATTTGACAGATCGAAAAAAAGACCCCCAAAAGTTTCACTTAGATAAGAAGGATGTTAAGTATATGGGATTACGTTCACCAATTTCTAAGTCAATAAATTATGTCAAAGGCTATGCTACAAAGCATTGGTGGAGCATGCTTCAAGTCTTAAAGGTCAGCCCCTTAAGCCAGTTACTGGAGTACGTTTTTTACTTCATGAATCCAATTTTACTTCTGATTTTAATTTTGAACAATCGGTTTTATTCATCGACATACTTTGTATCAATTTTCGTTTTAATAATTTTTTGGAGCTTTTTCAAGGGTCATTATAAAACCTATGGTTATAACGATCGTTTTGGATACCCGATTATATTATTCGTAGTAAGGTCTGTCAGGACATATGCGTTTATAATCGGTTTAACATTGAATGCGTTCAAAAATAAGATTTATAAAGGAGTTTCCGAATTTTGATCATAGGATTAAGGCATGATGTTGATACAGTTTGGGATCTAAAGTGGGGTATATCTAAGGTAATTGCACTTGAACGTAAGTATAAAGTGAGATCAACTTTTTTCGTGCGAACAGATCTTCTGAACTCAGAAAAATATTGCAATTATCTTAGGCAAATCGAGAGTGAAGGATGGGAAGTGGGGCTGCACCTTATCAATACGACAAATGATCCGAAACTACCTGCTTCTACTAACGAATTAAACTTTTTGAAGGAAAGAGTAGCAAACATAAATGGTGTAACACCTTGTGGCTCGACTATTGGGTTTCGCGGCGATGCCACATGGGTTACCATGGAATCTCTAGGGCTTAAGTATATGGAAGGTTATGGTTTTCCAAATTATCAAGTTAAAACTTTCGTTATGCCAACGCCTATTGATTTTGACTTGTACTACGTAAGAAACTTTGGTGCTAAGGAAGGATATGTGAGATTCAAGAAGGATTTAAAAAAGAAACTTAACAGATCTGAACTGGTTACTGTACTTGTACATCCACTTTATTTTGTCCTTTCCGTTGGGACCAAGGGACGTTTGAACAAATATGTTATGACTATTTTAAAGCAAAGAATGATGAATGAAGTTTATGAAGATTTTTTGTTCGATTTTAGGCCTGATACAAAATTCATGACCTACATTGATGCATATTATACGATATCATCAAATCTACCGAGGCAGTCTTCCAACAACTATGTTATTTGATTTGAACAACATGGGTAAACCTCTAAAGAATTGGATTCCATTTGTCTCCTTGATCATAAGAACATATCATAGTAGCGATACTTTGATAAGGACATTAGAATCATTGGCGTCGATCGAGTACGATCCTAAGAGCTTGGAAATGCTAATAGTTTGTGATTTTAATGATAACGAATCACAAACTGCGATTAAAGGATTTTTGGAAATGAATCCAAATCTTTTCTCCAACATTCGAGTTCTATATATAGAAGAAAACATAGCAACCAAAGCCTGGAATAAAGGTATAAACGAAAGTAAAGGAGAGATACAACTGGTACTCCCAGACGATGTCAAAGTACATCCCTTGACATTGGAACATGCATTAAACATATTTTCAGAAGATAGTAAGGTGGCTGCAGTCACTTTCCCTTGTGTCCCAGAAGGGATCAATAAAATATCAATGAAATATAAGTTAAATCATATGAAATACTTAGGAATAAAAACAACAATTTCCTCTGCTTTATTGGTTACTGCTTATAGAAAAGATGTTCTAACGAAAATTGGTTTCTTTAGGGAAGACATGGGATTACCTCTTTCAATACATGAGGACTGGGAACTTGGAAGTAGAATGAGAAAGAATGGTTATACGATGATAGTCGATGGAACGATAACGCAGGTACACTTAGAGGGAAGAGATGTTGACTCTAAAAATAAAAAAGGAACAGTGCTCGAAGGAGAAAATTTTTCACTTTTTCCGGGGTATATTAAGAAATATATCAGACAGTACATCAAAGCGAACTGGTGGAGTATGATTCAGGTTCTAAAAGTGAGTCCAACAACTCAATTGCTCGAATACTTATTCTATTTCACCAATCCTATGATATTGATAGCTTTATTCATCAAAGGCTGGTTCTATTTTGTAACCTATACCCTATCGTTAGGCTCAGTCATTGTTCTACATAATTGGTACAAAGGGTATTATAGAGTGTTTTCGCGACTTCAAAGAATAGCATTCCCTATTCTTATGTTCCTAATAAGATCTTTAAGAACTTATCTGACATTAATAGGTTTTATAGTAAATAAAATTAAGGCATAAGACAAAAATGAAAATTGCTGTCATAGATGATTCTGGGTTTGGTTCTGGGAAAGGCCTTTTTGGCAAAGAACTTTATGTTGAACTTCTAGCTAAAGTAAATGAAGATATATTGGGGAATAAGGCGATTAGGATTTTACTTGGCAGTTCATCTGAAGATAATAGAATAGTTGGCATAATCGGTTTGAAGACGCCTATTATAAGAGATTTTAGAGATGAAATTTTAAGGCAAAAACTTGAAGAGGTCCTGAAAGATGAAAAACCGGATATCATCCATGTTAACGTAGCTAATGCTAGATATCCTAGAAACATAGTCAATGTCGCAAAGAAGATGGATATCCCCATTGTAACCACGGTCCACAGTTGGATGTATGTATGCCCTAGCGGGTGGGCAGTTAAGCTTCCAGAACAAATTATATGTAGCAATTTGGGTGTGCAAACACATTGTATTAGATGCTTAATGAAAGTTGCTGAATTGTATAAAGAAAATAAGGTAAGCAGATTAATTGACGGAATCAATTTACATTATTCCCTCCGTTCTTTGCTTCGCAACTCTAAAGCGGTCATATCTCCTTGCAAGTCGCTTGCTAAATCCATTGAACAAAGTCTGAAGCTTAAAAGAATCTATACACTGCCAAATCTTATTCCTGAGGAGTTAATCAACATGGAGCCCAAATATGGAGGAAGGAATGCAGTTGCTTTCTGTGCTAGATTAAATTATCAGAAGGGTGTTCATCTTCTATCAGATATGGCTCAGAGATTGCCAGAGACAACCTTTAATGTCATGGGAGCAGGACTATTAGAGGAAGAAGTAAGAAAAAGCTCCAGAGAATATAAAAATATAATATATCATGGCTTTGTATCCAAAGAAAAGGTTGAGATTATTAGCAGATGCAGAGCTGTAATTATGCCTGTTCTAGGGTTCGAAGCATTCGGATATACGGTTGCTGAAGCGTTCTCTTTAGGAAAACCTGTCATAGGTTTTGCCGTCGGAGGAGTTAAAGAGATGATAGAAGACTCTGGAGCAGGGTTTGCAGTTAGTCCTTTTGACGTCAATAAATTTACCAAAAGTATAACCTCTATTGTGGAAAATGAAGGATTTTCTAAAGAACTAGGCCTAAGGGGAAGAGCCTTTGCTGAGAAAAAATTGGGACCACACCTATATGCGGAACAAATTCAAACTATTTACCGAAATGTGATGAATTATTAAATTTGAAAAAGAATCCTCCTTCTACTAATATTGTGACAAACTCTGTTTTCTTTCATGAAGACGTTCTAAGGAAATATGGTCTTAGAGTATTCCCTCCCATTGTCCCTTTTATTTTTTATTTGTTGCAAGATATTCTCGCGAAGATTTCTAAAGACGATACCATAAAAGTTATAATTGCATAGTAGTAACTTATTGATGATATGATGGAAAAAAGGGTTTTAGGAATTCTTCATTTAAAGCTTCTTACCTGAAAATTTTGATAGACGATATAAGAAAAAAATATAAAATGAACCAGTTGAAGATTAAAATTTACAAGAAAAAAGGCAAATGAAAGCTATCTATAATTTTTTATGAGCTTAAGCTCCTTTTTAATCTTATTCGATAAGGCGGGTATTATTGATCATTTCGCCAAATTTTTCCCTATTGACCCATTAGCTATTGTGATGTATCATAATATTGGAAAAAATGAAATCTCTTGGTTGCAAGAGAAGCCTTTACCAAGTCAGATACTTGAAATGCAAATAAAGTATCTAAAGAAAGTTGGCTACTCGATACTGCCACTAGGAGAAGCTTTATGCTTGATCCGTCGAGGTGAATCACCTAAGAGAATCGCAGTTCTGACCTTCGACGATGGATATGTAGGCGTATACAAGTATGCTTTCCCAATAATGCGTAAATATGGCATTAGATGTACAGTCTTTGTCCCCTCAAGCTTTGTGAAGTATAAGACCATTCCATGGTATGAGCAATTGGCATTTATAATCGACCATTTGGATATACCCACAAAGCTAGACCTCGCACAATTTGGGACTTCCATAATATACAGTATAAACGATAAGATTAGAGTTAAGCAAAATTTTATCAATAAACTATTGAATGAAGACATCGAAGGTATAAATTTATTCATAAAAAAACTAGTGGATACTTCAGGTATCGATGTTTCCAAAGCCTTAGAGTTACCAATTATGCTTAACCACGATGAACTTAAGGAAATGGTTGAATATGGCATTGAAATAGGCGGTCATGGATTTTGTCATGTCAGCCTACCCATACTTGCTTCGGATAGACTTCAAAACGAACTCTATGAAGCATACTCTTTCGTAAGAGAGTACAGTAGATCACAATTTATGACATTTGCATATCCTTTTGGGACATATAGTGAGGGGGTTGTGGATTGCTTGAAAAAAGTAGGATTTAGTGCTGCGGTAACGATGGAAAACTTTGTAAATAATACGAATTCTTTGAATCTATATAAACTAGGTAGAATTCCGCCATATACATTTGATCAAAGGAAATTGGCATCGTTTAAGTATGGACTAATAAGGCCAAAGAAGATACTGCAAAGATACCATTTCATACCATAATAGTAAGTTTAACTAGTAGTGTCCAAAAGGCGTTTAACTTGGTAAAACCAGAAGGACAGAACTCGAAAATCATCCTCAAAGTGCTATTTTAGAAAAATTTTTTGGATTTGGGTCTCAATTTGTATTATTCTCTACGTTCTTTAAATACTAGAGATTAGACTATCAGTATCTGCAGGACCGTAGTCATGTCTATGAGATTATTCCAAATAGTTAGTTGATAAATTTTCACAATAAAAAATGAAGAAATTGGTGAAATTTTTTAGAAAGGTTTAAATAAACTTAATAAAAAGTTTAAATATATTTATTTCAGTTAGTGTAATTGGCATGCTTAGAAAGTTAGGATATAAGAAAACTGTATCTATTGTTTTAGTGTCCATTTTCGTTTTAACGATGTTAACTTCTTTTTCATTGTTTTTCGGAGAAAATGTAGTTCACGCCACAGGCGTTATTGTTCTTGACAAGATTAATTCAAAAGATACTTGTAATACAAAAAGTTATGTAATCGGATTAAATACGACTGCAAATAATGCTCTTATAATATTGGATATAGGTTCCTATGGGAAAACAATTACATCAGTCACAGATAATAAGGGTATTACTGTAACTTTAAAAAATTCAACTTCTTCAGGCAGTTATAATGTTTACAGATATTACGCTGTTTGGTCATCGCATGGTGCGATAGGTTTTGATGTCACATCCAGTTCGAGTTATGAGTATTTTGGAATGATACTTTATGATATTTTAAATGCCAATACAACATCTCCTTTCGATGGTTCAACCATTAAAACTAGTGGAACTTCGTCTAATCCAGTTTACGCCCAAAAAGCTACAACAAATGCCAATGACATGCTTATTGCAGACGTTGAAGGTCGTCCTGGCGGATTAACTAACTTGGCTGCAGTATCACCTTTTACATCAATAGTTCATATGGATTCTTATGATACAATGACTTCAGAATATCGTATTGTATCGTCAACGGGAACTTATCAAGCGAATTTTACCTCAGCTAATTCCAATTGGGTTGAAATGTTAGACGCAGTGAAATCGACAATCACAACTACGGCAGCCTATGTTTACAGCTTAGACACTTCAATCTACTATTTTCAGTTACAGAACGGTGCAGCAATAAGATTTTCTCCTTCCACTATATACTTTGATAATTTCACATACCTAAATAGTGATTCGATAAGATTTTGGCATCTCTCAACACTGCAGGCGTTTTCTCCAAACATAGGTTGGGAGACATCTGACAACTTAACGATAATTTCTTTGAACAATAATATTGCGGGATTTAATGTCACCGGTCTAAATGGTAATAGTTATCTAGTTAAAGTTTGGTGCGGTAATCAAGGAAAACCTACAAGAGTATATCTCAACAACGTTCTCCTTTCAGGGAACTACTCCTTTGATGTTAATAATGACACTCTCTCTATTTGGAGTACATTACATTCTAAACCACATTACTGGGAAATAGACTGGTCTCCTTCGACTACTTCAACTTCGACTACTTCAACTACTCCGAAAACTTCAACTTCGACTACTTCAACTACTCCGAAAACTTCAACTTCGACTACTTCAACTACTCCGAAAACTTCAACTTCGACTACTTCAACT
>Ga0187889_10000096_pt1 | contig 93082 bp, 97 predicted proteins | sample June2016WEW_7_10_2_FD_132992 | JGI IMG/M metagenome (GOLD analysis project Ga0187889, IMG submission 132992) | Peatland microbial communities from SPRUCE experiment site at the Marcell Experimental Forest, Minnesota, USA - June2016WEW_7_100 | ecosystem: Environmental > Terrestrial > Soil >... | reverse complement strand
GGCGTCAGTGGCCACTACCTACGAGCGACTCAAGAAGATCGTCGTCGAGCAGCTCGGCGTCGACGAGGATGAGGTCAAGCCCGAAGCCTCGTTCGTTGACGATCTGAACGCCGATTCGCTGGACCTCGTCGAGCTGATCATGAGCCTCGAGGAAGAGTTCGGCACGGAGATCTCCGACGAGGATGCTGAGAAGATCCGGACCGTGCAGGACGCCGTCGACTACATCGATGAACACGCGGCCTAGTTCGCAACTCGACTGATGCGCCCCGCGGCCGCTCTTGCCGAGCGGCTGGGGCTCCCGTTCCGTGACCTCGATCTGCTGCAGCAGGCGCTGATCCACAGCAGCTATTTGTACGAGCATCGGGACCTGGCTGCCGGTCACAACGAGCGCCTCGAATTCCTGGGCGACGCGGTCGTAGGCCTGGCGATAGCGGACGCGCTGTACGGTCGCTACCCCGACGAGAACGAGGGCGTTCTCTCCGCCCGGCGAGCGTCGATCGTGAGCGCCACCGGACTGGCCCGCCTGGCCAATCGGCTGGGGCTCGGAACGTATCTGCTGCTCGGTGAGGGCGAGGCTCAGCGTGGCGGCCGTCGTCGGCCGGCCTTGCTCGCCTCGGCTTTCGAGTCGGTTGTCGGCGCCGTCTATCTCGATCTCGGGTATGAAGAGGCCAGCGGTTTCGTGACTGCGACAGCCGCGACCGAGTTGGCGAGCGATCGTCCGATCGGTGCTCTGAAGAGCCCCAAGAGTCGACTCCAGGAGTATACCCAGCGCCTCTCGGGCGAGAGGCCGCAATACCGCCTGATCGAGGCTGTCGGTCCAGACCATGACAAGCTGTTTCGGATTGAAGTGGCGATCGGTGGGCGGGTGATTGGCGTCGGCGAAGGTCACTCGCGCCGCGTGGCCGAGACCGCGGCTGCGGCCCACGCGATCGAGGCTCTGCGGGCGGCGTCCGGGGTCACCGCCGACGGTTCTCTCAATGCCTCGGAGCTGGCCGAGTTCCTCGGCACCGATGTCGACGACAACCCGGAGGACTGGGACGGCCCTGAGACAGTGCCCGACGCCGGCGGCGAGCCCTGGACCGAGTTCGATCTTGAGACGCTCAACCTGGCTCCGGAGGCTAGGGTCCTCGATGGCGAGGCCGCGCCCGATAACCCACTTTCGTCAGACAGACGCCCGGCCGATGAAGGCGAGTGGCCGTGACTTCGACCCTCTGCCGGGAACGCGGACCTTCGGTGGGCCATGGCCGGACCGGGGCTAGCGCCCGATGACGGCGCCTGCGCGCCTTCTGGCGCTGCACCTGCACGGGTTCAAGTCGTTCCGCGAACGAACGATGGTCGAGTTCGGCCCGGGCATCAGCGCCGTGGTTGGACCGAATGGAGCGGGCAAAAGCAATCTTGCCGACGCACTTCGCTGGGCGCTCGGGGAGCAGGGTCGGGCGCTTCGACTGCGCAAGTCGGAGGACGTCATCTTCGCCGGCTCCGAGAAGCGGTCTGCCCTCGGCATGGCCGACGTCACTCTGGTCTTCGGCAACTCCGACCGGCTCCTGCCGATCGACTACGAAACGGTCGAGCTCGGCCGCCGACTCTTCCGCTCCGGCGAGAACGACTACCTATTGAACCGACAGCGTGTCCGCCTCAAGGATCTGGTTGACCTGCTCGATTCGGCTCATCTCGCCGACAACGCATTCCTCTTCATCGGCCAGGGTACGGTCGATCAGGCTCTGGCTTTGCGGCCCGAGGAGCGCCGGCCGCTTTTCGAGGAAGTGGCAGGCGTGCGACGCCACGAACGACGCAAGGCCAAGGCTGAGGATCAGCTGGCCGAGGCCGAAGCCAATCTTGCTCGTATTGAGGACTTACTGGCGGAGCTGCGGCCCCAAGCCCGGCGGTTGGCCTCTCAGGCCGAACAGCAAGCATCGCGCCAGACCGCGGGTCGCGAATACGGACGGGCCGTCATTGCGCTGGCTCGCTCGCGCTGGTCTGAGGTTGCCGGCCGGGCGCGCGACGCAGCGGGGCAGCTTGCCACCGGACGCGCCCAGATCGCAGCGGCCATGGCGGAGTTGCGCGAGGGCGAGGAAGCGGCTGCGGCTGTTGCGCGCGTGCTCGCACTCGGATCCGAGTTTGAGGCTGACCGTCGGGCTGCTCACGAAGCCGCGCGGGGGCTGCTGACCGAACTGCAGCTCCGTGATGCCCGAGCCGCGAGCGACGTGGCCGGGGCGGGCCGCGAGCGCGAGCGCCTGGAGCGGGACCTCGTGGCGGCAGAGGCGAATCTGGTCGTACAACGGCGCGAGCAGGCCTCGCCCGTTCCCGCCCGCGACCTGGCGCTTGCCGCTGCCGTGGTCGAAGGAGAGCGAGCGCTGGCGGAGGCGCTCGAGCAGTTGAGCTCGATGCGCGCCGCCCAGCAGGCCCAGGGAGAGGCGCCGGCCGCGCTGCGGCTGGTCGAGGCAGCGCGAGCGGCTGAGCTGGAAACCGCGAGGCGGCGGCTGGCCGATGCCGAGCGGGGGGCCGCCGACGAACGAGCCGCGGCCGACGACGTTGCGCGCCGGCTTGAAGCCGCGGAGACGGCGTGCCGGATCCCTCGCGCCGCCCTGTCGAAGGCAATCGACGACGAGAGGACGTCCGTAGCGTCACGAGAGGCGGCGCGCGCCGAGCTCGATCGCCGGGAAGGCGCGCGCCAGGCGGCAGCCGAAAAGGCGTCGGCGTTGGCCAGCCGTCTGGCAGGGCTTGGCGGTCGACTCGAAGGCTTGCAGGCGCGACTCGCCGAGGAGGCGACCCGCGGTATTTCGCGGGCGGCGCGCCGCGCCGGCGGGCGGCCGCTGTCCGATGGGCTCGAAGTGGAGGCCGGCTTTCGGGTGGCTGTCCAAGCGGCACTCGGAGAGGCCATGCGAGGCTACGTGATCGGGCGAGAAGCCGCGTTGGGGCTGGACGGACAGCGCGGTGTACTGGTCCTCGAGGGTGCCGAAGTCCGGGAGGTTCGGCGTGGGGCCGCCTGGCGCGACCGGGACGCCGAGGCCGAGGCGGTGGCAGAGGCCGCTGCGGGCTGCGGCGGCGGGCGGCTGGCCGAAGTGATCCGTGTGGATCCAGTCGGTGCCGCGGGCCGCCTGCTGGCCCGTTCGGTGTGGGTGCCGGATTTGAGTGCTGCCCTGACGATTCAACCAAAGCTGCCCGCTGGATGGCTTGCGGTCACGCTCAGTGGAGCGGCGGTGACTTCGTTTGGGGTCGTCGAGTTGGGCCGTGACGAGTCGCTTCTGGAGCGGCGGGCCGAGGTCGAGCGTTTGGCCGAGGAAGTTGCGCGCCTTGAGGTGGAATCGGGTATCGCCGGTGCGGAAGCTGCTGCTGCGAACGAGGCCGCCGCGGCAGCACGCCTCGCGCGGGACGGCGTTCGTGAGGCTGAGCGACGGACCGGGGCCGCTCGTCGCGAGGCTGAAGAGGCGGAGCGGCAGGCCGCCCGGGTTTTGGAGACGATCGCTCGCGAGGCCGCCTGGCGGTCTGCGCAGGCCGCGCGTCTGGAAGCGGATCGCGACCGGCTGATGGAATCCGTTCGGCAGTCCACGGTAGTAGCCGCGGCGGTCGCGGAGGGCGCAGAGACGAAGGACGCCGTCGCCGCGACCGCCGGCCCGGACGACGAGCGAGCAAGCGCGCTGAGGGAGTGGGAATTCCGGGCAGCGTCCCTGCGCATTCGTCGTGACCAGCTGGCGGCGGAAGAGGCCTCGCTTGAAGCAGTCCGCCATGATGCGGAAGTTCGTCGTGCCCGGGCCTCGGCCGCTGCAAGTCTGGATCAGGAACGGATAGCCGGCCTGGAGCGTGAGAGGGCCGACCTGGCAAAGCGAGAGCAGCTGATCGAGGCCGAACGGGAGAGCCTGGGCGAGGAGCTGGCAGCTGCCGGTATTCGCGATGCCGCGCTCCGGGCTGAGCTCGACGAGCTGCATATTGCCGCTGCGGCTGGGCGCGCGAGGCTGACGCAGTTTGAAGCTGCCGCAGTGCATTCCCGCGATCGGCTTCGGGCGTGCCAGGAGCGAGTTCGAACGGCAGAAGTGGCGGAAATGGAATCTCGGCTGGCCCTCGACGCGATACGCGAGCAGGTGCTGGTCGAGCTGGCTGGCCTCGGTGATCTGGGCGTTCGATTGCTGCTCGACGAGAGCGGCCGCGGGGACGGACACGAGACCTTCAAGGCGCTCCTGACGGTCGAACGCGAAGGAGGCGTGGATGCGGCGGATCGCCCGGGGGACGCCGACTCAGATCCCTCTTCGGCCGCAACCCTCGAGAGGCTGCTCGCAAACGCCACGACGCGGTGGGCCAGATCGCCGATTGTCGAACCGCCCGGAGCCGCAAAGCTGGGCGCTCTTCGGCGCCGCTTCCACGAGTTGGGGGCACCCAATCCCTTCGCGGCGGAGGAGTATGCGGACATCAAGACGCGGCTGGACGGCCTGGAAGCACAGCGCTCGGATCTCACCGAGGCCATCTCTAAGACGCGTGCCCTGATCGAGCAGCTCAATGTGATGATCGCGACCCAATTCCGGTCGACCTTCAAAGCCCTCGAGACGGCCTTTGATGGCCGCTTTCGCCAGCTCTTCGGGGGCGGTTTCGCTCGGCTTAGCCTGACCGAACCAGAGGATCTCGCCGCCACCGGCATCGAGATCGTGGCCCGTCCGCCCGGCAAGAAGGCCCAGCCGTTGAGCATGCTCTCGGGCGGCGAGCGCGCGCTGACGGCCGTGGCTCTGCTCTTCGCGATGCTCGAAGTCCACCCGGTTCCGTTCTGCGTCCTCGACGAGGTCGACGCGGCCCTGGACGAGGCCAACGTGGGTCGATTCGCAGATGCTCTGCGGGGGTTGGCCGATCAGACGCAGTTCATCGTTATCACTCACAATCGCGGCACCATCGAAAGCGCCGACGCGCTCTACGGCGTCACGGTCGGAGACGATGCCGTCAGCCGCGTGATCAGCCTGCGGCTGGAAGAGGCTCGCGAAATCGCCGACCAGGCGACGAGGAACAAAGCAGCGGCTTCGGCCGGGTGATCTGGAGGTTTCCACTGTTCCTGCGACGCAAACCCAAGGATGAGCCGAAGCCGTCGACCGAACCTGTGGATTCGACCGAGTCGGCCGAATCAATCGCAGCCGCCGAGCCCTCTGAGTCGGCCGACCTCGCGGTAGCCGGGAGCGCCGACTCGAGCCGTGTCGAGCCCGAGGCTGCCGATCAATTGATGCGGCCCGATGACGATACGCCGGGAGACCTCGCGACCGGGCTCGCCCGGAGCCGCGGCGGGTTCATCTCGCGCCTTCGAGGAATCCTTCGAAGCGGGCCGTCGGATGCCGATTGGGAGGCAGTTGAAGAGCTTCTGATCTCCGGCGACGTGGGCGGCGGCCTGGCGATGGAGATCGTCGAGCGGGCCCGCGCCCGCAAGGATGCACCGTCGGCCGAGGCCGCCGTTCGGGCGGAGTTGACGGCACGCTTGCTGCCGGGCGAGCATGGCTGGCGACCCAGGCCGGCCGAACCGGGCCAGCCGGCGGTGATCCTGATGGTCGGCGTCAACGGCACCGGCAAGACGACCACCATTGGCAAGCTCGCCCATCTCTATCGGGCGGAGGGCAACTCCGTCCTGCTCGCCGCAGCCGACACCTTCCGGGCCGCGGCCATCGGTCAGCTCCGCATCTGGGCCGATCGCACAGGCAGTCAGTTCGTGGCTCACGCCCCGGGCGCCGATCCTGCCGCCGTGATCTACGACGCCCTTGATGCGGCGATCGCCCGACGCGCGGATGTCGTGATTGCCGACACGGCCGGGCGCCTCCACACGAAGTCGAATCTCATGGACGAGCTGGCGAAGATGCGCCGGGTCATCGATAAGCGCCTGGCCGGAGCGCGGCCCGAGGTTCTGTTCGTTCTGGATGCTACGACCGGCCAGAACGGCCTCTCGCAAGCGAAGGTGTTCCACGAGACCGTGGGCCTTACCGGCATCGTCCTGACCAAGCTCGACTCGACGGCCAAGGGCGGGATCGTCTTCGCCATCGAGGACACTCTCCACCTCCCTGTCCGGTTTGTCGGGGTGGGGGAGAAGCTCGGCGACCTGCTGCCCTTCGACCCCGAATCGTTCGTCGATGCGCTCTTCGCCTAGAGATCTTCTTCGACAGCGCGGACCATAAGCGCGGCGCCGCTCCGTTTCCCTGCCTGGGGCCCGCCCTCCTGGGGCCCTTCCCGCCGGCGGTTTGCGGGCAGCAGTCTGCGGCGCGACGGATTCGGGCGCCGGAGCCCCTCGCGGGCCGCTGGGACCGTGTTGGATTCGGCAGCGGCGCCGCGCGCCAATGTCAACTGTCCCCGCGCCGCTCGATGAGGTACACTCCGCCCGCCTCGGTGCTGCCAGAATCCGCGGCCCAACGCCGTCCCGCCCGTCGGGGCGACGGGACGGATCAGGAGTCCAAGCCACCCGTGTTCGATGCTCTGAGCGACCGTCTGCGCAAGACGCTCGGTGCCCTGACCGGTCACGGTCGGGTGAGCGCCGCGGACGTCGACGTCGCCATGCGCGAAGTACGGCTGGCGCTCCTTGAGGCCGACGTCAACTTCAAAGTCGTCAAGGACTTCGTCGGGCGCGTGCGCGAACGGGCTACGGGCGTCGAGATCCTCGAGAGCCTGAGCGCCGGCCAGCAGATCGTGAAGATCGTGGACGAGGAGCTTGTGGCACTGCTCTCGGCCGGCGACCTATCCTTCCGGCTGACCGGCAATCCCGCCGTCGTGGTCCTTGTCGGACTCCAGGGCTCAGGCAAGACGACAACCGCCGCCAAGCTTGCCCGCCATCTGCACAAGCAAGGCCGCCGACCGCTGCTGGTCGCCGCGGACCCGTACCGGCCCGCGGCCGCCGATCAGCTCGAGACCCTCGGCAAGTCGCTCGACCTGCCGGTGTACCGAGCCCCTGTCGGCACGGAGGTCCTGGGCATCGCCAGGGGTGGGCTCGATGCTGCTCGCAAGCAGGTCCGCGACACGGTAATCCTGGACACAGCGGGCCGCCTGACCGTCGACGTGCCCCTGATGAAGGAGATCGCAGATCTGGCTGCGGCGGTCAAGGCGTCGGAAACACTTCTGGTGGTGGATGCCATGACCGGCCAGGAGGCCGTGGCCGTGGCCGAGGCCTTCCACGCGGCAGTGCCAGTCACCGGGCTCGTCCTGACCAAGATCGACGGCGATGCCCGCGGCGGCGCCGCGCTCTCGATCAGCGCCGTGACCGGTCTGCCAGTCAAGTTCCTCGGCACCGGCGAAAAGACGGACGCCCTTGAGCCGTTCCACCCAGACCGGCTCGCCGGCCGCATCCTCGGCATGGGCGACGTGCTGACACTCATCGAGCGAGCCCGGGAGCATTACGACGAGAAGCAGGCGGCGAGGATTGCCGAGAAGCTGAAGAAGAACAGCTTCACTCTCGAGGACATGCTCGAGCAGATGGAGCAGGTCGGAAAAATGGGTCCGATGGGTCAGATGCTGGAGATGATCCCGGGCATGGGCGGCCTGGCCAAGCAAGCCCAGGACTCGGTCGATCGGGGCGACCTCAAGCGGGTCGAAGCCATCATTCGGTCGATGACCCTGGCCGAGAGGCGCGACCCGAACATCCTCAATGGAGCCAGGCGCCGCCGTATCGCCCTTGGATCGGGCACGCGCCTGCAGGACGTCAACCAGCTGATCAAGCAGTTCGGCGCCATGCACAAGATGATGAAGCAAATGACCGGGGGTCGACTCGGGCGGCGAGTCCCCGGCATGTTCGGGTAGGGGAGGTGCCCGATATGGATCAGAACCTGAACCCCGGACCCGGCCAAGGCCAGCTCCCGACGGCATCCGGGCCGCAGGCGACCCTCGTGACGATGGGCGAGACGTGGGCTGCCGGCGTCGATGCAATATCGGTTTCGCCACGCTCGCGCCGGCTGCGCTGGGGCATCGCGGCGGCGGTCGTCCTCTGTGTTGTCGTGGCCACGGCGGCCGGTGCGTTCGTGCTTTCCGGTGCCTCTGGCGTCAAGTCGCTAACCGCGACAATCGCCCCGAAGAACTCGCTCGCATTTCTCGAGGTTCGAACCGACCTGCCCGGTGACCAGCACGCCAACCTGGCCGACTTCATGAGCCACTTCCCTGGGTTCGAGGATCGAGCCCAGTTCGACAACGCTCTGGACGAGCTTCTGAACCAGCTCACGAGCGCGGTTTCTCCGGACCTCACCTACTCTTCGGCGTTCAAGCCGTGGATGGAGGGCGAGGTCTCGGTCGCAGTTACCGACCTTGGCACCGCCGACACTTCGACGTTCCGGCCGCCCAGCGCCGTCGCCATATTTGCCCTCCAGGATCGTGCCGCGGCCGAGAGCTGGGTCACGTCCGAGCTCGCCCGAATCGACATCGCGGCGGCTTCCCAGTCCTACGCCGGGACGACGCTCTATACAACCGGATCCGGCACCGATGCCGGCGCGTACGCCTTCACGGACCAGGATCTTCTGCTCGGGACGATCGATGCAGTCAAGGCGGCCCTCGACAGCAAGACGAACGGGTCGCTTGCCGACAACGCCAACTACCAGGCGGCGATGAACTCGCTCTCGGGCGACAGCCTGGCCCGCTTCTACCTTGATCCCAGGGCGGTCGTCGGCTACGAGCTGGACAGCTACAACGGAATTGCGCAGGCAATCCTAGGTGCCGGCGCTTCGCCGCTGGCGACCCTCGGCGTGTCCCCACAGGAAGCTCCGGCCTGGATTGCTGGCTCGATCCGGGCCGAGTCGAGCGATATGGTCGTGGACGTGGTCATGCCGAGTACGGCATCGACGGGCATCGGCAATCACACAAGCGCTCTCGCCTCGGCGCTGCCAGCCAGCACTGTAGGGGTCCTCGAGGTCCATTCGATCGGCAAGCTGGTCTCCGACGAGCTGTCGGCCCTGCGGGCCAAAGCTCCCGCCGGCTCGGCGACCACAATCCAGAGCGTCCAGGACGCGCTTGCGCGGTTCGGTGGCATCGACTGGCTGGGTGACGGCGTCGCCGTCGTGACCAAGGACGGTTCGACCTACGGCGGCGGTCTCGTCGCCCAGGCCGCCGATGCCTCAACGGCCAGCGCCAAGGTGGCGCTGCTGACCAACCTCGCCGCGCTCACTGGCGGCAGCCTCAACATCTCCAGCCGTCGAGAGACGTACAAGGGCGTCGACATCACTCTCATCAGCATCCCCGGCGGCACGCGAGGGATTCCGGTCACGATCGCGGTGGCCGCAAGAGGTAACCTCATAGTGGCCGGCTACACCGACGCGTTCGTCAAGGCGGTCATCGACACATCGACTTCGACCTCGCTTGCGTCGCAGCCGGATTACTCGACGGTCATGGCCGCCGCTGGCTTGAGCAATCTGGCGTCGTTCTACGTCGACATTCCCGCGCTGGAGGATGCGGTCGGCCAGGCCGTTTTTGCAGCGTCGCCGTCGCGGTGGACTTTGGACTACAAGCCCTATTTCGATCATATCGGTGGCGTTGGATACAGCGTCGTCGACGGCAATGCGGTTATTCTGCGGCTCGTCGTCACGGCCAAATAGCTGGCCGAGCATAAGGCCGTACAACTTCTGGAGGAGCAAGCTCGCACATGGCAGTTCGAATTCGCCTCAGCCGCGTCGGGGCCACCAAGCAGCCGTCATATCGAGTTGTCGTCATGGATGGCCGCAGTGCCCGAGACAGTCGCGCCATCGAAACGCTCGGCCACTACAACCCGAGGACCGACCCTGTTGAGTTCGCCGTCGACACCGAAAAGGTGAAGAAGTGGCTCGCACAGGGCGCTCTGCCGTCCGACACGGTTTCAAGGCTCCTGCAGAACGCAGGCGTCCTGCCGAGAGTCGCGCGCAAGGCCCCACCCGCGGCCAAGTAGTCCCGCGCACGCGATGTGTCAGGCGCAGCTCGAACAAAACAAAAGAGGAGGCCAATGGCAGCCAAGGATCTAGTCGAGTACGTCGCCCGCAACCTGGTCGATGATCCCGATGCAGTCGTCGTCGAGGTCACAACGGGCCCGGACGGCACGGTTATCGAGCTCCACGTCGCCGAAGAGGACATGGGCAAAGTGATCGGCCGGAACGGCAGCGTCGCCAAGGCGCTCCGAACGCTGCTCAAGGTCATGTCCGCGCGCGAAGGCGAATCCGTCTCCCTGGAAATCGGCTGAGTCTTCGGCCGTGACCGCCGGAGAGCGGCTCGTGGTCGGCCAGGTCCGTGGCTTCCATGGGCTGCGTGGCACCGTCCGTGTCGAGTCCCTTACCGACCGGCCCGAAGAGCGTTTCGTCGTGGGTCGCGCCCTCTTCAAGGAGGGCGGAGACGACCAGTTGACGGTCGTGCAGGCCGATGCCGACGCGATCGGGTGGCGCCTGCGCTTCGCCGAGGTACGGGACCGGACTGCAGCCGAGGCGCTTCGTGACGTCTATCTCGAGGCAATCGTGGCCCCCGGCGAGGAATTGCCGCGCGGCGAATTCTACTGGCACGAGGTCGTCGGCGCGTCGGTGAACGACGTGGACGGCACGACGCTGGGCAAGGTCGTCGACATTTACCGCGCCGGTGGCGCTGAAGTCGTCATCGTCCACGGCGCTGCCGGCGAGCTGGACATCCCGCTGGTCCGATCTGTCGTGCGCATCTTCGCTCCAGCTCGAGGCGAGATCGTGGTCGATGGCGATGCGCTGGGGCTGCGTGGCGACGAGGCAGCCCGCGAGGCGCAGGCTCCCGGTGAGCCCGAGGTACCCAGCGAGGTTGATGCCCCCGTCGAGGTCGAGGGACCGACAGCCGAAGGCGAGCCCGGCGACCGCATATGAGCGAAGGCCGCGATCCGAGAGATTGGGCGGGCGAGGGAGACAGTCCGCCCCCCGGCTCAGGTTCTCACTTACGCCTCGAGATCGAGATCTTGACGTTGTTCCCGGGCATGTTGTCCGGGCCGCTCGCGGAGAGCATCCCGGGTCGCGTGCAGTCACGCGGTCTGGCGACGATTCGGGTCCACGACCTGCGCCAGTGGGGCCTTGGCCGCCACAAGACGGTCGACGACTATACCTACGGCGGGGGTGCCGGTATGGTGCTGCGGCCCGAGCCGGTGGCAGCTGCTCTTGGCGTACTCAAGCGCCCCGACAGCACCGTCATCCTGCCCGACCCGGGCGGAGAGGTGTTCGGGCAAGCCCGTGCCCACTCTCTGGCGAGGCGTGGGCACCTGATTATCCTCTGCCCTCGCTACGAAGGCGTCGATGAGCGCGTACGGTCGATGATCGACCTGGAGCTGTCCATCGGAGACTACGTCCTCTCCGGCGGCGAGATACCGGCGCTGGTCGTCGTCGACACAATCCTGCGGCTCTTGCCGGGGGCCATAGACGCCGAGTCCACGGCCGAGGAATCGTTCGCAGAGGGCCTGCTCGAGTACCCCCAGTACACGCGCCCGCCGGTCTTCGCAGAGATGGCGGTTCCGGCGGTGCTGACGAGCGGACACCATGAGGAGGTCCGCAGGTGGCGTCTCAAGGAATCGTTGCGGCGGACGCGGCGGCGTCGACCGGAGCTTCTCGAGCATCGGCCGACGACGCGCGAGGAGGCCAAGCTGCTGGCGCAAGTCCTCGACGAGGAGGACGCTGCCGCCGCAGAAGCGGCGCAGCCAGATTCGAGCGAAGCGGCCGGGGGCGCGGCGACCGCGTGGAAGGGCGAAGGCGGGTAACCAGGCAACTGCAAACTCCTGTAGCGCGAGACCAGGACCGCAGGCCGTCATGGTCGCCGCTGGACCTCAGGACGGCGCCAGAGTGGCTGTCTTCGCGCTCTGAATCGTGCGTCTGCGCTTCACTCCGGCAGTTCGCCGTCGGACGGTGCATGGCCGGGTGCAAGCGCCGTTGGCAGATAATATGACGTTGGGAGCTGCGACTGGCCGCATGTCCGCTGTTCCGCAACTGCCAGTCGGCGGCGATGCCGCCAACTTGAGCCGCCATACCCGATGCCGCCAATAAGCGCGGTTGTGCTATTCTTCGCCGTCGGTCGCCCAGGCGGCCTCTTCCGCTGTACCTTCGTCGCAGCCGGGCTGCGGGCCACGTAGCCATCGCAGCGCTGTCGCGCCGCCGCAAGAAGTAGGGATCGATTGTGAACGTGCTCGAAGAGATCACCCAGGAACAGATCCGGACCGACATTCCGGAACTCAGCCCGGGCGACACCGTGCGCGTTTCGGCCCGGGTCGTCGAAGGCACCCGCGAGCGCATCCAGGTCTTCGAGGGCACCGTCATGCGTATGCGCGCCGGTGGGATCCAGAAGTCGATCACGGTCCGCCGCATCGCCAGCGGTGTGGGCGTGGAGCGCACCTTCAAGATCAATAGCCCGCGCATCGACAAGATTGAGGTCGTGCGCCACGGCCAGGCTCGCCGCGCTCAGCTCTACTTCCTGCGCAAGCGCGTTGGCAGGGCCGCCACGCTGCGTGAGCGCCGAACCAACAGCTAGGAATCCGGAGCGACATGCTAGGTGCCCGTCGCTCAATCGGTTCGGCCGAGGACCCCGTTCGGTCGCCCTCAGGGGCGCGGCGGGGTCCCACTGTTCTTGCGCCCGGCTCGCTTGGCGGTCGAATCGAAGTTGCCGTCTGGCACCACCCCCGTTTGGACCCAGACTTCGCCGAGGAACGTGTCTTGTGGTCTCGAGGCTACCGGCACGTTGCCGGAATCGACGAGGTCGGTCGAGGTTGCCTCGCCGGTCCAGTCGCAGCAGCGGCGGTCATTCTTCCGCCCGATTGGAAGCCATTCGGCCTACGCGATTCCAAGCTCCTCAAACCCGAGGTCAGGCGCCGGCTCGACATCGAGATCAGGGCTCACGCCCTGGCCTGGTCGATCGCGTTCGTGGGGCCGGAGCTGATCGACCGCATCAACATCCTCCAGGCGACGCTTCTCGCCAGCACTCTCGCGGCGGCACGCCTGCCAATCAGACCGGATGCGCTGCTGCTGGACGCGGTGGCGCTGCCAGAAGTGCCGATTCATCAGCGCGTTCTGGTTTCCGCCGACCGGCTGTGCGCCTCGGTCGCTGCCGCATCCGTAATCGCCAAAGTGGCTCGCGACCGTCTCATGGAGGAGTACGACGCGCTTTATCCGGGTTACGACCTAGCCCGGAACAAGGGCTACGCGGCCCCCGGGCATCGGGCCGGGCTCGACTCCCATGGCCTGAGCCCGATCCACCGGCTTACGTTCGCGCCATGCCGTGATCGGGAGCAAATGACGCTGTGGCAGGATTCCGGAGCGGACGCGATCGGGCACGACGACGGGGCGAACGAGACAGACGACCTCGAGGTTGCCGAACCGATCGACTAGCGCGCCGCCAGAGGCAGTGGGTCGATTGAGCCAGGGCGGAACTTCGTCGGCGTCGGGCAGGCGGACGAGCCGGCAGCGAGCCGGCGACGCCGCCGAAAGTCTGGTGGCCAGCTTGCTGGCCGGCCGGGGCTGGACGGTCCTGGCTCGGAACGTCCACGTTGGCCGAAGCGAGTTGGACATCGTGGCTGTCGACCCGGGGCCGCCGTCGCGGCTCGTGGTCGTCGAGGTCCGCTGGCGCAGATCGCAGGGCTTCGGCAGACCCGAGGAGTCGTTCGACGGCCGAAAGCGGGCGCAGATGCGGGTCGGTGTAGCCCGCCTTCTGGAACGGGGTGGTTTGCCGGGCGGATCTTCGTTGCCGTCGCTGCCAGTAGCCGTGGATCTGGCGATCGTGGAGCCCGGGCCTGAAGGCCGGGCTCGCGTCCTTCTCTACCGGAACGCCCTGAGCGATTAGGCTCGGGAGCCGCACGCCACTGTGCTACACTCCGCGCCGGTCGTCGCGTCGCGATGGCTCCCGCTTCGGGCTCGCCGCAAGGCGGCCGGAGGCGGAGATCACACGCAGGGCCGCAATGTCGAGAGCGGTGCCGGACGAGCCTTCGAGGCTCCCGGTTCTCGGCAGGAGCGCTGCGGAGGAAGCAACCGCAGGAGGTTCGTTCATGCCTTCCGTATCGATGCGACAGCTCCTGGAGGCCGGCATCCATTTCGGCCACCAGACTCGTCGCTGGAATCCCAAGATGCGCCCGTTCATATTCGCGGAGCGCAACGGGATCCATATCATCGACCTCGCCCAGACGGTCAAGCGGCTCGATGTCGCGCTGGACGCTGCCAAGGAAACTGTCGCCCGTGGCGACAGCGTGCTGTTCATTGGCACGAAAAAGCAAGCCCAGGAGCCCATCGCCCAGGAAGCCACCCGAGCCGGCCAGCCCTACGTTAATCGACGGTGGCTCGGCGGGATGCTGACTAACTTCCTCACCATCAAGAAGCGCATCGCCCTGCTCGACCAGCTTGAAGCCCGCCAGGCCAGCGGTGACTTCGAGCGACTTACGAAGAAGGAAACGGCGAAGCTCGTCGAGGAGATGGAGCACCTGCGCGACCACTTCGGCGGTATCCGGAAGATGAAGCGCCTGCCCGGCATGGTCTTCATCGTCGACCCGCATCGCGAGCGGATCGCCGTGACCGAGGCTCGCAAGCTCGAGCTCCCGATCATCGGCACCGGCGACACGAACGTCGACCCCGACGAGCTCGACTACATCATCCCCGCCAACGACGACGCCATCCGCGCTATCCGGCTGCTCTGCCAGCTCGTGGCCGATGCCTGTGTGGAAGGTCAACGCGAGCGCGGCGTCCGGGCAAACGCCGAAGCGGAGGCTCCAGAGGCGTCGGCCGAGGCCGAGATCGGGATCGAGGAGGCTGCATCCGAAGAGCTCGTTGCGGCCCTTGCGGGAGGCGGAGCTCTCACATTCGAGCCCGACCTCGACGAGGAGGAAGTCCTGCTGCCTGGCGTGCGGGTTCCGTCCCACCCACGCGATGCCGAGGGCGAAGTGGCTCCACGGTCCCACTGAGTTAGCGACGATTCGCCGCGCCGCGCTCTCCCGAGATCCGGGTGGCCGGCAGGCGACGACCACAGGAGAACGACACAACGATGGCGACGATCACTGCGGAGACCGTCAAGACCCTCCGCGAACAGAGCGGCGCGGGCGTCATGGATTGCAAGCGCGCGCTCGAGGAAGCCGGCGGCGACCTCGAGAAGGCCGCGGCCTTGCTGCGCGAACGCGGCCAGGCGGCTGCGGCCAAGCGCGCCGGTCGCGAAGCGAACGAGGGCCAGATCGGCAGTTACATCCACACGGGTGGCAAGATCGGCGTACTCGTGGAAGTCAACTGCGAGACGGACTTCGTTGCCCGAACTGATGAGTTCCAACGGCTGGTCCGCGATCTGGCCATCCAGGTCGCCGGGCTCCGACCGTTGTACACGACCATCGACGCGATCCCGGCGGTCGATCTAGAGGCCAAGCGCGCGGCGCTTCTGGCGGACAAGACGACGCTGAAGAAGCCGGAGGCGGTCCGGGCGCAGATCGTCGAAGGTCAGCTCAAGAAGTGGTTTGCCGAGGTCGTGCTCGTGGAGCAGCCCTTCCGTGACCAGGATCGCACCGTTGGCGACTTAGTCACTGAAGCAATCGCCAAGACCGGCGAGAATATCAAGGTGCGACGCTTCGTCCGGTTCGAACTGGGGGAATAGATGAGCGAGGCCACTGCGGCCAAAGGCGAGGCTGCCGGTGCGATTGAATCTGGGCCGGCGGCCGGAAGTGCGAAGGGACCGCGTTATCGGCGCATCCTGCTGAAGTTGTCGGGTGAGGCGCTCCTCGGCAGCCGGCAGTACGGTGTCGATCCAGATTTCTGCGCCTTCATCGCGGCGCAGGTCGCGGAAGTCCATAGCACCGGGATCGAGATCGGAATCGTCGTTGGAGGCGGGAACATATTCCGGGGCCTGGCGGCGGCGGCCAAAGGGATGGACCGTGCCACCGGCGACTATATGGGCATGCTGGCCACGGTCATGAACGCCCTGGCGTTGCAGGATGCCATCGAGAAGGCCGGCGTGCCGACGCGCGTTATGAGCGCCATCGGCATGAACGAGATCGCGGAACCTTACATCCGGCGCCGCGCCGTCCGCCACCTCGAAAAGGGCCGGGTGGTCATCCTGGCCGCCGGCACCGGCAACCCGTATTTCACGACGGACACGGCCGCCGCGTTGCGAGCTGTGGAGATCGGGGCCGAGATCATCCTGAAGGCCACCAGGGTGGATGGGGTCTACGACTCGGATCCGTTGACGAACCCGGGTGCGAGACGCTACGACCGCCTCACGTACTCCCAGGTTCTGGCCCAGCGGTTGCGCGTGCTGGACGCCACGGCCGTGTCGCTGTGCATGGAGAACGACACGCCGATCGTGGTCTTCGATCTGAACAAGCCCGAGAACATCACCCGAGTCGCTGCCGGCGAGCCAGTCGGCACCTTGATAACCGGAGGCGGCCCCGCATGAGCAGCGAGACGTTGTCGGCCACTGAGCACAAGATGGCCCGGGCCGTGGAGGTTCTCGAGCGCGATCTGCAGGGCGTTCGGACTGGCCGCGCCTCGACCTCGCTGGTCGAGCGGGTGATGGTCGAGTACTACGGAACGCCAACGGCCCTCAACCAGCTAGCTGGCATCAACGTGCCCGAGGCCCACCAGATCGTCATTCAGCCGTGGGACCGCGGCGTCCTCGGAGCCATCGAAAAGGCGATCATCAGGAGCGATATAGGCCTCGTCCCGAACGTCGACGGCGCCGTCGTGAGGTTGAACATCCCGCCTCTCACCGAGGAGCGACGAAAGGACCTCGTGAAGCAGGTTCACAAACGCATGGAGGAGGCCCGGGTAGAGATCCGGAACCTCCGCCGTGAGGCCGCCGATGGGTTGAAGAAGGAAGAGCACGAAGGCACCATCGGCACCGACGAGTCTCGGCGAGAGCTCGAGCAGCTGCAGCGGATCACGGACAAACACATTGTCGACGTGGACCACGTCGGCGCAGCCAAGGAACAGGAGATCCTGGAGGTCTAGTGGCCCGCCGGATTTCCCGCCCGACCGACTCCCCGGCGCGCGTTCACCGCGAGTCGAAGGCGACGGTAGACCAGGGGGCGGGACCGCCTTCGTCTCCTGACGCGACGCCGACCGAAGCCTTCCCGGTACACGAGGAAGAGCTACCGCGCCACGTGGCCATAATCATGGACGGCAACCGGCGCTGGGCGAAGGCGCGCGGTCTGACCGAGATGGAGGGCCACGCGGCCGGCGTCGAAGCGATTCGAGAGATCATTCGCCATGCCGTGCGCCGCGGCATCGGTGTTCTCTCTCTTTACGCCTTCAGCCGCGAGAACTGGGCCCGCTCCGACGAGGAAGTCAGGGGCCTGTTCTCATTGCTTGAGAACGTCATTCGCAACGAAACCGCTGAACTCAACCGGCAGGGCGCCAGGGTTCGGCTCCTCGGTCGCATCGAGGAACTTCCGCCCGCGACACGCGCATCGATTCAACAGGCCATTGACGCCACGGCCGGCGGCACGCGGTTGCAGCTCAACATCGCCTTCAACTACTCGGGCCGGACCGAGTTGGTGGACGCTGCCCGCGAACTCGTTGCACGTGGCGTTCGACCGGAGGAGATCGACGAGGATGTGCTGGCCGGCGCTCTCTACACCGCCGGCCTGCCCGACCCGGACATCGTCATTCGGACTGGTGGCGACGAGCGACTGTCCAACTTCCTGATATGGCAGGCTGCTTACGCGGAGTTCTATTTCAGTTTGATCCTCTGGCCCGACTTCGGCCCGGATGCCTTCGACGCCGCGCTGGTCGAGTACGCGAGCCGGCAGCGGCGGTTCGGCCGGTAGGGGATCGGATGCGTCAAAGGGCGCTCAGCGCCGCCTTCTTCGTTCCACCCCTGCTCTTCGTGGTTGCCCTCGGGGAGCCATGGTTCGGAGCGCTGATCGCCGTCTTCGTCGCCGTCGCAGCCTGGGAGGCGGTCCGGCTGATGCGTAGCGCAGGCTATCCGGCCGTGCCCGCCCTGGCCGTCGCCGGCGGGCTGGCAGTGGCCGCGGACGTGGCGTCGGTTGAGCAGCTGCGTCCGTACGCAGATCTGCTGGTGGCGGCCGTGCTGATCGTAAGCGGCGTCGCCGCATTCGCGGAGAAGGACGCGAGAGTGAGCTTCGCTGCGTGGATGGCGACTGCGTTCACGGCCGTGTACGTGGGCATGCTCGGGGGTCTGGTTCGCCTCGGCCAGGTCGCGCCGCCGCTACCCGTGACCGCGCCCGCGGCCCAGTTGGGATCCGAGCGAGGCTGGATCCTGCTGGTGATTGTTCTCGTCTGGTCCTTCGACACGGGCGCCTACTGTGTCGGCACCGCCCTGGGCAAGCGAAAGTTCCTCTTGCACATCTCCCCGTCGAAGAGCTACTGGGGCCTGTTCGGGGGCCTTGCCGCCTCCACGGCCGTCGCCGCAGCCGGGCTGTGGGCTCTTGGCCAGCCGGCAGTCATGGGCCTGGCGCTCGGTCCGCTCGTTGGGGCCGTGGCCCAGGCCGGCGACTTGGCCGAGTCGATGCTGAAACGCGCCGCGGGCGCCAAGGACTCCGGCGGACTGATCCCGGGCCACGGGGGCATACTGGACCGCGTGGACTCGTTCATCTTCGCGGCGCCGGTGTCAGCGTTGTTCGTCGCGGCGCTGGTTCGCTGAGTGGCGACATGGAACGTACGGGGAGGCACCGGCAAGGGCAGTCAGCCCATTCGGGTTGCGCTCCTGGGTTCGGGCGGCTCGATCGGGCGCCAGGCCGTGGACGTGCTGGTTCGCAACTCAGAGGCATTTCGAGTTGTAGCCCTGGCCACCGGGTCGCAGGGCCAGATCCTCGAGGAGCAGGCGCGGCTGCTGAGACCGGCCGTTGTGGCTCTGGCTGATGGTCGGTCGGCCGCGCGGCTGGATCTCCCCGCCGGCACGGAGTTCCTCGGCGGGCCGGACGCCCTCGAGATGCTGGCCACTCGCCCTGACGTGGATCTGGTGGTGGTGGCGACTGGCGGGCTGGTTGCGCTGCGGTCCGTGCTCGCGGCCCTTGAGGTGGGCAAGGTCGTGGCCACGGCCAACAAGGAGACTCTCGTCGCCGGCGGCCATCTGGTCATGCCGCTCGTCCGCCGTCTGGCGGCCGGCACCCTCGGGGCGACCGGCGACCGGCATCATCCGCTCGGCAGCCCTCTGGGCTGGCTGCGGCCGATCGACTCGGAGCACTCGGCGATCTGGCAATGCCTGGCCGGGGAAGATCACTCCGCCATCGATCGTCTGCTGCTCACCGCGTCGGGCGGACCCTTCCTCGATGCCAGCGTCGCGGACCTCGCGACAGTCACACCCGAACGGGCGCTGCGTCACCCCACCTGGACGATGGGGGCGAAGATCACAATCGACTCGGCAACTCTTGCCAATAAGGGCCTGGAGATGATCGAAGCACGCTGGCTGTACGATGTGCCACTCTCGGCCATCTCGGTCGTAGTACACCCTCAAAGTGTCGTCCACTCGGCCGTGCAGTTCGTGGACGGCTGCGTGAAGGCACAGCTGGGGACTCCGGATATGCGGCTCCCTATCCAGTACGCTCTGACCTACCCGGCGCGGGCGCCCTCGGCGGCGACCGCCGTGGATCTGATCGCGGCCGGCCGACTCGAGTTCCGCGCCCCCGACGAAGGGCGCTTCCCGGCGCTGCGTATCGCTCGTGAGGCGGGCCTGGCGGGCCCGCGGGCCAGCACAGCCCTGATATCGGCGGATGAGGTCGCCGTGGCCCGGTTCCTGGGTGGCAGCCTCGATTTCGTCGCCATTCCGCGTTTGCTCGGCGCCGCAGTTGAACGCTTCGCTTCCGGTGAGCCGACGGAGCCGTCGCTCGAGCAGCTTGTCAAGCTTGACGCCGAGGTTCGGCAGTTCGCCGAGGCTTACCGATGAGCCTCGACGGCCTGCTCTTCTGGGCAGTCGCGATACCGGTCCTGCTGCTGATACTCGTTCCGCTGGTTCTGGTTCACGAGCTGGGCCACTTCATCATGGCGCGCCTTTCCGGGATCAGGGTCCTTGAGTTCGGCCTCGGCTTCCCGCCCCGGGCCAAGGTCCTGGGCCACGACCACGAAACGGAGTACACGCTCAACTACCTTCCGATCGGTGGCTTCGTTCGTCTCGAGGGCGAGGAAACGAACTCAGACGATCCTCGCGCCTTCACGAACGCCCCGCTTCCCAAACAGCTCGTCGTCCTCGTGGCCGGAGTGGCCATGAACCTGCTGATGGCGTTCGTCCTGTTCTTCATCGTCGCCTGGGTCTTCAATCCAGTGGTGGAGCCGACCATAAGCTCGATAGTGACGGGCTCGCCGGCGGCGGCCGTGGGCCTTCAGTCCGGCGACTCTCTCATCTCGATCGACGGTCGGACCCACTCCGTTCTCGAGTTCTCCGGCTCGGATTCCACGGCAGCCTGGCGACAGGATCTGCTGGATCACGGGGGACAGACCGTCCACCTCGTTGTGGCAAACGAGACCGGCCAGCAGCGTACGGTGGTGGTGACATTGCGCGTACCGAAGGGAAACGAAGGCGCCCTTGGCGTGGGTATCGGGGGCTTCACACTCGCCAACACAGCCGGCAACCCGGTGGCCGCGGCCGGCCTGGCATTCACCGGGACCACTCGAGCGATGAACCTGATCCTCGGTGCGCTGGGCGCTCTGGGCACGCAGTTCGCAACCAACCCCACCCAGAGTCCGCCCGGCGTGCAGGGCCCCGTTGGGATCGCCACGGATGTCGGCCACGTCGTTTCCCAGCCCGACGCCCTGATGCTTCTTCTGCTTATGGCGGCTGTGCTCTCGGCCAACCTGGCCCTGGTGAATGTCCTGCCCATCCCGGTCCTGGATGGCGGCAAGATGGTCATCATGGTCGTGAAGCGCGTCTTCGGCGCCAGGGGAGTCGGTGCCGTCGAGGCCTTTGCGTACATCGCCAGCTTCGCCTTGCTGCTGGGCTTTATCGGCTGGATAACCTATTTCGACATCGTGCGCGGCGGCGCTCCGTAGGTATGACCCAATCTGGTTTTGCATCTCGGCGTCGTTCGATCGCTGTCGACGTGGGCGGGGTCATGGTCGGCGGCGATTACCCAATCGTCGTTCAGTCGATGACCAATACGGACACCACCGATGCCGACGCCACGGCCATCCAGGTTGCCCGGTTGGCCCACGCCGGGTCTGAGCTGGTCCGAATCACGGTCAATACGGAGGCAGCCGCTGCCGCCGTGCCGGATATCGTCCGGAAAGTCCGCGGCCTCGGACTGACCGTTCCGATCGTCGGCGACTTCCACTACAACGGCCACAAGCTGCTGACCGAGTTCCCTGAGGCGGCAAAAGCCCTGGCCAAGTACCGGATCAATCCGGGGAACGTGGGCCCGGGCCGGCACCACGACGATCACTTCGCCGCCATCGTTCGGGTCGCGATCGCGAACGACAAGCCGGTCCGGATCGGCGTCAACTGGGGCTCGCTCGATCAGGACGTCCTGGCCGAGATGATGGATGCAAACGCCCGCCAGGCCGAGCCTCGCGATGCCCATGAGGTCATGATCGAAGCCATGGTCGAAAGCGCCATCCGATCGGCCGAGCTGGCAGAAGCGACCGGTCTGGCCCACGATCGGATCATTCTCTCGGCCAAGGTTTCCGGCGTACGCGACCTGGTCGAGGTGTATCGGAGACTTGCCGCGCGCGGCGACTACCCGCTCCACCTCGGCCTGACCGAGGCGGGCATGGGTATGAAGGGGATCGTGGCCTCGTCCGCCGGCCTGTCGCTGCTGCTCGCCGAGGGGATCGGCGACACGATCCGCGTGTCGGTCACCCCCGAGCCGGACGGCGATCGGACGGAAGAAGTCGCAGTCGCTCAACAGGTGCTGCAGACGCTCGGATTGCGATCGTTTCTGCCCCAGGTTTCATCCTGCCCGGGCTGCGGCCGGACCACCAGCACGTACTTCCAGGAACTGGCCCGCGACGTTCAGACCTATCTGCGCGACCAGATGCCCTCGTGGCGGGAGCGGCACCCCGGCGTGGAGGAGCTCCGCGTGGCGGTCATGGGCTGCGTCGTGAACGGCCCGGGCGAGTCCAAGCACGCCGACATCGGCATCAGCCTGCCCGGCACCTTCGAGGAGCCCGTCGCGCCCGTCTTCATCGACGGGGCGCTGGACCGAACGCTGCGGGGCGATCACATCGTCGACGAGTTCAAGGCGATCCTCGAGTCCTACGTCGAGCGGCGGTTCCCGGCGCCGGGGGCGCTCCCCGGTTAGCAGCGCCGGTTAGCGGCGCCCCTGCGCCCGCCACTGGCTCCGGCCGCGCGGAGGTCCGAAGCACCGCCTCAGGCGGTACGATTGCGTGAAATCGTCGCAGTCGAATCGCCTGGAGGATCAAGCAGCGTGACCACAGAGGGTTTCGTCGCCAGCATCACGCACCAGTCCGAGAGCTTTCCGGAGTGGTACAACGACGTGGTCCTGAAGGCGGAACTGGCTGACTATTCCCCGGTTCGCGGCTGCATGGTGATTCGGCCGTACGGGTACGCCATCTGGGAGTCGATGCAGGGCGAGCTCGACCGCCACATCAAGGCGACGGGCCACAGCAACGTCTACTTCCCGCTCTTCGTACCCAAGTCGCTGCTCGAAAAGGAAGCTCAACATGTCGAGGGCTTCAACCCGCAGGTAGCGTGGGTGACTCACGCCGGCGGCAAGGCCCTCGACGAGTGGCTGGCAATCCGGCCGACAAGCGAGGCGATCATCGCCGACAGCGTGAAGAACTGGATTCAGTCCTATCGCGACCTGCCGCTGCTGATGAACATATGGAACAACGTCGTCCGCTGGGAGCTGCGCACGCGTCTCTTCCTGCGCACGACCGAGTTCTTGTGGCAGGAGGCCCACACCTTCCACGCCACCGAAAAGGAGGCGGCCGACGAGGTTGCCACCGGACTCGAGTGCTACCGGATCGTGGCCGAGGACTGGCTCGCTATACCAGTCATCAAGGGCCGGAAGACTGACAGCGAGAAGTTCCCCGGTGCCGACTGGACATGGTGTGTCGAGGCCATGATGCGCGACAAGAAAGCGCTGCAGGCGGGCACGAGCCATATGCTCGGCCAGAATTTCGCCCGCGCTGCCGGCATCGAGTTCCTCGACGGCGACAACGTGCGCAAGAACCCGTACGGGACCTCATGGGGCTTCTCGACGCGCATGGTCGGGGCCACGATTATGGCCCATGGTGACGACTCCGGGCTGGTGTTGCCGCCCAATGTCGCCCCGGTCCAGGTCGTGGTCGTGCCGATCTTCCGTAAGGACGAGGAGAAGGCGGCGGTAAGCGCTGCCGTCGATCGATTCCAGGCGGCCCTCGCGGAGACCCCCGGAGGGGCGGCCGTCCGGGTCAAGGTCGACTGGCGAGACGACTCGCCGGGCTTCAAGTACAACCACTGGGAGCTCCGTGGCGTGCCGTTCCGGCTGGAGATCGGCCCACGCGACGTCGCGGCGGGACAGGGAATGCTCGTCAAGCGGGTCGACCGGTCGAAGGAGGCGGTGCCGCTGGACCGGCTGGCGGCCGAGCTGCCGGCTCGACTCCGCGACTACCAGGCCGAGCTCTTCAAGCGAGCCGTCGAGTTCCGAGAGGCGAGCACTCACCGCGCCGACACATACCGGCAGCTCAAGGATGGGCTCGACGGCGAGGGCGGCTTCTTCATGGCGCCCTGGTGCGGCGACGCGAAATGCGAGCGGCAGGTCAACGAGGAGACCGGCGCCACGATTCGGTGTATTCCATTCGACTCGCCTGCGGAGGCCGGCAAATGCACGGTCTGCGGCGGTGCGTCCGAGCGGCGGGTACTGTTCGCTCGCGCTTACTGAGACCTTTCGGAGCTTGCCTTTCCGAACGGGAGCCCAAACCGTCTCCCAGTGTGCAGCGGTGCTCGCCCCTCCCCTTGGATGGTCCAGAGGCGCCGTGTATACTTCCTGCAATCTACCGGCCGCTCGTGACGTGGGTGACCCCCACGTCTTTTGCTGAGCGGCTCGTGACTGACCGGCGGCCGAGTGGACGGACGCAGAGTCCAGGTCGGTCGCAGTCGATAGCAGCCGGGCACAAAGAACAGGAGGCGCGAAGTGAGTCGGGATTTCGTCGGCGCCCTCCTGCAGCTTAACGCCGAGAAGGGTGTCTCACGGGAGCAACTCATCCGGACCGTCGAGGAGGCTATTCAGGCCGCTTACCGCCGCACGGCGGGAGACGAGGACATCCAGGTTCGAATCGATGCCGATTCCGGGAAGGTGCGCGTTTTCCGGGCCCGCCTGGTAGTCGAAGAGGTCGACGACCCCACGACACAAACGACGGTGGCGGATGCGCAGGCCTACCTGCCGGGAGCCAAGGTCGGCGACCTCGTCGAGACCGAGCAACTCGACCAGGAGGCCTTCGGCCGAATCCACGCCCAGACGGCCAAGCAGGTGGTCCTGCAGCGACTCCACGAAGCCGAACGCAACGTAGTCTTCGACCAGTACGCCAGTCGCGAAGGCGAGCTGATCACCGGCACGGTCTCGCGCATCGAGCCCAGAGCGATCATCCTGGATGTAGGCAAGGCCGAGGCCATTCTGGCCACGACCGAGCAGTCGCCCTTGGAGCATGCCCGCATTGGCCAGAACGTGAAGGCCTATGTTCTGGAGGTTCGACGCAGCGCAAAGGGCCCACAGATCTACGTCAGCCGAACCCACAAGGGTTTCCTGCGTCGCCTTTTCGAGCTGGAGGTTCCCGAGATCCACGCCGGAACCGTCGAGATCAAGGCCATTGCCCGCGAGGCGGGGAGCCGCTCCAAGGTCGCGGTGGCCTCGCGCCAGCAGGGCTTGGATCCGGTCGGCGCGACTGTCGGTCAGCGCGGCGCTCGCGTTCAAGCGGTCGTGGCGGAGCTTGGCGGCGAGAAGATAGACGTGATCGAATGGTCCGAGGACGCCTCCACCTTCGTCGCCAAGGCCCTGAGCCCGGCCCAGGTGATCGAAGTCAGGATCGACGAAGAGCACCGCATCGCCAACGTCGTAGTGCCCGAACGGATGCTATCGCTGGCGATCGGCCGGGAGGGCCAGAACGCCCGGCTGGCGGCCAAGCTGACAGGATGGCGCATCGACATCCGCAGCGACGTTTCCGTAGCCGAAGCCGCCAGAGCCGAGGCGGAGACTCTGGCCGACGCGGAATCAGCGGTGGCAGATGCTCCGGGTCCCACGGCTGAGACCGCCGCTTCGGAGGCGGTTGCCGCGCCCGAGCTCGAACCGAATACTGTTCCCGTGGTCCCGGCTACCGCCGAGGCGCCGGCCAGGCCGAAGCGGCGCAAGGCCGCCAAATCGGCGGAGACCGACAATGATGCGGAGGTGGCCCCGTAGCCCGGGGCGCGCCTCCACGGCGGTATCCGACGCGATCGTGCGTCGTCTGTCGGACGGCGCGGCAGAAGCGCGAGCTGCTGCGGATCGTTCGGATGCCGGACGGCCGGATCGCCGTCGACCCGAGCGGTAAAATGCCGGGCCGGGGAGCCTACGTGTGCGACAAGCAAGAGTGCCGGTCCGCGGCGCTGGACAAAGGATCGCTTCAGCGAGCGCTGACAGCACCGATCCCGGCCGAACTCCGGGCCGAGCTGACAGGGGAGGCGAGCAGGATCGAAGGAGGAAGTCGTGGCCAAGAGTAGGAGCGGCACGCGGGGCCGTCGTGGGCCTCGCAAGCCGGTGCGCCACGACCTTGGAACCCAGGGAGGCGCTGCTGCCGTCGCCGACCCGCGCGAACGCGGCGCGATCGAGCTGCCGTCGAGTATCACTGTCAAGGACCTGGCAGATCTGCTCGGCGTCAACCCCGCCGACGTCATTCGCGAGCTGATCAAGAGCGGCATCTTCGCCAATATCAATCAGGGGATCGATCGCGAGACGGCATCTCTCGTCGCCGAGGAACTCGGCTACGAGGTCGCCGAATCGGCCCAGATCGGCGGCGCCTCCAGTGGCGACGCCGCCTCGGGTGAGGCTGCGCCGATAAGTGCCGCCACAAAGGAACAGCTGTACGAAGAGGACGATCCGAGCCTCCTCCAGCCTCGCGCCCCGATCGTGACCGTCATGGGCCACGTCGACCACGGTAAGACCTCCTTGCTCGACGCCATCCGCACTACCAAGGTCGCGGCGGGTGAGCGTGGCGGAATAACCCAGCGCATCGGCGCGAGCGAGGTCGTCAAGGACGGGCGGCACATCGTCTTCCTCGATACGCCGGGCCACGAGGCCTTCACCGCGATGCGCGCCCGCGGAGCCAAGGTCACCGACATCGCGATCGTGGTTGTCGCGGCCGACGACGGCGTCATGCCCCAGACCCTCGAAGCGATCGACCACGCCCGGGCGGCCAAGGTTCCGATCATCATCGCCCTTAACAAGATGGACAAGGCGGATGCCAACCCGGACCGCGTAAAGAACAGCCTGGCCGAGGCCGGCGTTGTCGTCGAGGAATACGGCGGTGACGTGCCGATGGTGCCCGTTTCCGCGAAGGCTCTACTCGGCCTGGACGAGCTGCTCGAGATGATCAATCTCGTGGCTGATCTGCAGGAGCTAAAGGCCAATCCCAAGCGCCCCGCCGTGGGCACGATCGTCGAGGCGGAACTGGACAAGGGCCGCGGCCCGGTCGCGACTGCCCTGGTCCAGACCGGCACTTTGCGCGTGGGCGACGTCATCGTCGTGGGCGAGACATACGGCAAGGTCCGCGCTCTCGAGAATGCGCTCGGCAAACGCATCACCAAGGCCGGTCCTTCGAGCCCGGCCGTGGTTCTGGGCCTTGCCGACGTGCCGCAGGCAGGCGACATCTTGCGCGTTGTGGCCGACGAGAAGATCGCCCGCACGATGGTCGAGGAGCGGAAAGCAGCCTCGGCGGCGCGGTCGGAGGGGAGTGGCCGCGCCACTCTTGAGGATCTGTATGCGCAGATCCAGGCCGGTCAGACCAAGGAATTGCGGATCATCCTCAAGACGGACGTGTCGGGTTCGCTCGGCGCGATCACACACGCCCTGGAGCAGCTGTCGACCGACGAGGTCCGGATCAACGTGCTCCATGAAGGCGCTGGCGACGTCACCGACAACGACATCATGCTGGCGGCCGCCTCGGATGCGATCGTTGTGGCGTTCAACACGAAGGTGACCGACACTGCCCGTCGCGCCGCCGAATCCGAGAAGGTCGACGTTCGTAACTACGACATTATCTACAAGCTCACGGACGACATCTCCGCGGCCCTGCGCGGCATGCTCGAACCGGAGCAGGTCGAGACGGTGGAGGGTCGGGCGGAGGTTCGTCAGATCTTCAGGGTCGGCAAGGTCGCTGTCATCGCCGGTTGCTACGTGACGGACGGGCGCATCGTTCGTGCCGGTGGTGCTCGGGTCTGGCGCGGCGGCAAGGTGGTCGTAACAGACCGGATCGAGTCGCTACGCCGCTTCCGCGACGACGTCCGCGAAGTGGCCACCAACTTCGAGTGCGGCATCGGTCTGGCCGGCTCGAATGACCTGGCTGAGGGCGACATCATCGAGTGCTTCACACAGCAGATGGTGAGCCGGGCGGCCGGTTGAGCCGGGGTATCGGGTCTCAATGACGCAGCGAACCGAGAGGATCGACGAGCTTCTTCGCCAGGAGATCGGCCGGGCGCTGGAGCGCGAAGTGACCGACCCCGGCATCGGGTTCGTCACCGTAACGGACGTCGAGACCAGTCCCGACCTGGCTCACGCGCGGGTCTGGGTCAGCGTCATTGGCACCGAGGAACGGCGCAAGGCGTCGCTGGCTGGGTTGCGGCGGGCGATGCCGTACATACGCCGCGGCCTGGCGTCGAAGATCAGGCTGCGCCGCATCCCCGAGCTGGAGGTGCGGCTCGACAGTTCCATCGAGCGAGGCACCCGGGTTCTCCAGATCATCCACGATCTTGAAGAGGGCCGGACTCCGGACGGGTTGAGCCAGCCCAGTGAGTCTCTGCCAACGCCCCTGCCGCGCCTGCCGCACGAGGGCGACACTGTCGACGATCCGCTCGTTGAAGAGTCGTCCGGACACCTGGCGCGAAAGGCCGGAGCAACGGAGTCACGAAAGCGCGAAAGCCACATCGCGCCCGCGAAAGGGACCAGATCCGGGAAGCCAGCGGCTCGCAGGAGACCGCGGTGAACGGTCACGGGCCGCGAGTAGACCTTTCCGAATACGCCGTTGCGGTACCTGAAGAGGTCCTGGACAGGCTGCGTTCGGCTCGGTGCGTCCTGGCTGTATGTCACGAGAACCCGGAGGCGGACGCATTGGGCTCTGCTCTGGCGGTCAGCCTCCTGGCCGAGTCGTTCGGGGGGAAGGCGACGCCGGTCTGCGCAGATCCGGTGCCAGCGATGTACGGCTTTCTGCCCGGCATGGACCGCTTTCGCCGTGAGCCCGACTCAGCGTTCGACTACGACCTGATCGTGGTCGGCGACTGCGGCGAGCTCGAACGGGTCGGCCCAATCCTGGAGACTCATCGCGAGCTGTTCGAGCGAGTGCCGATTCTCAATATCGACCACCACATCTCCAACCCGCGCTTTGGCGCTGTGGATTGGGTGGATGCATCGAGCTCGGCCACCTGCGAGATGGTGACGTTGCTCGCGTTGCGGCTGGGAGTGCCGCTCACGACCGCGGACGGGATGCTCGCCTCGGCTCTGGCGGGCGGCGTGGTGATGGACACCGCCAACTTCCAGCATCCCAACGTGACGCCCCGGACGTTGGTCGTGGCTGCCGCCTTGAGAGAAGCGGGAGCGCCGTTGAGCGAGCTTGCGCGGCGCTTTTACCGCTCCAAGCCGAACAATCAGCTGACGCTTTTTGGGCGAGTCCTCGCTCGCATGGAATCCGACCTGGCCGGCAGGCTCGTCTGGTCCACGCTCGAGCTCGCCGACCTCGTGGCAAGTGGTGCAGATCCGGCCGAGTCCGAGGGCCTGATCGATCTGCTCGCGCAGTCCGAGAGCTACGAGGTTGCGATCCTGTTCAAGGAGGGCGGCGACTCAACCCGCATCAGCATCCGGACGCGTGACGGGGGCGTCGACGCGACTGTACTCGCCGGCACGTTCGGTGGCGGCGGCCACGCCCGGGCGGCCGGGGCCACGGTTGCGCTGCCACTTGACAAGGCCCGGGCGGCAGTTCGGGCACGGGCCGCGGCGCTCGTCGACGCAGTAGATCGCTGAAGATGCCGCCGACGGGTCGGGGAGTGGACGGGGTCCTTGTCGTTCGGAAGGACCCCGGCTTCACGTCACAGGACGTCGTTGCCGTGGTCCGGCGACTGACTGCAACGCGCCGTGCCGGCCACGGCGGAACCCTCGATCCATTTGCCTCGGGCGTTCTGCCGATCTTCCTTGGGCTCGCCACACGCCTGGTCGAATACCACATGGGCGACGACAAGGCATATCGGGCGACGGTGTGCTTCGGTGCGACCTCCGAGACTGACGACCGAGAGGGCGAGCTCGTACCCGGGTCCGGTCCGGGCCCGACGCGGGAGGCAGTGGAGGCGGCCCTGGCCGGCTTTCGCGGCCGCATCCAGCAGCGACCGCCGGCCTACAGCGCGCTCAAGGTCGGCGGACGCCGAGCTTATCAGCTGGCCCGGCAGGGAACACCGCCCCAGCTGGCGCCGCGCCCGGTGACGATCGGCCGCCTCGATCTGGTCGAATGGGACGGATCCGACCCGGAGCGCCCCACGGCAGTTCTCGAGGTGGAGTGCGGAGCGGGCACTTACATCCGATCTCTGGCCCGCGATCTTGGTGAGCGGCTTGGCTGCGGCGCTTATCTCGGGGCCCTCGTCCGCACGGCCAGCGGACCGTTCGCGCTGCCGGCCGCGCACTCGCTCGACGATATCCGTCGGGCGGCGGCCGACGGCCCCGGTGCGCTGGCCCGGGTCCTCTTGCCGGTCGACGCTGGGCTGGAGGTCGTACCGGAGGCGGTGCTTACCGGCCCTGAGGTTGCCGCTGCAGCGCGCGGCCAGCAGGTCAAGCCGACTCACCGGCCCGCGCTCGAGCAAGGAACGCGCGTCCGGCTGCTGACCGAGGATCGTGCATTGGTGGGCATCGGATCGTGGAAGGGCGGCCGCCTGGTGCCCGAGAAGATCTTCGTGGCCGCCCCGCTGCCGGCCGGCTCCGGTTCTACGGCAGAAGCGACAGCCGACGCCGCGACCGGCGTCACTCATTTGATCGAGCCGCGGCTGCGAGTGGTCGACACGCACAACCGCATGGCCGTCGCGGCCGGCATCAGTGCTCTCGGAGCCGATTTCGGTCGACTCTACGTGGCGGTGGGTGTCTTCGACGGCCTCCACCGCGGTCACCTGTATCTTCTCCGCGAGCTGCGTCGGGCTGCCCGCGACGCCGGCGCGCGAGCCGCGGTCATCACGTTCGACGCCCATCCGGAGGAGCTGATCGAGGGCCTCGCGCCGCCGCTGCTGTGCGATCCAGACGAGCGCCTCGTGCGCCTGCAGGCCGCCGGCGTCGAGGTCACGGTCGTGCAGCATTTCGACCACGCTCTCCGAATCACCCCATACGAAGCGTTCGTGGCGGCAATCCGCGAGCGGGTCGACTTGGCCGGCTTCGTCATGACCCCAGATGCCGCTTTCGGGTTCGAGCGCGGAGGCACCGCGGAGACGCTCGCTTCTCTCGGCGAGCGGGAGGGCTTCTCGGTCAAGGTCGTCTCTTCGTTCCTTTCCAACGGGGAGCAGGTCCGAAGCTCGGAGATCCGTCGCCGCATCGCCGCCGGGGATCTGTCCGGAGCCAGGCAGCTCCTCGGCCGATTGCACGGCTTCAGCGGCCGGCTCGCTTCGAGCGACACTTCCGCCGGCGTCCCCCTGATCTTCGAGCTGCCCGTCTCGCTCCCTCCGACGGGCCGCTATGAGGCGCTCGTCGGGCCGTCGTGGCGACTTGGCCGGCTTGCCGAGCCGGCCTCGATTGCGGCGGTGGCCGCGATTCTGGAGGGGCAGGTGCGGCTCGAGATGACCACCGCGCCGTCTGCCGACGAGGTCCGAGTGGTCCTGCTCCAGGCCGTCCGGGACGGTGTCCGGGACGGTGTGACTCTCGCCTGATTGGATGCAACGCGTTATCCCGGGCGTGTCAGGATCCGATCGGGTGGCAGTGGCGGTGTGGCGCGGGCGGTCGAACCCTGTTACCATCCGCCAGGCATTTAGAGAGTAAGCAAGACCACAGTCACAGAGCTATTCGGAGGATCGTGTGCCGCTCGCGCGGGAGACGAAGGAACAGGTGATCTCGGAGTACGCCGTCAAAGATGGCGACACGGGCTCAGCGGAGGTGCAGATAGCACTCCTGACCGAGAGGATCAAGGAGTTGACGGAGCACCTGCGAAGCTTCCCAAAGGATAACCAATCCCGCCGCGGCCTCCTCAAGCTCGTCGGAGAGCGACGCCGCCTTCTCAGGTACCTGATCAAGAAGGACAACGCTCGCTATCGCGCCGTCATCGCACGGCTCGGACTGCGCCGCTAGCGCACCGGCCGCTTCGCGAGGCGGTGTCCTCGCGAAGCCGCCCCGCGCCCGGCTCGTCCAGGCGAGAACAAGGGCACGCCCTTCCTCCTAGGCTCAGGAGGAATACAAGCTCGTGTCTCAGACATTCGAGACGCAATTCGCCGGTCGCACCCTGACCATCGAGACCGGCAAGCTGGCTCTGCTCGCAGGCGGGGCCGTCACTGTTCGCTTCGGCGACACCATGGTCCTTGGGACGGCCAACCGGTCCGACCCACGGCCCGGACTCGACTTCTTCCCTCTGACCGTCGAGTTCGAAGAGCGCATGTACGCCGCCGGCAAGATTCCCGGCGGCTTTATCAAGCGAGAGTCGCGCCCGTCCGAGCAGGCGATTCTGGCTTGCCGGCTGACCGACCGGCCCATCCGGCCGCTCTTCCCCGAGGGTTACAAGGACGACGTCCAGATCGTGATCACGGTCCTCTCCACGGATCAGGAGAACCAGCCCGACATCCTCGGCACGTTCGCTGCCTCATGTGCGCTGACGATCAGCGAGATCCCATTCCTCGGGCCCATCGGCGCCGTCCGCATCGGTCGCATTGACAGCGAGTTCGTCGTCAACCCCACGGTCGCCGACCTCGAGCGATCGGACATCGATCTCGTCGTCTCGGGCACCCGCGACGCCATCATGATGGTCGAGGCCGGGGCCTCGATCGTGCCGGAGGAAGTGATGGCGGAGGCCATTCTCTTTGGCCACCGTTCCATCCAGCCGCTTATCGACATCCAGGAACAGATGCGTGCTGCCGTCGGCAAGCCCAAGTCCGTCGGCTACCTGGAGCCCGGCACGGGCTCCGTCCTCGAGTTCGTCAAGCAGGCCAGCCAACCCGGCTTCGAGGTGGTCGTTCTCGACGTCGAGACGACCGGCCGCGACCCCAAGGTCGCCGATTTGATCGAGATCGGCGCGGTTCGCGTCCGGGACGGCCAGATCGTTGATCGCTTTTCGACATTCGTCAGTCCCGGCCGCGAGATCTTCGGTGCCCAGATGCACGGCATCACCACTGCGGATGTGGCCGGCGCCCCGGTCGCCCGTGAGGCTGCTGAGAAACTGCTCGCCTTCGTCGGTGGCTCCCCAGTCATCGGCCACAACGTCGGCTTCGACCTCGGCTTCCTCGATGCCGCCCTCGGCGAGACCGGGAAGTTCATCACGGGCGGGTATTTCGACACCCTGGTGATTGCTCGCGAGGCCTACCCAGACCTCGAGTCGTACAAGCTAAGCGACATCGCTCGCTTCTTCGGCATTGAAGTGGCGACCGCCCATCGTGGTCTGGCCGACGCCGAAACCACTGCGGCCATCGTCGCTCGCTTCGCCGACGATCTCTCGGCCCGAATCGCGAACCTGCAGGACGCGATCACCATCTCGATCCGTGCCAACCGCACCGAGGGCGAAGATCCGGCCGGCCTGCTCGACGCGGCCCGCCGCCAGGCCCGCGTCAGCAAGAGCCTCTTCCAGCTGGTTCAGAAGAAGACCGTCCGCAACGTGGTCCTCGACGAGGGGATCCGAATCGACGGCCGGGGCGTTGACGAGCTCCGACCGATCTCCGTGGAGGTCGGCGTTCTGCCGCGCGCCCACGGGTCGGGCCTCTTCACCCGCGGCCAGACCCAGGCTCTGACGGTAGCCACGCTCGGCCCGGCCTCCGACGTCCAGCGCATCGACACGATCAGCCCGGAGACCGAGAAGCGATACCTCCACCACTACAACATGCCGCCATACAGCACCGGTGAGAATAAGCCGATGCGCGGTCCAGGCCGGCGTGAAATCGGCCACGGCCACCTGGCTGAGCGGGCGTTGCTGCCGGTCCTGCCGTCCGAGGATGAGTTCCCGTATGTCATCCGCCTCGTCAGCGAGTGCGTGACGTCCAACGGATCTACTTCGATGGCCTCGACCTGCGGCTCGAGCCTGGCCCTCATGGACGCCGGTGTGCCGATCAAGGCCGCCGTCGGCGGTGCCGCGATGGGCCTCATCAGCGAGCCCGATGGCCGCTTCGTGGTCCTGACCGACATCCTCGGCAAGGAAGACGCTTTCGGCGACATGGACTTCAAGGTGACCGGCACCCGAGAGGGCGTCACGGCGCTGCAGATGGACATCAAGGTCAAGGGCATCAGTGAGGCGATCATTCGCCAGGGCCTCCAGAAGGCCCACGCCGCTCGGATGGCCATTCTGGACAAGATGGACGCGGTCATCTCTTCAAGCCGCACCGAGATGAGCAGCTTCGCGCCGCGCATCATCACCATCAAGATCAACCCCGAGAAGATCCGCGACATCATCGGCAAGGGCGGCTCGGTGATCCGCAAGATCCAGGAGGAGACCGGCACCGAGATCAACGTCGAGGATGACGGCACCGTCCAGATCGCCGCAGTGTCGGGCGATAGCTCGCGCAAGGCGGTCCAATGGATCGAGTCGCTCACCCGCGAGGTCGAGGTCGGCGGGCTCTATCTGGGCAAGGTCACTCGGATCATGGGCTTCGGCTGCTTCGTCGAGATCCTGCCCGGCAAGGAAGGTCTGATTCGTATAGGCGAGCTGGCCGATTACCACGTGCCGACGGTTGAGGACGTGGTTTCGGTGGGAGATGAAGTGATGGTCGTGGTCGTCGAGATCGATCGGCAGGGCCGGATCAACCTCTCGCGCAAGGCGGCCATGCAGCGCCACCTCGCTCGCACCGAGGCCTAGCTTCGCAAGGGACGAGGGCGGCCGGTCGAACGGTCGTCCATCGTCCGCGCATGCATAGGGTGGGTGCATAACAGACCGCGTATGCACCTTGCCGGGGAGCAGCGGCCGGTCGCTGGTATACTCGGTCGGTGCCCGAGGTCTCAAGAAGTTTGAGCGGAGCCATGCCCCGAGAACCTTTCCAGCTTACCGTCGCGGTCGTCGGCGCCACCGGTGTCGTCGGTCGAACGATGGTCCAGGTGCTTGCCGAACGGAGCTTTCCGGTCGGAGAGCTTCGCTTGCTGGCCTCCGGTCGCTCCGCCGGCTCTACCGTCAGTGCCGGTGGGCGGACGCTGACCGTAGGGGAGGCGATTCCGGACGCCTTCGCTGGCGTCGACATCGCCCTCTTCTCGGCAGGCACCGAGGTGTCGCGCCAGCTCGCTCCCGAAGCGGCTGCCCGTGGCGCTACGGTCATAGACAACTCAAGCGCCTGGCGGATGGAGGCGGGCGTACCGCTCATAGTCAGCCAGGTGAACCCCGGCGACGCTGAGTGGCACGAGGGCATCATCGCCAATCCGAATTGCTCGACCATGCAGCTCATGCCTGTTTTGATGGCCATCCGCGACACGGTTGGGATAGAACGTGTCGTCGTGGATACATACCAGTCGGTTTCTGGAACCGGCGCGGCGGCGCTGGCCGAGCTCGAGACGCAGATTCGGGCTCACGTCGCCGGCGAGTCGAAGGTGGCGAGCGTCTACCCGCACCCGATCGCCTTCAACGTTCTACCCGAAATCGACGTCTTTCTTGACAACGGCTACACGCGCGAGGAGTGGAAGGTCGTCACCGAGACCCGCAAGATCCTGCACCTGCCAGGACTGCGAATCTCGTGCACGGCCGTCCGCGTCCCCGTCTTTGTGAGCCACTCGGAAGCTGTCCACGTCGAGACCGCAAAGCCTATTACGCCCGACCAGGCCAGACGCGCATTCGCAGCCGTGCCAGGTGTCGTCGTCATGGACGATCCGGCCGCCCACGTCTATCCGATAGCGACTCAGGCGGCCGGCAAGGATGAGGTGTACGTTGGCCGGGTCAGGCAAGACCCCTCGGTGGAGCACGGGCTGGCTTTCTGGGTCGTCAGCGATAACCTTCGCAAAGGCGCTGCCACGAACGCCATCGAGATCGCCGAAGTACTCCTTGAGCGCGGCTGGGTGAAGGCTCGGTCCCGCCGCGAATTGCCGCGCGAGGCCGGGGACGTATCGTGATCGAACCCGAGCGCCTGGCGGCGCTCGATGCAATCGGGGCGGAAGTGGCAGCCTGTACCCGTTGCCCCCTGCATCGAACCAGAACCAGGGCCGTTCCAGGAGAAGGAACCGCAGCGACGGAGGTCATGTTCGTGGGTGAAGGCCCGGGTTTCAACGAGGATCGTCAGGGCAGGCCCTTCGTAGGTCAGGCCGGCGCGCTCCTCGACGAGCTGCTCAGATCGGTCGGCTGGTCCCGAGAGGAGGTCTTCATCACCAACGTCGTCAAGTGCCGCCCGCCTGAGAACCGCGACCCTGAGCCTGTGGAGATCGCCGCATGCGCGCCGTTCCTGACCCGGCAGCTCGCGGCTCTGGACCCCGCCTTGGTGGTCACCCTCGGCCGTTTCTCGATGGCGCGATTCAATCCGGGGGCGCGGATCGGCCAGGTCCACGGCACCTTCTGCGAGGCGGATCCCCGGTCCGGCGCTCCGGACGCTCTGACCTATGCTATGTACCACCCGGCCGCGGCCCTGCACCAGGGATCGCTGAAGGCCACACTCTTGCGCGACATGAAGGGCGTGCCGGCCGCGCTCCTGGAAGCTCGCAGGCGGCGCGGCGCCGGTATTGAGGGCGGCACGCCCTTTTCGGATCTCGACGAGCCGGAGCGGGGGCCGCGCGCCGAGCGTGCGGAGCCGGGCGAGCGACCTGAGCCTCAGGGCGATGCCTTCACGGGCTCTGTCCGTTCGGTTGGGCTGGCTGCAGAATCCAACCCCACGGACCAGCTCACCCTCTTCTAGGATGCACACAACTGGACTGTCACTTCACACGAGCATCGATGCCTGACAATCAGACCCCGCTCCGCATCATCCCCCTCGGAGGCGTGGGGGAGATCGGCAAGAACATGTACGTCTTCGAGTACGGCGACGACATCGTCGTTGTCGATTGCGGGCTCATGTTCCCCGACGAAGAGATGTTCGGGATCGACCTCGTCATCCCCGACGTCACATACCTCCGGGAGAACCGAGACAAGGTTCGCGCCTTCCTGATAACCCACGCCCACGAAGATCACGTTGGCGGTCTGGCGTACGTTCTGCCGTACCTTCCGGGCGTGCCGGTGTATGCCTCTACGCTGGCGCGCGGTCTGCTCGGCATCAAGATCAAGGAGCACAAGCTCCACGACAACCCGCTCCTGCCTCTCGATCCGGGTGACAAGCTTCAAATCGGGCCGTTCCGCATCGAGCCGTTCCGGGTAAGCCACTCGATCCCGGACGCAATGGGGCTCGCCCTCCACACGCCGGTCGGGACCGTTGTGACCACCGGAGACTTCAAGTTCGACCACACGCCGGTTGACGGTCGCCGATCGGACTTCGCCGTCCTGTCGCGACTTGGCGAGGACGGGGTGATCTGCCTCCTCTCCGACTCAACTCGTGCCGAGAACCCCGGCTACACGCTCTCGGAGCGGACGGTGGGCGAGACGTTCCGCGAGATCATGGAGCCGCTCGAAGGTCGGGTCATCGTGGCCACGTTCGCCAGCAACATCGCCCGAATCCAGCAGGTGATGGATGCGGCGGCCACGTTCGATCGCCGGGTTGCGGTCGTCGGTCGGTCCATGGAACAGAACTTCCGCATTGCCACCGACCTGGGGTATCTGACCTATGCCCCCGGCCAGGTCCTGCCAAAGGATCAGATCGGATCGGTGCCAGCCAATCGGCTTGTGATCGCCACGACCGGCGCCCAGGGCGAGCCCATGGCCGGACTGGCCCGCATGGCAAATCGCGATCATCGCTTCGTCGAGATCCAGGTCGGCGACACCGTCATCGTCAGCGCCAGCCCGATCCCCGGCAACGAGGAGTACGTGGCGCGCACGATCGACAACCTGTTCAAGGCCGGGGCCAACGTCTATTACCACACCGTCAAACACGCTCACGTTTCGGGCCACGCCAGCCAGGAAGAGCTCAAGCTGATGCTCGGCCTGACCCGGCCGAAGTACTTCATTCCAATCCACGGCGAGTTCCGAATGCTCGTCCAGCATGGCCGTCTCGCGGTCGAAACCGGGGTCGCGGCGGAGAACGTCTTCATCATCGAGAACGGACAGACGATCGAGTTCTTCGCCGACGGAAGCGCGCGGCGTGGCGCGCCGGTGACCTCGGGCTACGTGCTCGTCGATGGGCTGTCGGTTGGCGGGGTGGGGGAGGTCGTCCTGCGCGACCGTCGAGCGCTCGCCAGCGATGGCATGGTCATCGTTGTCGTCACCGTGGACAAGCAGACCGGCAAGGTCGTGGCGCGACCCGAGATCGTCACCCGTGGCTTCGTTCACGGCAACGAGCGCGATCCGCTCATCGACGGAGCGGTCGAGCATGTCATGGCTGCGGTCGAGAGCCCCGGCGACCGCACCAGCGAAGTCGGACTGCTCAAGAGTCAGATCAAGGACGAGATCTCGCGCTACCTGTACGAGCAGACGCGCCGGCGACCGCTCGTCTTCCCGGTAGTGGTGGAGGTGTAGATGCCCGCGCGAACGTCGGCCGCGTCGAGCCGCTCCAGCTCAGCCAGGGGCAGTCGCGCCACGCCGCCAGTCCGGCGCCGGCGATCGGGTCGCCGCTGGACGGTGTCCGCCGAGATCGTGCGCGTGCTGATCGGCCTGGCGATGATGACCGTCGGCGTTTCGCTGCTGATCGGCCTGACCGTTCAGGGCGGCCGGCTCACGGACTGGGAGCGCAACGTGGTTGCGCCATGGTTCGGCAGCGCTCGCTGGCTCCTGCCGGTGGTTCTCATCCTGCTCGGCTATTACCTGGAGCGCGCAGCGGGCACCCACTGGGACTGGGAACTCACGCTTCTGGGTAGCGCCGTCGCCTACGGATCGCTCCTGGGCCTCTCCTCTCTCGTTGCGGGCAAGTATGGGGGGACCGTGGGGCGTGCCCTGGGCGGCTTCCTGTCGCCACTTCTGACCACTACCGGTGCAGGCGTCATCCTCACCGTCCTGATGATTTCGGGTGTGCTCCTCGCGCTCGACATGTCTCTCCCGGCGGCAGTTGCTCCGCTTGGGGGGCTCGTGTCAAGGGCGATGGCCGCCCTGTTCAAGCCTGCACCGGATGCTTCGGCGCGTGGTGTTGGGACCTCCGGCACGGCCAGAGCTGACCGGTCGGAGAAAGGCCTCAAGGAGATGGGGCAGGCCGATGCACGCCGAGGCGGCGACGAGCGTGCGCCGGCGATCCCGGTCGCCGCTCCTAATCCCGGGCCGACGTCCCTGACCTTCGCACCGCCGTTCGCGGCTGGGTCGATGGGCCACGACGGTGGACCAATGGGCGATGGCGCGTCTTTGCACGCTGCGCCGCCGGGCGAACCGTCCGGGCGCGAGGGAGGGTCCGTCCGTGATGGCGCCTCTATTCGCGGCGGCCGCCCCGACGTTCCTGCCCAGTCCAAGCTGGGCGGGCTCGCGGCCACGGCCGAAAAGCCCAGGCCCGAGTACAAGCTTCCGCCGCTGGCTCTCCTCGAGGACATCGCCGCCCGAGTCGGCGACAGCACCATGGATCACGAACGGAACGCGGCGATCATCGCGGCCAAGCTCGCCAGCTTCAACATTCCGGCCCGTGTAGTCACGTGGAATGCCGGGCCGGTCGTGACTCAGTACGAGGTCGAGCCGTCGCCGGAGATCAAGGTCAGCCGCATCGAGGCCCTTTCGGACGACCTGGCGATGGCACTTGCCGCCCGTACGATCCGGATCGAGGCGCCGATCCCCGGCAAGAGCGTCGTCGGCATCGAGATCCCAAACAAGGACTTCAACATCGTCGCCCTGCGGCGGATTCTCGAGGAAGTCGACTTTCGTGCCGCCTCCAAGCTGACCTTCGCCCTCGGTCGCGACGTGGCCGGCCACGCCCGCGCGGCCGATCTCGCGAAGATGCCGCACCTGCTGATCGCCGGCGCGACCGGTTCGGGTAAGAGCGTCATGGTCAACGCGCTGATCTCGAGCCTGCTGTGCAATGCCACGCCCAATGAAGTTCGGCTCGTGCTGGTCGACCTGAAACGCGTGGAGCTGTCGGCCTACAACGGCCTGCCGCACCTGATGGTGCCCGTCATCACCGAGACCGAGCGCGCCAAAGCCGCGCTCAAGTGGGCCGTGACGGAGATGGAGAACCGGTACCGGCGCTTCGCCGGCGCGAGTGCGCGCAACGTGACCGGGTACAACGAAACCAGGGCCGACCCGGCCGACCGCCTGCCCTACATCGTCATCATCGTCGACGAGCTTGCCGACTTGATGATGCGCGAGGGCAAGAACGTAGAGGATCCCGTAGTGCGGCTGGCCCAGAAGGCCCGCGCCACTGGCATCCACCTGGTCCTGGCGACGCAGCGGCCGTCGGTCAACGTCGTAACGGACCTGATCAAGGCCAACTTCCCCAGCCGAATCGCCTTCGCCATGGCGTCCCAGATCGACTCGCGCACGATCCTCGACATGCCCGGCGCGGAGGACCTGATAGGCCGCGGCGACATGCTCTTCCAGCCGGCAGACCTGCCTCGACCCATCCGACTTCAAGGTGTCTTCGTCTCGGACAAGGAGATCGGTAACATCTGCGAGCACTGGCGGGCGGAGGCGGAGCCGCACTACGATATGGGGATCATCGAGACCGGCGAGGAGTCGGACGTCCCGGCCGAGATCCCGGACGCGGACGCGGATCGTCTCCTTGCAGATGCCATGAGTGTCATCCAGGAGTACGATCGGGCGTCCGCGTCGCTCCTCCAGCGGCGCCTCAAGATCGGATACGCCCGGGCCGCTCGGATAATCGACCAGCTCGAGGAGCGCGGTTACATCGGGCCGTTTGACGGGTCGAACGCGCGGCAGGTCCTGCGTCGCGAAGTTGGGCCGTCGAGTCCGAGTGATTACGGCGAGGACGACACATGACGAGCACCAACCCGACGCGCCGGCCGCCGCGCCGGGTGATTGGCCGCCGGGGAGGGTACGGTGGGGGACGGGATGGGCGGTCGCCGGTAGGTGAGAGGCTGCGCGATGCGAGAGAGCGGAGGGGCGTAGACCTTTACCGCGCCGAGCGAGATACAAAGATCCGAGCAAAGTTCCTCGCCGCCATCGAAGAGGGCGAATTCACGGACCTGCCCGGTGACGTGTACACGCGGGGCTTCTTGCGCAACTACGCGACCTACCTGGAGCTGGATCCCGACGAGATCGAAGAGGCGTGGCGTCAGGAGGCCGGAGAGATCCGGCCGCTGATGCCGACCATCGTCGGACCGCAGCCCCTGACCGTCCTCCGCAGGATTACGTTCGAGCGGAGACACCTGGTGATCGCCCTGGTGGTCCTCATCGTCGTGGTGGTAGGCGGCTATTTCGGTTATCAGCTGACACGGTACCTTTCCTATCCGACACTCGGCGTCGACTCGCCGACCGCGGCCACCGTCACAGTCCCGCTCGGGACCGCCAGTTACGTGTTGACTGGCACGGCGACGCCGGGCACAACTGTGCTCATCGCCTGGAACGGCCAGGATCCGAAGACCGCCATCGCCGATGACTCGGGCCACTGGACCTTCACAGCGCCCCTTCAGGGCGGCAGCAACCAGTTCGACGTTACCGCTGAGAACCTCGACACCAGCCATGCCAGCGCGACCATCAGGCGTATCGTCCTGGTTCCGATCCCCACTCCGACGCCGCCCGTCCCAGAGGTGCTGTTTTCGGCGCCGGCTGACGGAGCATCTGTCGCGAACGGGGCGGTGACGGTCACTGGAACGTCGACGGACGTTTCGTTGGTCACGATCACGCCGACCTATCTGGGCTCGCCGTTGGCTCCCGGAGCGACGTTGCCTCCTCCGACGTCCAGTGCAGCAGCCACAAGTCCCGCCGCCGCGGTCTCGCCTGGCGCGTCGGTTGGGCCGTCCCCCACGCCTGGGCCGCAGCCTACGACCACCGCGACCGCCGCCGACGGCACCTTCACGTTCAGCCTGCAACTGACCCCGGGTCGATGGCAGCTGGCCATCGTCGGGACGAACTCAAAGGGCGTCCACACGACGCCGGTGACGCGAACGATTACCGTGCCGTACAAGGGCTTGAATGTGGTGATACAGCTCAAGGGGGGCAGCGCCTCGGTGTCCTACTTTCATGACGGCGTGACCGACGACAGCGGCACCGTCCACCCGGACGGATGGTCGATTACCGTAGTCGGCAGCAGGTACGTCTGCATCAACACGACACGTCCGAACCTCGTCTTCGTCACGGTGAACGGCGTCTCGTACGGGCCGGTAAGCGGGTTCGGGGGCAGGCGCGTATACATCGACGCGAACGGGGTCAAGAGCGTCAGTTCTTGTTAGGCGGGCATGGACAGCGATCGGCTTGAGCAAGTGGTCGAGCGCCTCCAGGCGCTTTGCCTGGAGCGTCGACTGACAGTCGCGACCGCGGAGTCGTGCACGGGCGGTCTGGTCGCGAAGCTGATCACGGACGTCGCCGGCTCGAGCGGATACTTCCGCGGTGGGGTCGTCTCATATGCCGACGATGCAAAGGTGCGTCTGCTCGGCGTGCCCGAGGATGAGCTAGCCGCTCACGGCGCCGTGAGCGCCCAGGTGGCCCGCTCGATGGCCGTCCGAGCCCTAAGCCGGACAGGGGCCGATGTCGCGGTCGCCGTCACTGGCGTCGCCGGGCCTGGCGGTGGCAGTTCGGCAAAGCCCGTCGGCTTGACCTACGTGGCGGTGGCTGATGCCGCCGGTGTAGACGTTCGCCGGTTCGTCTGGACCGGGGACCGGTCAGCGAATCGAGACGCGAGCGCCTGCGCTGCCATCGAACTGCTGCTGGAGCGTGTTTCGGCTGGCGTCATGACCATCGAAAGTTCATGAGCCCAACTCGGGGTGCGGCGGCGGTCGGTAGTGGTCTGTCGCCGGCCAGGGACGCGCGTCCGATCCGCGAGGGAGAGCGTATCCACGTCGTCGGAGCCGGTGGCGCCGGGGCGAGCGCCGCGGCGCTGCTGGCAAACGATGGCGGGGCCACCGTAAGTGGGTGTGATCGGGGCGGGCCCTCCCCGTACACCCCGCCTCTTGAGGCCGCCGGGATCCACCTCGACTGGACCCACGACCCGAGCCACCTGACACGAGGGCCTGCGCCCGAGCGCCTGGCGGTGACCAAGGCCCTGACGGCCGTGGACCCGAACAACCCGGAACTCGCGGCTGCCAGGACCACTTCCATCCCGCTCGAGCCGTGGCAGCAAGTCATCGCCGACGCGGCTGTGGGGCGGCTCCTGGTCGGCGTGGCCGGTACGCATGGGAAGAGCACGACGGCGGGATGGCTGGTCCACATCCTCGTCGAGGCAGGCCTCGACCCGTCGGCATTTGTCGGCGCTCTGCTTCCAGGCTCGATCACCGGCGGCCTGCCGTCGACCGCGCGGACCGGGACCGGCATGCCGTTCGTCGTGGAGGCCGACGAGTACGCGGGCAACTTCGACGCTTACCGGCCAAACGTGGCGGTCCTGACATCGGCCGAATGGGATCATCCGGACGTCTTCGCCGACACGGAGGCGGTCATCGCGGCTTTCACTGCCTGGCTGTGGAAGGCGCAGAGCGGCCCCCATCCGCCCATCCTGGTGGCCAACGTGGCCGACCCGGGCGTCGCGGCCGTGGTCGAACGTCTGAGCGGCTGGCCCGGCCTGGTCTGCGCCGTCTCACTTGCAGGCGACAACCGCGCGCTGCTCGATGCTGTTCGCCGAGAGGAACTCAGTGCCCGATTCCGCACGGCCGGAGGCCCGGCACAGGTTCTGCTTGGCCGGATTGCCAGGGCCGGTCAGGACGGCACGCTGCTTGAGTTCGCGGGGGTCGGTACGGAGCGCGCAATCCTTGCTTCGCGTATTCGTTTGGCGGGGAGGCACAACGCGGCCAACGCCCTGTGCGTGGCAGGCGCCGCGTTTCAGCTGTCCGTTCCCGGCGATCGGATCGTCTCTGGACTCGGCAGTTTCGGCGGGGTCGGGCGTCGCCTGGAGCGAAAAGGGGAGGAGAGAGGCGTCGTCGTGTACGACGACTACGGCCATCACCCGACTGCGATCCGAGAGACGCTCGCTGCGCTCCGCCAACTGGAGCCGGGCCGGCGAATCTGGGCCGTCTACGAGCCCCTCACTTACCATCGCACGGCGGCCATGCTCCACCAGTTCGCCGAGGTCCTGGCCACGGCCGATGCCGTAGCCGTTGCCGATATCTGGGCCAGTCGCGATCCGGACACGAGTATCACATCCGCAGCGGCGCTGGCCGAGGCCACTGCCCGGCTCAGGCCGGGACTAACGGCGGTTGCCCCGGGGTCGGTGGAACGGACGGCCGCGTGGCTAGCAAACGAAGTCCGAGCCGGTGACGCCGTCCTTGTCATGGGTGGAGGGAGGAGCTACAGGATCGCGGAGCTGCTCCTGGAGGCGCTCGCCGGCTGAACTTCAACACAATGGGAGCTGGCCGATCTTCCGGCCGCAAACTCGGCCCGGGTGCTTCACAATCTCTCCACCCGGCAGGTGCTTGTTTCGGGCCGCTCGCTCGGTTGTGGCGGTTCGAAGGACAGCAGCAAGCCGTGCGGTCCAAGCGGTGCACGAGACCACAGGGAGGACCAATGGCAGGCGAGTCCTCATTCGACGTGGTGAGCGACTTCGACGATCAGGAGATGCGCAACGCGCTCGACCAGGTCCGGCGCGAGGTGCAGCAGCGCTACGACTTCAAGGGTGCTACGTTTGATCTCTCGCAGACCAGGACCGAGCTTGTCCTGTTGACCGACGACGAGTTTCGGGCTAAGGCAATTCGAGACCTCATCGAGTCGAAGGCGGTCAGGCGGGGCCTGTCGCTCAAGATCTTCGACTGGGGCAAGATCGAGCCTTCGGGCGGAAACAAGGTCCGTCAGCATATAGCGCTCCGGCGAGGGCTTAATGAGGATCTGGCTCGGAAGCTCAGCAAGCTCGTCCGCGAGGAGTTCCCAAAGGTGAAGCCGCAGATCCAGGGAGACGCCCTGCGGGTCTTCGGTAAAAGCAAGGACGACCTCCAGCGGGTGATCACCAGGCTGAAGGAACTCGATGAACCGGTCCCATTACAGTTCATCAACTACCGGTGAGACCCGCCCGCTAACGCGGCGCGGTAATCCGAAGGAGAGCGGCCATGTCGATGACTGAGAACCAGGGCGCCACCGCCACGGTCGGCGCAGTTCTGGCCGAAAGTCTGGCTCGAGCCGGCGTGAAGATCGCCTTCACCGTGCCGGGCGAGAGCGTGCTGGGGTTGATCGAAGGGCTGTCCGCCAACCGAATACGGGTGGTGGCGACGCGACACGAAGGGTCGGCGGCGTTCATGGCGGAGGCTGTGGCCCAGCTCACCGGCCGGCCGGCTGTCTGTGTCGGAAGTCGAGGACCGGGAGCCTCCAACCTGGCCATCGGCCTCTACGCAGCCCGGGCCGATTCCGCGCCCGTGATCGCCATCATCGGCCAGGTCCGCCGCGACGTGCAGGGGCGCGAGGCGTTCCAGGAGCTCGACGTGGTACGCGCGTTCGAGCCGATCGTGAAGTGGGCGGTGGAGTTGAAAGACGCTGCCAGCGCAAGCCCGCTGATCGAGCGGGCCTTGGCTACGGCAACGAGGGGTCGCCCCGGGCCCGTCCTGGTTTCCATCCCGGCCGACCTCATGGATGCACCCGTGCTTGCCGTCGGCAGCGAAGCCCACGCTGCGGCTGGCCTTGCCGAGCATCACGCAGAGCCCGACCCGACGCTGGTTCGGAAGGTCGTTCATCTTCTCGCCGACGCGCGCCGGCCGCTGATCCTGGCCGGGGCCGGCGTTCTGCGGGCTCGCAGCTCAGATGCGCTCGTCCGTTTCGCCGAGACGATGCGCGTTCCCGTGGTGTCGTCATGGCGCCGCGGCGACGTGTTCCCCAACGACAACCCGCTTTACCTGGGTATGACCGGTCTTGGCGCCCCGGCCAGCGTGCTCGCCCGTCTCGAAGAAGCGGATGCGCTGCTCGTTCTGGGCTGCCGGCTGGGCGAGATCACCACGTTCGGATATCGGATCCCCGGACAGGCCACGCGTTGGGCGGAGGTCGACGTAGAGCCACGTGGAGCCGCGTCTTCGCACCGACCCGACATTGTCATGGCATCGGACGCTGCGGCCTTCCTGCGCGTGGCTCAGCGCGTCCTGGCGCGAGCCGTTTTCGACGCGTCGTCTTTCGACGAGCGCACCGCAGCCAACTCACTCGACCGGGAGGCCTATGAAGCCGGCTCGATCGTAGACGCGGAGCCCTGGGACGGCCCGGGCGTGCATCCCGGCCGGGTCGTAGCGACGTTGGCCCGGGTTCTTCCGCCTGAAGCGATTCTCACGACCGATGCCGGCGACTTCGGGACTTGGGCGGCCCGCGGCTACCGGTTCCACAGGCCCGGTTCGTTCCTCGGTTCCTCGGCCGGGCCTATGGGCTATGGCCTGCCGGCCGCGATCGGGGCCGCGCTGGCCCGGCCAGGCCGCCTTGGCGTGGCCCTGGCCGGCGACGGCGGCTTCGCGATGACGATGGCCGAGCTCGAGACGGCGGTGCGCGAAAGAGCGCACATCCTGGTCCTGGTGTTCGACAACGGCCGGTACGGCACGACCTGGCGCCAGCAGCAGCTGCGTGGCGATGTCCCAGGCCTTGCCACCAGTCTCGGTCCGGTTGACTTCGCCGCGATCGCCGAAGCATGTGGCGCCCTGGGGCTCTCGGTTCGCAGCGACGAGGAGTTTGAGCCCGCCCTTCGGCAGGCGCTGGAAGCCGGGCGGCCGGCGCTGCTGCATCTCGCCCTTGATCCACGCTGGACGACGCCTGACGGATCGGCTGTTGCCGAGGAGCGAAACGCAGTCACTTCGTCGCAGAGCCTTGAGGCGCTCGAGTTCGATGCCGCCGTGTCCGAAGCGGTCGCGGAGGCCGAACTCGAAGCGACCCTCGCGGTCGAAGTCGCTGAGATCGAGGCCGAACTGGCCATCGAGGAGGCAGTCGCCGAAGTCGCTGAGATCGAGGCCGAACTGGCCATCGAGGAGGCAGTCGCCGAAGTCGCGATGGACGAGCCCCGCGACCAGCCCGCGGCGACCGATTCCGAGCCGGAACCCGGCGGGACCGCCCAGAGGCTCGAGCCGACGGAGTAGGGGAGCCGGTGCTCCCCAGTCGGATCGAACCGAGCCCCGTCAACCCATCGGCTGCGCCAACCGCCGCTGCATGACGAGCTCAGTCCGGCGGTCATGGAGGGCCCGCTCCAGACCCACCGGATAAGCGTGCGGGTTCAGCAGCCGTCGAATGGCCGGGTGAAGGCTGCGAATCTGGGCCTGGGCGCGGGCTCGTACGTCATCCAACGAAGGCGTGGGCGAGACCCGCGAGCCGGATCGAAGCGCCGGTAAGACCAGTTCCTCGGGAATCCAACCGGGCTCTATGGCCCGCATATGCAGCGCATCGGCAGGGTCGACGATGACGTCTCCGTATGCCGGCGCGGGCAAGTCTTCGTCGTAGATCATGTCGGCCCTGAAACGACCCGACGGGTCGACGAAGCGGCGGACCCCCAGAACGCCGGGAATTGAGATCTTGGCGCTGTGCTCCGAGAGCTTTACCGGGTAGCGCCACCCGCCGTCGGGGTTGCAGATGGCGGTGAGCTTGTAGATCGCCCCCAGGGCCGGCTGGTCGTAGCAGGTGTCCAGCCTGGTCCCGACGCCCCAGATGTCGATCCGAGCGCCCTGCTCGCGAAGCGAGGCGATGGTGTACTCGTCCAGGTCGTTGGAGGCGACGATCTTCGTCTCGATGAACCCGGCTGCATCGAGCATTCGTCGAGCTTCCACCGAAAGGTAAGCCAGGTCCCCAGAGTCGAGACGGATTCCGGCCAGTCTGCCCCCCCGCGCTTCGAGGCGGCGGCCGGTCTCGATGGCATGCGCCACGCCGGCCAGCGAGTCGTAGGTGTCGACCAGGAGTGTGACGTTGTCCGGTTGCGCGTCGGCGTAGACATCGAAGGCCCGCTGCTCGTCGTCGAAGACCTGGACCCACGAATGGGCGTGAGTGCCGCGGACGGGTATGCCGTAGAGACGTCCTGCCAGAACGTTGGACGTGGCAGCCACGCCCCCGATAAACGCGGCCCTCGCGGCCGAGAGCGCCCCGTCGGGCCCTTGAGCACGCCGCAGCCCAAACTCCAGGACCGGGCCGCCGGCCGCTTCCACGACGCGGGCCGCCTTGGTGGCTACGAGCGTCTGGAAGCCGACGACGTTGAGCAGCACGCTCTCGACGAGCTGGGCCTGCAAAAGCGGCCCTCGCACGCGCACAAGCGGTTCGTTGGCGAAGACGACCGTGCCTTCGGGTATCGCATCGACGTCGCAGGTGAACTTGAGCGCCGCCAGGCGATCGAGGAAGGCAGAACGGAAGAGCGGCGAATCCCCGGCACCACGCAGGCCCCGCAGGTAGTCGATGTCGACCGCGTCGAAGCGTAGGCTCTCGAGAATGGCCAGGGCGTCGTCCAGCCCGGCCGCGACAGCGTAGCCGCCGCCGAATGGGAGGGTCCTGAAGTGGAGGGCGAACACGGTCTCGCGGTCCGCCACGCCCGCGGCTTCGTAGCCGGCGCCCATGGTCAACTCATAGAGGTCAGTAAGCGTGGCCAGGCTCGGGCGATAGAGCTCAGATACGCTGGACATCGGGCCCTCGCTGCGGTTCTGCCGACCTGCCTCTGGGCAGACGGCCTCGTTCGATCAGCATAGCGGGGCTGGGCCAAGAAGCGGTGGAAGTTCCCCGCCGCCGGGTGCCGGAGCCGTATCAGAGAGAAAAGTCGATGGTTTGGAGGCGGCTGCCCTACGATGGCAGCACCGCACGGTTCACCAGACGGACGTGTGGCCCGGCCAACTCTGCAATAGGAGACAGGATGATCAGCAAGCGAGTGGGTGAGCTTCTCGTGGCGCAGGTGGCCGCCGAGCTCGGAGCCCACCAGGCATACCTCGGAATCTCGCTTTACTTCGAACGCCAGAGCCTCGGCAAGTGGGCGAAACTATTCCGCGATCAGTCGGTCGAGGAGGCCGGGCACGCGTCGAAGATCATGGCCTTCCTGGTCGACAATGAACTCGACTTCGACCTCCCGGGGCTTCCGGCCGCCACGACCCACTACAAGACCGCTACCGAGGCGGTTCAGACTGCCCTGGCGAGTGAGATCAAGGTCACGGGCCAGTTCGATGCGATGGCTACGGCCGCCGTGGAAGCTGCAGACCATCGGGGCCTACAATTCCTGCAGTGGTTCATCGACGAACAGGTCGAAGAGGAGCGCACCATGCGTGCCCTGCTCGATCTTCTCGCGAGCGGCATCAATCTCTTCCAGGCCCAGGGGTTACTGGCCGAGATCGTCGAGGAGTAGTCCCGGCGCGCGACTCTGTCAGGCATTTCGACGGGGTGGCGGGTCAGCTTCCGCTGACCCGCCGATCACTCGGGATTCAGGCGGCGAGGCAGATAGCAACTGCCCCTGCGAGTGAGCGGTCGACCGGAGGCCCGCGCGAGCGACTGATGTGGTCTAGGTCTCCGCAGCGTTCCTGTCCGCGAAACTGGCCGCGAAATCCACGAAGCGCTGCACGTCCGCGAAAGTCGTGACCAAGCCGAGCGAAACTCGGACCGCTCCCGTGCTCTTGTCGTCGATGCAGCGCCGAAACTCATCGAGAGCCAGCCGGTCAGGCGCGCGAACGAAGCACGACGACAGCTCCTCCGCGGACAGACCGAGGGCCACCTCGCCGCCGCCGGGGTTGCAGAAGCAGCCCGTGCGCAGCGAAATGCCCGCATCGTTGGCGCGCCGCTCCACGACGCGGTGGTCGATGAAATGCCCGCGGGCGTCGTACAGGTTCAAAGCCACCGTTCCGCCACGGGCGGTTGAGTCGAGGGGGCCATAGACGCGAACGACCGGCTCGCCATTCTCATGGCGGAGCGAGGCCAGGGCCCGGAGCAGCCAATCGGTCAGGCAGTGCACTCGGGTGTGGATCAGGTCGAGCCCTACGCCGTGGATGTGGCGGAGGCCGATCTCGACCGCCGGCAGCGAGAGGTAGTCGAGCGTTCCGTCTTCGAACGCCTCTGCGCCCTCCTGCATGTAGTAGCGATCGCCCCCGACCGAAGCGACGGTGATCGTTCCACCGGCGAACCAGGGACGATGCAGCTTCCCCAGGGCGGGCTTCCGGGCGATCAAGGCTCCAACTCCCGTCGGGTAGCCGAAGATCTTGTAGAACGAGATCGGTACGAAGTCGGGATGCCAGCGGCTGAGATCCAGCCGATTGGTCGGCACGAACGCGGCGGCATCGAGCAGGACGTCCCAACCTCGCTCCTGTGCCCGCTCGATCCATGCGAGCGAGTGCTGCACCCCAGAGAAGTTGGATTGGGCTGGGTAGGCGAGCAGGCTGCACGAACCCGTCCCGACGTCTTCGAGGCAGGTCGCCAGTCGATCGTCGTCGATCCGCATGTCCGGCGGGATCACAGGCGCGTAGGTTACCCGTGCGCCCTTTGCCCGTGCGAACTCGCGGATGCCGTTGACGGAGTTGTGGTTGTCGAATGTCAGGACGTAATGCCCGTCGGGGGAGAAGGGATATGCCTCGCCCACGAGCCTGAGCGCGCCGCTCGCGTTCTGGGTGAAGCACACGACGTACTCGTCCGGAGATGCGCGGAAGTACTCGAGCACGCTGGCGCGAGCGCGCTCGACCAACTCCGTCATGGCCAGCGATGCCCGATTGGTCGAATGAGGGTTGCCGAACACCGCGCCCATCAGCAGGTCGGCATGCGCGCGAACCTGGGAGTCGGCGTACACCCCGCCGGCCGTGTAGTCAAGGAAGACATCGCCGCCGCGATCCAGGCGCGCGTAGTCTGTGGCCCGCAATTCGTCGAGTCGGCAGGTCGCCTCGAACTCAGGATAGGCGCGGATGAACTCGGCTTGGGCCTGGGCCAACGAAGCGAGGGGCTGTGCCTGCATCTCCCGGTGAGCTTGGCGTGCCGAAGCGACGACGTCAAACGCCGGCGAACTCCGTCCACCCGTAGGCTTCTTGGCTCACCCCTGATGCCGCCGGGCCGCACCAACGATCTGTGCGCCTTTGCCGCATCGCCGACTCGGACAGCCAACGGCCCTTGAATCGTCGAGCCGCCGGCAGCAGCATCAACTCGAGTCGGGGTGTCCCTTGGCCTTCCGCGTGGAGCGGACGATCGAGCTTGAGTGGCGCAGTCGTTCCCGAGCGCGACGAGATCCAGGACGCGATCGGAACGGTCCTCGCGGGCCGAATGACCCGCCGTGCGTTCCTGGCGCGAGCCGCGGCCCTGGGCCTCTCCGCCTCGGCGGCTAGCGTCGCGGGGGAAGTCGACCGAGACTGAGGCGCTGACCCGAAGTAGGGAAGGCCGTCAGCCCCACCCTTGCTCGGGAACTCGCGCCCGCAGCAAACCAGCGCGGGCCGCAGATCCGATCGTATCCTTGACGGCGGCACGGCTCGTAGATCGGAGACGGCGTGAATCTCAACCACCTCTACCTCCTGGTCCGAGACCTTGAGCGATCTCGCACGTTCTACGAGCGCTACCTGGGCTTCAACGGGCCCTCCGAGTGGCAGCAGGAGACGTTCGTCGTACGGAATGCGGACGGGTTCTCGCTTGCCCTGACGCCGGACCCGGATCCGCCGGTCTGGCCGCGGAGCCTGCACTTCGGGTTTCTGCTTGGCGACGACGTCGACGCCGTCCGCGAACTCCACGCGAGGCTTCAGGCCGATGGCGTTCTCATCGTCGAGTCGATCTTCCAGGCGCGGTTCGCGGTCTTCAAGTTCCTGGATCCGGACGGCTACCTCATCGAACTTGAGGCCGGCGTTCCGACCTTCGGCTAGCCGGCGAGCCTGGCAGGTGGCGCCGACACGATCAGCGCGCGCTGATCCGGCGAATCGAGGGCCGGTGGACCGACTTCCGCTTCAGCCTCGGTCTGTGGCGCTGGATGTTGCCTGGGTACGTCTACGACGAAGCGAAGGATCGGGTGGCCGTGGTGACCGTCCAGGACGCGCGTTCCGCTGTCGCCGCGCCGTCGGCTCCGTAGCGGGTGACGGGTAGCATCGGGACGCGGGAGCGCCGCCTGCCGGCGCATTGCAGTGGGCTGCGGGACAGGCGTCGCCGAAGAGCGCAAGATGGTTGTCCGATTTCGGCTGAGATGCCGGGTATCCCAGACGAGGACCAGATGACGAAGCGGTCAAGACACGAACGCGAGCAGCGCGCGGCAGAGAATATTCGGGTCAAGCAGATCACAGCCGACTGGGAGCGCGCCATTCCGCCCGAGCGCGCAGCAGCCTTCGCGCTGGAGGTAGAAGCGGCCCGCGCTCGTGGGCCGCGGCCCCCCCAGCCGGACATGGCTCCCGGGACGGCTCCGCATCCGCCGCGCCCCGGCTACGAACCCCGCCCACCCAAGAAGGAAGAGACGCGCCGCACGAGGTACTAGGCGGCTGGTCTAATGAGCGGCAGGCTGCCGATGAACCGCGCGTCTGCGCGCCTGCCACCGCAATCTCGTTCTTGCGTCGTCTCGGCCCGGCTGAGTCGGGGAGGGAGGGCGGGCACGCTGCACGCCAACCAGCCTATAGCGCTGGCCTGAGGTCGCCTAGCATGCTAGGCTAACAGCCAATGAAGCGCGGTCAAATGCTCCGGAGAATAGCCAGGGCGGCGCGCGAAACGGGAGTCGTCTGGGAGCTCGAACAGCAAGGGGCCAATCACGAGATCTGGCGGTGCGGGTCCATCCGCGTGCCGGTGCCGCGGCATGTCGAGATAGATGATCGGCTGGCATCGACGATCTTCGAGGAGCTCGAAGCCGAGCTTGGGAAGGAATGGTGGAGACGGTGAAGCCAAGCTATCGGGCAAACGCCAGGCGCGAGGGGCGGTGGTGGTTCGTTCAGGTCCTCAGTGAGCAAGGGCTCTACACGCAGGTCCGCCGGCTCGATCAGGCCGAGGCGATGATCCGCGAAGTGATCTCGTTGGTCCGGCACGTGCCTGAAGACTCGTTCGACGTCCTCGTGGAGCCGGACCTGGACTCGCTTGGCGGAGTCCGGGAGGCCGTCGAGGCCGCTCTCCGCGAGCGAGAGCGTGCCAATGCCGCCCAGGAGGCGGCATCCGCTGCCATGCGGCACGCAGTCTCTGAGATCCGAGCCTCAGGCTACACGTCCCGCGACGCGGGCCTGCTTCTAGGCGTGAGCAACCAACGTGTCAGCCAGATCGAGCAGCAATCCGCGGACCGTCCCGCGAGGCGGCGAGCGAAGTAGGCCTCAAGCTTGCAACGGCAGGTCTTCTCGGGCCCAACCTTCATCCTGTTGCGTGTAACGGACATAACCTCTCTTATCGGAAGTAGCACCGGGACGGCCCGGCCCCGCGGCTCTAGCACCAAGGGGCTAGAGCATGCCGAACCTAGACCTCCGATACCTGGAGCCGCGTCCTGTCCCCCAACCCGATTACAACATCCTGGAGGAGCCCGAGCGCTTCGAGCGCTCGTTCCAGGACCCTGAGGGACCGCGAGCGCTCGTCTCTGACAACGTCGCCGGCCAGCTGCCCGACGGCCAGTTCGTAACCATCATCGACCCGCGCGAGGCCCTGGCCCTGGTCAAGGCCCACGCTGAGAAGCGCGCGTGAAGCTCGGCCTACGCTGGTGGGACCGAAAGGTCCGCCAGCTGCTCGAGCCCGAGACGCGCTGCGACTGCCGCACGCGCCACTCCCCTCCTCCTAACCTACGAACACGCGTTACTCCAGCCGTCCTGGCCTACTGGCGCCGGCTCGGCTGGACGGTCCACGCGGTAGGGCGGGCGATCTACGCCCACGACCCAGCCGACCGCTTTCACCTCCTCGTGGGCTGCTGGCCCAGGCGCGGCCCCGAACCTGCCTGGGCCAGCCGGCTCGGCTTCGTATCTGCCGGCTGGGAACGCCGCCTCGATCGGCTCCGACGCGAGCAGCGATGGCGCCGGGAGGCTCGCGACGCCCACGGCCGCTTCCTCGCCCTCCTGCCCTGGTGGCGATGGCCCCAACCGATCCCCTACTCCTGGGAGGTCTGACCGTGAGTCAACACGTCTACACCGAAGCCGTCTGCGACCGCTGCAGTGCGATGGCTCGGATCGAAGGAAACGCGGAGGCCCCCCAGGACTGGGGCCATATCCTCACCAGGGGGCCTGAAGGCGCCGAGTTCCTCCTCTGCCCGCAGTGCTTTGGCTCGTTCGGCGTGTTTATCCGCACCAGCGTCGAGGCCCATGCCCGGCGTGCCGCTCTGAGAAGCTCGCCCCTCCACGCACGCAGGAGCGAAATAGGCAAGGCCGCCGTGCGCGGTCGCCCGCGAGACGCGCATGGGCGGCTCCTGCCTCGCATCCCCGGTGGCCCCCCCGCCATCCTCGACCTGCTCCGGACTGGCCCGGCTAGCAGCACCGATCTTGCGAAGGCGACCGGGATGCCATCCCGGACGGTCCTTCACTATCTGTCAAAACTGTTCGACGGAGGCCAGGTCGGTTACGACCCGGGCCACGGCTGGATGCTCTCGGGCCAGCATCTTCCCGAGGCGGCCCCGGCCCCCGAGCCTGCCCTAGAGCCCATTCCGGCTCCATTCTGGACTCGGCCACAGGCGCCGCCCCCGGCTGAAGTTCCGGCCCCGTCCCGCCTCTGCGCGAGTAAGCGATACCAGAGTGGGATCGCGCTCTTCGCGCGCTGCGCGCGCCCGGCTGGTCATGCCGGCCGGCATCGACATCTGCGCGTAATCCTGGCCTCCGACGCGTGATCGGCCTCCTGGCTGGCTTCGTCCTGGCCACTCGCCTGCTCATGTTCGGGCCCCCCTCCCCGACCGTCGAGCAGGCGAGGGCCTGGGCCCGCGAGACGCTCGGGCGGGGCGAGTACGCCTGCCTGAATGCTCTCGCGGAGGCTGAGAGCCGCTGGGACCCCACGGCCGCTAACCCCTCCGGCGCCTACGGCATCCCTCAGGCGAAGCCCGCCGACCGCATGGCGATAGTCGCTGACGACTATCTGACCAACCCCGTCACCCAGGTCCGCTGGATGGTCCTGTACTCGCGCGACCGCTACGGCTCGGTCTGTGGCGCGGCCGCCTTCGAGCTTGGCTGGTACGACCGCGAGGGCCGGCTGCACCCCGGTCACGGCTGGTACTGATGGCCGCCCGGCAGTGCGCGGTCTGTTGCCAGTCTTATGAGCCCGGCCGCTACGTCGCCCACGTCAGCCGATCGGCGACCCACAGGTCGCTGGTGGCACGAGCCTATGCCCAAACGCACCCGCGCAAGAAGCCCGCGCGGCCGCGAAAGGCTCGGCCCCGATGATCGCTCCGGGGCTTCCCGCGCCTTTACTTGATACAAGGGAACAATTCGACATTGATCGACGCCACCGGGGCGAAAGACCCCTCGGAGACGCCCCGTCGGACCGACGCTGGATCGAGGACCTAGGCCGCACGAAGAGGGCTGATGAGGCCAAGGTCGCTCTCTCTCGCTATCTCAGGCAGGCCGCGCTCGAGTACTGGGAGGAGGGTCTGCCTGGGGACTCGCTTCTGCTCGACGACTGGGCCCTGGCCCTCCTGGCTTGCCGGACTGGCCACCCCGTCCTGGATAGAAAGTGTGGTCGTTATGCATTCGTGGCCTGCAGCTGCGACGTTCGCCTCTGCCCCGACTGCGAGCGGGCTCGGAGCGCCCGTCTGGTCGCCCGCTATGACGAGGTCGGCTCGGCCATGGCCAATCCCCGCTTCTGGACCCTGACGCTCCCCAACGTGCCTCCCGGGCGCCTCCACGAGGGTATTGGCGTCCTGCTCGACGCTCTAGCCCACCTTCGCCGACGCTCCATCTTCGTCGGCGGTCCCTGTGGGAATGAACACAGGGCCGTCGCCTACGTCGACGGCGACACGGGCGAGATCCACCGATCATCCGATGATCTGAATCGCTGCTCTCACCCTCACCACCAAAAGCTGCTGGCCGAGAACGGTACCTGCCGTTGCGCGCGCTGCCTCGAGGTAGTGGTCGAGCGGGCCGGCTATCGCGTCACCGCGAACGGTTGCCCTCGCTGCACACATGATGCCGTCGTCGGAGGCATCTACTCGGTCGAGACCACTTGGAGCTCGGCGCACTCCGACTGGCACCCCCACGCCCATCTCCTCATGGACGCTCCCTGGATAGTCTGGAGCGAGATGCGCGATGCCTGGCGGGCGGTCACCTGTGACGCGATCCGTCGGGCCGAACGGGCGGACAAGACTCCCCTCCCCCGCTGCCCTCACCTCGCCGATGAACGCGGTATCGCGACGTCCGGATGTCGTGGCGCCTCGATTGTCTGGGTCTCTCCGGTGGAGGGGGCGCCAGGGACCCCCGAACGCAAGGCGGCCGTCCGAGAGACGCTCAAGTACGTGTCCAAGGGGCTGCTCGACAATCAGGGCCAGCTGCTTCCGGGCGCTGGCTCACATGAGCTAGCAGAGCTGCTCCTGGCCATCCGCCGCCGGCGCCTGGTGGCCGGCTGGGGCACCTTCCGGAACGTACACGACGACGAGGACGAGCCTGGTGCCGACACCGTCCCGGTCTACACAGGTGAGTTCGACCGCTTCGATCGGCCCGTGACCTTCTACATGGCCAAGACCTGCCCGTTCTGTGGCCAGGAGGCGGACTGGGAGGCGTCGTCAGCCCTAGTGCCCAGGATCGAGTGCCGTAGGACGGCTGCTGGGGTTCTCACCTGGGGGCCTCCGGGGGGCTCGGCATGAGCGGCGACTGGAGGGAGCATCCGCTTCCCCGCGTCCCGACGCTAGTCGAAGCTGAGGATGCCGCGGCTAACGCGCTCGCCAGGTTGCTCTTTGAGGGTATGGAGGCGCGCGTGCCCACGGATCTGATCCGCCCCGGGGGCACGCCCTGGCGTGAATACCGTGGCCCGGGCCGCGTGGCCTTGATCGATGTCTGCCGTGAGTTATTGCGCGGCACGCTCGAGGAGCTGGACGATCCAAATGGACGACGCCCCGGCGGCTACTGTATGCGCCGACCGACCGACCCGCGGCTGGTGCTGATGGGCACCCTGGGCGCCAGGCTCGTGGAGCTCAGCTACGTACGGGCAGACCGACCTGTTGAGGCGTGGGACGAAGCGATGCATCTGATCATGAAGGCGATCGCCAAGGCGGGAGTCGGCCCCTACGGGGCTCACGCGTCGGACGCCGCCCGCGCTGCCCAGGACGCTCGCGCTGAGGCGCCTGATGTCTGAGGTCCGCGACCTCCTCCGCTCATATCTGCTCGACCTCGCCCCGACGCTCGGTAACTGCCCCGACTGCTGGGGCCTCGGCGTGACCCACCGGGCCCTCTCGCGCACGACAGCCGAGGAACGCCACGGCCATGACCAGATCTACCAGCCGATGGTCTGCGCCACCTGCTCGGGCAGCACCTGGGTCCGCCTCGCGCGGCCGCGCTCTCGCGCCTGCCTGGGCTGTGGCCGGATCTTCCAACCAGTGGCGGGGCTGGGCCGGGACTGGATGGACTGGTGTACATATTGCCGCCGCGATGGTCTCGCTGGCCGTTCGTTTGCACTACCGCCCCACTCGGGGCCCCCCTACGGTGACCACGAGGCCCAGCCGAAAGCTGGCCGGCGTGGGACGTTAGCCGACGGCAACGCCACCAGTGGGCTGGGCCTCGTACCAGGAGGCAGCAGTGGAGCCAGCGTCCAAGGCGAAGTCCGAACGCCGCGTCCAGCAGGGCAGGGCCGCAGTGGCGGGCCGAACCAGGGGGCCCGACGGCCGTCTCCAGCCAAAGGTCCAACCAGCCAACGAGGCACCTTCACCGTCAGCCATCCCGCCCAGCACGACTTCCGCGTCCTTGGTGGCTCCGGATCAGGCAAGCACCAGCGAGACCAGCGAAGCTAGGGGAGACGCTCCGGCGTCGGTCCCTTTTGGAAACGTGCTGGCGCGCCTCCGCGCACGCCTGCAGTAATCCACGTCGTCACGGCCGACCAGCCGCCCCCTGGGGAGGGGGCCCCGCCCGAGGGTGAGGCTGGCTGGGAAGACTCGGCTGCACTGGACGAGGCCCTGGCACCCGAGTGGGCCGACAAACTAGCCGAGCGCCTGGCCACCGTCGTCAAGGCGGGCTTCGACGTGGCGAGCCTGGCCCTCGGGGACGTCTGGCGCCTGAGCGACCGCGAGACCCTGGTGGTCAAAGACGGCATCCGCACCTGGGCGCCATCGGTCCCGCGCCTCCCCTGGCTTGAGTTCCTCGTGGACCACTCTGTCCCGATCGCCACAGCCGTCGACCTCGGCGGCATCATCGCGCCCCGCATCGCCAAGACGCACTGGAGGACCCCGTTCAATGGACTCCGAGACCGCCTATCCGGTAGATCACGCCCTGATAAAGACCGACTTGGACCGGATCGCCTCAGCCCTCTCCCCGCTGATCGTGTCCCTGCTGGAGTCGATGCTGGAGGAAGGGATAGCCCAAATGGAGGCGTCGCCGACGGAGGTCGGAATCGGGCCGCTCAAGATGAGGGCAGGCCCGTTGATCGCCCGCTGGCTCCGCTCGCAGGCCCCGGGCTGGCGCCCGTCGCCGGAGTTGGTAGCAGCGCAGCTGTCCAGCGTTTTGCAGGAAGCTTTGACCCTGCCGGACCCCGTTATGGCAGCCCTCTGTGAAGCCGGCGCCACCGAGCTAGGCGCTTGGGTGGGCCAGGCTGACCCGGTCCCCGACGCGACCTGGTGGCAGCTGGAGGGAATGCTCGCGGGCATGTTCGACCGTGTCGCCCCCGACTGACATCTGGCTCAAGCCAGGCCAGATCCTCCTCATCCTCGGGCAAACGCAGAGCGGTAAATCGGTCCTAGCGACCTCGGCCGCGGCATCCGTCGAATCAGGGACGCTGGTGATCGTGGACCCCAAGGGGGACCCGGGAGCCCTCGTCCCCAACTGCGCCGTCACCACCTCCGCGCTAGAGGTCGTCCGCCGCCTGCCGGGCCGCGTCTGCTGGACCCCGGACCGGGAGGAACTAGGGGACCTTCCGGGTGCCTGGGACCGCATCTGCAGCCGTCTCCTCAAGCTCGCCGAGTCGGGCTACTCAAGTGTGATCGTGGTCCACGAGCTGGGAGACCTCTGCACCGAGGCGAGGATCGGGCCGGCCTTCCGCCAGCTGGTTACGCAGGGTGCCCAGATCGCGGGGGGCGCGGGCGCGGGCGGAGGCCACATAACTCAAATCTACGTCAGCCAGCGGCCGCGCCACATCTGGGGGGACGTCAAGAGCAACGCCCGCCACATCGTCTGCATGACCCTGACCAACCTGGACGATCGTGAGGAGGCAGCCCGGCTCATGAACGACATCTATGAGCCCGAGAAGGCGCGACGCCTGATCGTGCCGTTTGCACTACCGCTGGACCACTCCTGGTGGTACCTATCACCTGAATACCGGCTAACGCTCCACACCCCGGTCGAGCTTCCGCACTGACGGCAGAAGCGCCGAGCCCACAGCGGGGCTCGAAGAAGGGACCCGGAGCTAGCCGATGAAGCTCAACGTCAAGGGCCTGGACAACCTCGCGCTCGGCACCGCCTACATCGGCGTCTCGGCCGTCGTCGCGATCGTGATCCTCTCGTATGCCCTCAACTCCCGCCTGGTCCAGGGCCTGTCCGGCGTCCCCGTCGTGGGGACCGGCATCACGGCTCTCCAGGCTGCCTTCGGCCAAGTCGCTCGAAGCTGACAGGAGAGACCGTGGCCACCGCCGCCCCAGTGACAACCCCGCAGATCGCGCTGCTCTTCCAGCGGCCGACCCGCAAGATGCTCGACGCCCAGGCATTCGTGCCGGGCGGGAACGACCTCCGCTTCGAGCTCGATCAGAACGGCTACCTGGACATGCTCCGGGTCAACCTGACCGGCTCCTACGCCGCGGCCAACACGATCACGATCACCAAGCAGCAGCTTGTCCACGCGATCGTCAAGAAGTTCCTCCTCGACGTCCCCAACCGCGAGACCCCGATCAACATCAGCGGGTCTGCCATGCGGGTCTTCAACCTGCGCAACAACGACTTTGGGACCTTCCCGGCGGACCCGGTCCCGCCCAACCGGACCGGCGCAGAGGCAAACGCCCTCTATGCGACCCGCGAAGACGTCTTCCCGATCACCGAGGACGTCACCAACGACTTCTCGCTCAACTGGATCATCCCGTTCCACCGGAGCGTGGTCGACCACAAGGGCGCCCTGCCGGTAGGCGGGCTGCCCAAGCTCTACTTCACCGTCACCCCCTGCAACAGCCTGGCGGACTTCCTGACCACCACCAACGGCGTGGCCACGGACCTCTCTGACTTCGCCGCGGTCATGACGGTCGAGCAGGTCTCCTTCTCGGCACCGCCGGCCGACGCGAACGTCATCCCGGGCACCGAGGGCGCCGGCTACGTCGTCAAGTACGACGAGCAGATCGACGTCATCGAGGCCGCGGGAGTCGCGCAGCGCGTCAACATCGACCCGACGGACATCATCCTCGCGATCGAGCACCAGGTCACGATCGACGGCGTCCTGGACGGCGTCGACGTCGACCGGCTCTACTTCAAGGTCGCTGAGAGCTACTTCACCGACCCGAACGGCATCCCGTCCTGGCAGAAGACGATGGACGACGCGGCCGAGCACGGCGCCCCGTTCCCCGAGGGCACCTTCATGTGGGACGGCGACCTGCCCTCAACGGGCGCGGCCGGCTGGATTCACACCGACGGCATCAACAAGATCGAGGCGGGGATCACCGTCAAGACGGGCACGAGCCTGGGCTCGATCGCCAACATCCGCACCGCGGTCTGCCGGCTGATCGACCTGACTGCGGGGGCCTAAGCCATGCCCGCGTCAGTTCGAAACGCCGCCTACCAGTCAACAAGCGGGGCCGCCGCCGCGCGGGGAGCCGCGAGCGGCCTCAACATCTCGCTCCCAACCGGATTCAGCCTGCCGACGGGGCTCTCCCCGCTCGCGCTCGGGCTGATCCTGCTCTGCCTCCTGCTCGTCTATTGGGACAGGCGGGTTCTTAGGTGACCGTCTCGCCCCGGACTGAGAGCGCCCTGGTCCGGTGGGCCAAGGTCATGATCTTGAGCGCCGGCTTCCTCCTGGCGGACGGCGCCGTGACCTTCCTCTCCGGCAACGCTCTCGGCCTCGCCCCGGTCTACCAGTCGCTCGTCATGGCCCTGGTGGTCCCGATGCTCGTCGGGGCCGAAAAGTGGGCCAGCTGGGAAAAGACGCAACCCTGATGGACGACGTCGGCCTGACGCTTCTGGCCGCTGCCCTGGTCGTAATGACCGGAGTCGCCGCGTGGTCCTTCCGTATGGTCTGGAGGGCCGCCGCGGTCGTGGGAACCAACGAGACACTCCAGGCCACGGTGAAGACCCAGGCAGGGACCATCCGGGCTCTCAAGGGCGAGATAGCTGCCCTGACCCGGACGGTCTCTGACCAGGCCGACCGCATCGCAGCCCTCGAGCGCAACCTCGCCGACCGCCTCCTCGCGGAGGAAGTCCGGCGAAAGCGCACGAGCCGGATCGGGGACGCCCCATGAACGACAACGCGCTCGGGGGCCTGCTCTTGATCACCATCGGCGTCGGCATCGCCTGGCTGTGGTATCGCGGGTACTTCAACACGATCATCGGGAAGGCGACCGGCGGCCTATCGAGCATGCCGACCTCCAAGCCATTCGCACCGAAACTCGGCCAGTAAGGAGCCGCGATGAGCGCAACCAGCCACCTCAAGAACGCCGCCAACGTGACCAAGGCGCCCGGGTACTACACGTCGAGCGGCCGTCGCAATTGGGAGCCCGCCCTCCTCTGGACCGTCATCGCCTGCGTGGCGATCGTCACCGTCCGGACCGGCAAGCTGCCCGACGGCCCGCAGGCCATCACCTGGGTAGTCCTGGCCGCCTTCGTGGTCGGCGCCGGCGCCCTGGCGCCCGTCCCCATCACCCTTGCGTTGGTCGCCTTGCTGCTCGCGGGAGCGCTCAACGTGAACAACAAGCTGACGTCTGCAATCGACGCCTTCACCGGCAAAATCTCGGCACTCGGCATCGTTCAGACCGTGGGCTAGGAGCCGAAATGGAACGGACCCTCAACAAGTTCATCGTCTACACCATCGCCGCCCTGGTGGTCGCGGACATCCTCAGCCACGGCGCCGTGAGCGAGGCCCTGGCCAACATCTTCTTCGGCACGACGGGCTTCTTCCAGACCTTGAGCCGGCTCATCGCCGGGCAGACGGTCCAGGGCAGCACGACCACGCCGCAGAGCCAGTAACCATGAAGGGCCTCCGGGCACTGGCGGATCAGGCTCGCTGGATCGCGGCCGTGATCCTGCTGGTTGCCTTCGTCTGCGACCTCCTGGCCGTCGCCTACGACCAGGGCTGGGACGACGGCTGGGATGCCGACGACCCCGAGCCGCCGACCACGGCTGAAAGCGAGAGCACCGAATGACCGTTCAGCGGGGCCAGATGGCCCGCACCTCAGTCATGGGCCCGGTCGAGGGCCTGGCGGTCCCGAGCGCCCGCCGTGGACTCGCCCCGCCGTCCATCCAGGCGGCCTCGCCCGTCTACTGGCCCTCGCAGCCGGCTGGGTCAATCGCCACGCCCTCCACCTCGGCTTTGACGCCGCCCACGAGCGGCCTGAACGGAGGCTCCTGCAGTGGCTGAGAATGCGCTCAAGGAGTACTACTCGAACCACCGCTGGTACGTCATCGGCGGCCTGGCGGCTGCCTTCGCCGCGGTCGCCGCGTTCTTCCAACTGACCAAGAAGACCCCCGTGGTGACAGTTGCCGCGCCGGCCGCAGCCGCTACCGGCGGCATGCAGGCGAGTGACGTGCTCGCTGCCTACGGGGCCGGCGCTACGGCCTCCCAGCAAGCCGCGCAGCAGAGCTTCGCCGTCGCCCAAGGCGGCCTCGACCTCGCCGCGGTCGCAGCCCAGCAGGGGGCGGCCCTCGGCCAGGGCGGCATGCAGCTGGCGGCCACCGCCGTCAACGATGAGGCGGCCACCACGCAGGCCCTCGCCGGAAGCCAGGTCCAGATGGGCGGAACGCTCGCCGGGACGGTGGGCGACCTGACCAGCTTGATCGGCAGCCTCGCGACCAAACCCGCTGCCGCCGCAACGACGGTCACCCAGGTCACTCAGCCGGCGCCGGTCTACAACGCGCCGGTCTATAACCCGCCGGTCTACCCGGCTCCGGCTCCGGCCCCGGCCCCGGCTCCGGCCCCGGCCCCGGCCCCGGCTCCGGCCCCGGCCCCGGCCCCGGCTCCGGCCCCGGCCCCGGCCCCGGGCGTCACCAAGGTCGTCCAGCAGCCCGTCGTCACGGCGGTCCCGCCAGCCACCACGGTGGTGTCACTCGCGAAGTCGGCCACCAAGACTCAAGCGGTCGCAACCGCGACCGAGGCGGCCGGCCGGACGCCGATCCCCGGCAAAGTCACGAAGATCATGGAGTAGGCGATGAACACGCCTAACTATCCCCGCCTCGCGGTCCCGGTCACGGGACCAGGAACCGTCACGCCTCCCCACATCGTCTACGGGCCGATCCCCGCTCCGGGGAGCGGATCCACCGCGCCCGCGCCGCCGCAGCACCAGACGCGGACCCCGGCCGGCGTCGCAAGCCGGATCAGGCATCCGCTCGCGCCAGGGCTTCACTGGCAGCCGCGGCCGTGGAGGTAGCCCGATGACCACCGCCGTCGAGTTCCTCGAGTCTGCCCAGGCCATCGCTTCGAAGGCGAAGGGCTACGGGGAGAAGGCCCTCAACGGCCTGGAGCAGCGTGGGCCGGACTACTTCGACTGCATCGGCTTCGTCCGGGCCTGCCTGCTCGCGAAGACCCGCGACCTCTGGCCCGGAGAGGAAGGCGGAGGGGACAGCTGGACCGTCCCTAACTTCCTGTACTGGTGGAACGCCCTCCGGCTCGGCCCCGACGTCCACATGGACCTCTATCCGACCTCCACTCCCCTAGCGGCCGACCTCCTCATCTTCGGCAATGCGGAGCACATCGGCATCGCGGTCGACGCAGCGCACTGCCTGTCTGCGCTCAACCCCGCTCTCGGTATCCGGGTGGTCCCGACTGAGAAGATCGCCCTGCCTCTGACCCACATCCTGCGCACGGGGCTGGTGCAGGCCGCTGCGGCGCCGAAGACGCCGGCCCCGGCGCACACCTACACCGTGGTCCCCGGCGACACTCTGAGCGCCATCGCCGGGCGACACGGCACCACCTGGCTCGCTCTCTACACCCTCAACGCGGCCCTGATCGGGCCGAGCCCGAACCTGATCCGACCCGGCCAGGTCCTGGTGCTGCCGTGAGGCTTCTCTGCCGGTCCAACCACCACACTGCAGGGCGAATCCTCCGGATGGAGGGGGCCCTCGAAAGGTTAGAGATCATGGCCGCGGACCTTACCAAGCTCACAGCCGACCTCACCACGCTCGCGGCCGACGTCGCGGCCGCGGCCGAGCGAGTCGCAGCCGTCCAGGCGGGCGGGGTGACTCAGGACCAGATCGACGGCCTCGACCAGACCGTCACCACCATCGACGCCGCGGTCGTGGCACTCGCCCCGGCCCCGGTCACCACGCCGCCGGCCGCGGTCGACGTCAACCCGTAAGGAGGTCCCGATGGCCCGAAGACACCGGCTCCCGAAGCGCAACAGCAAGGGACGCTTCGTCAAGACCAGCCACCGCCGCCATCGCCGGCGCCGGTAGGAGGCCCTGATGGGCTGCCGAACAACCCCACTCCTGCGCATGCAGATCGCCAGCGGGAGCGCCGTCGCTGGGGTCCCGATCCCGGCCGACGCTCTCTCGCTGGTCATCGATAACCCGAGCTTCGCCTACCTGCTGATCCGCTGGGGATCGACGCCGGTCGACGCGAGTGATCCCCGCGGCTACGACCTGGTCATCCCAGGCCCGACCCTCTGCGAGCTTCCCCTCGGCGAAGAGGCGGGCGACATGGTTAGCCTGGACTGGGCCGACCCGTTCGGCTCTCTCGACGCCGGCGCGAGCGTCACCATCGACACGTCCGGCGTGGACATCGTCCAGATATGGGCAAAGCCCATCAACCCGGTCACCTTCATCGGCCTCCTCAGCACGAGAACCCCGCCCGCGCCGAGCGCGTAGGAGATACCCATGACTCCAGTCCCGCCCCCCGTCCCGCTCGACGCCGCGCTCGCGATCAAGGCCAGCAGGGGCCAGGCGAGCCCGCCCAACAGCATCGTCATCATCGGCCCCGATGGTAAGCCAGCCGCACTCCCGCCTGGAGACAACGGCCAGTTCGTGCGGACCGACCCAACCACCGGCCAGCTCTCATATGCTGACATTGCGGTCGGGGACAAGGGACCGACCGGCGACAAAGGACCGACCGGCGACAAGGGCGCCACGGGTGACGCCGGGGCCGCCGGCGCCGCGGGCGACAAGGGCGCCGCGGGAGACAAGGGCGCCGCGGGCGACAAGGGCGCCACCGGAGACCCCGGCAGCAGCCCGAACCTCCCGACATCTGACGAGAAGGCTGCCCTGGACGGGGCCGCGACCGCGCTGACGGCCCTCAATCCTGTTGCCTCAATGGCGGACATCCCTGGCCCGGGCCCGAACCTCCCGACAGCTGACGAGAAGGCGGCCCTGGACGGGGCCCCGACTGCGCTGACGGCCCTCAACCCCGTCGCCTCGATGGCGGACATCGGTGGCGCGAGCCCGGACCTCCCGACAGCTGACGAGAAGGCGGCCCTGGACGGGGCCCCGACTGCGCTGACGGCCCTCAACCCCGTCGCCTCGATGGCGGACATCGGTGGCGCCGGCATGGCGAATCCGATGACTGCGGGCGGGGACCTGATAGTTGGCCTGATAGTCCCGACGCTAAACGTCGCCCTGCAGTCTTCGGGCGCCACGGCCACCGCCTCTGGCACGGGCTCCTTCACCCCGGACAAGGTCAATGACGGCAACGACGGCACGTACTTCGACTTCAACGCCGGCTGGCTAGAGATCGACCTCGGTGTGGCCCAGCACGTAAGCGGAGCGCGAGTCAAAGACGGAGCCAGTGGGGACCACCAGGCAAGCGTCACGGTGAGCTACAGCACGGACAACAGCACCTGGTACACGGCCGACGTCCACGCGATGGCCTCGGACGATGACACCTGGACGTTCGCTGCTCAGACCGCTCGGTACTGGCGATTCACCGGCTCGGGCTACTGGGGTATCTACACCATCGACATATTCGCCGCCGTGGGCACCCCGGGCTCCCCCGAACGCCTGCCGGCGGGGACGCTCGGCCAGGTCGTGACCGCCAACCCGGCCGCGACGAACGGCGTGGATTGGGAGACGCCCGGCAAGCTCGTCGGCTACGCCGGCGCCGAGGTCGGCCTCACGTGGGCCACGTTCGGGCCGTATACGGGCATCGTCATCCCGATCGTCATCCCGCGGCCGGGCCTCCTACTGACCGCAGAAGCCTTCGTGCGAAACTCCGGTGGTCCCTGCCACCTGGGGATCGGGGCCGCCCTCTATGAGAACGACGGCAGCGGGAAGCCCGGCCAGATCATGGGAGCGGGCCAGAGCGGTCCGATCTCCTTCGCTGACGGTTCCTCGACCCCGACGCCGGCGCAGTGGGCGCAGACTCCGCTGGGTGTGTGGGTCAACGCAGGCGGGACGTTCTACCTGGGCCTCTGTGCCGTGAGCGCGAGCGCATACATCGACCTCGGGCAGAACGGCACCGGCACATCCTGGGACGTCACCATGACTAGCGACGCCTGGCCGCAGGTCCTGGTCGACCCAACCAACCGCTCCGACGACGCCCTGAACGTCCTGCTCCGCGCTCGGCTGCTCTAGCCGTGAGCACCGCCGCCGACGGCGTCATCGCGACCGCGCGCTCGCAGCTGGGAACCGTCACCAGCGCCACGGACTGCGCCTCGTTTGTGAGCGGGGTGATAGCGGAGAGTGGAGTGGCCCCCACCGGCACGCCACAGTCGTTCACCTGGTCGGGCTCGTCCTGGGTCCCGACGATCGTGGGTGAGTTCCCGCCGGCGGACATATCAGGGGACCTGTCGAGCGCCCAGCCGGGCGATTTGATCGTGTTTGGATCCTCCGAGCACATCATGATCTACAGCGGCAACGGCAACGTCATCGGGACCGCGACTGGCACGGACGGCACGACCAAGGTCGTGGAGGTCGCCATGAGCAGCGTGGTGCCTGGGGCCTCGGCGGTCCTGCACACCGGCCTGCAGAGCGGAGGCACGCTGACGTCCATTCCGACGGCCGGCGCCGGCTACGGCTCCCTGACGAACCCGGGCGCACTCCCTGGCGAGATTGCCTCGGGCCTCACAGGGGCCGCCAGCTCGGCCGTGACCAACCTCTTCGGGACACTGTTCGCCTGGGTGCCAGGCTTCGCTGTCCAGGCGGGCATCCTCCTCGTGGCCGCGGTCCTGGTCTTCGTCGGCCTCAAGCAGCTACTGGCCGGGGCTGAGGAAGCCGTCTAGCGCGCGAAGATCTCGAGCGCGGCACAGGCCGCGGTCCCGTATTCCTGGCCGCCAGAGTCCCACACGTCGGCCCACCACGAGCCGTTCGGGGCCTGAACGGAGCAGACCAAGCTGTCGTAACTTGGCATCATGGAGGCGCCGGCTTGAAACCCAGACTCCACAAGGGCAGACCGGACCGCTCCGCACTGAATCGCACCGTCGATCCCAACCACCGCGTCATGCCCTGGCACGGAGGCGAAGCAGTCATAGGCGCCGCGAAGATGCATGACGGGTCCGGTCGGCAAAGCGACTGCGCCGTTGTAGGGAGCGGGAGGGGGCGGGCCGGATTGGTTCGAGAGCCACCAACGGCCACCCACGATCGCACAAGCGAGCACCAGGACCAGGGCCATACCGCGTCGGGACTGGCTCCATGTCATCGCGCCCTCCCATGACCCGGATCGGCTGCCCTTGCGCGACCTGTGGCCACTGCCGGGTCCTCCACCGCCGTGTCCTACGCGGCTACCGCTGCCGCGTATGCGGTCGATCGTGCCCCTCCTGGGCGGTCGAGTAAAGGGGCCAAAAGTAAGTGTTGCAACCGTCCCTACTCGCCTCTATCGTTGGCCCAGCCGCGGGGCTCCGGATCGTCATCCTTCACGGGGTTCCGACCGATCGGGATGAGGTTCACCAGAGCGAACCAGACCGGCCTAAACCTCAGCCGTCTGGCTCCCCTGCCCCTCTCTTATCGGAAGTAGTATTAACCAGGAAGGGGGCCGGCCCCACGGAGCCCGCCTGGCGGATCGGCATGGCTATTCTGGAACGCTGCGGGGCGCTGATGACCGCGCGGCTGCCGATTGTGACGACGATCCATGCCGAGCAACAAGGCGCCGAGGCAATGGATTCGGATACGAGTCCGCGGCCCCAGGTCTTTGTGATCGGCGGGCCGCGGGGTGACGGCCTGGATCAGCTAACGAAACACCCGAAGGAACCGCGACCCCGCATCGGTCGGCCGATCCGAGAATCGGTCGAGTCGCTCGGTCTTCGTGGCCCCTCCGGGCAAAACTCGGGGTAGGCCGCTTCAAGGTTACGGGCAACCGGTCTTTCCACATCTTTCGGAATTGGTTGACGCAGTCTGGGCCGTCTCTGCGCGCCGCCCACAGTCGCCCGATGCCCGCTACGCTTTGGGTGCACGCGACCAGAACAGCCGTTCTATAGTAGCCTCAGCCAGCGGGTTCGATGCGGGGTCTGCGATCAGCTTCGGGCGTCATGCCGCCTGGTCGCGCAACCGGCGCCTTCGCCTGCGAAGGTTCTTCAGCCGCAATGCCAGGACAAGGCCGAAGGCCTCCCAGACTATGCGCATGTTCATCTTCGATGTACCGGCACGCCGTTCCTCGAACGTGATAGGCACCTCGACGATGCGCGCACCGGCCAGTCGGGCCTGGAAGGTGGTCTCGATCTGGAAGGCGTAGCCGCCGGCATGGAGATGATCGAGATCGATGTCGCGCAGGACTGGCGTCAGCCACGCCTTGAACCCGCCCGTCAGGTCCCGATACGGCATCAGCAGCACGACGCCAGCGAAGACGCTACCACCGCGGCTGACCAGGCGCCGCAGGATATTCCAGCGCGGGATGTGGCCGCCCTTGACGTAGCGGGACCCGAGTACGAGATCGGCCTTGCCGGCGCGCAGCGGCTCAAGGAGAGACGGCAGGAACCGGACCGGATGGCTGAAGTCGGCGTCCATCTGGACGACGATGTCCGCTTGACGGGCAATAAGGTCCTTGAATGCCGCGACGTAGGCTCGCCCGAGGCCCTGCTTGGCCGCGCGGTGAAGGACGGCAATGGCCGGCTTTGCCTGTGCCATCTCGTCGGCCAGCTCCCCCGTGCCGTCTGGAGAGCCGTCATCGACGATCAGGATGTGGGCGTCGGGGACGATGCCGGAGATGGCGTCGGTTATGGGGCCGACGTTCTCGCGCTCGTTGTAGGTCGGAATGATTATCCAGACGCTTGAGCTGACGGGGGGCATCGATGTCCTGGCTGCTGAAGGACCTGCGCCCGAGGATACTGCCTCCGTCCCCTACCCCGCTCGCCGGACGGCCACGTTCAGGCTGCGTGAGGTCTCCTGAGAGTGGGTCCAGTACACAGCAAAACGCCCGGAGGAACCAGTTCGATCGTTCTGCGGGTCCGCGTGTACTGGCCGCTTTGATCTCCGCGAGCAAGGGGTCCGAGGACTCCTCGCTCGAGCGGTGACCTGCGCTCCGGCCACTGCCGGACCTGCCACCGAGCCCTCTACATTTCGCCTTCCGCGGCGTTCGTTCCGCGATCCGACCCAGAAACCCTTGCGGGTTCCAGAACCTTCGCGCAGACCTGGCACCGTTTCCGACGAAACCGCTGGCTTGGTGTCGATCTCGCTTGCCCCTCCGGGCAAGACAGAATCTAGGGCTGCCGAGTCTGGCGAGGAAGTGGCTTATCCACCAGTTTTGGACACCAGGGCTCCAGTTTTCGCACTTGTCCACCTTCTGCCAACACGGCCGGTGGCGGCCTCGCTCCTGCGGCGATTATATTAGAACGGCCGTTCTAGACTCGCCCACCCGCTGGGAGACCGTCGCGGTGTGTCTCTCGCCTGACCTGCACGGTAGGAGGTCGCAGCGGCGTCTGGCGACAGCTCAGGTGTCCGGGGAGGCTCCACCACCGTTGCGGAGAGATTCATCCCATCTCACGGCCACGGCCTCGAGCTCGCCGGCCAGCGGCGCGCTGACTCGGCCGCTGACGCGGACGTCGCCCGGCCGATAGTCGAGCTCGACCGTCCCACGTTCGCGAACCCGAGCCAGTAACTCGCCTGCCCGATACGGGATGGCAACGTCCACGTCCACCCAGAGCGAGGCAAGCAGCGCCGAAAGCTCAGCCTTGAGCGTTTCGATGCCGTAGCCGGTCACGGCTGAAATTAGAACCTGGCCGGCTATCGCTGGTGCAGGTGTGTCACCGTCGCGAGCGGTAGCCTCGATAAGGTCGGCCTTGTTGAAGGCCACGAGACGAGGCTTCTCCCCTGCCCCGAGCTCCTCGAGAACGGTCTGGACAGTGGCTCGATGTTCGGCGAAGTGGCGGTCCGAGGCGTCGACGATCTCCAAGAGAACGTCCGCACGCGTGACTTCCTCAAGAGTGGCACGGAAGGCGTCGACGAGCTGGTGCGGCAGCTTGTGGATGAAGCCCACCGTGTCGGTCACGATGGCCGTCTGGCCGTCGCCCAGCTTGACCTGACGGGATGTCGGGTCCAGCGTGGCGAAAAGCCTGTCCTCGGCCTTGGCGACTTCCTGGCCGACTAGAGCGTTCAGCAGCGTCGACTTGCCGGCGTTTGTGTAACCGACGATGGCGACTGTGGGAAACAACCGGCGGTCGCGGGCGCGGCCGGCCGTCCATCGCTGCTCGGCGACCTGCTCGACCCGTTCCTTCAATTTCTTGATGCGGTCGCGGACGATGCGCCGGTCCGTCTCGAGCTGCGACTCGCCTGGGCCTCTGGTACCGATCCCGCCGCCTGTCCGCGAAAGGTGCGTCCACAGTCGAGTGAGGCGCGGCAGCTGGTATTCGAGTTGTGCCAGCTCCACCTGAAGGCGGCCCTCATGTGTCTGGGCGTGCTGGGCGAAGATGTCGAGAATGAGCCTCGATCGATCGACGACCTTTGTCTTCACGGCCTCTTCGAGGGCGCGTTGCTGAGCCGGCGAAAGCTCGTCGTCGGTTACCAGGACCGTGTAGCCGGTCTCCGACCGGGCAGCCACCAGCTCGTCGACCTTGCCCTTGCCGACGTAGAAGTTAGGGTCGACATGGCGGCGGTTCTGCCATTCGGCGCCGACGACATCGGCACCGGCCGTGTCGGCCAGGCTGGCCAGCTCACCGATCGATTCCTCGGCCGTCCAGCCAGGGTCGTCGCCGGTATCGACTGCCACGAGAAAGGCCCGCTCTACCGGCGCCGTGAGATCGATCATGTCCTTCGTCATACGGGCTCAGGATAGCCGAAGGCAGGTCAGCACCTGCGAAGTGAGTGGCCGCGGGTCGCCGACGCCGTGCCGCCTTTATGCGTCCAGATAGGCCAGGGCCGCCGAGAGGGCGGCCGCGAGCGGCAACTCGCGCGTGGAGTCGAGCCAGAGGACGTCGGGTTCGCGGCGGAACCACGTCGCCTGGCGCCTGGATAGGAGGATGTTCCTGCGGACGTCCTCGGAGATTGCCTGATCGTACGACAGGCGGCCGTTGATGACGGCGATTGATTCCGCGTAACCGATCCCAGAGAAGCTCGGCAGCGACGGGTCGAAGCGGGCGGCGAGGGCGCGTGTCTCCTCGATGATGCCGGCCTCGAACTGGGCGCGGGCGCGGGCGCGGATGCGCTCGCGGAGGGCCGGCTGATCGACCACCAGCCCGAGCCAGAGCACCGGCCGCCCATACCCCCGAGGCTCGGGGAGTGGCACGTCTCCACGTAGCATGGCGATCTCGAGGGCCCTCACGACGCGGCGGGTGTTGCGCTCGTCCACGTCGGCGGCGCGCGTGGGGGCGAGGTGCCGCAGCTCGCCCACGAGCGCGGGCAATCCTTCGGAGACCAGCCGCGCCTCCACGGCGGCCTGAACGTCTGCGTCCCAGGGCAGCTCGTCCACGGCCAGGCCGCGAGCGACGGAGCGGAGGTAGAAGCCGGTGCCCCCGGCCAGGATGGCGATTGCACGACGTTGGGCAATTCCGGCAAGTGCGTCGGTCGCACATGCGGTGAAGTCGGCGACGCTGAATGGCCGATCCGGGTCCACGAGGTCCAAACCATGGTGAGGGACTCGAGCCCGCTCTTCGGCAGTCGCTTTGGCTGTGCCGATGTCCATGCCGCGGTAGACCTGGCGGGAGTCCGCGGAGATGATCTCGGCGGCAATACCGCGCGCCCCGAGCTCCTCGGCCAGCGCGAGGGAAACGGCGGTCTTGCCGCTCGCCGTCGCACCGGCCAGCACGACCAGGGGCGGCACCCCTGCGACGGCCACCCTACGACGTGCCCGACACGACTCGCCCGCGGAGCGCGAACGGTCCGGCGTACTCGACCCGGACAGTCACGGGCCGTCCGACGATCGCAGGATCGGCGGCCAGGTGGACGAGGTTGTTATGGCGAGTCCGGCCGGCGAGGGCCACGCTCCCCTGCCCTGCCGTACCCGCAAGGTCGGGGATGCCTGCGTCCCCGTCTTCCGAGTTGGAGTCCGCCGTTGATGCGGCGTCGCCCTCGGCGACCGCACTGCGGCGCGGCGGCATAACGCGTTCGACGAGCACCTCGACGTCGCGGCCCAGCCACTTCTGGTTGAGCTCGAGACCGATCTTCTCCTGGCAGGCAAGCAGCTCATTCAGTCGGCGCCGCTTGACAGCCGGCGGAACGTCGTCGGCCATGCGAAGGGCCGGCGTCCCGGGTCGTGGCGAGTAGGCCGCGGCGAAGACCGTGTCGAAACGGATCTCCTCGAGAGCCGCGAGCGTGGCCTTGAACTGCTCCTCGGTCTCACCGCAGAAGCCCACAATCACGTCCGTAGAAACGGCGATGCCCGGCACGGCGGCCCGGATTCGGGCAAGTCGCTCCTTGTAGTGAGCGACGGTGTACTGGCGGCCCATGCGCTGGAGCATCGCGTCGTCGCCGGACTGTATCGGCAGGTGGAGGTGTTCGGCCACCGACTCGCACGTTGCCATCGCGTCGATGAGCCGGTCTGAGAGGTCCCACGGATGTGACGTAATGAAGCGAAGGCGGGAAATCGCCGGCCGACCGTCGGTGCCCCGGATTGCGTCGATGGCGCACAGCAGCTCGGCCAGGTCGGGTCGGGACCGAAGGTCCAGGCGGCGTCCGGCCGATCGTTCGGTGTCGATGTGCGCGAAACGATCTTCCGGCGGCAGGTCGTGGCCGTAGCTGTTCACGTTCTGACCGAGAAGCGTCAATTCGCGGTAGCCGGTCCCGGCGACCTCCCGGGCCTCGGCCACGATGTCGTCGAAGGGTCGACTGCGCTCGGGACCGCGGCTGAAAGGGACGATGCAATACGTGCATGACTTGTCGCAGCCGTAGACGATCGGCAACCAGGCCGAAATCGTCGACTCGCGGGCGACGCGACCCTCGACCAGGGCGCTGGCCCTGGACGCGGCCAGGCGATCGGCGGCGCTGACCGGTCGGCCACTCAGCACGGTCGTAGCGGCCGTGGAGACGTGCAGGCCGATCGGGGCTTGCGCCGAGACGAGGCCCAGCCGCAGGGCAAGTTCGGGTTCCTCGTCGGGTCGAAGGAACATGTCGACCGCGGGAAAGCGCCGGGCGAGACCGCTTCGTTCGGCCTCGCGGACGCCACAGCCGGTGAGGACGACCCTCATGCCCGGCCGCGATCGCTTGAGATCGGCGAGCAGCCCCTGCCGTCCGATCACCTTCGCCTCGGCGTGTTCGCGCACGGCGCAGGTGTTGATCACGACGAGGTCGGCGTCTTCCATCGAACGTGCACGGCCACAGCCGGCGGCGAGGAGCTGGCCGGCCATCTCCTCCGAGTCGCTCTGGTTCATCTGACAACCGAGGGTCCACACGAAGAAGGTCGGCAGGCTGTGGGTCTCCGGCCGGAACTCGAGCAGGTCGGGCATCACGGATGGCGCCGAGGTGAGGCTCCCCTCAAGCGGCGGTGCGGTGGGAACGGCGGCAAGCGCTGCCATCGATCTGTTCGTCATGGCGCGCTCTTGGCTCCGGCGACCGGCCGGCCCAACCCGTAACCCAGAGCTCCACTGAGCGCGGCGGCGTCCTCGTCCGGGACGAAGAGCGTCGCATGAGCCTGTGCGTAGGTCTCGCCGTCGCCGTGATAGTCGCTTCCGCCAGTTGGAACCAGGCGAAGCGTTCGGGCGAGCCCCGCCATCTGTGCCACCGTCTCCGCGTTGAAGTGGCGATAGTGGACCTCCAGCCCACCCAGGCCGGCGGCGATGAGGTCCACGATCAGATCGCGCCGCGTGGGGCCGTCTGGGAAATGGGCCAGCGCGGGCAGACCGCCGGCGGCCCGGATAGCTGCGATCGCTTCGCCGGGACCAAGGCCGTGCCGCGGGACGTACGCGGCCTTGCCGTGGGCCAGCAACTCTCGCATCGCCGCGTCTACAGAAGGCGCGTGGCCGGCCGCAACCAGAAGGCGGGCAATCTGGGGGCGACCCAGCGAGGACCCGGGCTCCGTCCGGAGCGCGGCGACGCCCTCATCGATGCGCAATCCAAGCTCGCGCAAACGGGCGACCATCTTCGAGAATCGAGCCGAGCGCAACCGTCGCTGGCTCTCGAGGGCGGCTTCGAAGCCCTCGTCGTCCGGGTCAACTCCAAGACCCAGGATGTGAAACTCGCCCTCCCACAGACCACTGACGCCCATGGCCACGGTGTTGATCTCCACGGCCGGCACGAGGTCGAGCGGAAGCGTCGGCGCCCCCATCGAGCGGAGCTCGCGGACGCCGGCCAAGGTGTCGTGGTCGGCGAGAGCCAGAACCCGAACTCCTGTCGCAGCCGCGGCATCCACCAGGACCCGTGGCTCCAGGATTCCGTCCGATCGGCGGCTGTGGGTATGAAGATCGACCCGAGACGGGTATTCGGGCACCACAGGATGGCCCCCCGTTGCCCCCCTGGCGCGGTCGCGGAAGCGGAATCGGAAGGAGCCGGTGTCGCCGCCGGACTCGTCTCGCCCGACGCTTCCAGGCGGAGCTAGCTCCGGCCCGTTTGGGACGGCGGCCGACCCGACCTCCTGGCCGGCCATCCGCGCAGCCTCCTGGGCGGCCCTGTTGAGGTCCCGGGGCACGTCAGACCTCGACAAAACGCTGGATGCGTTCAACCGCCACGGCCCGGCCGTTTACTGGATCCACGTCGATAAGGCAGGCGTTGAAGACCACCGGCCCGGTCGCGACCTCGAAGCGTGTCGGCAGGCCGTTGATGAAGCGCGGCAGGACCGTGGCCGGGTCGAAACCGATGACGCTGTGTACCGGACCAACCATGCCCAGGTCCGACTGATACGCCGTGCCTTTGGGCATGATCCGCTCGTCGGCCGTGGCGACGTGAGTGTGCGTGCCGACGACCGCGCTGACGCGGCCGTCGAGGTATATGCCGAAGGCGTTCTTCTCGCTCGTCAGCTCGCAGTGGAAGTCGACGATGCGGACGGGGGGCAGCGGCTCGGACGCCTGGTCGACAAGGCGATCAAAGTCGGTGAAGGGATTCTCGATCGGGGTCATGTACGTGCGGCCCTGGAAGTTCAGGACCGCTACTTCGGTGCCTTCCTCGGCGTGGAATATACCCCAGCCTCGCCCAGGAACGCCGTCGGTGCCGTAGTTGGCCGGCCGGAGGATCCGCTCCTCGTGCTCGAGAACCTCATACATCTCGCGCTTGTCCCAGATGTGGTTGCCCGAGGTGATGACATCCACGCCGGCTTTGAACATCGCTTCGGCCGTTGACGAGGTCAAGCCCATCCCGCCGGCCACGTTCTCGCCGTTGGCGGTGACGAAGGCTATGTCCATCTCGTGTCGAAGATCCGGCAGGATCGCTTCGAGGGCGAGGCGCCCGGGCTTGCCGATCAGGTCGCCGATCATCAAGATCCGGCAGACCCTGCGGTCCGGCCCGGCTCCCCGCGGTGCCCCCCCGGTCGTTGCCACGGGCGGCTACTTGGCGTATTCGACGGCCCGCGTCTCGCGGATGACCGTCACTTTGATCTGGCCCGGGTAGGTCAGGCTGGCCTCGATCTTCTTGACGACGTCGCGCGCCAGGCGCGTCGCGGTCACATCGTCGATCTGATCGGGCTTGACGAGGATCCGAACCTCACGGCCGGCCTGGACGGCAAAGCTCTTCTCCACCCCTTCGAAGCTCTCGGCGATAGCCTGCAGATCCTCGAGACGGCGGACGTAGGTCTCCATCGATTCGCCGCGCGCGCCGGGCCTCGAAGCGCTGATCGCGTCGGCAACCTGCACGATCGGCGCCTCCTGGGACGCGATCTCGACCTCGTTGTGGTGCGAAGCGATCGCGTTCACGACCTTGGGCGATAGATTGTTGCGCTGGGCTATCTGGGCCCCGATCTGGGCATGAGGACCTTCGACTTCATGGTCGACCGCCTTGCCGAGGTCGTGCAGCAGCCCGCCGACCTTGGCCGCCTGGACATCCGCTCCAAGCTCGGCGGCGATCATCGCGGCGAGCCGGCTCGTCTCCACCGAGTGGATCAGGACATTCTGGCCGTAGCTGGTCCGGAACTTGAGGCGCCCCAGCAGCTTGACGATCTCAGACGGCAGAGCCGGAATGCCGGCGTCATAGACGGCCTGCTCCCCGGCCTGGCGCATCGTGAGGTCAACCTCGGCGCGGGCCTTGGCTACGACCTCCTCGATGCGGCCTGGATGGATGCGGCCGTCCGCCATCAGCTTGGTCAGAGCGAGGCGCGCGACCTCTCGACGGACGGGGTCAAAGGCGCTGATCACCACCGTTTCCGGAGTGTCGTCGATGATCAGGTCGACCCCCGTGGCCTGCTCGAGGGCGCGGATGTTGCGACCCTCTCGGCCGATGATGCGGCCCTTCATCTCATCGTTCGGCAGGTGCACGGCGGAGACGGTGTGCTCGGCCGTGTGGTCGGCCGCGATGCGCTGCATGGTCGTGATCACGATCTCGCGGGCCCGTTCCTCGGCCTCTTCACGCGCCTGACGCTCGATGGACTTGGCCAGACGGACGGCGTCGCGATCCGCTTCATCGCGGACCGCCTCCAGCAGCTGGGCTTTGGCCTCGGCGGCCGACATGCCGCTGACGCGCTCAAGCGCGGCCACGTGCTCCTGCTGGGCGCGGGCCAGCTCCTGACGGCTGGCTTCGAACTCGCGCTCGCGTTCGAGCAGCTTGCGGTCGCGCTGTTCGAGCATGTCGGCGCGCATGTCGAGCTGCTCATCGCGGGCCAGCAGCCGGCTCTCGAGGGTAGACAACTCCGCTCGTTTGGCGCGGGCTTCGTCCTCAGCCTCGTGCTGCAGCTTGAGCTTCTCGTCCTTGGCTGCGAGGATCAGTTCCTTCTGCTGAGTCCGGGCCTCGGCTACTATCCGGGCTGCCTTCTCCTGCGCGCTCTGAAGTGCCTGATTGGCGACAAGGCCGCGGGCAAGAAAGCCGAAACAGATACCCACGAAGGCGGCCACAAGGGCGGCGGCCACAAGGGCGGCATCCATATGAACTTGCCTCCCACCCGGCCGGATGATGCGGCCGAGCGTACGTTAAGACTAGTCGGAGCGGCCCCGAACCCCGACCATGCCCGCTCCCGGGGTGAAGTCGAGTGAAGCCGCGTTGTCATTGATTCGAGCTGGCGTCGTCGCTCGCTCCGGGCCGGCGACGCGTTGTTCGTCTCGACACGTAGTCTACGGCGCGCGCAGGAAACGGGTCAGCCAGACCCGAGATTCGAGCTCGAAGTTGCCGGGGCTGTACCAACAGCCAGAACTTCAGTCTTCGGGGACGGACTCCGCGGCTACGAACCGCGCGCTGACCTCCCGGCACATCTCCGGATCAAAGCCGTTGCGAGCCAGCAGCGCGTAGGCGCGCTGCTGGCGGGCCCGCGGATCGGCGACACGCAGGAGCGTGGTACGGCTCTTCCATAGCAGCCGGTCCGCGGCGACCTCATCGGCGCTGGCGACGCAACCCTCCTCGCCGGTAGCCTGCGCCGCGGCGGCCTCGCTTCGCTCGGCTAGCACCTCCGTTACGACCTCGCGGTCGATGCCCTTGAGGCCCAGCTCGCGCCGAAGGACGGCCGCCCCTCGAGGCCGGGCACGGTCTCGCGAATCAGCCCATGCCCGCGCGAAGGCTCGGTCGTCGAGCATGCCCAGCTCCATCAACCGGGCGATGGCGGCGTCGACGAGGGCCGCCGGATACCCCGCCGCCGCCAGGTGGCGGCGCACCTCGTCGATCGAACGCGAACGCACCTCCAGGAAGCGCGCTGCCGCGTTCAGGACGATCGCCGGGTCCGTCTCGGCGGCACGACTCTGACGTCGCGCCCGTCGTGCTTCTTGCAGTTCGGTGCCGGAACGCCGGGGCATGGCCGTCTATTCGGCCTCTTCGATGCCTTCGACCGGCAGTGAGACCTCGGAAATCTTGCCGCGGATCTGCTTCTCGACCTCGGCAGACAGGTCCGAGTTCGCCTTCAGAAACTCCTTGGCCGCCTCGCGGCCCTGGCCAAGGCGCGTTTCGCCGAACGTGAACCACGCGCCGGTCTTGCTGACGATGCTCATGGCCACGCCCACATCGAGGAGGCCGCCTTCGCGCGAGATGCCCTCGCCGAACATGATGTCGAACTCCGCCACCCGGAACGGCGGCGCGACCTTGTTCTTGACGACCTTGACGCGAACTCGGTTGCCGACCGATTCGGTGCCGACCTTGATAGTCTCGATGCGACGGATGTCTAGCCGAACGGTGGCATAGAACTTGAGGGCACGGCCGCCGGGCGTTACCTCCGGGTTGCCGAACATGACGCCGATCTTCTCGCGCAGCTGATTCGTGAAGACGAGCGCCGTGTTCGAGCGGTTCACCACGCCGGCCAGCTTGCGCAGGGCCTGGCTCATGAGGCGCGCCTGGATTCCGACGAACGAGTCGCCCATCTCGCCTTCGATCTCGGCCTTCGGTACCAAAGCAGCGACCGAGTCGAGCACCACGCAGTCCACGCCACCAGAACGGATGAGCGTCTCGGTGATCTGGAGCGCGTCCTCGCCCGTGTCCGGCTGACTGACGAGAAGCTCATCGACGTTGACGCCGCAGGCGCGGGCGTAACCCGGGTCGAGGGCGTGCTCGACGTCGATGAACGCGACCACGCCGCCCCGGCGCTGAGCCTCGGCCAGGATGTGCTGGCAGAGGGTGGTCTTGCCGGAGGATTCGGGGCCGAAGACCTCCGTCATTCGGCCACGAGGGATCCCGCCGACGCCGAGGGCGAGGTCCAGGGCGATAGAGCCGGTCGGGATGATGTCCACGGCCTGACGCTCGGACGAGCCGAGACGCATGATCGAGCCACGCCCGAACTGCTTCTCGATGGCCAGAATGGCCGCATCTACGGCCTTCGTTCGGTCGGTGCCGGCACCGGCAGGGCCGCGGGCCTCGGCCCCTCGCTCGATCATCGCCACCTTGCTCCTCGCTCCAGTCCATTGGGGATTAGCGGAACGACTCGCCTGATGGCGTTCGCCCGCGATTCAACTCTCGGGTTCTTCGGTCCGCGGCTTCCGCTTGGGCTTCCAGACCTCGACATTGGTCGGTGGCTCCAGCAAGGGCTGGATCTTGGTCTTAGCGGACGCGTCCTTCGGCTTCTTCTTCTCTTGACGGTGGGGGCGGTCTCGACTGGCCATCTGATGCGCCTCCAGGTGCTGCAGGCTACGGTTGAGCTCTTCACTCCGGCTGCACTGCCAATGCACGCGACCTTGACGGATCGGCGTACGCGCGAAGCTCGGGCAGGCGCGCGGCGAACGTGCCGGAGCGCAGTGAGGAGCGGATTTCGGCCATGAAGTCTAGGGTGAAGGTCAGGTTGTGACAAGTCGCCAGGCGGTACGCGAGGAGCTCCTCGGCGCGGAACAAGTGGGCGAGATACGCTCGTGAGAAGCACCGGCAGAGAGGGCAGCGGCAACCTTCCTGAACGGGCCGCGGGTCATCGAGGAACTGGGCGTTGCGCATGTTCAGCCGTCCGCCGGGGATCCACACCTGGCCGTTTCGGGCAACGCGGGCGGGCAGCACGGAGTCGAATATGTCGACACCGTGGCTGACCGCTTCGAGCAGGTCAAACGGCGAGCCCAGGCCCATCAGATACCGCGGCCGCGGGTCCGTTTCTAGCAGGTCGACAACCAAGTCCAGGGTCGCCAGGCGCTGATCCGGCGTCTCGTCGCCGGCCAGACCGCCGATGCAGATGCCGTCGAACGGCAGGCCCGCAATTACCTTCGTGGACTCGGTCCGAAGAGCGGGGTCCAATCCGCCCTGCACGATGCCGAAGAGAGCCTGATCGGGCCGCGTGTGCGCGGCCAGCGATCGGCCTGCCCAGACGTTGGACCGAGCCGTCGCTTCGGCGACTGCCGTGAGGCTCGTCGAGGCGGGCGGCACCGGCTGGTCGAAGGCCACCGCGACATCGGCGCCGAGAGCCTCCTGGACGGCGATCGAGTGCTCGGGCGTGAAGCGGTGATACGACCCGTCGAGATGGCTCTGGAACGTCACGCCGTCGTCGTCGATCTTGCGCAGCTCGCCGAGCGAGACGACCTGGAATCCGCCCGAGTCGGTCAGGATCGGCCAATCCCAGGCCATGAACCTGTGGAGACCGCCCAGAGCGGCGATGCGCTCATGGCCCGGGCGCAGGTAGAGGTGGTACGTGTTCGAGAGGATGATCGTCGCGCCGGCGGATCGGAGATCGTCCGGATCGAGCGCCTTGACCGTGGCGTTGGTGCCGACCGGCATGAACTGCGGAGTCTCGACGACGCCGTGCGGGAGGGTCAGCCGGCCCAGTCGGGCGCGCGTGCAGCCGTCCGCCAGCAAGGGGCCGAGGACCTCGAAATGGGCGGGCGACGGGAGAGGACCGCCGGCTCCATCGGACGCGCTCGACATCAGCTGACTGTCGTGTCCGTGCCTGCCGCCCCATCCCACAGAGCCGGCTGCTCTGCCTCGCCTCGACGCGCAGGCGGAATCTCGTATCCGAGGCGGGCAAGATGCTGGCGGGCGCCGTCCGTGGCGATACGGCCCTGCGGCGTCCGATCCAGAAAGCCGAGCCGGAGCAGGAATGGCTCGTACACGTCCTCGACGGTCTCCGGCTCTTCGGCGAGAACTGCGGCGAGGGCCTGAACCCCAACCGGCCCGCTGCCGAACTTCTGGATGATCGCGGCCAGGAGCTTTCGGTCCGTACCGTCCAGGCCTGCGTCGTCGATCTCCAGGGCTGCGAGAGCTTTGTCTGCCGTGGCCGCGTCGACCCGGCCGTCGCCGTGGATCTGGGCGTAGTCGCGAACGCGGCGCAGAAGGCGGTTTACCACGCGCGGAGTCCCCCGGCCGCGCCTGGCGATGGCCGTGGCTCCGTCCGCACTCAGCTCCACGCCAAGCAGCCGGGCGGAGCGCTCCACGATCGCGGTGAGATCCGCGAGATCGTAGAAGTCAAGGCGGTACGTGGCTCCGAACCGGTCGCGCAACGGGCTTGAGATCCGGCCGGCGCGCGTCGTGGCGCCGACGATCGTGAAGGGCTTGAGGCTCAGCCGCAGGCTTCGCGCCGACGGCCCTTTGCCGATCATCACGTCCAGGGCGAAGTCCTCCATCGCCGGATAGAGGATCTCCTCAACGGCACGGTTGAGCCGGTGGATCTCATCGATGAACAGGACGTCGCGCTCGTCGAGCGACGTCAGGATGGCGGCGAGATCCCCGGCCCGCTCAATCGCCGGGCCGCTGGCGTAGCGGATGTTGGCGCCGAGCTCGCGTGCGATGATCGTGGCGAGGGTCGTCTTACCAAGCCCGGGCGGTCCGTGAAGCAAGACGTGGTCGGCTGCGTCCCCTCTCTGGCGGGCCGCGCCGAGCAGGATCCAAAGGTTCGCCTTGAGCTCGCGCTGGCCTATGTATTCGTCCAGCGTGCGGGGTCGCAGCGTCCGGTCGACGACGACCTCCGCTTCGTCTGCGACGTCTGGCGCGAGTATTCGCGAGATGTCAGTCTTGGCGGCCTCGCTCATGGACGGATCATACCAGATCGAACGGGTGTTCTACACGGCCGCCACGGCGGGATCCATCTCCGTCTGGCCCTGCGATGGGCGGCGCCACTATCCCTTCAGCAGCGTCCGCAGCGCGGCCTTGACCCGATCCTCCAGGCGAGGACCGACCGCCAGGTCCCCCAGCGCGTCTCGGGAGGCTTGACGCGCCTCGCCGGCCGAGTAGCCCAGTGCCAGGAGGGCGGCCATCACCTCGGACTCGCCGGCTCCAGGTCCGCCGCCGGCCGCAGCACCCGCCGCCACGCCCGCTGCGGCGACCTTCTCCTTGAGCTCCAGGCAGATTCTCGCGGCAAGCCGTTTGCCAACGCCTGGAACCGCCGTGAGCAGTGCCAGATCGTCCGACAGGATTGCCAGCTGCAGGTCGCCGATCGGCCTCGAGCCGACAATCGCCAGCGCCACCTTCGGCCCGACGCCCGTCACGGTCTGGAGGAGGCCGAAGAAACCCAGTTCCTCAGGGTTGCGGAAGCCGTATAGCGCCTGGGCATCGTCGCGAATCAGGTGATGGGTGAATAGCTTCGCCCGCTCCCCCACTCTCAATGAAGCCAGGACCGACGGCGCCGCATACACGCGATACCCGATGCCGCCGGCTTCGACGATCAATGAATCGGCAAAGACCGCGCCAACGAGGCCGTCCAGCGAGGCGATCACGCCCCGGCGCCCCTAGGACGCCGTTCTGGATTTGGGCAAGCGCGAGGCCTGCCCCGCGGGCCCGATCCCAAGGCGTTCGCGGCGCAGCGCTTCGCGGACGGCCTTCTCGTACGGAGTGACTCCGTCCGGCGCGGGCTTGAGTGCGGATTTGTCGAGCGCGCCTGTAGAGATTCGGCTCACCGATCGCTCCCGGTTGGCCACGCAGATCGCGATGGCCAGGGCATCGGCGGCGTCGTCCGGCTCCGGCAGCTCTCGCAGCCCGAGGATTGCCTGCACCATGCGCTGAACCTGGGCCTTGGAAGCGGACCCGTCCCCCGCCGTGGCGACCTTGACCTCGTTCGGAGTGGCTTCGCGAATCTCCAGGTCGTGCATGGCGGCTGCGAGCAGGACGACGCCGCGGGCCTGGCCGACGGCGAACGCCGTCTGGGCGTTCCTGGTGAAGAAGAGCCGCTCCACCCCAACAAGAGTAGGCACGTGCAGCTCGATCAAGTCGGTCAGGGCCAGGTAGATCGACTCGAGCCGTTCCGGCAGCTCCATCTGGGCCGGCGTCCTGATGACGCCGTAGTCGATCGCCCGCAAACGCGGCCCGGTCCGCTCGACAAGTCCGTAGCCGAGCATCGCCGTGCCCGGGTCTATTCCCAGGATGATCACGCGCCGACCTCGGCGAGGAGTGCCTCCGGGATCTCAAAGTTGGCAGTCACCCGCTGAACGTCGTCCTGCTCTTCGAGCAGATCGATCAGCCGAAGCGCCTGGCGGGCCTTCGACTCGTCGAGCTCAAGCGTGTTCTTGGCACTCATCGAAAGCTCGGCCGACTCGATCTTGACGCCGGCCTTCTCGAGTGAGCGCCGCACCGCTTCGAGGTCGGTCGGCCTGGTGTAGACCTCGACCTGCTCACTGGAAGAGTCGACGTCATCGGCGCCGGCGTCGATCGCGATTAGAGCCAGCTCGTCGGGGTCGCCCCCGGGGGCGAGTGTGATGACACCGCGCTGCTCGAACTGCCACGCCACGCTCCCGGAGCCGGCCAGCTGCCCGCCGGCCTTGGTCAGGATCGACCGAACCTCGGCTGCGGTCCGGTTTCGATTGTCGGTCGCCGTCTCGACCAGGATCGCCACGCCGCCCGGGCCGTAACCCTCGTATGTGATTTCCTCTAACTGCTCGCCTTCGCCGCCGCCCGTGGCCTTCTCGACGGCGCGCTTGATCGTGTCCAGTGGCATGTTGATGGCGCGGGCTCGCTCGATCGCAAGGCGGAGACGGAAGTTGCCGTCTGGATCGCCGCCGCCGGCCCGAGCCGCGACGCTGATCTCACGGCCCATCCTGGTAAAGACGGCACCGCGCTTGACGTCGTTCGCGCCCTTCTGGCGCTTGATCTGCGACCACTTGGAATGTCCAGACATCGGTCGGAGTATACCGCTCAAGCTGGCCCCGGAGCCGATCACCTCCGCGGCCACTAGGTCAGTTCACAAACGGCCGACGCCGCGTCCTCGTCCGTAAGCGCCCGCCGGACTATCATGACCGGGCTGCGGCCGGCTCCCTCGTCACGCCGCGCCTTTGACGCGATCTCGTGCCACCAGAGGATCGATAGAGCAGATGACCACCAAGAGTGTCGACCTCCCCCACCTCCGCAGCGTCGTCCTTGCGGCCCATGCCGGGGCCGGTAAGACGACGCTGGCCGAGCGCCTCCTTTTCGATGCCGGTGCGATCACGCGCTTAGGCCGCGTCGATGACGGCACGGCGAGCCTGGATTACGAGCCCGAGGAGCAGAAGCGCAAGCAGTCGCTGACCCTCGCCGTGGCGAACCTGGATCACGAGGGGACGAGGGTTCAGATCGTCGACACCCCTGGGTACGCGGACTTTGCAGCAGAAGTAGTCGAGGGCTTTGCAGCCACAGATGCAGCCGTCCTCCTGATGGATGCGTCCGGGCATGTGGAGGCAGGTCTCGAGTCGGCGGTGGCTCTGGCCCGAGCCAACGGACGACCCGCCCTGTTCTTCATCAACAAATGCGACCGCGAGAACGCCAACCCCGGCAACGCGGTCGACGCGCTCCGGACCGCCTTCGGGCAGAAGATCGCGCCGCTTCATGTCGCCATCGGAACGGCAGAGTCGTTCTCCGGTTACGTGGACCTCGTTCACCGCAAGGCCTACCAGGAGCAGGGCGGCAAGGAAACCGAGGTCCCGCTCCCGGCCAATCTGGCGGACGAGGTCGCCTCCCGCCGCGACCAGCTGATCGAGGCAGCTTCCGAGGCGGACGACGACGTCATGACCAAGTACCTCGAGGGCGAGGAGATCACCGATGCGGAGCTCGAGGGCTGTCTGAAGAAAGCCGTAAGGTCGGGCCTGGTGGCGCCGGTGCTGGTCGGCAGCGCATCGAAGGACATCGGAGTTCGGGCCCTCACCGCCGCGATCGTGCATTACCTCCCGTCGTCCGCGGAACTGGGCGAGATAGTCACCACGGACTCCAAGGGCAAGGAGATCCAACTCCTGCCAGACGCCACCGGCCCGCTCGTCGCCCGCGTCTTCAAGACGACCGCCGATCCGTTCGTCGGCCGGCTGACATACCTGCGCGTGCTTTCGGGAACCCTGCAGGGCCAGGGCCAGGCCTGGAACTCGACGCGCGGCGAGCCCGAGCGAATCGGCCAGCTGCTGCTCCTCCACGGCAAGGATCAGGAGACGGTCGGCCAGCTGCATGCCGGCGAGATCGGCGCTGTGGCCAAGCTGACCGTGACCGCGACTGGAGACACGCTCTCGGCCTCCCACGAGAAGGCCTACACGCTCCCGCCCCTCGTCTTTCCCAATCCAACGCTGCAGATGGCGATCGAGCCGCAGACGAAGGCGGACCTGGACAAGATGGGTTCGGCCCTCCAGCGCATGCTCGAGGAAGAGCCCTCGGCTCGGGTCGAGCGGTCGGAGACCGGCGAGCAGGTGCTGCTCTCGATGGGCGACGCGCACGTGGCGGTCCTGGGCGAGCGGCTAAAGCGCAAGTTCGGTGCTGCCATCGTCACCAGGGTGCCGAGGGTCCCGTACAAGGAGACGATCCGCGGTAAGGCACAGAGCCACGGTCGGTACAAGAAGCAGACCGGTGGCCACGGCATGTTCGGAGACGTCTGGATCGAGATCGAGCCGAACCCGGGCGGAGGTGTCGAATTCGCCGAGCACGTCGTCGGCGGGACCGTGCCCAAGAACTTCTTTCCAGGCGTGGAGAAGGGCATCCGAGAGACGGCCGCCGAGGGCGTCCTGGCCGGCTATCCGCTGAGCGACTTCAAGGCAACCCTGTACGACGGCTCTTTCCATGCCGTCGACTCGAACGAACTGTCGTTCAAGATCGCGGCCTCGATGGCCCTCAAGCAGGGCGTCCTCGAATGCAAGCCCGTGCTGATGGAGCCGATCATGACGGTTGAGATCCGGATTCCGGAAGCGTTCATGGGCGACGTCAACCGCGACCTCAACGGCCGTCGTGGCCGCGTCCTAGGCATGGACACCAAGGACGGGATGCAGATCATCACCGCCAGCGTGCCCCAGGCCGAGCTCTTCACCTATGCCACCGAGCTGCGCTCCCTGACCGGCGGCCGCGGGACCTTCACGGCCACGCTGGACCGCTACGAAGACGTGCCGCAGCACATGGCCGAGAGGGTGATCGAGGCCCACAAGAAGGCGCAGGACGCGGCGCACAAGGAGTAGCGGGCGGATGGGGATGACGGACGCGACGGGCGTCGGCGACCTCGCTGGAACGGTCGAGTCGCGCCAGACAGACGCGGCGGGGCTGTCAGTGAAGCTCTTTGGGACGGACCGTCGATACCACGGCAAGACCCAGCCGCCGACCTGCTAGCTCGTCTGGATGTGGCGAACGGCCGAAGCCAGGTCGATCCTGTTCTCGTAGATCGCCCGGCCGACGATCGCGCCAACGCAGCCGATCGAGCGGACTGCGACGATGTCCTCCAGCGAGGAGACGCCGGCCGACGCGATGATCTCTCCACGGCCGAGGTCGACCATGCGGCCGAGGAGAGCAAGGTTCGGGCCTTTCATGAGCCCGTCGCGTTCGATCGCCGTGACGATGAAGGTTTGGGCGCCACGATCAGCGAGAGTCGCCAGGGCTTCCTCCACCGGCACCCCAGACGAGCCGGGAACCCAGCCCTGACCGACGGCCAGGCCGTCGCGCACGTCCAAAGCGACCGCGATCCGGCCCACTCCGAACCGCAACACCAGCCGTTCGACGAATGCGGCGTCCTGCAGCGCTACGGTACCAACCACGGCCCGGGCCGCCCCGGCGTCCAGGGCGGCCAACACCGCTTCCTCGCTCCGCAGTCCACCGGCGACCTCACAGTCTGCGTCAAGGCCAGCAGCGGCAACGATCCGCGCCACCGCCTCCGTCTGCAGCGGCCTCCCCTCCCTGGCGCCGTCCAAGTCGACCGCGTGGATCCATCGGGCGCCCGCCGCAACGAACGAACGCGCCATCTCGGCGGGATCGGCGCCGTAGGCTGTCTCTCGGCCGAAATCGCCCTGGGCCAATCGAACGACCCGCCCACCGCGCAGATCGATCGCGGCCAAGAGCTGGAAGTCGGTCGCCGGCTTGACCGGCTGGCGTTGTAGCATGCTACTATGCTACTACATGACCAAGGAGCGAACGGGTGACTTACCCGGTTGGCGGCCGTGGGCCGACATGAGCGAAGCCACCCGGCCGGGCTGGCAAACGAGGAACCACGATGAGCGCGATCGAAACCTGGCGGAACGAAGCCGTCAGCGAGCTCTTAGACGCGGTGCTCCGGCTCGAGACTGTCGATGAGGCCTCGGCCTTCTTTCGCGATCTGTGCACCCTGGGCGAGCTGCACGACATGGCCCAGCGGTGGGCGGTCGTCCGGCTTCTCGATGCGGGCATGCACTACGCCGAGATCTCGAGGCTGACGGGGGCGAGCACGGCCACGATCACCCGCATCGCCCAATGGCTCCATCATGGCGAGGGAGGCTACAGAAGAGCGCTTGAACGGCTCCAAGAGGCCCCGAGACCGGCAACCGTAGAGCCGACCCGATGACCCGTCGCCTCCGCCTCGCCATTCCGAACAAGGGCCGGCTGGTCGAGCCGACGATCAGCCTGCTGCGGGACGCCGGCCTGGTCTTCGAAGCCGGCGAGCGAGCCCTCGTGGCGCGTGTCCAGAACTTCGACCTGGATATCCTCTTTGTCAGGACCAATGACGTCGTCGAGTTCGTCAGCGACGGTGTGGCCGAACTGGGCGTGACCGGGCTCGATCTGGTCGCGGAGTCGGGCTCGGACGTGCCGCAGCTTCGTACTCTCGGCTATGGGAAGTGCCGCCTGACGGTCGCCGTCCCGAGTGATTCGCCCTTTCGAGCGGCGGAGGACCTCGCCGGCCTCCGCGTTGCGACCTCGCACGTGAGGCTGACGAAGCGATTCTTCGACGGACGATCGATTCCCGTCGACATCATTCCGGTATCCGGCGCGGCCGAAGTCGCCCCTCGCCTGGGTCTCGCTGAGGCCATTGTCGACCTCGTGTCGACAGGCTCAACGCTGGTAGTTAACGGCCTCCAGCCGATCGAGGACGTCTTCGCATCGGAGGCGGTCCTGCTGGCCAATGCGACTGCCCTGCGAGATCGAGCCGACGTCCTCGACTCGATCCAGACGATGCTCGGCGCGACGCTGGCTGCGCGCGATCGCAAGTACCTGATGATGAACGCTCCCGCGGCCAGGCTGGCCGAACTCGCGGACCTGCTCCCCGGCCTCGAGTCCCCGTCGGTCATTCCACTGGCGCACAAGGGCATGATCGCCATCCACTCCGTCGTCGAGGCAGACCAGGTCTGGTCGTTGCTGCCGCGCCTCAAGGCTGCCGGCGCATCCGGCATCCTCGTCCTGCCCATCGAGAAGCTGGCCTCATGAGCGCGCCATTCGTCCAATTACGGCGCCTGGAGCTGGCGAGGGCGAAGAATGATCCTGCGGTCGCGGCCGAGGTTCGGCATCTGGTGCGCCGCGGCGCCGTGCCTGACCCTCGGGTGAGGGAGACCGCGCGGGCGATCCTCGATTCGGTGAAAGCCGGCGGCGACGCGGCCGTACGCGAGGCGAATGGCAGACTCGGTGGCGGGCGGGCTGATGGCACGCTCCTCGCCACCAGGACGGAGATGGAGACGGCGCGCGACGCCCTGTCGCCGCGAGTTCGAGCCGGCCTCGAGCAGATGATCGAGAACATTCGCCATTTCGCCGAGACGGAGCTCCCGGAGACTCGGACCACGACGGTCGTGCCGGGCGTGGAGATCGAGCGACGTTGGGTCCCGCTGGCGAGTGTCGGCGTATACGCACCGGGCGGTTCCGCCCCCTACCCGAGCTCGTTGCTGATGGGCGTCGTCCCGGCAAAGGTCGCCGGCGTGGAGCAGATCGTCGTGGCATCGCCGGCGGACGCCGAAGGCAGGCTGAACGGGACGGTGCTCGGCGCCGCTGGGCTGGTGGGCGTTGACGCGTTTGTAGTCGCGGGCGGTGTCCAGGCCGTGGGAGCACTCGCCTACGGGCTGCCGGAGGCGGGAGTGGCTCCGGTCGACCGCATCGTGGGTCCGGGCAGCGCGTGGGTTACCGCCGCCAAGCTGGAGGTCTTCGGCGAGTGTGGGATCGACCTGCCGGCCGGGCCGTCGGAGGTCATGGTCGTGGCGGATGGCACCGCCGATCCCGCGCATGTCGCCGCCGATCTTCTCTCGCAGGCCGAGCACGGTCCGGACTCCCCTGCTCTACTCGTCACCTGGGATTCCAGGTTTGCCGGCTCCGTGGAGGGCGAGCTCGAACGCCAGCTCGCGACGGCCGCTCGTCGGGAAATCCTGGAGCGCTCGCTGTCGAGCTGCGCCCTGGTCGTCCTCGCGCCGACACGTGCCGCGGCCCTGGAATTCGCCAATGACTACGCCCCCGAGCATCTGTCCGTGGTCGTAGAAGATGTGGAGGAAGCCGTCGCCCGGCTACGGAACGCAGGCTCCATCTTTGTGGGCCCGTACGCTCCCGAATCGGCAGGTGACTACGCCTCCGGCGCCAATCACGTCCTGCCGACTGGCGGGCTCGCCCGCTCCTGTGGGGCGCTCTCAACCGAGAGCTACGGCAAGTTCATCCAGGTTCAGCGGATCACCCGTGAGGGCCTTTCGGCCATCCGCACCGCCGTCGAGGCCATCTCCGAGGCCGAAGGCCTGATTGCGCACCGGCGAGCCGTCGAAGTCCGGTTCGAGGCCGCTCCATGAGCGCGCCGGCTGCGCAGCCGCCGACTTACGCGTGGGAGCCGACGACCGAATTTCTCGCGCACAAGTACGGACTGCCGCGGGATTCGATCGTCCGGTTCGACGTGAATACGTCGCCCCTGCCGCCGGATCTGCGCGAGGTGCTGACCGGTTCGTTCGATCCGCCGCTATCCGAATACCCACCCAGCGACTACGGGACTCTGGTCGCTGCCGCCGCCGAGTCGTACGGCGTGGATCCGGATGAGCTGCTGCCCACTGCCGGTGCCGACGAGGCACTCGACCTGATCGCTCGTGCTTCTCTCCGGGAGAAATCAGTGGCCGTCGTGGCGACGCCGACCTACGCGATGTACCGGATCGTCTCGGAGCAGCGCGGAGCGAAGATCCTGGCGGTGCCGCGCCTGGGCGCGGACGATGGCTTCGGACTCGACGTTCCGGCCCTCGCTAGAGCGGCCCGCGAGGCCGCGCTGGTCTGGCTGTGCGAACCGAACAACCCCACCGGCGCTTTCGAAGCGCCGGAGCGAACCGCCGAGCTGCTGGCCGCACTTCGATCCGACGCGGCGCGCGCCGGGCGCGAGCCCCCGATCGTGGCAGTGGACGAAGCATATGCGGAGTTCGTCGGCCGTACAGTCCTGCCGTTGCGCGCCGACTACCCGAGACTCGCCGTGGTTCGAACGCTCAGCAAGGCCCACGCTCTGGCGGGTGCCAGAGTCGGCTTCGCAATTGCCCGGCCGGAGACGCTGGCGCCGATTCTCTCGTATCGTGCCCCGGCCTCAGTCGGGACCGTCTCCGCTGCCCTGGCCACTGCCTCGCTGCGGCGGCCGGAGCTGGCAGCGGCCAACGTCGCCCGCATCGCCGAGCAGCGGGCCCGCCTGACGAGCGAGCTCGGTGCGCTGGGCTGGCGGCCGTACCCATCGCAGGTCAACTTCATTCTGTTCAGGTTTGCGTCGCGAACCGCCGCTGCCGAAGCGGCCGAGGCGCTTCTTCGCCGCGGCCTGGTCCCTCGGACGTTCGGCTCCGACCATCCGCTTTCCGACTGTCTCCGCCTGACCGTCAGGTCGGCTGAGGAAAACGATCGTCTCATTGAAGCAGCCAGGTGTGGAGCCGCATGAGCAACGCGATAGGGACGGTCGCCGCCTCCGGACCTCGCTGGGCGACGGTCACTCGCTCAACGCGAGAGACCCAGATTGCGGTCACGCTGAAGCTCGACGGCGACGGCGAGACGAACATCGAGACGGGCGTTGGCTTCTTCGACCACCTGCTCAACTCGTTCGCCCAGCACGCCCTCTTCGACCTCGATATCGCCGCGAGCGGAGACCTCGTCATCGACGAGCATCACACCGTCGAAGACGTGGCGCTCGTGCTTGGCGCCGCGCTCGCGGAAGCCCTCGGCGACCGATCGGGGATCGTCCGCTTCGGCGACGCAGCCGTGCCGATGGATGAGTCCTTGGCCACGGCCGTGGTTGACGTCGGTGGCCGACCCTACGCCGTGATCGACCTGCCATTCAGGGGCAAGCGTTCCGGCAAACTACCCCTGCAACTCATCGAGCACATCCTCGCGTCCTTCGCCAGAGCCGGCGGTGTGACCCTCAACGTCAAGGGCCGGGGCCGTAACGACCATCACCTCGCCGAGGCGGCCTTCAAGGCTCTCGGGCGGGCGCTGCTGGCGGCAACCGCCGTGGATCCGCGCCGGACTGGCGCCGCATCGACGAAAGGCATGCTGGGCTGATGGGCGCAGGCGGGGCCAGAATCGCGGTGCTCGATTACGGAGCGGCGAACATGGTCAGCATCACCAGAGCCCTGGCGACGGTGGGCGCCGACCCGGTGGTGGTCGCCGAGCCGGCATGCCTCACGGATGTTGATGCGCTGGTCGTGCCGGGTGTCGGCGCTGCGGCCCCGGCCATGGATCACCTCCGAGAGCGCGGCATGCTGGAGCCGCTGCGCGAGTGGGTGCGAGCGGGAAAGCCTTGCCTGGGCATCTGCTTGGGTTTCCAGCTCTTCTTCGACGCCAGCGACGAGGGGAACGCGCCGACCCTCGGCCTGCTGTCGGGCCGCACCGTCGCCCTGGAGAGCGCCCCGACGTTGCCGCACATCGGCTGGAACTCGGTCGAGTTCGTTCGAGAGCACCCCCTCTTCGACGGAGTTTCAAGCGGCTCTTACTTCTACTTCGTCCACTCTTTCGCGCCGGCACCGAACGACCCAAGCATCATCCTGAGCCGCACGACCCACGGCCGGCCGTTCGTCAGTGCCGTCGCCCAGGGATCGTTGTACGGACTTCAGTTTCACCCGGAGAAGTCGTCCGACGCGGGCCTTCGGGTCCTCGCCAACTTCGTAGGTGTCGTGAACGGCTCGCGCGCGACGCCGGCTGGAGTCGCCTGATGCTCGCCCGACGGGTCATTCCCTGTCTCGACGTCGACAACGGTCGGGTTGTCAAGGGAACGAATTTCGTGAACCTCACCGACGAGGGCGACCCGGCCGAGCTGGCCGATCGCTATGCCCGAGAAGGCGCCGACGAGATCGTCTTCCTCGACATCACCGCAGCTCACGAGAAGCGCGGGACCGTTCTCGACGTGGTTCGGAGGACCGCGTCGCGAGCATTTGTGCCGCTGACCGTCGGCGGCGGCGTGCGCAGCGTCGACGAAATGCGCGCCGTACTTCGGGCCGGCGCCGACAAAGTCTCGTTCAACACCGCGGCGGTCGCCGAGCCGGAGCTTCTCACTGCCTGCGCCGAGCGCTTCGGCAGTCAGGCCGTTGTCTGCGCGATCGATGCCCGGCGCCTGCCGCCGGTCGAGGGTACCGCGCCGCGGTGGGAAGTCGTCACTTACGGCGGGCGGCAGCCGACGGAACTCGAAGCCGTGGCTTGGGCCGTGCGGGTCGTCGAGCTCGGCGCGGGCGAGCTGCTCGTGACGTCCATGGACCGCGACGGCACCGGCAGTGGCTTCGATACTGACCTTCTTGCGGCAATCGCAGGTCGCGTTCGCGTGCCCGTCATCGCCTCGGGAGGCGCGGCCGGCCCGGACGACTTCGTTGCAGCCGTCCGAGACGGAAAGGCCGACGCTGTCCTCGCGGCGACGATCTTCCACCGCAGGACGCACTCCATTGCCGATGTGAAGTCGGCCATGGCGGCGGCCGGACTGCCGGTCCGTCGGACCGAGGAGTGGGCTGCATGATCGGCGATCGGCCGCTCGCCGAGGTCGTAGCCTGGGGGCCGGACCGCCAGGTACCGGCAGTGGTCCAGGATGTCGCCGACGGTCGCGTGTTGATGTTGGCGTATGTCGATGAGGAGGCGCTCGCCGCCACCCTGACCACCGGCCAGGTTCACTTCCACTCGCGTTCACGCGACCGGCTGTGGCGAAAGGGCGAGACGAGCGGCAACGTGCTGCGGCTGCTGGACGTCGCCGTCGACTGCGACGGCGACGCCCTGCTGCTTCAGGTCGATCCGGCCGGTCCGACGTGCCACCGAAACACGCGCAGCTGCTTCGATCCGGACGGCGCCGCGGGGACGGGCCGTGCCAGGACCGAGGGCAGCGCCACGGAACCGGAACTCGCCACTCCCCCACCCGGCCAGGGTTTCGAGTGGCTCGAGACGTTGTGGGCGACGATCGACTCCCGCGCCGGCGCCGACCCGACCGCCTCCTACACGGCACGACTTCTTGCGGCCGGCGTGGATGGCCCCGCACGCAAAGTCGTCGAAGAGGCCACCGAAGTGCTCATGGCCGCCAAGGACGACGCCGTGGCCCCGAACGAGTCACGCGCCGCGGCCCGGGAAGCCCTCACGGGCGAGGTCGCAGACCTGCTCTACCACACCCTGGTGCTCCTCCGGGAACGCGGCCTTCCCCCTTCCCTCGTGATCGCCCGTCTCCGGGAGCGCCACACGGCCTGAGCCCGAGAAGAGCCCGGGAATCGCCAAGCTCTAGCTGTGATTCCCGGACACGTTGTTGACCAGAACGGCCATGGGTGTCTGGCCGTTTAGGGAGCCGTGGGGTCTGTGCTCGTTGTAGTGGGCAACGAAGACAGGCAGAGCGTCTAGGCG